>Ga0315339_1001079_pt1 | contig 26568 bp, 24 predicted proteins | sample ASW17metaG_FD_204514 | JGI IMG/M metagenome (GOLD analysis project Ga0315339, IMG submission 204514) | Ammonia-oxidizing marine archaeal communities from Pacific Ocean, United States - ASW #17 | ecosystem: Environmental > Aquatic > Marine > Oceanic | place: USA: California | collected 2016-12-05 | reverse complement strand
GGCTGCAGCTGGTCCTCGCGTGGCCAGATCATGCCGTGCCAGAGATGCCGATTCGCCACCAGTCCGTGTTCGAGAGCAACGCGCATCACGAGCAGGACCCGCAGTCCGGCGCGTTTCGCGGAGCGAATCTCCGAGACCACCCAAGGCGCTTGGCGTTCCCAATACAGCGCCGCCTCGTCCCATCGCTGCTGCCGGGCGTAGAGGGTCACCTGGACAGAATCGAGGCCGGCGTCGGTGAGGGCGGCGGTCCAGCGGTTGTGGTCGGGTTCGTTGACCTGGATACCCCCGAAGAAGGTCGGCGGCGCCTCCTGGGCAGCCAGGGGGCCGGTAAGGCCCAGGCAGGCGGCGGCGAGAAGGACGAGGCGCCACTGGTGCGATGGTCTGTGCCGGCCGCAGCGGGCGTCTCCCGCATGTCGGGTGCTGGTTTCCATAAGGTTCCTTATCACGATAACCAAGGCCAAAGCCGCAAAGGGACGAGCGCCGCGCATCGCACCGGTGCCCGACTAACGCGGCCGCAGGACGGCTTACTTCCCAAGGCTCGGAATTCGCAGTTCCTGACCGATGCGGATGACCGTCCGGCCAACCATGTTGTTGGCGCCCTGGATAGCCTCGATGGTCGACCCATAACGCCGCGAGATGCTGGTCAGATTCTCGCCTTGAGTGACGCGATGGACCACGTAGGTCGGTTGCGCGGGAACGGTGCGCACGCGCAGCAGCTTTCCGGCAGTCACCGTCTGGTTCCATATGCCGTTGTCGCGCACCAGGCGCCACGGACTGGACCCCAGGTCCTCGGCGATCTCGGCAAGCGTCTGATTCGCCTTGACCTCATACAGCTGGTGCTCATGCTCCCAGCTCAGCGGAATCCTGAGCCGCGTGCCGGCGCTCAGCGTTTGAAGGTGCCAGAGCGAGTTTTCCGTACGCAACTCGTCCAGGTCGACGTCTAGGGTGAAGGCGATGTTGAAGTAATTGTCGCCAAGCCGGGAGCGATACTCGAGAAAGGTGCCGTCGACGCGGTAGAGGTTGTCGCGCGGTGCCGGCGGGTAAGCGATCAGCTGCCCTTCGCGCAGCGTTCGACGCGCCAGGTATGGGTTGTGCAAACGGAGCTGCAGCAGGGTCAGGCCGAGCCTCTCCGAGAGGCTCCACCAGTCCTCACCTTCCCCCGCGGTCGTGAGGCCCAGTGTCGTGGCATGGTGGCGAATGGAGCGTTCGTGGAGTTTCAGCATGGTCCTGTAGTAGCCCACGCCGAGCACGTACTGCAGTGACTCGAGCCGCATCGGTCGACTGCGACCGACGGTCGTCGGACCGCCGTTGTACGCCGCCAGCGCGTAGTCCTCGCGGTCGAAACGATCTACCAGCTGACCGATGTACTTGATTCCTGCCTCGATGTTGGTCTCCACGCGAAGCGACCGGAAGGTCGCTGGCATCACCTGGAAATAACCCTTGGCGCCGGCCCACGAGGTCAGGTTGGCGTTGCCACCGGACTCATACATGCAGGTGGCGCGGGCGAGTTCGTAGTCCACCCCATAGAGGTCGCTGTAGCCTTGGATCACCCCCTCGATCTCCATCATCTTGCGGTAGATACCAAGGAGGGACGGTGCGAAGTCGTCAAGCGGCAGGAGATCCTCGAAACGGCCGTTGGCCCGCTCTGGGGCGGGCATCGCCATCATGTTCCCGGGGATTCCGCAGGCAAACGCCAAGACTAGAGTCGTGACTCGTGCTGACACGTTTTGCACCTCTCGCTCGTAGGACGCGCTTCACCGCACACTGCCATTGAAGCAACTCCGGCGGGCCAGGCGCAATACCCCGTGAGCCAACCGCCCGAACAGGCGCTTACGAACGGGCCGAGCTTGCCGGCATCAACAGAGCGGTCCTCGGGAGTTGCGTGCCACGGGCGCGGCCATATAATTAGTGCCGCGATTCTCATCGCGACCCTCACCCGCATAGAACCGGCTGCATTCCCTTGCCTTCACCTCAGCGCCAGAGCCTGAAACTGCGCGTAACGATCGGAGTTTTTCGATACGTGCGTCTATGTCTCACGTACGAGCCCACCGGCAGCCTGTCGTTGCGTTGGCCGGTGATGACGCTGGCCGCAGTCCTGTTCGGTTGGGTGGCGTTGTTGCTGCTGCCCGCGAAGCCGATCTCGTCGCCGTTCAGGCAGTTGACCAGCGCCACCTTCGCGGCGCCCGAGGTGCCTCGGCCATGGCCGCAGTCGGTGGTCCTTACTGCCCAACGCGTGGTGCATGGGCGGTTCGCTAGTGGCAATACCCTCGATGGGGAGCTGCGGCGTGCCGGGGTCGATGCCAGCACCTCGGCGGCGGTGGTCCGCGCCACCTCCGATTCGATCAACTTGCGCCGGATTCGCCCAGGTCAGGAGTACTATCTCTACTTCGCTGCGGACGAGGCACTCGCTGCGATGCGCTATCAGGTTGACCGCCAGATCGCCTGGTTTGTGGCGCGCGAGGAGCAAGGGTGGACGACCAGTAAGGTGGTCATACCCGTGCAGGTCCGTCCGGCGTTCGTGACTGCCGAGATCGCCGACAACTTGCATTCGGCGCTTGCTCACAACGCCCCGCCTGGGCGTTCGATCAATGATCTACTGCTGAAGATTAGCGACCTCTATGCCTGGGATATCGACTTCAACTACGATTTGCAGGTCGGCGACCGGCTCGACCTGATTGTCGAGGAACGCTTCGTGGAAGGGCAGTTTCTCGGTTACGGGCAGATTCTTGCGTCGGAATTCAAGGTCGGCGGCCGCACGCTCCCCGTCGTGAGATATCTCGATGCGACGGGGGCGGGGGCGGGGGCGGATCAGTACTTCACGCCGGAGGGCGCCTCGTTGCGCCGCGCGTTCCTCCGGTCTCCGGTACGCTTCACGCGTATCAGCTCGCGCTTCAGCCCGCGACGCGTCCATCCGGTAACCGGAGAGGCGCGCGCCCACCGCGGCGTGGACTACGTCGCCGATCCGGGGACGGAGGTCGTCGCCACCGCCGATGGGGTGATTCTGGAGGCTGGCTACGGCCGCGAGCCAGGGCGTTACGTGAAGATCAGGCACGGCGGTTCGTACAGCTCCGTCTACATGCACATGTCGCGAATTCACGATGGCATGAAGCGCGGCATCGAAGTCAAGCAGGGGCAGACCATCGGGTATGTCGGCAAGAGCGGCAACGCTACCGGCTATCACCTGCATTACGGTCTCGAGCAGGGCGACGGGTACGTCGATCCGGTGCGGCTCCAGCTGCCGGCCGCCGATCCGATTCCTGCTGTCAACTGGGATGGTTTCGTCGAGCAGCGCGATCGATGGCTCAGCAAGCTGCGGGCCGGCCAGTCCGGGCGCACTGCTGTAGTCGCCGGCGGTCCGTAACGCGCTCGTAGCGCGCCGCTTGCCCTCGCAGGCTCTTCGCGCCTGCCGACGCCTGGACAAGCGAGGCGCGCGTTCTGTTGCGACGACGTCCCCGTTTGGTTAGAGTGCGCGCCCATGCGCGCTCTGGCCCTGACGCTGGAGACCATCTCCAGCCACGCTTCGACCGCCGCCAAGGTGCGGTCTGCTGCGGCGTATCTGGCGAGCCAGGAGACGCTAAGGATCGCTCCTGCCGCCCGCTTTCTTGCCGGCATTCCCCTACCCCCTCGCACGCCGGCGACCCGGGTGGGTCGCTCTACGCTGATCGACGTAGTGGCTGCCTTCGCCGGGGAAGATCGGAGCGAGCTACTGCGGCGGGCGACCCTGGAGGGCGATCTCGGTACCGCCGTGGGCATGCTTCTCGAGGGTCATGGGCGCGCCTCGGGCCCCCGTCTGACGCTGACAGAGGTTGCCGAAGCGCTACGACAGCTTGGCGATATTGGCGCGGGGCAACGGACGAAGTTGCTGCGTGGCCTGCTTGCCCGTGTCACACCGCTGGAGGCCAAGTACCTCGTCAAGCTCCTCCTCGGATCGCTGCGCACCGGTGTGCAAGCGGCACGTGTCGAGGAGGCCATCGCACTGGCGTTCGATCAGCCCGCTGCGGCGGTTCGGCGGGCACATATGTTGCTCGGGGATATCGGCTTGGCCGCCGAGCACGCCGCGGTGGAGACGCTCGACTCCGTATCCCTGCAAGCTCAGCGCCCGGTGCGGGTCATGCTTGCCCATCCGTGCAGCAGTGCCGCCCAGGTACTCGAGGTGCTCAGCCCGCCGATCGTCGCGGAGGACAAGTTCGACGGGATCCGTGCTCAGCTGCATCTTTCCTCGGGGGATCAGCGCCTGTACTCCCGCGCCCTGGAAGATTTCACCCACTTCTTTCCAGAGCTCCGCCGTGAAGTCGACGGCCTGGACGGTGAGTGGATTCTGGACGGCGAGGTTGTCGCCTGGCTTGATGATCGGTGCCTCTCGTTCACCACGCTGCAGCGCCGCCTCGGTCGGAAGCAAGTGCCGCTGACCCTGCTGCTCGATGCCCCCGTCGTGTTCCTTGCCTTCGACGTGCTTCGGGCCGCCAGCGAGGACCTCATCGACCTTCCGCTGTTGCGACGCAAGGAGGCGTTGGAAGCTCTACCTCTCGATGGACGAGTGCGCCGGGCGCCGTGGGCGCTGCTGCAGGCCGAGGTCGAAGTCGCCGCATGGTTCGCCGCAGCGGTGGAGCGCGACAACGAGGGGGCGGTCTTCAAGGACCCCGAAAGCTGCTACCTGCCCGGCACACGCGGTCGTGCTTGGGCGAAGCTAAAGCGACCCGTGGGGACGATCGATGTCGTAGTTACGGGCGCCGAATGGGGGCGTGGCAAGCGGGCCGGATTGCTGTCGGACCTGATCTTTGCGGTGCGCGCAGGGGACGGCCTGGTGGAATCCGGTCGTGTCTACAGCGGCCTGTCAGACGACGCCATTGGCGAGATGACCCGCCGCTTCCGCCGCCAGACGCTATCCGACGATGGTCCCATCCGGCGCGTTACGCCCGAGGTAGTTCTCGAAGTCGCCTTCGATGAGATTCGGCAGAGCCGTCGGCACCCGAGTGGCTTTGCCTTGCGATTTCCACGGATCGTCCGACACAGAGTCGATTTGACCCCCGCCGAGATCAGCACCGTCGAGGATCTCGCAGAGCTGTGCGCTCAAGACCGCCGCGGCCGCCCGGAGGGTATTTGAGCAAGCCGGTAGCGGCGCCGTTCTACTCCGCCTGAAGCGCCTCGATCAGGGCCGGTACTACCTTGAAGAGATCATCGACGATGCCGTAATGCGCGTACTCGAAGATCGGCGCCTGGGCATCCTTGTTGATAGCAACGATCACATCGCTCTCGCGCATACCGACGATGTGCTGGATGGCTCCGGAGACTCCCACGGCGACATAGAGCTGTGGCCGCACCGTCCTGCCGGAGGAACCCACCTGTCGATCATGTGGCACCCAGCCCTGATCGACCACCGGGCGCGACGCTGCCATGACCCCTCCGATCGCCTTGGCCAGCTCCTGCACGAGCGGGAACTGTCCGGCGTCGCCGAGCCCGCGGCCGCCGGCCACGACGATCTTGGCGTCGGTGATGTCCTCTTCGCTAGGTGCGGCGTGGTCTATCGATACCAGCCGGGTGCGCGCTGAAAATCCCTGTAAGGCTCCATCGGCACGCTCCACCGGCGCCGCGTCGGCGGGAGACGCGGCCAAAAAGGCGCCGCGCTGAACCGTGGCGATGGCCGGGCCGGCTGCCAAGACCCGCTCGCGCGACACTAGCTTGCGGCGGTATACGGAGCGCGTCCCGACGAGCCCGTCCTCCCACTCCAGCGCCAGACAGTCGCTGATCATTCCAGTCGCCAGCCGAGCCGCAAGGATCGGTCCGAGGTCACGGCCCAGCGGAGCGTGGGATAGCAGGATCGCCGCCGGCGAATGCGCATTGGCCAGAGCCACGATGGCGTGCGTGTAGCCTCCTGCGGTGTAGCCTGCGAGCGCCTCGTCTTCCACCAACAGGACGCGGTCGACGAACGGCGCCACTTGCGCGGCGACCTCGCTTCCGACACCGGCGCAAACGACGGCGACGGTCTCGTCCCCGACCGCTCGCGCCGCTGTCGCGAGCTCCGCAGCACCGCGATGCAGCTGGCCTTCCTGATGCTCCGCGATGATCCAAGCTGAACGGTTCACAGCACCTTCTCCTCATGACGCAGGATTCGCACCAGCTCGGCTGCCGCCTCGCTCGCCGTGCCCTCGATAATCCGGGCGCGCTCGCGCGCCGCTGGCGGGGCGAGGCGCAGCGTTTCTACACGCGGCGCCATGGCCTCGTCCGAGACGCCGAGGTCTGTCGGTGTCACCACCCGCAGCTCTTTGCGCTTGGCTGCCATGATGCCCCTCAGGCTGGGATAGCGCGGCTCGTTGATGCCGGACTGAATGGTCAGAACGGCCGGTAGCTCGATCTCGACCTGAGCATGGTCGCCCCCCTCGAGCTCGCGCCGTACCGTCATCTTGCCGTCGGCAACCCGCGAAGTACCAACCACCAGCGTGGTCGACGCGAAACCGAGGGCTTCCGCCAGCAGCCCGCCCACCTGCGAGGCGCCGACATCGTCCGACTCGACTCCCGCCATCACGAGATTGAAATTGCCTTCCGCGAGCGCCGCGGCGAGCAGCGCCGCAGTCGCGTGGGCATCGAGTCGGTCCGCGTCGCAATCCACGTGAATCGCTGTCTCGGCCCCCATCGCCAGGCCCTTCCGGAGGCCCTGGACGGCGCCTGCGGTGCCAACTGTGATGGCCGTGACTTCGCCCTCGCTCGCGTCGGCGAGACGAATCGCTTCCTCGACAGCGTAGAGGTCGTACTCGTTGACCTCATAACTCAGGTTCTCGGCTCGTAGCCGTCCCTCCGCATCCAGCTCGATGTGGGCTTGCGGATCGACTACCGCTTTCATGCACACCGCGATACGCACCTCTTTCCTCCCTCAACCATCGACAAGGAGTGCAAGCCTGCGCGCAGGTACCGCCACAGGCCCACGAGCGGCGTCAGTCTAGCAGGCTGCCGCTGGTCGCGAATGTCCCTCAATGACCTTCGAACCGCCTGCCGTCTACGGGCTATCGAATCGAGCCAAGCGCGCCTGACGGCGACGCTTGGCATGCCGCATCAGCTCGTGTTGCTCGTCGGTCTCGGCGACAAGCTCTGGCACAGCCGTTGGCTGGCCATCTTTTGCGAGGGCAACGAATGTGAGGTGCGCCGTGGTTGTTTGCCGCACATCTCCGGTGATCGGATTCTCGCCGCGGACGATGACGCGCACCTCCATAGAAGTGGAGCCGGTACAGGTAACCATGCCGTCCAGGATTAGAATGTGACCGAGCGGTACGGGAGCGACAAACGCTACCTCGTCGATCGACGCCGTCACCACCTGGCGCCTCGCATGTCGCACGGCGGCGACGGCGCCGCAGATATCGATCAGGTGCATGACGCGGCCACCGCTTACCGTACCGTAGGGGTTGGTGTCGTTCGGCATGATGATCTCCGTCATGCGTACGGCCGTTGCTGCCATGGTCCGCGTCGGCCGCTGCTGATCGGTCAGCTCCACCGCCGACGTTTCTTGCGACTCTTCGCTCAAAGGACGATCTCCATCAGGTCGCGGCCCATGCTGCTTTCTGCAAATACGGCTGTGGCTTCGGCGAGCAGGGGCCGCGCATCGTGGTACCGCGCTGACACGTGGGTCAGCACGAGGCGCTGGGCGTTCGCCTCCGCGGCCATCTGTGCCGCTTGCGCAGCGGTGCAGTGGCCTCGTGCGTTTGCTTCCTCCGTCAGCTCGCTTCCGAACGTCGAGTCGCAGACGAGGACGGTGGCGTTGCTGGCCAAGTCCACAGCGGCACGGCAAGGTCTGGTATCGACACAATAGGCAACCCGGCGCCCGGCGCGCGTTGGCCCCAGCACCTGGTCCGGGACGACGACCTGGCCGTTATCCAAGCGGACGGTCTCTCCGTTCTGAAGACGGCCGAACAACGGGCCCGGCTGCACCCCAAGCGCCGTTGCGAGATCCACATCGAAGCGACCGGGCTTGTCGGATTCGACAAGCGCGAAGCCCAGCGTCGGAGGTCCGTGATCCAGGCGAGCGGCCTCGATTCGGTGGCTGGTCGCATCGAGGAGCAGGCCCGGGGCAGCTTCGACGATCTCCAGCGGGTAGCCCAACCGCACGCCTTGGTACCGACCAAGCGCCGCCCAGTAGTCGGCGATTCCCGGCGGTCCGTACAATCGCAGTGAGTCGGAGCGGTCGTTCAGCGAGAGGGTCTGCAGTAGGCCGACCAGCCCGTTGAGGTGGTCGCCATGCAGGTGCGAGATGAAGATTCCTCGCAGCCGCCCGAAGCGCAGACCGGCGCGCCGCCACTGTAGCTGTGTGCCTTCGCCACAGTCGAAGAGATAGACGTCTCCCTCGTACTGCACGGCTACCGCAGCGCACTGCCGGTACAGGGTGGGAAGCGACGCACCGCTCCCAAGAATCACAACGCGGACCATGGAACCGGATGGTATCCCAGCCTCTGGGTAGCCGCTAATGACAGGCGCGTCGTAGCACGGGCGCGGAGCCACCATTTGGGCGCGTCAGCGCAGGGTTGCGATCTGCTGAGATACACTGGATAAACAGTGTGTTGCCGCAACCTGCGGGCGTCTCGCCGAGGCGCCGGTCATCCCTCCTTGGCCCGTCAAAGCTCACTTGCGCCTGAGTGTCATCGTACCGATATGGAACGAGGAGTCTGCCCTCCCCCTGCTGCTGGCCGAACTGCGCGAGCAGTGTGCTGTACCAGACTGTGAGCTCGTGCTCGTCGATGGCGGGAGCACCGACGGTACCCAGAGATTGCTGCGCGAATCCGGGGTTGCGTGGATCGTGTCGGAACGCGGCCGGGCCACCCAAATGAACGCTGGCGCTGCCGCCAGCGGTGCGGAGGTTCTCCTGTTTCTGCATGCCGACACGCGATTGCCCGCCGACTGGAAGGCCATCGTGTTCGAGGCGATCGAGTCCGGGCACGTCGGTGGGTTCTTCCGTGTGCGCCTCGACTCACCACGATCGATCCTGCGCGTTGTCGGGCAGTTGATCACTCTCCGCAGTCGTTTGACCGGCGTGGCAACCGGTGACCAGGGGCTCTTCGTCACCCGACAGGTATTCGAATCCACCGGTGGCTATGCTCCCCTGCCGCTGTTCGAGGACGTCGAGCTCGCCCAGCGCCTGAAGCGCTTCGGCGGCCTGGCACGCTTGGATGCCACGGTGGTGACCTCGGCACGGCGTTGGGAGCAGCTGGGGCCCTGGCGCACGATCGTGCGCATGTGTGTACTCCGGGCAATGTACACGCTGGGAACGGGACCCGAGCGGCTGGCGCGTTACTACGAGACGGCGCGATGAGCACGGTGGCGCCCCTGACCCCGATCAACAACTTGCTCCGCGGTGCGGCCAGGCTACGGCCGGCGTTCATCCTCTGGCGGCACGTGATCCAGGAAATGATCGCTCCCACTTTGCTGGGCTTCGGCGTATTTACGTTTCTCATGCTGATGCGCTTCCTGTTGCGCATCTCCCAGATCTGGATTCAGTACGGCGCGGAGCTGGCAACGGTGTTGTGGGCGATCGTCTACAGCCTGCCGTTCATCGTCGTGCTGACTCTTCCAATGGGCCTGCTGGTCGGCGGCCTGATTGCGTTCGGGCGGATGTCGTCGGACTTCGAGATCGTCGCCTTGCGAGCATCGGGCGTCAGCCTCCTGCATCTGATGCCCCCGGTGCTGATTCTGGCCGGCGTTGCCTGGGCGGTCACCAGCTACGTCTTCATGGTGTCGCTTCCGTGGGGCAACACGAACCTGCGGGAGATGAACTGGGAGACCATCACCAAGCGCGCCTTCTCCAGCGAGTTCAAGCCACGGGTGTTCATCGAGGATTTCCCCGGGCTGGTGCTGTACGTCGAGGACATCGTCGACGACGGACGGGAGTGGCGCGGCGTGTTCGCGGCGCGCACCGACGCCGACCCGCCGAACATCGTTCGCGCCGAGCGCGGCTTCCCGCGCATCGACGAAGACACCCGTGAGACCTATCTGCTGCTCGAGAACGGCACCCTGATCGGGTCGGCGCCGGATCCACTCGAGGCCACGGTGACCCAATTCGAACGGCAGACGATGCTGATCTATTCCGAAGACGAGGATGGGTCAGTAATCGGGCAGCTTGGCAAGGACGGGCGTTCGATGACGCTGGATGAGCTGCGCCAGGCCATCACCGATCGCCAGCAAGTCGGTGACCCTGCCTACGAGCTGCAGGTCGAAGTTCACAAGAAGTATGCGTTTCCTTTTGCTTGCATCGTTCTCGGGCTGATCTCCCTACCGCTCGGCATATCGACCCAGCGGCAGACCACGGCTGCCGGTTTCGCCATAGGCACAGTGGTTATCGTCGTCTACTACTTTTTCCTTCAGAACGGCGAACAGCTGGGCGACGTAGGCGACATCGCGCCGTGGCTGGGAATGTGGGCAGGCAACCTCATCATGGGGTCCGCAGCGTTGGTGCTTGTGTGGAAGAAAAGTCGCGAGGTGGACTTCGGCATTGCCCGCCGCCTGCAACCGTTCCTCGAACGTCGCGGTGCCGTGTTGCGCCGCCTGCGCGAGTTGCTGCATCGGCCGGCGCGGCGCGCCGGCCGACGACGAAGCGCCGGGTTTCCACGTCTCCTGGACCGCTATGTGCTGCGTAGCTATATGTTCATCTGGCTGCTTACGTTCGCCGCCTTCGTGACGATATTCGGTACCACGACGTGGATCGACAAGGCCTCGTATGTGACCTTTCCGGAGCTCATTCCGGCGTACATGAAGTTCCAGATCTGGGAGATTGTCTTCAACGTGCTGCCAATGTCCGCGGTAGTCACGGTCCTCGCCACGTTCAGCCTCATGGCGAAGCGTAATGAGGTCGTGGCGGCGCTAGCCGGCGGCGTCAGCCTGTACCGCCTGATGCTGCCGATCCTGCTGCCGGCGACAGCGCTGACCGCCGCTCAGTACGGCCTACAGGACTACGTGCTACCTCTAGCCGCTCAGCAGGCGGCCATCGTGGAAGAACAGATGCACCCCACCGGTGCCGTCAGCCTGCAGCGAGACCAGACCTGGGTGTTCTCCGAGGGCGGCCGAGTCTTCCACTTCGCCGAATACGTGGCGGACCCACCGCAACTCCTTGGACTGCGTATCTATTATCTCGACGACGGCACGGGCGGGCTCGCCCGCATGGAGTACGCCAACCGCGCTGAGTTTGCCAACGGCCGTTGGGAGGGCCACGACGGTTGGCGACGCTACTTCGTCGCTGAGGACGAATCTGCACAGCTGTCGCCCACCGAGCTCGAGGAATTCCGCTTCTCCGTGCTACCGATCGAGCTCACCCCGACGTATTTCGGAGAAAGTCCTCGTCAACCCGAACAGATGTCGACGCTCGAGCTTCAGCAGCACGTCGAGTTGTTGGAACAGCGGGGCTATGACACGCATCGGGCCCTGGTCGACCTGAACATGAAAGCGGCGACGCCGGCGATCGTATTCGTGATGACCATCGTCGGGGTGCCGTTTGCCTTCCGTATGGGCAGTCAGGGTGCTCTGACCGGTGTGGGCATCGCCATCAGCCTGGTAGCCGTCTACTGGATCGCCTTCGGCGTGTTTCGTGCCCTTGGGTATGCCGGCCAGCTACCGCCGGCGCTAGCTGCCTGGGCACCGCATCTCATATTCCTCTCGCTGGGCGGTTATCAGGCGGCGGGTGTGCGCACCTAGCAGGCCGTGGTGGAAGTGTGGCGGGCCTGGTTACGGCGAGTTAGGGCCAAACGGAAGACGGCCTGACGCTAGTCCGTCGTTGCCCCGGTACGCTTCAGTCGGCCGAGAGGCCGAGGAACGAACGTACGTCGCCGGCGAGCGCGGTCGATTCCCAGGGGAACTCGTCGCGACCGAAGTGGCCGTAGGCCGCAGTCTTCCTGTAGATCGGTTGACGCAGGTTCAGGTGCTCGATCATGCCCTTCGGAGTCAACGGGAAGACGGCCCGCACCGCTTCGATGATGCGCTCTTCCGATACCCGTTCGGTACCTCGTGCCTGCACCATGATCGACACCGGGTCGGCTACGCCGATGGCATATGCCAGCTGCAGCTCCATACGCTCCGCAGCTCCGGCCGCCACCAGATTCTTGGCAATGTAGCGCGCCATGTACGAGGCGGTGCGATCGACCTTGGTGCAGTCCTTCCCGGAGAATGCGCCGCCGCCGTGACTGCCCACGCCGCCGTAGGTGTCGACGATGATCTTGCGTCCAGTGAGGCCGCAGTCGCCTTGCGGGCCTCCGGTCACGAACCGGCCGGTCGGGTTGATGTGATACACGGTCTTTTCGTCGCGCCACTCCTCCGGAACGACGGAGTAGATCACCTTCTCGAGAACATCATCGCGAAGCACGCTCGTCTCCACGTCCGCTGCGTGCTGCGTCGAGATCACTACGGTGTCGACGCGAGTCGGCTTACCGTCGACATACTCGACGGTGACCTGAGACTTACCGTCCGGCCGTAGGTAGTCCAGCACCTCGTCCTTGCGAACCTCGGCAAGTCGGCGACACAGCTTGTGCGCCAGGGTGATGGGCAACGGCATGAGCTCGGGAGTCTCGGTGGAAGCGTAGCCGAACATCAGCCCCTGATCGCCGGCCCCCCCCGGGTCGACGCCCATGGCGATGTCCGGCGATTGCTCATCGATGCAGACAATCACGCCGCAGGTCGCGTAATCGAAGCCGTATTCCGCGTTGGTGTAACCAATGTCGCGGATTGTTTGGCGAACGATGCGAGGAATCTCGATGTACGAGCTCGTGGTGATCTCGCCCGCGACAATCGCCAAGCCAGTGGTCACCATGGTCTCGCACGCTACGCGCCCGGTGGCGTCGTTCTCCATGATCTCGTCGAGCACGGCGTCGGAGATCTGGTCGGCCATCTTGTCGGGGTGCCCTTCGGTAACCGACTCCGAGGTGAGCAGGTAGTGTCGTCCGTCTTCCATTGGTTTCCCCGGTCGCTGAGCAGAAATATGCTTCGAGAGCGGTCGCGCGTGAGAAGGGGTGGCATCGACGCTGAAGTCGGCCGCGCTGAGTAACCCGCAGGGTGCGATATTACCCGATACGCTCGGCTGCTGAGGTCGCGGCAAGCTACCATGAGCCCTTCAGACGGTCAATTTGCGCGAGCCTCGATAAGGCGCCGCGCCAGGACCTCCTCGGCCGCCCTGTCAACAGTCACCTCGTCGATGCGCGCTACCCGGAGGGCGCGCAGGATCTCGCCAAGTGCGGGCCCCTCAGGACAGCCCATTGCTTGTAAGGCTGCCCCGTCCAGTGAGGGGGCTACGGCACGATCGTGGTCCAGGTACCGACGAATGGCAACGACGATGTTCGCGTCGACTCCGGAGTCGGTCGCGATCACGACGCGCAGCGCCCCGGGAGCGAGCGAGTCGAGGACGGCAGCGCGCTCGCCGGGGCTACGGAGCTCGGACAACGCCGCCCGGACTCGCTCCCAGGGAGCCCCGGCGTCCATGAGAGCTTCGCTCCTGGACCGCGACAGGCGTAGTCGGTTTCGCAAGGTCCACCGTTGCTGTGGGTTCAGCGGAGCGGCAGTCGCCGCCAGCACCAGCGACCAGGGTTCCGCCCCGTTCCCTACTGGCGCCCGCTGCAGCTCGGTGGCCATCGTTTCAAGCGCATCGCGGCGCGCCTCAAGGTCGGGCTGAATGGCCTTCAGCAGACCGGTCTCGGCGAGCGCCAGGGGGCCTTTCACCGGCGCCTCCGTATAGAGCTTGCGCACCTCCCTGCGCAGTCGGTCACCGGAGATCGAGTCGACGTAGCCGCCGCGCACTGCGTGAGCTAGCGCCTGTTCCGTACCGGCCTCGAGTCGGTAGCCGAATCGGAGCTGAAAGCGGACGGCGCGCAGCATGCGGGTGGCGTCATCGATGAAGGAGCCTTCGTGCAGGATGCGCACCAAGCCGTCGTCGAGATCTGCGACGCCTCCAAACTCGTCGATCAATTGTCCGGGCTTATCGGGGGCAAGCGCCAGGGCCAGCGCGTTGATCGAGAAATCACGACGGGCCAGATCCTCCTGCAGCGTACCCCCCTGCACCTGCGGCAGCTGTCCCGGGCGCGTATAGCTCTCGCGTCGGGCAGTGGCAAAGTCGATCACGCGCCCGTCGTCGAGGTCGACCCGCGCGGTTCCGAAACTGTGGAATCTGGTCAACTTGCCGCCGCTCTGACGCGATAGCGCTTGCGCGACCGCCATCCCATCGCCGACGACGACAACGTCGATGTCCATCGAATCACGGCCAAGGAGCAAATCACGGACACGCCCGCCCACCAAGTAGGCTCGCTCACCGCGCCCTGACGCGAAACGGTCACAGAGACGCAACAGTTCACGGGTTGGCGCATCGAGGCACTCGAACAGGTTCCCCGTGGTGGTCATCGTGCCCGCGGATGGTGTCGGTCGTACACATTGCGAAGGCGGCGCCGATTCACATGTGTATAGACCTCGGTAGTGGAGATCCGCGCGTGCCCGAGCATCGCTTGCACGGCGCGCAGATCGGCATCCGCTTCTAGTAGATGGGTGGCAAAGCTGTGACGCAGCACGTGCGGGCTGACGCGCCCCGCCGCAATCCCGGCCTGCACGGCGTAGCGCTTGAGCAACTTGGCGAACCACTGGCGAGATAGCGGGCGACCACGGCGGGTGAGGAACACCGCCCCCTCGGTGGCGGTGCGCGCCGATCGTTCACGGCCGCGCTCCAGGTAACACTCCAGCCAGTGCGCTGCCTCGTCACCGACCGGCACGAGACGTTCTTTTCCGCCCTTGCCGTGGCATCGCACTACCCCTTCCTCGAGACCCAGATCAATGACGTTCAAGGCGACGAGCTCGGACACTCGCAGTCCACAGCCGTACGCCACTTCGAGCATGGCCCGGTCGCGCAGACCGTCGGGAGTTTCCACGTCCGGCTGCGCCATCAGTCGCTCGATCTCCTCGGGCTCGAGCGTACGTGGCAACGAGCGTCGACGTTCTCGTGCTCTGAGTAGCTCGCTAGGGTCACTTTCGATTCGCCCAGCCTCGATCAAGTGGCGATAGAGGCCACGCAACGCCGATAGCTTACGGGCGCGTGATCGGGCGCTGATACCGCGGGTCTCCATACTTCTGAGCCACTCGCGCAGCGTGCTCACGTCGACGGCAAGCGCGTCAAGCTGTCGGCGCCTGCACCATTCGCCGAACTGCTCCAGGTCGGAGGCATATGCGTCCACGGTGCGCTGTGCGCGCCCGCGCTCGACCCGAAGACGCTCCAGGTAGTCGATCTCCCATCCGCCGAGCCCCGAACCACCGTCAGGCATCGTCTGGATCCGTTGGCCGTCCGACGCGGCTCGGCGGTCGCGAGTCGAGCAACAGGGTCACCGGACCATCGTTCACCAGGTGGACCTGCATCTCCGCTCCGAAGGAGCCGGTTTCAACTTCGAGACCGTATTCCCGGATCCCTTCCACCAACCTGGTGACAAGTCGCTCCGCCGTGGCCGGCGGCATTGCTCGTGCGAATGACGGCCGACGGCCTTTGTGCGTGTCGGCAGCGAGAGTGAACTGCGAGACGACGAGCACAGCGCCATCGATGTCGCGCAGCGAGAGGTTCATGCGTCCCTCGTCGTCGCTGAAAAGTCGCAGGGTGGCAAGACGTTTCGCCAGATAGTCGGCATCGCGTTCGCCGTCATCGCGAACCGCGCCCACGAGCACCAGGAGGCCGGCTCCGATGCGGCCTACTTCCTGAGCCCCGCCTATCACGTGCGCGGAGCGAACGCGCTGCACGACGGAGATCATCTACTCCCCCCCGGAAGCTTCCCCACGATCGGTGAGCGTATCAGGTACGCCGCCACGAGTGACCAATCGTAGTTCGCGGATCTCCGGGGCGCGCATCGCCGCTAGCGCCGCCACGTAGGTGAGCGCGCCAACGGTTACCACCGCCAACAGCTTGCCGAGATCGAGCAGGTTGCCTCCGGCGCCTCCGTACCAAACGGTCTGCCGGAGCGCGTCCACGACCCAGCCCATGATCGCCGACGCTACTATGATACGCGCCAGGCTTGCCGCGAGCTCCCGCAGGTGCAGAGCGCCGACACGGCGGCGAAACAGAATTAGAAGCAGTGCCGCGTTCGCCGTAGCGGCGATCGAGTTGGCCAGGGCGATGCCGGCGTTACCCAGCGCAGGACGCAATGCGAGGCAAGCGACGATGTTCACTAGCATCGCGATGGCGGCGACACGCACGGGTGTCGCAGTGTCGCGCAGGGCGAAGAATGCCGGCGCCACGACGCGGACCGTAGCGACGGCTACCAAGCCGACGGCGTAACCCCACAGAGCGGCAGCGGTGAGCTGGGTCGAGTCGACATCGAACTGGCCACGCTGATAGAGCACCTGCACGATCTCGTATCGCAACAGGATCATTCCCACCGCTGCCGGTACGGTTACGAGGCTGATCTGCCGCAGCGCGAAGACCAGCGTGTCCCGGAGTGCAGCGAAGTCGGTGGCCGCTCCCTGGCGAGACATGAGCGGTAGCACGACGGTCGCCACGGAAATGGCGAAGACTCCGAGGGTCAACTCGTTGATGCGCGCCGCGTAGTCGAGGGAGGCCACGGCGCCTTCGCCGAGCTGACTCGCCAGAGTGCGTCCGACAATGATGTTGATCTGGATGATTCCTACTCCGAACAGGCCCGGCACCATGAGTCGCCCGATCTGACGCAGCGCCGGGTCACCGGTCGGGCGTCGCGGCCAGACGCGCATCCCCAATCCCCGGGCGTAGGGAATCAAAAACACGTATTGGGCTGCCCCACCCAGCACCGCAGCGATGGCGATAATCCAGACCGCACGGACGGGCTCGGTGACCCCGGCCCACCAGGCGGCCACTCCGGCTCCCACGATGCTGACGTTGAGAAGCACTGGAACAAAGGCGGCCGCAGCGAAACGATCGCGAGCGTTCAGTACGGCCACCAAGACGGCTGCCATCGAAATGAAGACCAGATACAAGAAGACGAATCGCGTCAGCCGGATGGTGAGCTCGATCTTGCCCGGTACGGCAGCGAAGCCTGATGCGAACCAGGGCACCAGCACCGGCGCGGCCAGCACGCCGCCGAGGGCCAGAAGGACCGCCGCGATTGCGACCGCAGTGTGAAATCGTTGCGCGAGCTCCCAGGTGCGGTGTTCCTCGCGCTGACGCGCCAGACGCGTGAATATGGGCACAAACGCCGCCGAGATGTTCCCTTCGCCGACGAGTCTGCGCAACGAGTTGGGCAACATGAAGGCGATCGCCCATGCGTCGGCTGCGCTTCCCGTTCCCAGCAAGGCGGTAATCACTGCCATACGCAGGAGCCCGAATACCCGCGACAGCAGCGTGAGCGCGCCGACACCCCCTGCCGTCCTTATGAGGCGCTTGTTTTCCGAAGCCCCAGAGGGTGTTTGACCGTCGGCGCCCGGCGTCCTAACCTTCATGTTTCACGCGGTCGATCAAGGAGTTGTCTCGAACATGCCGAACATCGCATCTGCCAAGAAGCGCATGCGTCAAAACGAGGTCCGGAGGGGTCGCAACCGGGCAGTTCGCGCGCGCACGAGATCGGCCCTTCGTCTGCTCGACGAGGCCATCGAGGCAGGCGACCTTGAGCTCGTGCGCGCGCGCTGGACCGCAACCCAGGCGTTGCTCGATCGAACGGCTCAACGTGGCATCATCCATCGCAACCTCGCAGCGCGAAAGAAATCGCGCCTGGCGCGGCGAATCCGGGCAATCGGTACGTAGAACGCTCGGCTGCTCCGGCCCACGACCGGCGCGCCCCTCCCCGCCTACGCGGCGCAGATCTGACGGCAAAGGGCCTCCAGCTTCCCTCGAGCAGGCCTCAGTCTGTCCGCTCCCGGACGGACATCGCGTAGTCGCTTGATAAACAGATCGGCGTCGGCGCAGGCGCGGATGGCGTCTGTCAGACGGTAGCGACCTGCACGGCGGGCTCTATCCAATACGCCTCCGCGTTGCTGCCAGCGACCACCGATTGCTTCCATGCTTTCCCGTCGAGACACGCCGGAAGCGGCCACATCGTGCGCGATCACCAACTGTCGTGTGATCCAGGCGATCATTGCCAGCACCCGGGACGGCTCCTCTCCATCATCCAGCAGTACGTTGAGGAGGCGTAGCGCATCGGCAGGATCCGCCCGCACCAGGGAGTCGGTAAGCTCGAACACCGAGTGCTCCCGACTACGTCCTAGCAGTCCCTCGAGATCCTCGCCGCGGATGCGGCCGCCATCACCGACATACAGCATCGCCTTCTCGAGCTCGTGCTCGAGGGCCGTGATGCTCGTTCCGGCCATGGTAATCATGTACTCGAGCGCATCGGCAGCGATCTCGTACCCCCGCTCCCGAGCGCTCCCCTCGAGCCAGCGGCGCACGTCAGATTCCCGCCGCGGCCGCTCACAGTCAATCACCGTACCTGCGGCTGCCACGGTCTTGTATGCGACCTTGCGCTTGTCGAGCTTCGAGGCCTCCAGCACCAGACAGGTCGCGTCGACCGGGTTGGTCAAGTAGGCGGCGAGAGGTTCTATCTGCGCCAGGTCCATGCGCTCAAAACGCGCCACCCAGACAAGACGAGAGGGCCGGTCCGAGGCCATTGCAAACAGCGACAGTGAACGCGCTGCGTCGATCACGTCCGCCAGCGAAGCGCTCGCTCCATCGATTCGATCTATGGCACCCGGGCCGCCGCCGCGCTGCTCGAATGTGTCGATGAACGCCTCGGCGACGCGGCGTCGGAGCGCATCTTCCTGTCCCAGGACGAGGTACACAGAAGCGATGCGCCCTTCGCCCAGCGAACGACGCACTTCCGGGATGGTCGTCGGCTTGCTGTTGGCCACGCCAGGAACCCCGCCTTCAGAAGCCCTCGAGAATGCTCGACACCACGGCCCGGGCAAATTCCACCGAGATCAAGTCAATCGACCCCACCTCGATATCGACCTGCCCCTCCGACGACGCCGGGAACTCGAACTGCTCCTGGTACTGAAAGGCACTGTTGGTAAAGAGAACCTCGTTGGAGACGAGGTCGGTGAAGGTAACGCGGGCACGAATTGTCACCTGCCAGGTATCGGCTCGGTCGCGCGGATTGAGGCCGATTGGACTCACGATGAATGAGTGGATCTCGCCCTGCAAGACGCCATCGGCGCCCGCTTGATTGCCCACCACTCGGTAGTTGCCACGCGAGACGAACTCCCGAGTGACGGCGGCGGTGACTCGTGTTTCTAGCTCGAAGCGTGGCGTCAGGTTGGCGAACGTCGGAATCGCAATGATACGGATATAGTCGGGAAGAAACGCACCCTGTCCGACGAGGGTGTAGCCGCAGGAGGCGGACGCCACCAATGCTCCGACGACTGCCGCCTGGGCAAAGCACCTCGCTACTCCCCGCCTGCTGCGGATTCTCATCATCTGCCAGATCCCAATGTCACTAGAGGACGATGTTGAGCTTGGGCTCCTGACCCTTTCGCGCTGCGATGAAGATCACTCGCTGCGGCTCGAGGTTACCCTCGAGATATCGCCTCGCACCCTCGGTCGCAAGGCCGATGCGTATGGCCTCGTCCTCCCCCACCCCGGTCGGCACCTCTACACGGTCTCGGACTTTACCATTGACGAGGACAACCAAGGAGACGGTGTCCTCCGCTGCTTTGTTGGCATCGTACTGAGGCCAGGGTTGCTTGTGGACGCTGTACTCTTGTCCGAGGCGCTCCCATAGCTCCTCCGCCAGGTGCGGTGTGAACGGTGCCATTAGGCGCACCATCGTGTTGAGCGCCGAGATCCAGACGGTCGCTCCGACATGTGCCTCGCGCCGAGCCGTACGCAGATCGTTGCGAAACGCCATCAGGGCTGCGATCGCCGTGTTGAAGGTGAAGTTCTCCAGCCCGTCCTGTACCCGCTCGACGGTCTGGTGCTGCCTTCGCTCGAGCTCCTGCTCGGCTTCCGTTGTCCCGCACTCGGGCGGCGTGGCCTGCGTGGTGAGGTCCCAGATGTCGTTGATCCATCGGACCACCCCCTGGATACGGCTGCTATCCCACGGCCCCCCCTTCTTCCAATCGAAGCCAAACATGAGGTACGCGCGTAGCGCGTCTGATCCGAAGCGCACCACCCAATCGTCGGGGTTGACGACGTTCCCCTTGCTCTTCGACATGCGCTCGACTTCGAGGTGGTGGCGAAGTTGGTTGATGTTGTTGGCGCCCTCGATGTGAGGAATGTCGAGGCTAGCGGTGGCGCCAACCTCGACGGTGGCTCGGCTGCCGTCGGGGAGGCCAACCGTGAGGATGTTCTCCGTGCGCCGAAGGATCTCGCCGATCACGTCGCCGCCGGTGTCACCGTTGCCGTCCGCGATCACCCTCAGGCGCGAAGCACGCAGTACGTTTCCGTCCCAGTCGCCGTACGCGGCGATGGTGTCACCGGCGTGCTCCTCGCCGAGCACCTGGCCCTGATTACGCACTCGCAGCATGGGTTCGCCGAAAAGCGTGTCTGGGTTGCGCTCGTGACTCTTCATGATCTCGGCGGTGCGATCGAACATCCCCAGATCGCGCATTGCCTTGGTGAAAAACCGCGTGTAGAGGAGATGCAGCGTGGCGTGCTCGGCGCCACCTGTGTACACGTCCACGGGTAGCCAGTAGGCGGCTTCCTGGGGATCGAACGGGCCGTCCTTGTAGTTGGGGCTCAGATAGCGATACTGGTACCAGGACGAGCACATGAACGTGTCCATCGTGTCGGTCTCCCGCTCGGCCGGCGCACCCTGCGCATCCTGGGCGGCCAGAAAGCCCTGGTGCTGCTTAAGCGGGCTTTGCCCCGTCGGCATGAACTCGACGTCTTCCGGCAGGAGGACCGGCAGATCGGCCTCGGACACCGACTCGTAGTCGCCTGCCTGAGTCTTGATGGCGGGTATCGGCGCTCCCCAATACCGCTGCCTCGAGATGAGCCAATCACGCAGTCGGTAGCTCACCGCCTCATCGCCGGCTGCATGCTCCTTCAGCCAACCGATCGTCGCGGCGATGCTGGGGTTGTCCAGCCCCTTGGCATCGTTGCACGGCACGTTGTCGATGGCGCCGCTGTTGGTCATGACGCCGACTCCCACGTAGGCTTCGGGCATCGTCGTCCCGTCCAGCTCGCCGGCTTCCGGCCGTATGACCGGACGTATCTCGATGCCGAACTTGCGGGCAAACTCGAAGTCGCGCTGATCGTGTGCCGGCACCGCCATGATGGCGCCCGTGCCATAGGTGAGCATGACGTAATCGGCTATCCAGATCGGTATGCGCTCGTCGTTGACCGGGTTAATGGCGTAGCCGCCGGTGAAGACTCCGGTCTTGTCTCGGCTCTCGGAGCTACGCTCGATCTCGGTCGCTTCTGCGGCCTTGAGGGCGTATGCGTCCACGATGGCGCGCTCCGCGCTGGTGGTGACCTCGGCGACCAGCGGGTGCTCGGGCGCCAGTACCATGAACGTCGCTCCCCACAGCGTGTCCGGCCTCGTCGTGAAGATCTCGATCGGCTTGTCCTGCTCGGTCAAGAAGGTGACGCGTGCGCCGATGCTGCGCCCGATCCAATTCGTCTGCGCCTTGATGATCGCCTCGGGCCAGTCCAGCTGGCGGAAGTCGAGCAGCTCGTCGGCGTACGCGAGGATACGCAGGAACCACTGCGACATGAGCTTCTGCACCACCGGCTGACCGGTCCGTTCGTCGTTCCCATCGATCACTTGTTCGTTGGCAAGCACCGTCTGCAGGCTCTCGGACCAGTTGACCAGCGCTTCGGCGCGGTACGCCAGACCGTTGTCGTAGAACTTCTTGAAGAACCATTCGGTCCAGCGATAGAACTCCGGCGTGCAGCTGACTGCTTCGCGTTCCCAGTCGAACATCGCCCCCATGCTGCGTAGCTGGCGCCGCATGTTTTCGATGTTGGCGTAGGTCCACTTCCACGGGTGTATGCCACGCTGGATCGCAGCGTTCTCTGCTGGCAGCCCGAAAGCATCGAAGCCCATCGGGAACATGACGTTGTACCCGCGCATGCGCATGTAGCGCGCACGGGCATCAGCGGGGACCATGGCGTACCAGTGGCCGATATGAAGATCGCCACTCGGATACGGCAGCATGGTGAGCGCATAGTGTTTCGGCTTCTGCCAGTCCACCTTGGCGCGATAGAGGCCATCGGCATCCCAGCGCGCCCGCCACTTGCCCTCGATATCCTGATGCGGGTATCTGCTCATCCGCCGGTTGCCTTGTCTTGATCGACGCGAGCCTCGAGGCTCACATCATCGGTAGCTGGCTCGGTTTGAAGCCGTCGACGGATGCCGTCGAGGATGCCGTTGACAAACGTGCCGGCCTGCTCACCGCTATAGCGTTTCGCGAGCTCGATCGCCTCGTCGATGGCCACCGCCGCGGGAGTCTCCGGCTGGTCGAGAAGCTCGTAGACCCCCAGCCGTAGGATGCCGCGGTCAACGCAGCCCATCCGCTCGAGGCGCCAATTCTCCGCCTGCTGCTCGAGCAACGGATCGATGCGGGTCACGGCGTCCACCGTTCCCCTTACCAGTACCTCGGTGAAGTCACGTATCTGGCGTGATGCCGGATTGGCCCTCCAGAACCGATCGAGAAGGCCGTCGAGCTCCGCGCCGGTGCTTTCCCACTGATAGAGGCATTGCAAGGCGCGCTCGCGGGCCTGACGGCGATACCCCATGGCCTAACGTTCCGAGCCAGCGGCGAACAAGACTGCCATTTCGATCGCCGCGGCGGCGGCGGCGATCCCCTTGTTCCCGTGCTCGCCGCCGGCCCGCGCTGCTGCCTGTTCGGCGGTATCGCATGTCAGCATACCGAACGTGACCGGCAGCCCGTTCCGCTGTGCCACGTCCTGTATCCCTGCAGCGGTGGAATAGGCCAGTACCTCGTAGTGGCTCGTCTCCCCACGGATCAGTGCACCCAGGCATACGATGGCGTCAAAGCGGCTCGTCGATGCCAGCTGCGAAGCCGCCATCGGGAGCTCGAAGGCACCTGGGACCCAAACCGTGGTGATGTCGGCTGGTGACGCGCCGTGGTCGATCAGACAGGCTAGCGCCCCTTGTCGGAGGCGGTCGGTGATCACCTCGTTGAACCGGCTTACCACGACGGCGAAGCGCAGGCCGTTGGCCGCATCCCTCGATAGCGGGCTGTCCGGTCTGGCGTCGCTCATACTTCACCTTTGATAGCGGTCAACAAACTCGTTGTGCTCGGCAAGTGTTCGCGAGAAGGCGTGCGTACCGTCATTGCGCGAAACGAAGTACAGGAACTCGGCGTCTGCGGGATGGAGGGCCGCGGCGACACTTGCCTGCCGTGGACTGCCGATGGGACCGGCAGGCAATCCGGGGTAGACATAGGTATTGTACGGAGAATCTCGACGCAGGTCCGACTGATAGATGGTGCGGCCCTCGCGGCCCGCCAGGTGCCGGGCATAGATCACGGTGGGATCCGTTTGCAGCAACATGCCGCGTGCAAGCCGGTTGTGGAAGACTCGCGAGACGACGGCACGTTCTTCCGGTGCGCGGGTCTCGGCCTCGATCAGCGACGCAAGGGTAACTACGGTGCGCACGCTCATCCCCAACTCGGAAGCGCGGCGGCCGTTCGCCGATGTCCAGGCACGACGAAACGCGTCGACCATCCGCACAACCAGGTCCTCGGCGTCAGCGCTGCGCGGCGCCAGGTAGGTCTCGGGGAACAGGTACCCTTCGAGCGAGTCTGCTAGCGGGTCAAGGTCTTCGATCAAGTCGATGCGGCCGGTAGCCGCCCAGGCGGCGTCGTAGGTATCGAACCCCGCCAAGACGATGGCGTCTGCTACCTGCCAACGGGTGGAGCCTTCGGCGATCGTCATCGGGTAGAGGCGCACGCGACCGGCAATGACCATCTCGGCAACTTCCACCATGGACATCGGACCGCTGAAGCGATACTCACCAGCCTGCATGTCGCCGCTTCGTTGAGTCCACCAAAGCCAGCCGGTAAGCAGCGCTGCCGACTCCACGACACCGGCGCGCTCCATCAAGTCGGCGATCTGGCTTGCCGCCATTCCAGGTCGGACGACAATGTCTGCGTAGGCACCATCGTAGGCCTGGAACGGTGCCTGCACGCGGCGGCGCAGAGTGGTTGCGGTAATCGCGGCCGCTACAACGGCGAGCAACGCCGCCGCTGCCGTCAGCAGCGCGAGGCGTTTCACGGCACCGGGCGCACAGGGGAACCGAGGGAATCCAAATAGCTTTGTAAAATGAGCGCCGCGGCGACTTGGTCTACCAGTTGTTTGCGCCGCTTCCGTCGTACGCCCGATTCGATCAGGCGACGCCTCGCCTCGACCGTCGAAAGGCGCTCGTCCCATAGGATCACGGGCATGCTGAGCATCTCCTGTAGCTCGGTGGCGATCGTCTCGACGGCGATCGCTTCGGGTCCATGCGCCCCGTCGAGCTGCTTCGGCAAGCCGATTACCAGCTGCTCGGCATCATTGTCGCGAACAAGCAGACGCAGTCGCTGTGCGAACTTGGCAACCGGCTCGCCGCCAGGCAGGGTTTCGAGTGGGCGAGCCAAAAGGCCGGTGGGATCAGACACCGCCACGCCGATGCGGCGCACGCCCATGTCCAGACACAAGTACACCATAGGGCCAGGGTACCATCGCGCTGCCTTGACATTCGGTCGCCGTTATCGAACCGTCAGTCGCGTCATCTGGCCCACTCGTCTCACCCCGACCGACATGTATCTGACCAAGCGCCAGAAGGAGATTCTCGACTACATCGGCGGCTATCTGCAGGACCACGGATACGCACCTACCCTCGAGGAGATCGGTGCGCACTTTGGTCTCTCCTCGCCTGCCACGGTCTACAAACACGTTCAGCAACTCGCGCGGAAGGGCTACATCCGCAAGGCGAAGCATCAGGGTCGCGGAATCCAGCTGGTGGATACCAAGTCGCCCCCTGGCGTCGAGGTGCCGGTGCTCGGTGAGATCGCCGGAGGCCGTCCTCTGGAGCCGATCCGGCCAGCTGAGAGCGTCACCTTGCCCCCGTCCTTCGCGGCTGGAGGCCCACTGTATGTACTCCGCGTAAAGGGCAACTCGCTGGCTAACGAGCTCCTCCTGGACGGAGATCTCCTGGTGATGGAGGATCGCAGCATCGCCGCAGACGGCGACACCGTTGTCCTCGTCCTCGGGGATCAGCTTGCGGCGCTAGGGAGGTTCTTTCAGGAGCCTGGTCATGTGCGACTCGAGCCGACCCATGGCGCCGGCGAGGCGCTCTATCTGTCGGAGTCTCAGGTACGCGTGCGCGGTGTGGTGGTGGGATTGCTGCGGCACTACCGCTCGTCGTCCGTTGTGCAGCGGCCGAGGTACGTTGCTGCGGCCAGATAGCCACGGCGGTGACCCACATCGTAGTGGCGTCCGTCGATCCGTTGGGCCGCAAGCCCGGCGTTGTCGATCAACTGCTGGAAGGCGGCAACATCGTCCCATTCACCTTGCGGCGGCGGACCGGTTGCCAGCAGGGCCTCGTAGAATCGTTCGTCGACAATGTAGCGGGCGCATCCGCGCAATACGGACTCCGCGCCCTCGCCGGCAAACGTCCCCGGGAGCTTGTCCTGTAGCGTTAGCACGCGGTAACAATCGCCGTCCAGGCGCCGCAAGCTAACGCCGCCGACGTTGCCGAACAGAGAACGCTCTTTTGCGGTTACCTCGGTCAGGCCGATGCTGCATAACCCGGTTCGGGAGTAGGCGCCGGCAACCTGCTCGATGGCCGGCGTTGGCGCATGAAACCAGTTGTCCGGCAGCAGCACCGCAAAGACGTCCGGGCCCGTCAGCGGGCGGCACTGCACGAGAGCGTCGCCGACCCCGACTGCCTCGGGCTGCTCGATCCAGCGAACTTCGCGATCGCGCAGACCGCGCCCTAGTCGGGCAAGATCAGTGTCATGGCTGCATCGCGCTGCTTCGAGGGCGCCCTTCAGATATTCACGTATGAGTTGCTGCTCGGGCCCGACGACCAGGATGATGCCGGGTATCGAAGCCGCTATCACCTCATCGAGCGCCCAGTGCAACATCGGCCAGGTGCCCACCGGTAGGAGCGCCTTCGGAACGACTGCGGCGGCTGGTTGCATGCGCCGGCCGTGTCCGGCCACCGGGATCACCGCCCATTTGATCACCGCCCGCTAGCCAGCGCGCCGGATGCGCAGGCCGCTTCGAGCGACGCGCACTGGCAGAACTTGCCCTCCCACCGCCTCGACCGCTGCAGTGACCACTGCGCGCTCCTGTGGATCGCCCAAAAGGAACACCATGCAACCCCCGGAAGCGGCGCCACAACCTTTCGCTGCGAGCGCGCCGGCCTCCATGCCGGCACGCTCGAGCCGGCGTAAGTCGATGGGTGCCAAGGTAGCGTCGATGGCTTGCCGCGCTTTCCAATCGGCGCGCATGGCGCGTCCCAGGGCGGGCCAATCGCTGTGCCGTATCGCTTCGCCGGCAGCGCCGGCAGCACGCGCAATAGCTTCAAATCCGTCGCGCGCCACCGGGTCCCCGTCGATGCGGCGACGGTAGAGTCTCCAGTTCGACGGTGCTGAGGCATGTGGCTTACCGCTGTACACGAGCAGCAAGCGCTGCTCGAGAGCGTCGAGGTCGATCGAAAGTCGTTCCATACG
>Ga0315339_1001078_pt1 | contig 26569 bp, 24 predicted proteins | sample ASW17metaG_FD_204514 | JGI IMG/M metagenome (GOLD analysis project Ga0315339, IMG submission 204514) | Ammonia-oxidizing marine archaeal communities from Pacific Ocean, United States - ASW #17 | ecosystem: Environmental > Aquatic > Marine > Oceanic | place: USA: California | collected 2016-12-05 | reverse complement strand
CTTTGGGCAAGATCGACATTCAGGGTGCCGATGCGGCGCAATTGCTTGATTTCGTTTACACAAACATGTTCTCGACGCTAAAGCTCGGCCGCGTGCGTTACGGGTTGATGTTGCGTGAGGACGGCCATGTGATGGATGACGGTACCACCGCGCGGCTGGGCGAAAACCATTACTTGATGACGACGACGACCGTGGCAGCGGGTACTGTGATGATGCATCTGGATTGGGTGAAACAAGCGCTGATGCCCGGCGCGGATGTGCAGTTTACCTCTGTCACGGAGCATTGGGCGCAGTTTGCTGTGGCCGGGCCAAAGGCGCGTGCCGTGCTGGATATGGTGCTGGATACACCTCTAGATACAGATGATTGGCCCTTCATGGCCTGCGGTCCTGTTAGTGTTCTGGGCGTGGCCGGGCGGTTGTTCCGGATCTCGTTTTCCGGTGAGGAAGGCTATGAAATCGCCGTGCCCGCCCGCTATGGCGAGAGCCTGTTTCGCACGCTGGTGATGCATGCGGAAACGCTGGGCGGCGGACCGTATGGGATGGAGGCGCTGAATGTCCTGCGCATCGAGAAGGGCTTTATCACCCACGCGGAGATTCATGGCCGGGTGACGGCGTTTGATGTTGGCATGGGGCGGATGGTCAGCGCGAAAAAGGACTGTATCGGCAAGGCTGCCAGCGAACGGCCCGGCCTTTCCGGGCCAGAGCGTGAGCAGCTGGTCGGCTTGCGTCCGACTGGTGCTGTGAAACAGCTGACGGCGGGGGCATTTCTGTTTGCGCCGTCGCGGGACCCGATCCGCGAGAATGCCGAGGGTTACACAACGAGTGTTGGATTTTCGCCGACGTTTCAGCACTTTATGGGGCTTGGGTTTCTAAAGAACGGACGCGCGCGACATGGCGAACGGGTGCGGATGGTGGACCATTTGCGCAAGGTCGAAACGCTATGCGAGGTGGTTGACCCGGTTGTATTTGACCCGGATGGAGGACGGATGCGTGGCTAGATTGATCGCAAAATCCGCCTGTGATGGGCTGTTGCCTGTCAGCATGGGCGCGTTGTCATTGACAGAAATCGACTATGGCAATGTGACTATGGTTGCCCCATTCAGGGGGCAGGAAGCGGCGGTTTCTGACGCGTTGAAGGCCGCTATTGGCGCAGGGTTCCCGGCAGCCAACCGCGCGCTGGGCAAGGCTGGCGCGCGTGTCGTTTGGTCGGGGCTGGGGCAGGCGCTGGTGTTGGGGCCGACGGTGACTAACACGGGCGCGGCGCTGGTCGATCAAAGCGATGCCTGGGCCTGTCTGGCGCTAGAGGGTGACGGCGCGGCGGCAGTTCTGGCGCGGTTGACGCCGCTGGATCTGCGTGACGGCGCGTTCAAACGCGGTCACGCGGCGCGGTCGTTGCTGGGGCATATGACCTGCCTGTTTATCCGCACCGGCGACGCGCGCTATGAGATGTTGGTATTCCGGTCGATGGCGAAAACTGCCGTGCATGAGATCAGCCGCGCCATGCAAAGCGTGACCGCGCAAGAGGTGCTTTGACACTGTCGCTTTGACTCTGGACGCGCGCGGGCCAATATAGGGCGCATGAGCCTGCCACCCGGATTCTTGGACGAACTGCGCACCCGCACCTCGCTTTCGCAGGTTGTGGGCCGCAAGGTTATTTGGGACGCCCGAAAGTCCAATCAGGGCAAGGGCGACATGTGGGCACCTTGTCCGTTTCATCAGGAAAAAAGTGCGTCTTTTCATGTGGATGACCGCAAGGGGTTTTACTATTGCTTTGGCTGTCACGCCAAGGGCGACGCTATTTCCTTTGTGCGTGAGACCGAAAACCTGGGCTTTATGGAAGCCATAGAGGTACTCGCGCGCGAGGCTGGGTTGCAGATGCCCGCGCGCGATCCGCAGGCGCAGGCCAAGGCAGATCGGCGCACGCAATTGGCCGAGGTGATGGAGCAGGCGGTGCAATATTACCGGTTGCAGTTGAAAACCGGCGCGGCGGCGCAGGCGCGGGATTATCTGGCCGGGCGCGGGTTGTCAGAGGCTGCACAAGACCGGTGGGGCATCGGTTTCGCTCCGGATGCGCGGCAGGGTGTGTTCAGCCACCTGACCGGAAAATCAGTCGCACCTGACCTGATTATCGACGCTGGTTTGGCCGCGAATCCTGATGGCGGCGGCGCGCCCTATGACCGTTTCAGGGGCCGCATTATTTTCCCAATCCGCGATGCACGCGGCCGGGCGATTGCGCTGGGCGGGCGGGCGATGGACCCGAATGCGCGGGCTAAGTATCTGAATTCGCCCGAGACTGAATTGTTCGACAAGGGCCGCAGCCTATATAATATGAAACCCGCACGCGAGGCGGCGGGCAAGGGCACGCCGTTGCTGGTGGCCGAGGGCTACATGGACGTGATCGCGCTGGCCGAAGCCGGGTTTGGCGCAACCGTGGCCCCGCTGGGCACCGCGATCACCGAGGATCAGCTGCACCTGATGTGGCGGATTTCACCAGAGCCGGTGATTGCGCTGGATGGCGACACGGCGGGGCTTCGTGCTGCGATGCGGCTGATTGACCTGGCCTTGCCGCTGCTGGAGGCCGGGAAATCGCTGCGGTTCTGCATTATGCCGCCGGGGAAAGACCCGGATGATGTGGTGCGCAGTGGCGGCGCGGGCGCGATGCAAAAGCTGTTGGATGGCGCGCAGCCGTTGGTGACGCTGCTGTGGCGGCGAGAGACCGAGGGCAAGAATTTCGACAGCCCGGAACGTAAGGCATCGCTGGACAAACAGCTGCGGGAAGCGATCCGCAAGATCACCGACCCTGGCCTGCGGGCGCATTATGGCGATGAAATAAAACGCCTGCGGTGGGAGCTGTTCAATGCCCGTCCGGCGCAAAATACTGCTCGGAAACAAGGTACTAGCCGGGGCCAGAAGTCCCGCGGGCAGGGCTGGAACGCGGCACCCATGGGGGCCACGGCGGGTACCAAGCAGTCGGCGCTCGCTGTAACGACCGGCGATGTAGAGGACCAGCTGCGCGAGGCGGTGATCTTGGCCGTTCTGCTGACCCATCCGGGCTTGGTTTTGCAGTTTGAGGACGCGCTGGAAGACCTGGAGTGCGGGCTGGTAGACCACGGAATGATCCGCGACGCGCTACTGCGGAATGCAGATTGTGAGCCGCAAATGGTCCGCGCAGAAATCCTTGGACAAATCGGCGCGGGGCCCCTTGAAAAGCTGCTAAGCCAAAGCCACATCCAGATCGTGCCAGCCATCCGGCACCCCTCTGACACTGATCAGGCCATGCTTTGCGTTGCCGAGGAACTTGCCAAGCTGGAAGCCAAACGAGGTGCCCAGCGGGAAGTGACCGAGGCGATGCAGGATATTGGCCATCTGGTGGATGAGGGGCTGACGTGGCGGCTAAGCCAGGCGGCAGAAGCCCGCAACAAGGCCGAACACGGCCAGACCGAAGATAAAACCGAGTATGACACGGCGCCCAGCGGGGCGCGAATCAACCGCGACGAACGCAGTGCGTTTGACGCACTTTTGAAAGAGATCGGCCTTTCCAAGCCCTCCGGTTAACCAAATTGAGTCGGATTGGTAAGGTAAAGCTTAAGAAATGCAGGTAAACGGGAGTGCGAATCACTGATTCGCATAGTATGATTCGTTTTAACGCGAATCACACGACGCCCAACTGACGCCCCATCAAGGAGTGCCCCATGGCCGCTAAGGACACGAACGACGACCGCAGCAAGGACAATGCTGATCAAGAGGTCGGTCTTGATATGAGCCAGGCCGCGGTCAAAAAGATGATCGCCGATGCGCGCGAGCGGGGCTATATCACCTATGACCAGCTGAATACGGTTCTGCCGCCCGAACAGGTGAATTCCGAGCAAATCGAAGACGTTATGTCGATGCTTTCGGAAATGGGCATCAACATCATCGAAGATGAAGACGCCGAAGACGATGACAAGACCGGCACCGATGTGGCCACGACGTCTGGCTCTCGTGAGGTTTCTGTTGCCGCCACCGAGACCGAGAAACTGGATCGTACCGATGATCCGGTGCGCATGTATCTGCGCGAAATGGGCTCGGTCGAACTGCTAAGCCGCGAAGGCGAGATTGCCATCGCGAAACGCATCGAGGCGGGTCGCAATACGATGATCGCCGGGCTGTGCGAAAGCCCGCTGACCTTTCAGGCGATTACGATTTGGCGCGACGAATTGCTGTCAGAGGACATTCTGCTACGCGATGTGATCGATCTGGAAACCACTTTTGGCAACTCGATGGAGGCCGACGGCGAGACCGCGACAGAGACTGTCGTGACGGCCGTCAACGCCGAAGCTGCGCCTGTCAAAAAGGAAGAAACCCAAGAGTTGGACGCCGACGGCAACCCAATTCAGGTCGATGACGACGATGATGAGGACGAACAGGCCAACATGTCGCTTGCCGCGATGGAGGCCGCGTTAAAGCCGCGCGTTCTGGAGATGCTCGACCGTATCGCCGACGATTACATCCAACTTGCCGAAATGCAGGACCTGCGGATGTCGGCGACCCTGAATGAAGATGATTCATTCAGTGAGAAGTCCGAGGGCGAGTATCAGCATCTGCGCAGCGAAATCGTTGAGTTGGTGAATGAGCTGCACCTGCATAACAACCGGATTGAGGCGCTGATCGACCAGCTATACGGCATCAACCGTCGTATCATGTCGATCGACAGCAACATGGTTAAGCTGGCCGACCAAGCCCGGATCAACCGCCGCGAATTCGTTGATGAATACAAAGGCTATGAGCTGGACCCGACCTGGATGGACCGTATGGCTGCCAAGGCCGGTCGCGGTTGGCAGGCGTTCGTTGAACGGTCGACCGAAAAGGTAGAGGCGCTGCGCGCCGAGATGGCGCAGGTTGGTCAGTATGTCGGAGTCGATATCCCCGAATTCCGCCGCATCGTGCAGCAGGTTCAAAAGGGTGAAAAAGAAGCGCGTCAGGCCAAGAAAGAAATGGTCGAGGCGAACCTGCGCCTCGTGATCTCGATTGCCAAGAAATACACCAACCGCGGTCTGCAATTTCTTGACCTTATTCAAGAAGGTAACATTGGCCTAATGAAAGCGGTCGACAAGTTCGAATACCGCCGTGGCTATAAGTTCTCGACCTACGCGACCTGGTGGATCCGTCAGGCGATTACCCGCAGCATCGCCGATCAGGCCCGCACCATCCGTATTCCGGTGCATATGATCGAGACGATCAACAAACTGGTCCGCACCGGGCGTCAGATGCTGCATGAAATCGGCCGCGAGCCGACGCCAGAAGAACTGGCAGAAAAGCTGCAAATGCCGTTGGAAAAGGTTCGCAAGGTGATGAAGATCGCCAAAGAGCCGATTTCCTTGGAAACCCCGATTGGCGACGAAGAAGACAGCCAGCTTGGCGATTTCATCGAAGACAAGAATGCCGTGTTGCCGTTGGATAGCGCTATTCAGGAGAACCTGAAAGAGACCACGACGCGGGTTCTTGCCTCGCTGACCCCACGCGAAGAACGCGTGTTGCGCATGCGGTTCGGCATCGGCATGAACACCGATCACACACTCGAAGAGGTTGGCCAGCAGTTTAGCGTGACCCGCGAACGCATCCGGCAGATCGAAGCCAAGGCACTGCGCAAGCTGAAGCACCCAAGCCGGTCGCGCAAGCTGCGTAGTTTCCTGGATCAGTAGCATGACAGAAAGAGAAAAAAAAACCGTTTCGGGTTCCGCTGCAAAAGTGCTGAGGAATCCAAAGAATAGTCGCGCCGCAAAATCCGCAGCAGCCTCGGCTTTGACCCAGAGGCCCAACAAGACTGCCTCAAGCGCCTCAATGCAGATTTTGAAAGAAGCAGCGGAGCGGCATAGCGATGCTCTTCAGCGTTTGGCGAAACGATAAGACACTACCGGGTCACGTTGACGGATGCCATTGAAGCGCATTTGACGGCCCTCTCAAAGGGTGGTGGAAGGCCTGGGATTCTACGGGATGCTGACCTCCTGTCCGCGCTCGGTAGGCCATATTCCGGCTATCACCGGCCTATCGCTCGGAAATGTGCGGCGCTGCTCGAATCTATAGTCAAGAACCATCCGTTTGTTGATGCCAACAAGCGGACGGCTTGGTTGGTCACAGTGCTTCTTATCGGCCGCAGCGGTTACGAACTCGCCTTGGAACAGGAGGACAGAATAGACGATCTAGTCGTTGACGTTGCCACGAACGATTTTGCTTTTGACGAACTTGTGAGTTGGTTCAGTGCGCGATTTTACCGCCGTTAAAATTTGAGTGTGCTTTTAAGTTGCTCTAATTTGGGGTTCTCCTCGCTGTAGCCTTGGATGTAAAATCGCCTATGCAAACCACCCTCACCATCCCCAGCAATGGCCCCGGCCTTACAGAATTCACCCATCAAGTCACCGATTGGCTACAAGGTTCGAATTCTGCAAGCGATGGCTTGCTGACGCTTTTCGTCCGCCACACATCCTGTTCCCTTTTGATCCAGGAGAACGCCGACCCTGACGTGAAGCATGACTTGAACAATTACTTTCAACTTCTTGTTCCAGATGCCAATCACCCATCGATGTCCTACCTTACCCACACCTACGAGGGCCCCGACGATATGCCCGCGCATATCAAGGCGGCGTTGCTGCCGGTAAGCCTTTCGATCCCGGTGATATCAGGCAAAATGGCTCTGGGCACGTGGCAGGGAATTTACCTTTTCGAACATCGCAGCCGCCCGCATCGAAGAGAGGTCGTGGCGCATTTGGCGTGACACGTGCTCCCGCCGTAATGGAAAGAAATCGGCGGGCTCCCGAAAAAACGCAATTCCCGTCAAGCGGTGTCGACTTCGGTGGCCAACACATAGCCTTCGCCGCGGACAGACTGGCTCAATGACACGCCCGTGGCATCAGCATCGAATTTCCGGCGTAAGCGGGTGATATACGCGTCCAATGCCCGATCTGTCACAGAGATGCTGTTGCCATACAAGGCGTCCATGATGCTGGCGCGTGGCAATACCGTTCCGGCGACTTCGGCCAAGGCGCGCCGCAAAGTGTCCTCTGCCATGATCAGTGAAATGATCTGGTCTACATCTGTGGACCGAAGGCAGCGTATTGCGAGGTTAAGTTCGAGTCCGGCGAAGGTAAGTGTCTGCGCGCTGTCCAGACCGTCGGCCTTGCCTTCGCAATAGGGTAACCGCCCCGGCCTATTCGCCGAAACCTATGCCAAGCTGTTTGATCCGTTCTTCACGACCAAGCCCACGGCAATGGCTCTGGCTTGGACTTGGTTGTTGTGTCGGGGTCGGTTGACGAGATCGGAGGGATGATCGCCCTCGAAACCAAACCGAGGCAGGGCGTGCGGTTCATTGTTCATCTGCCCGGAACTCAGCCGTCAGAAACTGCGGATGCTGTGATCCCCGCCGACATTCCACGCGGGTGCGAGCGGTTGATCCTGGTGGATATCAACCCGAAATCGCGGCCACCTTTCGCCACCTTTCGCTGCGTTCTGCTGCGCCTGGGCGACCGGGTAGAGGCCTATAGCTCGCCATTGATTGCGCTGGCGAACCTGAAACCCCGCCCGGAGGGATTTGATCTTTTGATCGCCGACATGGTCATACCGGGCCTAAGCGGTGATGCGCTGGCCACTGAGGTGCGTATGCTGCGCCCTGATGCGGATCATCATTTGCACGGCCCATAACCCTGCGGGCATCAGGCTGGATGGGCCGACACCGATGGTGTTTGGCAAACCCGTCGATCCGGCAGAACGCGCGCGCCAAATCCGGGGCGCGCTGATTTCTGCCGCGCAGGCGGACATGATGCTGGGGTAGACCTGCCCCGGTCGACGCTGCTGTGATCTCGACCGCCTGCGATTATTGCATCGTCGCCGGGGGTTACAAGGTTTCCCGCCGGCCCATGTGCGGCGGCCGCAATGGTGGCTCGGCCGCCGACCAGAACGCCTTTGGCGAGGATTTCCCGGTTTCCGCACCGGTTTTCGCATTGGGCCCGCGGTTGCTATCTGGACCGCGCCGCCCTTGCCGAGGTTGCTGGCTTGCGCATGATCATCTTGCGCGCTGGAATTGGGCGCGCTTCATCGTCGGGTATCGGCCAGCCTATGTCGAAGTCTGGTCCGCCTTTCACGACGGAATGGCGCAAGACCTTCGGACTGTTACCGGCTGGTTGGCTAGATTGAGAACGCTCGAAAAGGGCGATCATAGATTATGCTACTGCGGCCTCTGGATTTTAGAGATGAAGCCATTTTTGATGGCTTTGTTCAGATGTTTTGGGGCAATGTTGTCGCTAAAGTGATCTTGTGCAGTCGGCAAAGGCGCGGGCCTCTGCCGGGGCAGTGCCCAGTTGGGCCGTGGGTGTGAACAGCGATGTGTCCAGGGCGGGCCACTTCTCTGCGCTAAGTTGCGCCAGTGACGTCTTGGTTTCGCGGGCCTTCAGGCACAGGGATTTTACGGCGGCCTGTGCCTCTGGGCGCGGCATTTGGCTGGACAGCGCAAACGACAGCGCCTCTGCATAGATCAAGCCAAGGCCGTCATCTATTCCGGCCAACATGGCGCCTGGGTTGGGCGTCAGCGACTTGGCCAGGTCTTCGGTGGCGCTGAGGGCACGGGCAAGGGATATGCAGAGCTGCGGCAGTGTCAGCCATTCGGTAAACCACGCCGCGCCGTCGCGCTGTTGGCGGTGCATCCCGGCCCCTTGCAGGGTGGTGTTCAGCCCGGTGATGTGACGCGCCAACGCGACCAGCAACGAGGGCAGCACCGGGTTGGATTTTTGCGGCATGGTGGATGAGCCACCGCCCTTGGCCAGCGATACCTCTGAGATGCCGGATTGCGTCAGCAGCAACAGGTCTTCGCCCATTTTGCCAAGGCTGACTGCGGTGCCGGTGATCCAACCGGCAAGCGCGCCGAGGCGGTCTCGTTCACTGTGCCAACTGCCGCCCGGATCGCTTAGTTTCAGGGCGGTCGCCAGATCGGCACGCACCTGCGGGCCTTTGGGGCCCATTGCCGACAGCGTGCCCGCCGCACCGGACAAGGACACAGTCAGCAGGTCATCACGCACCGGGGCAAGGCGGCTGCGGTGGCGCAGCATCGGCTGCCCCCAACTGGCGACAACCGCGCCGAAGCTGGTCACCGTGGCGGTCTGGCCATAGGTGCGGGCGGCGATTGGCAGATCGGCGTGGCTTCGCGCCAAGGTGCCCAGCGATTTCGCCAGCGCTGTCAGCCGCGTGTCAAAGATCGCCAGAACCTGCCGCAAGCGCAGGATCAGCCCGGTCTCCATGATGTCCTGACTGGTCGCGCCCCAGTGGATATATTGCGCATGCTCGGGGGCCTGCATTGCGGTGCGAAAGGCCGACACCAAGGCGGGAACGACCACGGCGCTTTGGCCGGTTTCGGCGGCCAGGCTTGCCGGATCTATCAGCACCTCTTGCGCGGCGCGTTGGATGGCCGCCGCGCTGATCTCGGGGATGATGCCATGCGCCGCCTGCGCCTTGGCCAAGGCCCCCTCGACCAGCAGCATGGCGCGGACCTCGGCGCTGTCTGTGAACAGTGACGCAACGTCGGCATCAAGAAACAAGTCGCGGTAGATGGCGCTGTCAAAGGGCGTGGCGGGCATCTTAGGCGGCCCGAAGGCCAAGGATTTGACGTGCCTCGGCAGCCGTTGCCACAGGGCGGTCGTATTTGGCGCAAATGTCGACCGCGCGCTGTACCAAGGCCGCATTAGACGGCGCTAAGGTGTTGCGATCCCAGCGGATATTATCCTCTAGCCCGGTGCGGGTATGACCACCCTGCGCGATGCACCATTCGTTCACCACGGCCTGACCCGCGCCAATACCGGCGGCGCACCATTCGGCATCGGGCGCGAGCCGTTTCAACGTTTCGATATAAAAATCAAAGATCGGCTTATCGACGGGCATGGCATTCTTCACGCCCATGACGAATTGCACATAAAGTGGCCCCTTCAGGCGACCATCCTCAGCCATACGCGCCGCATGCACGATATGGCTAAGATCAAACGCCTCTATCTCGGGTTTAACGTCATAGGTCAGCATTTCAGACGCCAGCCAATCAACCAGTTGTGGCGGATTCTCATACACCCGCGTGGGGAAGTTGTTGGACCCGACGGTCAACGAGGCCATATCGGGGCGCAGCGACAGCATGCCGCCGCGTTCATTGCCCGCGCCAGACCGGCCACCAGTTGAGAACTGGATGATCATACCGGGGCAGTGCTTTTCCAGCCCAGCCTTTAATTCGGCGAACTTGTCGGGGTCGCTGGTTGTGGTCTCATCCGGGTTGCGCACATGGGCGTGGCAAATGGATGCCCCAGCCTCAAATGCGGCCTGAGTGGATTCGATCTGTTCGGAAATGCTGATCGGCACGGCCGGGTTGTCGGCCTTTTTCGGGACAGAACCAGTGATGGCGACGCAGATGATGCAGGGTTTGGTCATGGGTGTTTCCTTGGCAGCGCCTGAATTTATGCCGGGGCGCTGGTCTTTAGGTCAGATGCCTCCGGCGGGGATATTTATGAACCAGAGAAGGGTCACATGTCGAGAAAGACGGTTTCGTTGTCGCCTTGCAAGACCACGTCAAAGCGGTATGCGCCGTCGCGGGTTTTCTTGGCGATCAGCGTCTCAACGCGCGGGCGCTGTTCGATGCGGGTCAACAGCGGATCATTGCTGTTGTCTTCGTCATCGAAATAGATGCGGGTTTGCAGGCCGATATTGATACCGCGCGCGACGACCCAGATGGCGATATGCGGTGCCTGTTGCCCGCCTGTGCGCAGGGGAGTCGCGCCGGGTTTGACGGTGCGCAGGGTGAATTCACCGCTGTCCTTGTCGGCGGCAAAGCGGCAAAAGCCACTGACGGAGGGGTCGGCACCGGTCTGACCCGGATAACCCCCGGCGGCATCGGCCTGCCAGCTTTCCAGCATCGCATCGCGCAGCGCCCAGCCGGTGCCGTCAATCACCGACCCGGTGATGGTGATGATCTCGCCCTTGGCCCCATCCGCGATGGGCGACAGGCCGAGGTCATTTGGGTAGATGCCTTGCACACCGGCAAACGTGGGAATGCAACCGATATGTACATAGGGCCCAGCGGTCTGGCTGGGGGTCTCGACGAGGGTGTTCAGGGGTTGAGTCACTTACATACCCTCCATCTTGTTCTCAAACATGGTCTGGCGGCGACCGCGCAGCACAATGTCAAATTTATAGGCCAGATAATCCATCGGGCGCGAGGCACCCATGTCAAGCGGGGCGACCAGCCGATCAAGCTGGCTGCGCGATTTTATGGTGGCGGCGATGGGGCAATGGTTGATCAGCGGATCGCCCTCAAAATACATCTGGCTGATCAGACGCTGGCCAAACCCCTGGCCGAAAATGGAAAAGTGGATATGCATCGGCCGCCAGTCGTTGGCGCGGTTGGGCCAAGGGTAGGCCCCGGGGCGGATGGTCATGAACTCGTAAAAGCCGTTTTCGTCCGTTATAGTCCGCCCGCAGCCGCCAAAGTTCGGGTCGAGCGGCGCAAAATAGGTATCCTTGATGTGGCGATAGCGGCCCCCGGCGTTGGCCTGCCAAATCTCGACCAGAGTATTCGGAATGGGTCGCGCGTTTTCGTCCATCACCCGGCCATGCACCCGCACACGCTCGCCAACGGCAAGGCGCTCGCCCTGCGTGAAGTTGCAGATCAGGTTGTTGTCATGTGGGCCAAGCAGGTTGTGGCCAAAGGCCGGGCCGGTTTCCTCGGTGATAGAGCTATCAAGTGACAGCAGCGGCCATTTCGGGCTACGCGGCACAGAGGTTTTGTAGTCCGGGTCATAGGGCACCGGGTGGACCCTGCGGTTGCGCGGGATCAATGGGCCAAGGTCGATCGGGGTGTTACGCATTGTCAGCTTCCATTTCGGCATAGGTGGCTTTGGCGATTTTCAGGGCGTGGTTGGCTTTGGGCACACCGGCGTAGATGGCGACATGCTGAAACGCCTCTAGTACGTCGTCCTTGCTGGCCCCGGTGTTGGCCGTGGCGCGGATATGCATGGCGATTTCTTCAAAGTTGCCAGTCGCGGCCAGCAACGCCAGCGTCAGCATCGAACGCTCGCGCGGGCTGATCTTGTCGGACGCCCAGACCGTGCCCCAGGCCCCCTCTGTGATCAGGGTCTGGAAGGGTTCGTCAAATTTGGTCTTGGCGGCCTCGGCGCGGTCAACATGGGCGTCGCCCAGAACAGACCGCCTGACCTGCATGCCCGCGTCGTATCGCTTAGACATGGCCGGTTTCCTTGATGAAATCGCTGAGAACCTGCGCGTATTCGATGGGGTTTTCGACACAGGGCAGGTGACCCGCGCCGCGCATCAGGTGGAACTTGCTGCCTTTGATCAGCGCGGCGGTTTCGCGCATCAGATCCGGCGGGGTTGACCCGTCCTCAGAGCCGGCAATCGCCAATGTGGGCAGGGTCAGGCCCGATGTCGGCGTGTAGAAATCCGTGCCAGAGATGGCTGCGGAACAGCCGATATAGCCCTCGTCGGGGGTGCGCGTCAGCATGTTGCGCCAGGCGGCCAGTTCTGGCTTGGCGCAGAAGGCTTTGGAAAACCACCGCTCCATCACGGCATCGGCCAGCGCCTCAATGCCGCCAGCCTTTACGCCCGCAATACGCTCATCCCACATCTCTGTCGTGCCAATCTTGGCTGCGGTATTGGAAATCACCATGGCGCGGATCAGGTCCATGCGTTTCACCGCCAGCCCCTGCGCGATCATACCGCCGATGGACAGCCCGACAAACAGGCAATCATTGACCTGCAAATGATCCAGCAGCTTTTCGGTGTCGCTGATCAGCGCCCCCATGGAATAGGGCGCAGGCGGGCAATCGGACAGCCCGTGGCCGCGTTTGTCAAACCGGATGATGCGCAGCCCGGCGGGCAGCAGCGGCAGGATCTGATCCCACAGCCGATAATCCGTCCCAAGCGAGTTGGCGAACACCACCGGCGCGCCATCCGGGTCGCCCTCAACGCGATAGTTCAGCTTCACATCACCAGTGTCAAAAATCTGCATAATCTCTTCCTTTAATAGGGCAGGCCGACGTAGTTTTCGGCCAGTACGGCCTGCGCGGCATCAGAGGATTCAAGAAACGCCAGTTCGGTTTCCTGCATCCGCTGGTCAAAGTCGGACTGATCGGGGAAGCGGTGCATAATGGTTGTGAACCACCAGCTGAACCGTGTGGCTTTCCAAACGCGGGCAAGGGCGGTAGCGGAATAGGCGTCAAGCGCCTGATCGTCCTTGCCATCATAGTGCTGCACCAGAGCGTTATACAGATAATGCACGTCGGATGCCGCCAGGTTCAGCCCCTTGGCCCCGGTGGGCGGCACGATATGGGCCGCGTCACCGACCAGAAACAGCCGTCCCCAGCGCATCGGTTCAGACACGAAACTGCGCAAAGGCGCGATGGATTTCTCAATGCTTGCCCCGGTCACGATACTGTCGGCGGCACTCTCGGGGATACGGCGTTTCAGCTCGTCCCAGAATGCGGTATCTGTCCACTTTTCCAGCGGGTCATCGACCGGGGCCTGAATGTAATAGCGGCTCAGGTTTTGATTACGCATCGAGCAAAGCGCAAAGCCACGCTCATTGTTGGCGTAGATCAATTCATGGCTGACGGGCGGCGTTTCGGATAGGACGCCAAGCCAGCCAAACGGATACACCCGCTCAAATTCCTTCCGTACCTCGGCGGGAATCGACTGGCGGCTGACGCCGTGAAACCCGTCGCAGCCCGCCACATAGTCGCAATCAATCTGATGCACGGCACCGTCGCGAATATAGGTCACATAGGGCGCGTCCGTGTCCAGCCCATGCGGGTTCACCGCCTCGGCGTCGAAAATGGTCGGGGCGTCCCATGCGTCGCGTGCGTCATACAGATCGCGGGTGACTTCGGTCTGGCCGTAAACCATGACAGTCTTGTCGGTATGGGCCTTGAAATCAACGCGAAAGCCACGGTTTTGCAGGGCGATATACGTCCCGTCATGCACAAAGCCTTCGCGATCCATCCGCGCGCCGATCCCGGCCTGACGCATTAGATCGACCATGCCCTGTTCCAGCACACCAGCGCGGATGCGGCCCAACACATAGTCGCGCGACTTGCGTTCCAGCACGACGTTGTCGATGCCTTTTAGATGTAGAAGTTGTGACAGCAACAGCCCCGATGGGCCGCCGCCGATGATACAAACCTGCGTGCGCATGCGCGTCCTCCCTTAAGCTGTAAGTGACAAATATAATTGTCACTGTCAATTACTTTGCCCGCTACGGCTGCAACTCCAGCCGATATGTTTCCGCATTCAGCCCATCAACCAGACAGCGCGGGCGGATCAAAACGCTGGTGATCCCGTCCGGGATTTTGACGCCGGACAACGAACGGGTAAACGGTTGTTCGTTGACATGCGGATGCGCCAACAGGCGGAACCCCAGCTCGGTGCTGTCCGGGGCCAGCACTTGCCAACCGTCGGCATAATGCTCCCACCCAGTGTCTGGGTGGCTCAGCGTGACGCTAATCGTCCAACTGTCGCCGGATTGGCGCGCACTGGCGTCTTCGACCACGGGGGCATCTGCCAAGGCCGGGCTGGCGCACAGCAGGAAAAAGGCGAGGCGTTTCATTTTGGGGAACCCTCCATCAGGATCCGACGTGAATGCGAGGCGAACTCGCGCCGCCACAATACAGAAATCGTAACCGCCGTGGCACACAACAACGCGATCGGCCCCAGCAGCCAGGCGGCAGAGCCAAGCGCGAAATACAGCGACCGCAAACCACGGTTGAAACTGCGCGCGGCGGTGATGTTGATCTCTCCGGCCTGGGCCGCACGGGCAAAGGAGGCGTCAGAGGTGTCATTCGGCACCGACGCCATGATAACGGCGCAATAGCCGAACAAACGGTGCGCCCAGATGAATTTCAGCAACGCGTTGGCCATGAAGAACAGGATCAGCAGTAGTTTGACGTCCCATACCAGCGCCGGTGCGTTCTCCAGGCTAAGGTCCTGTGCTACGTCCAGCAGGCGTTCGGTATTGCCGATCAAGGCAAGGCCGCCGCCCAAGGCAATCATCGACGCAGAGGCCAAAAAGCTGATACCCTGCCGTAGGTTGCCCAATACATTGCCATCGAAAATACGCGGATCGCGATCTACGAAAACCCGCATCCAGTCGCGGCGATAATCCGCCATCAGCATTGATACGGACGGACGCCCGGCCAGGCCGTTTTCCACGACAAGGCCGATGACGATCCAGCAAATGCCGATTGCGGCAAGGGCAACTCCGTCCAGCGGCGTGAAATATTGCAGGCGATCTAACAGGTTCATGGCTGCGACAGTATCGCCAGAGGGTTTCGCTTGCTAGTGGGCGAAATTGGTAATATCTTTTTACCAATCAGGAGGTGCCGCTATGGAAATGCCGATTCCGAACGCCAAATTGCTGGCCAACAAGGCCAAAATAGTCGCGCGCCTGTCGCAGGTTCTGCCCCCTGAGGCGGTGATCTTTGATGAGGCCGAGACCCGCGCCTATGAGTGTGACGCGCTGACCGCCTATCGCTGCCCGCCGCTAGCGGTGGTGCTGCCCGCGAACACGGCAGAAGTCTCGGCGGTCTTGCGGATTTGCCATGACGAGGGCGTGCCGGTGGTGCCACGCGGCGCGGGCACGTCGCTGGCGGGCGGATCACTGCCGACGGCCGACAGCGTGATCCTGGGCGTGTCGCGCATGACCGACGTGCTGGAAACCGACTATGACAACCGGTTCATCCGCTTGCAGACCGGGCGCACCAACCTGTCGGTGACCGGCGCGGTTGAGGAACATGATTTCTTTTACGCACCCGACCCATCGAGCCAGCTGGCTTGTGCCATTTCCGGGAATATCGCGATGAATTCCGGTGGGGCGCATTGCCTGAAATACGGCGTCACTACCAACAACCTGCTGGGCGTCACCATGGTGATGATGGACGGCGAAGTGGTCGAAATCGGCGGTGCGCATCTGGACGCGGCGGGGCTCGATCTGCTGGGCGTGGTCTGCGGGTCAGAGGGCCAGTTGGGCGTGGTGACAGAGGCGACGCTGCGCATCTTGCGCAAACCCGAAGGCGCGCGGCCGGTGTTGATGGGCTATGACAGTTCAGAGGTCGCGGGCCATGTGGTCAGCGACATCATAAAGGCGGGCGTGCTGCCCGTCGCGATTGAATTCATGGACCGGCCCTGCATCCGCGCCACCGAAGATTTCGCCAAGGCAGGCTATCCGGATTGCGAGGCGTTGCTGATCGTCGAGGTCGAAGGATCAGACGCCGAGATCGACGAACAGCTTGGCGTGATCTTGGACATCGCACGTTCGCACAACCCGGTAGAACTGCGCGAGGCCAGCGATGCGGACGAAGCCGCGCGCATCTGGCTGGGCCGCAAAGCCGCGTTTGGTGCGATGGGGAACATTAATGATTACATGTGTTTGGATGGGACTATTCCGGTCAATGAGCTGCCATTTGTGCTGAAACGCATCGGAGATCTGTCGCAGGAATACGGCCTGGACGTGGCCAACGTGTTCCATGCCGGCGACGGCAACATGCATCCGCTGATCTTGTTTGACGCCAATAAGGACGGCGATCTGGAACTCTGCGAGGCGCTGGGCGCGGATATCCTGCGGCTGTGTGTCGAGGTCGGCGGTTGCCTGACCGGAGAGCACGGCGTAGGCATTGAAAAACGTGACCTGATGTTGGTGCAATATACCGAGGCTGATTTGCAGGCGCAGATGTGGGTGAAAGACGTGTTTGACCCGGCGTGGCTGCTAAACCCGGCCAAGGTATTCCCGCTAAGTGTTTCGCAAACCCGCAGGGATGTCGCCGCTTAGAAGCGGCGATCCGCTGGGGGCTCTGCCCCCAGACCCCCGAGGTATTTAGGAAGAGAAGAAGAGTGGGTGTGATTTTACCGAAGACCGAACAGGAATTATCTGAGGCAGTGGCCGGGGCAGCCGGGCCTTTGCGGATTGTTGGCGGCGGGACGCGCCCGATTGGCAAACCCGTGGCGGGCGAGGTTTTATCGACTGCGGGGCTATCGGGGATTACCTTGTATGAGCCGGGTGCGCTGACCCTGGTGGCGCAGGCGGGCACGCCGCTGGCCGAGATTGAGGCCGTTCTGGCGGCAGAAAATCAGCGGTTGGCGTTTGAGCCGATGGATCACCGGGTGCTGTTGGGCACTGACGGCACGCCGACGATTGGCGGCGTGGTGGCGGCGAACGCCTCGGGGCCGCGACGGATTCAGGTTGGGGCTTGCCGGGATCATCTGCTGGGGGTGCGGTTTGTCGATGGCATGGGGACCATCACCAAGAACGGCGGGCGCGTGATGAAGAATGTCACCGGCTATGATCTGGTCAAGCTGATGGCGGGCAGTTGGGGCACATTGGGCGTGTTAAGTGAGGTGTCGCTGAAGGTGCTGCCGATCCCCGAGCATGAGGCAACGCTGATCGTACATGGTGCCGACATTGGCGCGGGAGTTGCGACGATGTCGGCGGCGCTGGGGTCGCCCTTTGATATCACCGGCGCGGCACATTTCCCGCTGACCGCGGGGGGCAGTGCTGACACGATGCTGCGGGTCGAGGGCTTCGAGGGCTCGGTCGCGTACCGGATTGAGGCGTTGAAGGCGCTGTTGGCCGGTCATGGCGACATGAATACGGTCGAGGGCGCGGTCAGTGCGACGGCATGGCAACGCGTTCGCGACGTGGATTGGTTTGCCGATACTGTCGACGATGTCTGGCGGCTGTCGGTCAAGCCCGGCGATGCGCCGGATGTGGTGGCCCGGATGGGGGCAGAGGCGCAGGTGCAGCTGGGTTGGGGCGGCGGGCTGATCTGGGCTTTACTGCCCGAAGGGACGGACCTACGCGCGCGTTTGGGCGGGTTTTCCGGCCACGCCACATTGATCCGCGCGTCAGACGCAATGCGCGCCAAACTGCCGGTGTTTCAGCCAGAGGCGGCACCTTTGGCGGCGCTAAGTGCCGGGTTGCGGGCGAAATTTGATCCTCGGGGCGTTTTGAACCCCGGGCTGATGGGGTAACGGAACATGAGAACGGAATTCACCCCGGAACAGCTGAAAATCCCGGCGCTGCAGCGGTCTAACGAGATCCTGCGCAGCTGTGTGCATTGCGGGTTTTGCACCGCGACTTGTCCGACCTATCAGGTGCTGGGCGATGAGCTTGATAGCCCGCGCGGACGGATCTATCTGATCAAGGATATGCTGGAAAACGACCGTCCGGCGGATGCCAAGACGGTCAAGCATATTGACCGCTGCCTGTCCTGTCTGGCCTGCATGACGACCTGCCCAAGTGGCGTGCATTACATGCATCTGGTCGATCATGCGCGCGCCCACATTGAGGCGACGTACAAACGGCCCCTGATGGATCGACTGCTGCGCTGGACGCTGTCGCGGATATTGCCCTATCCGGGGCGGTTCCGGCTGGCTTTGCTCGGTGCCAAGATCGGGCGGCCCTTTCGGTTTTTGATGCCGGATGCGCGGCTGAAGGCGATGCTGGAGATGGCCCCAAAACAGGTTCCACCGGTTTCCCGCAATGACGATCCGCAGGTGTTTGCCGCGCAGGGGCAGCGCAAGATGCGTGTCGCGTTGATGACGGGATGTGCGCAAAAGGCGCTGAATACCGACATCAATGATGCCACCATTCGGCTGTTGCGGCGGCTGGGCTGTGAGGTTGTTGTGGCCAGGGGCATGGGCTGTTGCGGCGCGCTGGTGCATCACATGGGCCGCGAGGATGAGAGCCATGCGGCGGCGGCCAAAAATATCGCGGCCTGGATGGCCGAGGCAAATGGCGACGGGTTGGACGCGATTGTGATCAATACGTCGGGCTGCGGCACGACGGTGAAGGATTATGGCCATATGTTTCGCAATGATGCGCTGGCAGATCAGGCGGCGCAGGTGTCCGGGCTGGCGGTGGATGTCAGCGAGCTGTTGAAGCGGCTGGACTTGCCCAATGGGGCGGACAAAGGCCTACGGGTGGCTTATCATGCGGCCTGTTCGTTACAGCATGGTCAGCAGGTGAAATCTGCGCCCAAGGATCTGTTGAAACGCGCCGGATTTGAGGTGGTGGAGCCTGCCGACAGCCATTTGTGTTGTGGGTCTGCCGGGACGTATAACCTGATGCAGCCGGAGATTTCCGGCCAGTTGAAGGCGCGCAAAGTCAGCACGTTGGAGGCCAAGGCTCCGGATGTGATTGCGGCAGGCAATATTGGCTGCATGATGCAGATCGGATCGGGCACAGAGGTGCCGGTGGTGCATACTGTCGAACTGCTTGATTGGGCGACGGGCGGCCCAAAACCGCCATCATTGACCACATAGGCGTCGCATTTCTGCCCAAAGCACTGATTACCCCTGACACTTAAGTGACATGGGAGCTGGGCATGAAACGTGGGCTGATCTTTCTGGTGATGCTGGCCATCTGGGCCGGAGATGTACGCGCGGATGGCGGGTCTGCGTTGCGGACCTTGATGACCGGAGATGACAGCAAGGGCTGGCACGCGGTTGGGCGGCTGAACATCGGCGACAACAGCTTTTGTACCGGGGCGCTGATTGCGCCGGATCTGGTGCTGACGGCGGCGCATTGCATGTACAACATGGATACCGGCACCCGGATTGATGATGCCGAGGTACAGTTTCTGGCCGATTGGCGCGGAGGGCGCGCGGCGGCCTACCGTGGAATTCGCCGATCGCTGGTGCATCCCGGTTTCATGCAGGCCGGAGAGAATTTCGTGGACAGGGTCGCCTTTGATGTGGCGATATTGGAGCTGGATCAGCCGATCCGCAAAGGGTCTATCACGCCGTTTGCCATTGAGCCGCGTGCCGATGATGGGACCGCGGTTGGGGTGATCAGTTATGCGCATGATCGGGCGGACAGTCCGTCATTGCAGGAGGTGTGCCATGTGTTGGCGCATCACGGAGAGTCGCTGGTGTTGAGCTGTGATGTGGATTCCGGATCAAGCGGTGCGCCGGTATTTGTGGTAGAGAATGGCGTGGCCAAGATCGTCTCGCTGGTGTCGGCAAAGGCACGGGTGCAGGGGCAGGCGGTCGCGCTGGGCACGCCGTTGCAGGCACCGCTAGAGGAACTGATGGCACTGCGGGCGCAGGGCGATGGCGTGTTCCGTAAGCCGCCGCCGGTTGTGCGCCAGCTGTCGATGGATGCGACGCAGTCGGTGACCGGGGCGAAGTTTCTGCGGCCTTGATTGGGCGGCAGAACGGCGTGGCAATATATAGAAACCTGACCTAAAGGAGCCGCGCGATGCGCGGCGCTTTGTTTCCCCCACATCCGCCTTCGGCGGTTGCGGGGCCGACCGTGACCTTTTGAGGGGGGTGCGGTTTTTTGCTGTTTTATGGGGCTTGAAAGCGTCGTGGGGGCTTCCCAGATAAATCATGTCGGATGCCAATGATGGGTCCGGCGGAACCGGTCTGTCCCGCTGTAGGGAAGGCCACCAGACTGTTATCGCTTTGAAAAGGATGACCCTATGCGAAACTTTGATCTTGCCCCGCTTTACCGTGCCACTGTTGGTTTTGACCAGATTGCCGATCTGATGGATCGTGTGCTGACAGCGGATGTGACGCAGCCGACCTATCCACCCTATAACATCGAGAAAACCGCCGATGATTCCTATCGCATTTCGCTGGCTGTTGCCGGCTTTACCGACGAGGAGCTTTCGGTTGAGGTGCGAGAGAATGCCCTGATCGTTTCGGCCCGCAAGGCAAATGACGAGCAAGAGCGCAGCTATCTGCATCGCGGCATTGCCACCCGCGCGTTTGAGCGCAAGTTCCAGTTGGCGGACCATATCCGCGTGACTGGCGCAGCCCATCAGGACGGTATGCTGCACATCGACCTTGTGCGCGAAATTCCCGAGGCGTTGAAGCCGCGTCAGATTGAGATTGCCGGGGGCCGGACGGTCGAAGGCAAGGCTGTCGAGAACAAGCAGAAGAAATCCAAAGCCGCCTAACTGCAGGCGATTTTGTAGGGATTGGGCGTGCCATGCGGCGCGCCCTTTTTGCATTTTGACTGGATTTAGGGGTGGGCCAGATGTTTCGCGCGCGAAACATTTTACCTGTAAACTATTGATAATTATTAAGTAAAATGAATGCCAAGTTAACGTTATCAAAGAGGTTTAAACAAGCCCTCCTCCACAAGGGACAGGGGGAGGGGGTGCCCTGTTTGGTCGGCGCTGCCGGGCGGCGGGCAAGACACCGCCCGTATGGGGTGATTTAGTCTGACAGGCTTTGCGCCAGACGCATCAGGGTTATGGCCTCTCGGCGGTAGCCAAAGCGGTCTTCGCCAGTATTTGTTTCGGCCAGCGCGATGGCATCGGCATAGCCCCAGTCGCCAAGATAGCTGCCGTTTTGTAAAAGCTGGCCAAAGCCCGCGATGGCGGCGGCGAATTGGCTTTCAGAGGTCAGCGCGTCCATATCGGCGCTGATCGGCAGTTCGATCAGCTGGCTGGTGTCAGCCCCCGGTTCTTTGTAGCGCAGGCGCAGGAAGGCGAGTTCATCGCCGCCTTCGGGCGATGTTTCGGTGGCGTAACGCAGCGGGTCGTTCAGCACGGCGGGCGAGCCGACCGGTGTTACTTCATACAGCGCGGTAACGGAGTGACCGGCCCCGATTTCACCGGCATCGACCTTGTCGTTGTTGAAATCCTCGCGTCGCAGGGCGCGGGTTTCATAGCCGATCAGCCGGTATTCGGCGACCTGCGCCGGGTTGAATTCGACCTGTATCTTGACGTCATTGGCGATGGGAAACAGCGCGCCGGTCAGTTGGTCGACCAGCACTTTCTGCGCCTCACTTAGAGTGTCGATATAGGCGGCCTGGCCGTTGCCGTTCTGCGCCAGCGCCTGCATTGTGGCGTCGTCGAGATTGCCGCGACCAAAGCCAAGCACGCTTAGGTAAGTGCCGCTGTCGCGCTTGCCCTCGATGTAGGTTTTTAAAGCGTCGGGGTCATTGATGCCGACGTTGAAATCACCGTCAGTGGCCAGGATTACACGGGTTACTTCGCCGTCGTTGGCCATGGCTTCGGCGGTGGCATAGGCCTGTTGCAGACCTGCCTGTCCGGCGGTGGAGCCACCGGCGTTCAGATTGTCGAGCGCGGCCATAATCGCTGCGCGGTCGCTGGCGGGGGTGGCATCAAGCACGCGGCCCGCAGACCCGGCATAGGTGACGATTGCGACCTGATCTGTGGGTTCAAGCTGGCCTAGCATCAGACGGAAAGATTGTTTCAGCAGTGGCAGTTTGTTGGGCGCATTCATGCTGCCGGAGGTATCAATCAGGAACACCAGATTGAGCGGCGGGCGGTCGGTGATGGCGGGCAGTTCACCCTGTAGCGCGATTTGCATCAGCTGTGTGTCGGGGTTCCAGGGCGTCTGGCTGATGCTGACAGTGGGTTTGAACGGGCCCTCGTCGGCGCTGGGCACGGGGTAGGCGTAGGGGAAATAGTTCACCATTTCCTCTAACCGGACGGCCTGCGCGTCGGGCAGATAGCCGTTCATCAGGGACGAGCGGACGATGGAATAGCTGGCGGTGTCGACGTCGATGGAAAAGGTCGAAACCGGGGACTCGGTGGTGATTTTTACCGGGTTGGGGGCGTCGTTGGCGAAGGATTCTGTGTTGGAGTCTTGTGGGGCGATGATGTCGTTGGGGGCGGCTATACCGCCGAGAACTCCGGCGAAATCATCGGATTCTGCGCGGGTCCGTCCAGCGGCATAACCGGTGGGGGCTTGTTTGCGAAGATCGTTCGTTGTGGATGCAAGCGGGCGTGCCGGAGCAGGGGATGGCATGACCTCATCCGCCATCTCTTCAACTACGATCATGGGAGCCGGCGCAGGTTCGACCATTGGTTCGGCCTCGGCTTGTTCGCGTACCGGGGCTGGTGTGTCCTGACGGACGACTTCGGGCTGGCCATCAAGCAGGCCGGGCAATGTGGGCGGGCCATCGCGCAGAATGGGCACGAGGGCGACAAGGCCGACGGCGACGATTGCGGTGCTGGCGGCGAGCGCGGCGCGCCCGGTCATGGTTTTGAATGTGGAAAGCATATGGCCTACTCCTGATAAAAAACCCGCCCGTTTCTTTGGGCGGTCAGGTGTAGGACGTGCGGGGTTGGCCGATCCTTGGGTGGATTGTTGGGTTTTTTCAAAAATTTCCTGCGCGCGGGCCAGATTGGCTGCTTTTGTAGCGGCATCCGGTGCCGGAGTTGCGGCCTGAAAGGCGTTCTTGAGATCGTCGAGCGGATCGGTCATTGGTTTTGCTCTCTCTCATGTTGGGCGCGCAGGCGCTTGCGGATTTCGGATAACCGCCAACTAATAGTGCCTTCGGAAACGCCCAGAACCTCGGCGGCCTCGGCGTGGGTCATGTCATCGCCAAGGGTCAGCGCGGCTGTATCCCTAAGGTCGTCGGATAGCGAGGTCATGGCCTGCGTCAGCCAATCAAGGCCCTCGGCGGTTTCGGCGTTGCTGGCGCGGCGGTTCAGTTCCCAATCGCCCCAGCCGGTCGCGGCGCGGGAATGGCTGGCGGCGCGGCGGCGGCGGTCATGGGCGGCATTAACGGCCACGCGGTACAGCCAGGTGGAAAACCGCGCCTCGCCCCGGAAATTGCCCAGTTTGGCGGGTAGAGCCAGGCAGATATCCTGCGTCAGGTCTTCGGCCTCGGGCGCAGTGCCGGTCAGGCGGAAGCATAGGCGGAACAGCGCATCATAATGGCGCGACAGCAGGCTGGCAAAGGCCTGTTGGTCACCACCCGCGGCCGCAAGGGCCAGATCATGATCGCCGGTTATCATACGCATCACATTGGGTATGACGGACGCGCGGGGTCAATCCTTGGGATGGGAAAAGATTTTTTTATGAGAAAGCGTGCATAAGGGGACAGGTGCGGTGGCTAGATCGCGAAGAGGTTCTCAATAGGGTCTTCTGCGGAGTCGATTTCAAGCTGGGCAGGGGTCTCGACCGGGGCTTTGCGCAGTTGCAGTAGTTCTGCGATTGTGTCGTCCAGATGCTGCGCCGCGCGCTGATGCACCAGTGGGCCCAGCATGTCCAAAGCGGCGGCATGATCCGTTGGCGAATGGACAAGTTGCGCGCGTCCAGCTTCGATTTCGCCGGGTTCGGCGACGATTTCTACCAAGGCATCAGCGTCAGCCCGGGCCGCGTCCAGCATGGCGCGATCCACGAACAGCGGGTCCCGGCAGATGGTGCCGCCGGTGGAGGTGCTATAGGGGGCGTGATCAGACATCCAGAGCAGCACTTTCTTGCCGTGAATCTGCTGTAGCAAGCCGCGCATGCGGGCCACCCAGGCACCTTGCAGCTCTTGCCGGATCAGGTGCAGGCGGTCGGGGCCAATGCGGGCCAGGTCGGATAACATGTGGGTGGTCAGGTCGTATTCTTTGAAATCAACCTCTGGATACACCTCTTTAAAGCGTTTGGAAGCGCGCAGAAAATGGTCATTGTGGCGCGGATCGACGGTATAGAACCGGTTTGACATATTCACCGCACCAACGATTTGAATGACGGTGACTTTGGCCATAGAGCAAATGTCGATCAGCCCCGGCGAACTGATATAGGCGTCGATCCCGGTCGACAGACAGCCCAGGTTGATGGCCGTCAGACCGCTGAGTTTTTCGACAAGATCGGGGTATGGCGTCGGAATGAACCGGCCAAAGGTTTCCGCGCCACCCAAAAAGGTAACATAATCGCCCTTGATGCGGCGCGCGGGGCCACGGAACGGCATCCGCGATGACCCGTACCTACACGGTTGGTAATCTAGGCCCCTTGACCTGTTCTCAACGTTCATTGCCCGCCCTCATTTTCCAAAATTCCTGACCCGGGCGGACAGTCGCATAAAGATATTTACCGACATTTAAGTAAACTGTTCAAATTGTTAAGGCTTTCCGTCACAGAGCCCGACCTGCCCGTTTTTCAAGTTGCCTTTGCCCAGCGTTTCGGTCGAGGTGTGGGTACGCCCCACGATTATCCGAAAGCCTGTTATGTTTGCCGCTGCAATCACCCCGCCCAGACTGTCGACGCTGGTTTTGCTGACGGCGATATCGGTGCTGTCGCTGAACATGTTTCTGCCGTCGCTGGCGCATATAGCAGAGGATTTGCAGGCCGATTATGCCCTGATCAGCATGTCGGTCTGGGGGTATCTGGCGGTCACTGCCGTGCTGCAGATTATCCTTGGCCCCTTGGCGGATCGTTACGGGCGCAGGCCGATTTTGCTGATCTGCGTGGCCATTTTTGTCGTTGCCTCGGCAGTTTGTGCGGTGGCGCAGGACGTGACGGTGTTTCTGACGTTTCGCATCCTGCAAAGCGCCATCATCGCCGGGTCGGCCCTGTCATCGGCGGTGGTACGAGATACCAGTGATACAAAGGAGTCCGCCAGCCTTCTCAGCTACATCGCCATGGCGATGGCCGTCGCGCCGATGCTGGCCCCGATGTTGGGCGGAGCATTGGATGCGACATTCGGCTGGCGGGCGAATTTTGTGCTGTATACAGCGATGGGCGTCGGGTTGTTCTGGCTGATCTGGACCGATCTGGCCGAGACAAATCCGGCCCCGGCGGATACCTTTATGGAGCAGCTAAGGTCCTACCCGGAACTGCTGCGGTCGCGTAGGTTTTGGGGCTACAGCCTGTGCATGGCCTTTGGCATCGGGGCGTTTTACATCTTTATCGCAGGCGCGCCTTTGGTGGCGTCCAAGGTGTTTGGCATGTCCTCGGCCATGCTTGGGTTCTGCATCGGGACAATTACGATGGGCTTTTTCACCGGCAGCTTTATCTCCGGGAGAATTTCGCAACGGATGGGGCTGTTGTGGATGGTCTTGGCGGGGCGAGTGGTTGCCTTTGTCGGGCTGGCCGTTGGGCTGGTATTATACGGCTTGGGCCTGTTCAACGTGGTGATTTTCTTTGGCGCGACGGTGTTTGTCGGGCTTGGCAACGGGCTGACGGTGCCAAGCGCGCGGGCGGGCACGCTATCGGTGCGGCCGCATCTGGCGGGCACGGCGTCTGGCCTGTCGGGGGCGATAACGGTGGCCGGGGGCGCGGTGTTGACGGCATTGCCAGCGTTGGTGCTGACGGTCGAAAACGGGCCGTGGTTGTTGCTGCTGCTGATGTTTGGGTCTGCGATTGGTGGGCTGGGGGCCGGGTTGTATGTCTGGTGGGTTGATCGCAGTGAGGCGCGGCAATGAGATGTCGGCCCAAGCAATTAGGGGCGGATATTGATCAGGGTTTTGATGAAGCCCTTCAAATGCCTCAGCCAGCCAATTGGTTTGGGTGGTGTTTCGCTTTCGGAGGGCTGGGCAAGTTTTTGAAAGGCTTTGAAATATTCGTCTAAGAAATCACTATCGCCTAGGCTCCCGCCACGGGTGCGCCAGTGGTCGGCCAACACCGATGGGACCACGTGATCGAGTGCCTCAAACGCGCGCCGCAGGGCGGTCAGCTCATCGGGGTCGCCGGTGTGGATGTCGTACCAAATGGCTTGCAGTTTATCGCCGTCAGTTTCGAGTTTTACGTAAAGCTGCTGCCCGAAACCGAAACAAAGTGCATCCGTTTGTTTGTGGTAGATTGGGCTATCGTC
>Ga0315339_1001077_pt1 | contig 26585 bp, 25 predicted proteins | sample ASW17metaG_FD_204514 | JGI IMG/M metagenome (GOLD analysis project Ga0315339, IMG submission 204514) | Ammonia-oxidizing marine archaeal communities from Pacific Ocean, United States - ASW #17 | ecosystem: Environmental > Aquatic > Marine > Oceanic | place: USA: California | collected 2016-12-05 | reverse complement strand
ATAAGCAGCTGCGAAAGGTCATCAACGAGAATGATTCGTTGCGGCGACGAGAAAACTTCTTATTCATCTGCAGTCGCTTCTTAACAAACATCAGCTTCCTCTTGCTTTATGACACAATTGCTTCGTCCTCTTTTATTTATTATAATATGAGGCAAGGCAAAGCAAAGCATTAATTATTTTCAAGTAATTCTATTTCGTACCCATCAGGGTCGTCGACAAAAGCCATTTTCAATCCCGAGGGAAACTGTTCGCGCCAACCGTCAGGCCAGATTGCAATTCCAGCCTTTTCCAATTTATCACAATAGGCAATGAGATCGGGAACCCCGAGCGCAAAATGCATCAGATCGTCAGGAACGTTTACCTCGTAGTCAGAAGAATAAGTTAATTCCAAAGTATGGGCATTCCCAGGAAGTTCCAGGTGTACGATTTGATTACCGGCTGGTGACTTCTCAGATCGGCTCTTCACCTGAAAATCGAAATTATCACAATAAAATTTAATTGATTTTTCCAAATCGCTTACGCGAACCCGAGTATGCAAAAATAATGTCATGAGTTGTGCCTTTCTTTATTAATTATAAATTATGCACTGGAGTTTATAGAAATTAAGTCCAGTCTTTGAAAGCAATAAATAAATAAAATGGCGAGTGATAACCACAAGCATATTGACGCGAAGTCAAATCTCTTTCGCCAGCTGTCCTGGGATGAGCTTGATCCGGTTTACTTACGACAACTTATCCTTATAGCCAAAGAGGAAGATTTTGAAGGATCTGGATTAGTAGCATTACCGAAGATTGTTGGCGATGTATCCACAAATAGCCTTAAATTAGATGAACACTTTGAAAGTGAAGCATCAATCGTCGCGCGTTCTGAATTTGTTATCGCTGGCATGCCTCTCGTTCCTATCGTCCTTAATGCTTATGGCGAAGGCTGTCTCTATAAACAAGAGGTTGAAGAAGGATCTCGCGTTCATGAAAATGAAATCCTCGCTTCAATAAGCGGCCCCGCCAATACCTTACTGCAGGCCGAACGCGTGTTATTGAATTTTCTCCAGCACCTGTCAGGAATCGCAACGCTCACTTCTGATTATGTTACTGCTCTGGGAAATAGCAAAACTCGACTCCTAGACACGAGAAAAACGACACCCGGTCTTCGCGTCCTGGAAAAATATGCCGTCGCCCGTGGCGGAGCATGGAATCATCGGATGGGCTTATTCAACTGGGTCTTACTTAAAGACAATCATTTAGCTGTCTCTGGCGAAAACGCAGGCCATGCATTGACGGAGTTGATATGCCGTGCACGTGAAAATTCACCCGGTCTCGCAATCGAAGTCGAAGTCGATAACCTCGAACAAATCGATCCCGTACTAGAGGCGGGAACAGATATCATTCTATTCGATAATTTTAGTGTCAATGAACTGAATGAAGCTGTTAAAATCGTTGGTAAACGCGCGATAAAAGAAGCGAGCGGCAGCATTTCTTTTGAGATCTTACCTCAAATGGCCGATCTCGGACTCGATTTCATTTCCCTGGGTGCGCTCATCCATCAAAGTAAATGGATGGATATTGGTCTGGATTGGAATCTTATTTAAGATTGCCGAGAACGTGTTTTCGTTAAATAATTTATTTAAATTTCTCGTCTATATCAACTTTCCCTTAGGTAGTAAAGCGACCCTCATTTTTACACATGGATGATTCCGACGTCATTATTCTTAAATCCCTCCTTGCATCGCGGGATAAGTATATTTCCGGTAATCTTCTTGCAAAAAAAGTGGGGATCTCACGAGTCGGTATTTGGGCTCGACTGGAAAAGTTGCGAGAACAGGGTTTTATATTTGATGCGGTGCGTCATCGCGGTTATCGTATCAGTCAAGAACCCAGGGAATTAAATGCCTCTCTCATACGCGCTTACCTCGGGTTGGAAAGTTCTTCCACAAAAATTGTTTTTTTTCCCGAGATTGACAGTACCAACTCCGAAGCTGAACGCCAGTTGGCTGATGGAAGAGAAGTGCCATTTATTATTATGGCTTCTAAACAACAAGTGGGCCGCGGGCGGTTGGGTCGAAAATGGCATAGCCCGGAAGAAGGTAATATTTATATGAGTTATGTCTTTCGGCCAGAACTTCCCCCCGCGCGGATGCTGCCTTTTACCTTGTGGATGGGGCTTAACATTTGTGAATTGTTAAATAGTATCTGCGACTTGCCCGTAGAATTAAAATGGCCAAATGATCTAGTGCTTAAGAAGAAAAAAGTTGCCGGCATTTTGACCGAGGCAAGAGTCGACGCTGATCAAATGCGTGATCTTGTTTTTGGGCTCGGCCTGAATGTGAACAGCAATTGCAAGCAATGGCCTTCTGAAATTGCGGCCAACGCTACTTCACTGGCTTCAGAAATTGGAAACCCGCTGCAGATCAACCATTTTGCCGCAACCCTTGTTATCGCCGGAGTGAAGGCATACGAACAATTTAGCGGCGGTAAATATAATGCGAATTTTTTCGAACTATGGAGCCGTTACAACGCATTAAGATCAAAAATTGTAACTGTAAAGACTCAGACTTCATCTCTAAGCGGAAAGGTTGAAGGTATTGATGAGGAAGGTTCATTGCTTCTGAAAGATGAACATGATAAAAAGCACGTGCTACGAGCTGGTGAAGTCAGTTTGGGTAGCGCTGAAACATTATCTTGTCTATCCCCATGAAAATTTTTTCGATCGATATAGGCAATACTACGACCCGGTTTGGGTTAATTATTGAGGACGAGCCAAAGTACACCGCGAGTATTTTAACTCCTTCTCTCAAAGAAGTGGACAATGAGTTATCGACGGCGTTAACAGACGCACATTTGCGTGGAAATTTACTTGATGGTATTGCTTTTAGCTCTGTCGTTCCACCCGCCACTAAGAAGTTGGAAAAAATATTATCATCGACACAATCTCAAGTTCCTTTCCTGCACTTGACTTGTGAAAATTGCCCTATTCCTATTAATTACCCGAATCCACAAGAAATCGGACAGGATCGGTTAGCCAATGCCATTGGAGCCAAGATGCTCTACGGCGTACCTACAGTTGTTATTGATATGGGAACGACGGTTAATTTTGATATTGTTACCAAAGATGGATACGAAGGAGGGATCATCGCTCCTGGACTGGCCCTTATCACTCGCTATCTTCATGAACAAACGGCATTGCTCCCTCAAATCAACCCACAGGAATTAATCGTCTCCACCGGGATTGGAAAGAGCACCCTGGATGCAATGAAAATAGGTTGTGTCATTGGCTTCGAGGGCATGATCCAATCACTATTGGATTGTGTGCGCGCCGAATTAAATCAACTTGAGCATTCAGAACCAACGATCATCGCAACCGGAGGAAGTGCAGGTATTTTACCGCAAAAGTGGCTTAAAGACATAAAATATAATCCTAACATTACTCTACAAGGCCTCGCTGCAGCTTTTGTAAAGTGTAAAAAAGATTGAAAGTCGTCCTCAGCTCTGTGTGTCTTATTAGTTGATTTCTATATTCATCACCGAATCTATCAATCTGCATTAATTTATGCTCAATCAAGATCATGGCATAGAAGTAACAAACCTGACAAAATATTATGGCCCAGTGATGGCCATTCATGAAGTCTCTTTCAATGTCGAAAAAGGAGAAATTGTAGGATTTCTCGGTCCAAATGGCGCAGGGAAAAGCACGACCATGCGTATCCTCTGCGGGTTGATCACCGCGAAATCAGGTTCCGCAAAAATATGTGGTATCCCAATTGCCAGCAACCCCGACGAAATAAAAAGGCGCATTGGGTACATGGCAGAAAATAATCCACTGCCTGAAGACATGCGGGTCGTTGAGTACTTATATTATCGAGGTCGTCTTAAAGAGATCCCGCGCAAACAATTAAAATCCCGCGTCGAAAAAACACTTGAATTATGTGATTTAAACCGAACGGCACGACGTAAAGTTATTGCCACTCTTTCGAAAGGTTATCGACAACGCGTTGGCATCGCCGATGCCATTCTATCTGAACCGGAAGTTATCATCATGGATGAACCTACGATCGGTCTCGATCCACATCAGGTCCTCATGATCCGCGATCTCATAAAAAACCTGCGCGGTAAAATGACGGTCATAATATCGAGCCATATACTCTCAGAAGTGGAACTGTGCTGTGATCGAGTAATCATTATTAACCACGGACATATTGTGGCTTGCGGCACATCGGAAAGCTTGCGCAATGAATTTATCAATAATACAACCTATACCCTGAATTTGAAGGGAAAGACTTCAGCACTTGATTCTTTGCTCAGAGAAATTGACCCCGATCTCGAGATCAGCTCATCGCTCTCCGTTGTAAATGATGATTATTATGACCTTGAACTAACAACACCTCATACGCGTAACTTGAGTGAGGAAATTTTGACACGACTGTATGAGCATCCTCAGTTCAGGGTGCGCGAGCTTAGACGCAAGGTGCCTAACCTTGAAGATATTTTTCTCGCTGCTACACGGCGCAGCTGGGACGAGGATATTCCCTTATCTAATAACAAGGTCAATCGCGGGAAAAAGAATAATCAAGAAACGCCAGCAGTGGAATGAACCATTTTACCTGCTTATTAAAACATGAGTTGCGAGCGCTATTTATTGCTCCATCAACTTATGTAACCAGTGTCATTTTTCTCCTTCTCATGGGATTCATTTATATCCTTATCCTTGCTGATTTTACCTTACAACCCCACAACAATCTTCCCACTGAATACTTTTTTAAACTCTATTGGATTCCCGTTTTTTTTATTGTCCCGCTCTTGACAATGAAAAGTATAGCTGAAGAACGACGAATGGGTACTTTAGAGACGCTCATGACCACACCCGTTACGGCTACAGCGATTATTTTTAGTAAGTTTCTCGCCGCTTATTTATTCTATTGTTTACTGTGGTTACTCACTCTTGGTTTTCCTGTTCTCGTAAATCTGACGATTGGATCATCGGCGATGACGGTGAGACTGCTTGATCCAGCAACCTTATTAGGAGGATACATTTTTGTAGCGATTAGTGGATTGTTGTTTATTTCGGTGGGAATTTTTTCCAGCAGCCTGACGCGTAGCCAGCTTGTAGCAGGAATGTTATGTTTTAGTATTCTTTTTATTATTATATTGGGTGTGCCCGCGATTAAAACCCAGAGCATCGGTTGGTTTCAATGGTTAGAAGGAGCATTGGAGTATTTTAACAATTTCAAACATCTTGAAGATTTCAGCCGCGGAGTAATTGACACCAGGCATATAGTTTTCTATTTCAGCTACACGACTCTGGTTCTCGGAATATCCGTGCTCATCACTGAATCCAAAGTCTGACTGCACTTTCCTAATGGCCGCTGTTGAAAATTTTAAATATGTTAACTGGATAAAGAGCATTAACCAGTTAGTGCAAATTTGCCTCTGTATCAGCTTTATCATAGGTCTAAACTATTTCGCCAATAATCTCTACTGGCGTTCTGATCTCACCCGCGACCATATTTATTCTCTTTCACCGGAATCGCTTGCTTATATTCGTCAAATCGACAAACCGATTAAATTTATCGTTACCCTATCGCCCAATGCCATTGAGGGTGAAATGCAGCAAGTCTTTAAACATGTGCGAAACTTACTTAAAGAATATGAATATGCGGGCAATATTGGTGGTAATAAAAAAATTGAAATTGAAGTTGTCGACGTCCTTAAGGAAAGAAAACGAGCCGAATACCTCGCCCGCACCTATGGTATAGATCAACAAGACGTGGTGTTAGTGGTTTGTGAAGATCGTCAACACCGACTCATTTACTCAGATATTATCGAAATGAAAAATGGCCAGATGTCCGCTTTCAAAGGCGAACGTGCCTTTACCTCAGCGTTGATCGATGTTTCCAATACAGACCAGCAAAAAGTATATTTCATCTCCGGGTATGGTGAGATGCATTTGGATAGTGTCGATCCTCTGCGCGGTTTATCGAATATCGCTGAGAAACTTAAGTGGGGAAATATTTTACTCGAGACTTTAAATATTACACGTGCCGGAGAAATCCCTGAGGATGCAGACCTCTTGATCTTAGCTTCTCCACAAGGTCCATACCGCCCCCAAGATGTAGAAAAGTTGCGTAATTACCTGACCGAGACTGCCGGCAAACTCATTGTTTTAATTGAACCGGCAATAGAGCATGGCTTAAGAGATTTATTTTACGAATGGGGAATAATTTCCGATGACATGGTGGTCCTCGATATGGGGGAAGATTTTCAAGCCGCAAGCGGCGATCTTCTCATTCGCCGCTTCGCTGGGCACCCCATCACTGACATCCTGCGCGACAACCCAATCCCCGTGATCGCAGGCTTAAGTCGACCTGTAAGACGCAACCTCGACCGCCCCGTCGATGATAGACTTATTATAACCCCCCTCATTAGCAGTTCTCCAGAAAGTTGGGCGGAGCGCTCTTACCGCGACAACCAAGATCTTAAATATAATCCCGAGGTCGACTTGAAAGGACAAGTGAGCCTGGCAGTTATATCAGAAAAAAGAGTACCCTCAAGTTTGGGCATCGATGTTAAAGGTGGACGCTTGGTGGTCTTCGGCAATACCGATATTATTTCCAATCATCGAATTAGATCGATTGGGAATATCATGCTTATTCTCAATACTATCAACTGGTGCTTGGATCGTGAACAATTGCTCGCCATTCAACCCAAGCCTGTTGAAGAATTCCATCTTCTACTCAGCAGACAAGAATTAACTCAACTCAGCCTCGTGCTTTTAAGTTTACCGGGCACGGTCGCCATCTGTGGAATAATGATTTACTGGATTCGAAAAAATTAATTCAGAGCCTGGATCATTAATTGAAGTCCTATTTGTTTTATGCGGTATAAATTTACGATATTATTAGTCATTCTCAATCTTGGCTTATTTAGCTTGATATTTTATCTCGAAAAGCAAGCTGCGACTGTTGGAGCATTTGAACGTGCTAAGCGATTAGTATTTCCACCCGGATTTGTAGAAGATAGCGATCGCCTTGAGATTGAGGGACAGAAGCTGACACAAAATTGGGCCTTGGTACGAAAAATGGATCAATGGTTCCTCGACAGTCCAATAAACTGGCCAGCAAATATTTATGCCGTGAGCCGGATGGTAAATCAGCTTAAATTTCTCGAATGGGAGACCCGGTTTTCTGTTAGTGAAATCAAAAAAGCAGGGAGAAGTCTGGCCGATTATGGTTTAGAGACCCCAAAAGCTGTCCTATCACTCAGTCACGGGGACAAGAAAAAGGAACTAAAAATTGGTGAATCGACGGAAATTGGTAAACGCCTCTACATTCTCTCCCCAACTGAGGAAGAGGTCTATGTTGTAAATCGCGAGTTACTTCAAAGTATCACGGTCGACCTTCAGGAACTGCGCAGTCAAAATATTTTTGATATTCCCCTCTTTGAAGTACGCTCGATCAGTATACAGATTACGGATCCGAGCAACCTCAAGGTACGCCTCGCCCGCAATGACATAAATTGGGTTTTTGAATCACCCATTCAAACAGAAGCCGACTCCCAGCGCGTTATGAACACGATCAACCGTCTGACTGGACTTAAGGTAATTAATTTTCAAGGAACAGACCGTGCTCAGGAGATTTCAGCTAATCCTTCCCTGCGTATTACGCTGGAAGGGAACAATCGGAGACAGACACTTCTCGTTGGTGACGAGCTGACAGAAGATGAGCGTAAAATTTATTTCGCAAGAATGGAAGGCAACCCTACTGTCTTTACTCTCGCTGCTGCACCCATTAATGACCTGCGTGATGTTCAAGAAAGTCTAAGGGATAAAAGTATTGTCGATATAAATCCTTCGGCGCTCACTTCAATTGAAATAGTGATGTCCGATACTTCCATCGAACTGCAAAAACTTGAAACCGGTACATGGCAAATCCTGCAGTCAAATAATACAGGAGATTTCTCAACCTGGACGGCGGACCCTCAATTGCTGAACGAAGTTATCCGCGCACTTCACGAAATGGAAGCTGTTCAGTTCATTAGTGATGCACCCTCCACCGCAGATCTCGAAAAATATGGTTTTAATGATCCACAGCGCCGAGTCGTACTTCAGACTCAAGATAAAGAAACTCTTCTCATCGGCGATCTAGATCCTGAGTCAGAATTACTTTTCGCAAAGATGACTAATTCTCCCACTATTTATAAGATTAAAAAAGACATCCTCCACCTGCTTAAAACTCGGGCGTTATACTATCGCTTAAGGGTCCTTGAAGAGTTACCTCAAGGGGCACGTGTGCAAAGAATTTCACTTACTGATTCAATAAGTGAAACCATGATCTTCGATAAAGAAATCTCTCTCTCTAATGAATCCTGGTCGTCAGCACTCAAAGAATACCCGGAGAATAAAAAGAAAGCTATACTAGAGTTAATAGATTCGGTGAGAAAATTTGAAGTTAAGGAATATTTACGCAATGAATTCAGTAGTCGATTTGAACTGGGAGATAAGGAATTTCCATGGATATTCCGTTTGGATGCAGAAATTCATTTACCGGGCGGAAATGAAGATCGGATGCAGATCCGCACTTTTTCTTTCAGTGAGCGTTTAGGTGGGACAACACAAATTGGTGGATCACCCGATGCTGATGTAGTTTTTTCTATCAATCAGAATCTGATTGATTCACTATTTGAACTAACCTTTGAACAAAAACCCCCGGATGATAAAAGTTTAGCCGAAGAGCCACTTCCTCCTTCAATTGAGCAGGGCGAGAGTGAAACCGAACCTATGGAATCAACCGACACGTCAATTATTGTTCCTCCACAACCGACCTTGGAGGAGTAAAAACAATAACTAGTATTTAGCTGAACCAGTTGAAAATGATTGGCGAAAAAGCCAAATCCCGGATGAAGAGGGGCCTCACGGGCGCCTGGAGGGTCTGTCAGTCTTGTATTACCTATCTACTAATCATCATTGCTCTCATTCAGTGTACAATTCTGGTCTTCTCATATTTTAACCGTGAGTTACCCGTTCCTCGTTTTCTATTTAATAAAATTGAAAGTGAGTTAGCCGAAATCGGTGTTTATCCTCAAACCGGCGAGTTTTATGTCGACCTCACAGGTAAAGTCTTTGTGCGCAATTTGAAAATAGCCCTAATCGAAAATGATGAACTTTTAGTCAGCAGTGAAGCTGCACATTTCAGCTTTCAATTATCTTCGCTCATGCTTGGTCAGCTTCACATTAATACGCTACGATTAAGTCATACTACCTTGTATTTACCGGCATTGTATTCAGCCAGCGGAGTAAGTGAACCCGTCATCGAGAGACTGAATTGCAACCTGCAACTGAAGGGATCACGTTGGCAAATGAATCAATTAAATTCTCATCTGCACAACCTTCAAGTGGAAGCGGAAGGCAGCTGGCAGCTGCCACCAAAAAGAGAGGATTCAACTGAACCTCTGCCGCTTTTTGAAGAGAATACGGTAATACCTCAATTAATCTTGGCCCGTTATTATTTTCTGTGCAGTAAAATCATTATGTTGGATTCTTTTTTTCGAGAATTTAAATCACCAACTTTAAACGTTACCCTGAACACTGATGACAAAGGTATGCCTAGCGTTGATCTCGAATTGATGGCGCGCAATGCTAACTTTAACGATATTATCCAACTGGGACCAATTCGGTTAAAAATAACGGATCTCGATTACTTCCAGTTGAATCCCCGTGGACTGGTAACTGTCGAAACAGATTCAATTTACTGGTTGAATGTGACGCGGGCAGAGAATTTGAAAGCAAAGTTTAATCTAAATTCGCTTCATCCCAAGCAGATTAAAATGCCTAAAGAGATACTGCTGGCCGCAGATAAAGTTTGGCACGATGATCTTCTCACTGAAAATCTCGTGGCCGACGTTTTTTCTCAACGATTCCCCCTCGTTAGCGGTAATGTTCTAACCCATCTGAATGGAGCCCCGTTAAAGGTTAGCGGAACTATTGATTTCGAGAAGAAAACTTCAAACTTAAATATCATCTCTTGGGTCGACATAGAGGACCTTATTCTCCACCCCCTGTTAAATCAATCATCACTGATAAAAGATCTTTCTTTTAATGAACCTCCTCGTATTGGGATCAAGGCGGTACTGAATGAAGGGTTTAAACTCGATCATCTGGATTACACCCTGAATGCCTCCCAGCTCACTTTTAGAGACATAGCGATTGATCGAATAACAGCCGATGGATCATTTTCTCCCCCTTACCTTTTCGTTGATAATGCTGTTCTTGAAAACAATGAGTATCGAATCTCGGGTTCCTATAAACAAAATCTTATCGAAAGTGATTTTCGGATGCTCCTCAAAGGGACCATTCTCCCCTCTGATTTTAACAGCGTGATGCGACCCTGGTGGCCCGAGATGTGGAGTAAATACAAATTTCACGAAGAGTTTTTGTACACAGACATGGACTATCGTGGGCACTGGAATGATAAATTGAAGCGGCAGTTCTACGGAGACCTAAAAGCTGAGAATTTAGAATATAAAGGACTTTCATTGCAGAACGGTAGCGCCAATATCTGGGCATATCCCGGCTATGTACGAATGTTTAATATAGAGTCCGCGCGCAGTGAAGGGAACAGCGCTGGATCCATAGATATGTTTTTTGCCCTCGATCCCCTAAAAACAAGAACTTATCATTTCGACATTGAGACGAACTTCGCAATTCCTGAACTGAGCCCTCTTCTCGGGAAAGATGTCGCTGTGATCATGGACAATTTCAGCTTTAGCTCGGCACCGAGAATACACTATGTCGGGATGCATCACCTTCAGGGCGTGAATGAACAGCTTAAACGTGATATCATTTTCGACGCTGTAGCAGCGCAGCCTCACACCATTTATGGATACCCTTTTGACGATATGTCATTTCAGGGGCATTTTACTGATGATTTCCTCGATATCAATAACATGGACTTTGGGATTGGTGGAGGTCGAGGTTCTGGTAATATGCATTTCCGAAAAACAAAAGAGGGGCCGAGAATTGAATTCGATCTCCTCCTTAAAGATGCACTCTATTTGCCTTTCTTGGAAAAGACTGGATATAAAGAAAAGTATTTAAAGCCTCAATTAAATGGTAATAAAAATTACCTCAGCGATTTAGTCACGGGCAAACTCGATATCTATCTTAACGCGGTAGGAGTTCCGGGAGATCTGCTAAGTTTCGAAGGTGAGGGTTGGTTCAGTATTACTAAAGCTGAACTGGGGAAATTACAAATTGTTGGGCTTCTCTCCCGTTTTTTTGGAAGCACCATTTTGGGTTTTACACCGCTTGGGCTGGAAACAGCCGGCGGTGATTTTATCCTCGATCGAAAACTAATTCATTTCCCAAAAATTACCTTTACCGGACCTTATAGCATCGTCCGTGCAGACGGCAACATCATCTTGCCAAATAAAGATCTCGATTTCCGCGTTTTTGTTTCTTATCTAGAAAACAAAGAAAATCCTTTTATTAATATCATTGGTATCCCTTTTTTCTCCCTCGGCCAAGCTCTACAATTACGATTACGAGGCACACTCGCAGAACCTCAATGGCGATTTGCACTTGATCCACGAAAATCGCTTGAAGAACCCACACTGCTCTACCAGCTTGATGAGGTAGAATTACCTCAGTGACGGATCTGAGTATTTATTACATTTCTCAGCTCGAGCAGCGACCCTACTGGTTTTAGCAATAGCTTTTGTATTTGTGTCTCAATGTTATATTGTTTGCACCCTAAATTTGATTGAAAATTAAGTGATTGCTTCAAAAGGCTAAATTCTTTCTAATCCCCAACTTTTTAAATCTATCCTTCGATTAATTTAAACAAACACAAGCCTTGGACTTTAAACTTATAAAACAAATTGTAGAATTGATGAAAAGATCTGATCTCACTGAATTTGAGGTCGAAGAAGAGGGATTAAAGATTCGTATTCACCGCAAAAATGGTGACACCCCTCAGATCTTTACTGCCGCTACTCACGCGCCTTTCCCCGCTACCTTACCGCCGTGGGGACAAGAAGCAGTCGATCCTCGACACCCTCAAGAAATTTCAGAAACTCAAGAAGATAAAACCCTTGTCTCTATAAATTCACCGATGGTGGGAACATTCTATCGTTCACCCACTCCAGATAGTCCCCCTTTTATCGAGGTAGGAGCTGAAGTGAATACCGAAACAGTAGTGTGTATTGTCGAAGCGATGAAGGTGATGAATGAAATTCAGGCGGAGATAAAGGGAAAGATTGTTGATATACTCGTGGAAAATGGAGCGACTGTTGATTACGGACAGCCAATTTTTAAATTAAAAAAAGCCTGAGTATAAAATCATGTTTGAAAAAATTCTCATCGCTAATCGCGGCGAGATTGCACTGCGAATTATTCGTGCGTGCAAAGAGCTCGGCATTAAAACGGTTGCAGTTTATTCTGAGGCTGATGAACAGTCTTTACATGTACAACTCGCAGATGGTGCCATTTGTATAGGGCCGGCTAAAAGTTCGGAGAGTTATCTTAAATCTGACCGTATTATCAGCGCGGCTGAAATTGCCGATGTAGATGCTATTCACCCGGGTTATGGTTTTCTTGCGGAAAAAGCGGAATTTGCAGAACAATGCGAGAGCTGTAATATTAATTTTATCGGACCCCCATCCGATGTCATACGTAAGATGGGTGATAAATCTATTGCCCGCGATACGATCAGAAAGTCTCGTATTCCAGTAATCCCTGGAAGTGAAGGGACTCTCGACTCTAAAGCAGAAGCTCTAAAAGTTGCAAAAAAAATTGGTTTCCCCGTAATTATTAAAGCTGTCGCTGGCGGTGGCGGAAAAGGTATGCGCTTAGCGCATAACGCAATGACTTTCTCCAAGGAATTTGATACTGCCCAGTTAGAAGCCGAGAAAGCTTTTGATAATGGTTCTGTTTACGTCGAAAAGTATATACCCAATCCAAGACATATCGAGTTTCAGATCATTGCCGACAAACAAGGAAAGACCCTACATCTGGGAGAACGTGACTGCTCAGTCCAAAGGAGGTATCAAAAACTAATTGAGGAAGCCCCCTCTCCTTTTCTCACGCCCGATCTGCGTAAAAAGATGGGGCGTTATGCCGTCCGCGCGGCTGAAATCTGTAATTACGTAAACGCGGGGACAATCGAATTTCTTGTCGATAAAGACGGTAATTATTACTTTATCGAAATGAATACTCGCATCCAGGTTGAACATGGGATCACGGAAGAAGTCACGGGAATAGACTTGATAAAGGAGCAAATCCTGATTGCTGCAGGCGAACCCCTAGCATTTGATCAGCGAGACATTAAAATAAATCGACATGCCATCGAAAGCAGAATTTGTGCAGAAGATCCGGATCGAAATTTTGCGCCCAGTCCAGGTGAAATTACCCTTTATTACCAACCTGGCGGTCACGGAGTACGAGTTGACACTCACATCTATGGCGGTTATTTTATCCCTCCTGATTATGATAGTATGATTGGTAAACTTATCACCACTGGGCAAACACGCGATCTAGCTCTCGACCGCATGCATCGCGCGCTTAGCGAATATATTATTCGCGGTGTAAAAACGACAATCCCTTTCAATATGGCAGTAGTTAATGATCCCGTATTTCGACGAATAGGTGCTACCACCAATTTCATTGATGAGTTTCTCAACGATAAACCCAAGAATTTTTTTAACAATAAAACCCATTAGAACCAATGAGTAAGAAAAAAATTAAAAAAATTGATGAATTGGAAAAGACGGTAGAGATTCGTGATATTCCCACAATTAATGAAGAGTCGTCCTCGATGGGTGAAATTAAAATTAACCATACCGTGATTGCAAGTATCGTAAAACTTGCTGCTCTTGAAGTTCCGGGTGTCGTTATGGTTGCCGGTGGTTTTGTCGATGAACTTGCAGGAATGTTCTCAAAAAAAGATTCGGGAGCTGGCATTCGGGTCGAAGAAGATGAAAATGGTCATTATGAAATCATGATTCGTGTCATACTCTCCTTTGGAATCGAGCTCGCCAGGACCGCTTATGAAATTCAAACTTCCGTGCGCGACCAAGTAAGTAAAATGACAAATAAAGATGTCGCTAAAGTTGATATCATCATTGATGGAATTAAGACTCCTGTATCAACTTCGGAAGATGAGAAAAAAAATTGGATTGAACCTGAACATACTGACTGATAAATTAATTTAAGATACAAACTTGGATAAATTCCATTGGAATACTTTAATAAAGTCCTCGAATTCCTGCCCTACATACCTTACCTTTGGGTCGGAGTAGCCGTTTTCTTCCTGCTACTTATTTTGTGGCTCTTGACGCGGCGACAACCCCGATCTTTCACTGCTTTTAAAAGTACTTCCGGTAAAATCATGATCACCCGACCGGCGATCAGTGAATTAGCCCAGCGAATATGTGATCAAACAGAAACAGTGGGAAAATGTTCAACCCGCATAAAAACCCGCGGTGGGACATTAAAAATTGAAGTTCATATTCAAATTATGGCTGATTCAAAACTTGGTGATGTAACTTCAGATTTGCAGGAAAGGCTCAACCATGCTTTGGGTGAAATTCTGGGGATTGAAAATCTGGGCGAAATTAATGTCATTGTAACCGGATTTATAGGTAATCATGAATCTTTGCCCCCTCCTCCAGACACTGAACCAATCGAAAGCGAGTATTCACAAGAACTTTCTGATCTCGGTACTAAAACGAACGATTAATATTGTTTCGGTTTTCGGAGAAGCCTCTCTTTTTTTCATTGAAATTATTCATTGAAGTAAATCCCTATAGACGAGATTTAATTTGAATGGGGTTTTGTAAACGCAGGTTGTAACTGATATAATAACCCTTATGTCCTGTGATCCACAACACGCCCGTTTTTATGGTATTCTCGATACCGCTTATGTAAAACCCGATCAATGGGTGGAAAAATGCCAGGCACTTCTGGATGGTGGAGCGGACATTGTACAACTACGCGCGAAAAAAGAATCCCATGATGAACGCATTCAACTTCTGGAAAATATCCTGCCTCTCTTTAATAATAAATTGGATAGACTGGTTATTAACGACGATCTTGAACTTACTCTGAAATACCCAAAATTGGGATTACATATTGGGCCAAAGGATATATTCCCCTTGGATGCGCGAAAGCGAATGGGAACTGATCGTCTCCTTGGGCTCTCTTCACACTCCTTAGAGCAGGCCGAAAATGCAATCTCCCACCGTAATATTCTGAACTACTTCTGTATTGGGCCTATTTTCGCAACAATGACTAAACCTGAATATACTCCTGTTGGATTGAATCTGCTGCGGACCGTGTCACGGTTGAAAACGGATCTTCCTTTATTTAGTATTGGCGGCATCACTCGCGATAATCTCGGCGAAGTAAAGGATGCAGGGGCAGTACGCGTTGTTGTCGTCTCCGATGTGCTATGCTCTCAGGATACAGCGTCGGCAGTTCGCGATATTCGCGCTGCATTTGCCTAATAATATAATAGAATTAATTTTCTCCTGAAGTATCAATACGTAACAGGGTGTATTTAACGGCCTGATTCTTGTTGCCAAAAGCTTAAACAACGGGCGATTTGTATACCTTGAAAAAATAATTTCTCCTTATAATCCGAGATGTTTTCGAATATAAGATTCGAGATTACGGGAATAAAGCCGATCGGAAATAATGACCCCATTCTGGTCAATTAGTACCATTGTAGGTATCGTCTCAACTCCCCATTTATTACTTATCATTTTGAACTTGTCCTGTGCCATGGGCCAGGTCATTCCGTACTGGTCCTTGAACTTTTTGAGGGCACCATAATTTTTATCCAGGCTTACACCGATAATTTCAAATCCTTTGTTTTTATAGCGATTATAAATTTGCACTACTTGAGGCATGTCTTTTTGACAAGCCGGACACCAGGTCGCCCAGAATTCGACCAGCACAAGCTTACCACGAAGTTGTGATAAAGTGATTGAATCCGGTGTGCCATAGATCACTCCACCGACATCAGGCGCGATATCTCCCGGTTTGTAATTAAGCAGCCTTGAAGGTATCAGGGATTCTTTTGGAAGCTGTGTTTTTTTTGCCGCAGTTGCAACCTTCGGTTTGATCGGGTTGGGATTAATCGGTTTTCGTAAAACTGTCGGTTTCTTGTCACCGTCAGGAAATTTTTCACGTACGTAAGCCTGGTCTTCAGGAGACAACCGTTTTATCGAATAGAGAACTTTTCCCCCTTCGTCTTTTTTCAGGATAAGTATACCCCCCTTGTAACTAACAATTTCCGCGTTCAGCATTTTACCGTCAGCTGTTGTCCAATTTCGCGCGAACACCACTAGCGAGCTAAACCCCAGGAGTGTTCCGAAAAAAAGAGCGATAAATAATCTCCACATCATAATCCAAAAATTTTAGCTAAAACTTTATACCCTAAAAGGTCTCTTATAATACCTCTGATCGCTAAACCGCGCAAGACCAATGTTTATTTCTATCAGGATGAAGCTGCATCGTTTAACGAATGCGCAAACTGAAAAAGTAAATTACAGTGCCAAAAATTAATAAGAATCCACTTACAATCCCGAAAGTCGAAGATAGACCAAATTGGTCAGTTAACGGTCGCGCTATAAACGGTGAAAAAAATCGTCCTAAAAAATGACAGGTCGTGAGGCCTCCAATCGCTCTGCCACGATAGGCTTCCGGTGATACTGTATTCATCCAAAGGTTAATGTTTGGTAAAAATAGCGCCATTCCCGTCGACATAAAAAGCAATCCTAAAATCGCATGTGTAAAATTCGTCGATAAGTAGAGAACGATAAATCCGAGACCGGATAAGTAAATAGAAGTGGTCGTGATACCGATAAAGCTAAATCTGCTCTTAATCATTCCATAACGTGAAGCAATTAATGTAATACAAAGCGTAGACAAAGCCATTGACAGTCCTAATTGCGTACTACTCGTCACTGATAACTCCTCCGCAAAGAAAGGAAATAAGATCCCTGTGAGGAATGTCGCCGCTGTTATTATGAAAGTCAGTCCATAGATAGAAATTATTTTTATATAGGGGAATACTTCGTCAACAGGCATACTCTCGCTGACTTCATGAGCTTTTCCTCGCCGGGGTTCGGTAATAAAATAATAGCCCAAGGGGAGGAAAAGAAATGCGATGCCATATAAGTAAAATGGATATCGCCAGCTGAAATCAGCTAGTCCTCCACCCAAGACTAAAAATATCATCGCGCAAAAGCTCCCTGAGGAAACCTGCATGCCTATGATTTTTTGACGTTTTTCGCTTTCATAGTAATCCGCAATCAAAGCTATGCACGCAGTACTGATTCCTCCCACGGCTAATCCAAGAATTGCTCTTCCCCCAATCAGCAGATAAAGTGAATTCAGATAACAGGCGGAAGTACCGCTCAATCCAAAAAATAAAACGGATCCGATAAGTAATGGCTTACGTCCAAAACGGTCGATTATAAATCCAGCAAGTGGTGCGCCAATCGCCGTAAAAAGGTAAGGCATAGTTAAAAATAATTTGACTAACAGATCAGCATGCGCTTCTCCCTCAAAATAATTCAAGATTTTTGGAAGAGCTGGAATCACAAGCGCCCCCGTAATAGGGGGCAAACAGCTCATCAATAATAATACGGCTAAACGCAGCGTATTGTCTTTCATCATAAATTAATAACTCTTATCACATTGATCTCTCTAAGAACATAACCGACTCCCATTTCATAAACACCTGAACAAACCGTAAACAAATGATAAAAGATCAGGTGCCAAGCATATCTTACAACTCCGCTCCAATTCGCACTACACCCTAATAAGGTACTAGCACCTGAGGACTTCAATTTAATGTTTATGGATTTCACCATATATTTAGGGGTATCCGAGGTAGCTATTAGTTTATCGGGATAAGCTATATTTTTTAGTTCTAAGTAGTAAGGATGTAACCGATGAAAAGGGGAGTGCCCGCTTAATATTCACGACCTTAAACACTATTGATTCAAATTCAGGTAGCGATCCAATAATTTATGGGCGATGACAATAAAATATCATAATTTGGAAATAATAGCTTCCGCCCTGAGACTTAAAGTGCTATCACTTGTCATCCCATGAAACGCCTTAGAGACAAAGTTGCCATTATTACCGGGGCCGGGATGGGGTTAGGTGAATCGTTGGCCATTCTCTTCGCTTCTGAAGGGGCGAAGATCATTGTTGCTGATATAAATCAAAAAGCAGGAGAGGAAACCACCGCGAAAATCCAAGAGACTGCAGGTGAAGCAACATTTGTCCATTCAGACATGCTAAAAGAAGCGGATACTGAAAATATGATTCACGTAACCAGGGATCAGTACGGAGGACTGGATATCCTTGTCAATAACGTCGGTGTTCAAGTCAATAAGGACATTGTCGAGACGACCGAAGATGAGTGGGACTATGTCCTCAACACTAATTTAAAGAGCATGTTTTTCTGCTCAAAATATGCGATTCCCCAGATGAAAAAAAACGGAGGCGGAAATATTATTTGTGTGTCATCTCTCTCAGGATTAGTGGGCAATGGCATGCAGGCATCTTATAACGCGAGTAAACACGGTGTCATCGGGCTGGTGCGATCCATGGCCATCGACCACGCCCCCGACAATATTCGCGTTAATGCCATTTGCCCGGGATCTATGAATACCCCTTTAGTACAAGGCATTCCCAAAGAAAAACTTGAACCCTATTACAACTTAAATGTGCAAAAGCGTTTCGCGGAACCAATCGAGGTGGCGCGTGCCGTTCTTTTCCTCGCCAGCGATGAAGCATCCTTTGTTACCGGATCAGTGATGGTTGCTGATGGCGGATATACCACAATGTAGTTTATTTTAAAATTTAGATAAGCACCACCATGGTTTTAAAAGCTGGAATAATTGGCACTGGGACTATCGCCCTGGACCATGCCGCAACTTGCCAGAAAAATGCAAAAGTTGAATTAACTGCGGTCTGTGATCTTTCGCCTCATGCCCTGGCTGTATTTGGCGACCGATTCAATATTTCAAATCGGTATACCGATCTGGATGCTTTTCTCAAAAAAGAGCAGCTCGATATTGTTATTGTTGCCACCTGGGGGCCCTCGCACGCGGCAGTTAGTGTGGCTGTGGCAGTTTCGGGAAATGTCCGGGCCATCCTCTGTGAAAAGCCCATCTCCAGTAATGCCGTTGAATGCGAAGCGATGATTGCCGCCACACGAGAGAATAATGTTTTGTTAATGGAAGGTTTTAAATGGCGACATGATCCGCAACATATTAAAATAAAAGAGCTCATCGACTCCGGTCGCATTGGCAAAGTTGTGTCTGTTCAAAGTACTTTTTCCTCACCTCTCGTTCGCTTCGCCGAGCCCGACAACTGGCGATATGAACGCGAACGCGGCGGGGGATCTGTTTATGACACCGGCTCCTACATCATTCATTTCTCGCGGCTTGTCATTGGGGAGGAACCCCATCGAGTTTATGCGGTAGGAAATTACATTGAAGCATCCGATGCCGATATGTCAGCGGCTATTATGCTTGAGTTTCCCGGGGGTGCGACTGCAAGATTAATCTCCAGCTACCAGTACGGTTACTGCCAGGCAACAGAGGTGCTCGGCATGAACGGATGGATACGCGCTGATTTGCCCTTTGATCAACGCAGTGTAAGAGAACAGGAATTTGTCGAGAAGGAAGATTTACCAGCTACTCTAGAGATATTTTATGACAACTTCGACAAGGAAATTCTTAGCTTCACTCCCATTGACCAGTTTACCCTGCAGCTCGACCACTTGGTTGAATGCCTCGAGACAAACACAACGCATCGTATACCGCCTGAATTCAGCCTTGGTAATATGCAGGTCATCGATGCCGTTTATAAATCAATGAAAACTGGAAATCCAGCAGAGGTAAATTCTGCTTAACCTGAATCAGTCAGATGCTGTTTAAATATTCTGCCATTTCTGACACCGTAAGAAGACTTAGATATAGTATAATTGAGACTCCGCAAATAGTTCTTGAGGCTATCAAGAGCGAAGGTCACACTGACTATTACACGATTATAAAGATTCTTAAGGAGATTAATTTTGATAGGTACCTCTCTATCTATATGCTCTTGATCCCTCGAGGATTGTCTTATCGGGAAAGCAGTGATAATCCTACATCAATGTCAGATTTACAGGAAGTTTTAGAAAAGCAGTTAAATTTTCTGGAATCAATTGAAAAGTCCGTCGACATACAGAGATCAATATATAGGGTGAGTACCCCCTACATTACTTATGAAGAAACCGAGGGGCTAGGAGAGACCGACAAAGTTTATTGAAGACGCCGCCGATTCGTTTGTTGTTATCAACCTATATAATCCAAGGGCTTATTTACCTAATATATGAATCCTATTGAAAAAGTACCCCATTAATTTTTCACTGGATGGAATAACTTAATTAGAGGTATTTATTAATTAATCAAAAATATTAAAGAAAGGAGTCATAAAATGAGTATGGTAATTACAATGGACCATGTAGCTGTCATGGTAAAAGATATTGAAAAGTCACTTCACTTCTATCGTGACTTGCTGGGGCTTGAAGTCGTATCGCCCGAAGAACACAACGACGGGCCAATATCGGTAATGGTAAACATGCCCAAGGTGCACATGCGTGAGTACCGCCTGCGTCCCAAAGGCGGGGTCCATGGTCACAATAGAAATAAAGGGCCCGGTTTTACCTTTGATATTATACAATGGATAAATCCTGAAAGTCCTGTCGATCGCTATCCCCTTCACCATGTGCCCAGCGCCCATTTCTGTTTTGGGGTAGAAAATGTTCCGGCCACTTACGAAAGGCTCAAAGCAGAAGGGATTGAGTTTGTCTCGCCACCTGTAAGTTTCTCCGGAGAGGGAGAATGGCATGTATTATTTTTCTATGATCCGGATGGCAATCTGCTCGAATTGAACGAAATGGAAACCGGGGCACAGGTGCCGCATCATTATGAATGGGCCACCGCCAAAGCGTTGGAAGATTATTAATTAAAATTTTAACTCTATTAAAACTTATGCAAACAAATAGAACACGAGAAAAACTGAATGCGGGGCAGGCTGCTCTCGGCTCCTTTTTAGGTTTGGGTAGTCCCAACCTTGCAGAACTCATGTCGCAGGTGGGCCTTGACTTTCTGGTAATTGAAACAGAACACAACGGTCTGGATTCAGCTGAAATTGAACACATGCTAATGGCTATAAAAGGGACCAATACGGTCCCCATAGTCCGCATCCCTTCACATGACACGGTGTACATTCAACGGGCCCTGGACATGGGCGCAATGGGTATCATCGTGCCTATGCTGAAAACGGCTGCCGAGGTTGAAGCCATAGTGGCCGCTACCCGCTACCCACCGCACGGCACACGGGGTTGGGGACCAATGCGGGCCAGCCAGTATACCATCGATAATGATGATTATATAGAGCGGGTTAATGACAATATACTCGTCAGCGGACTCCTTGAGACTAAAGAAGCCGTAGAAAACCTCGATGAAATCACTTCCGTTCCCGGTCTTGACGCTCTTTATATCGGGATGTGGGATTTGTGTTTCTCAATGGGATTAAATCCTATGGAGATGCCGTTCCCGGAAACAGATGCGGTCATAGAACGCGCGTTGGAAATCGGTAAAAAGAATGGAGTCGCCATTGGGATGGGTTCGAACAGCCCCGAGGAGTTAAAACAACTAAAGGCACAGGGCTTTACCTATCTGGGATACGGACCCGACTACTATCTAGTATTAAATGCTATTAATGCCGGCGTGGAAGCATTCAATCAATCTTAGGATATAAAGTCCTGAAAGAGAGATGAGCAGCTATCTTCAGTTGAAAGACTCAACGGAACACCGGGGCGATAGTAAGCGCCTTGCGGAGATTCTCAATAAAGAGGGTTATCTCTTTTTGCGGCGCCTCGTCGATCCCGATCGTGCTTTACAGGTAAAAAGAGATATCATGGCGATTCTAAAAGAGCATTATATTATTGAAGACGACAGCACGAACGATCCCCTGTGGAGCGGAGGACCCCACCCCACGGAAGAGGAATATATGCAGTACTATGATAAAGTCGTAAGACTTGACTCTTTTAATAATTTCGCTCAATCACCGGAAATTGTTTCCCTCATGGAAAATGTTTTTGGAGCACCAGTTCAAGTATGGGATCAGCGTCTCATCCGTGTCATGTGCCCCGACCCGGACGCTTCTGATGATATCGGCGTTGGCGCGCACCAGGATGGAGCAAAGAACCTTGGATATGGGGCCGATAGATTTTATACCTGCTGGTTACCACTCATGGACATTGACGAGAAATTAGGTGGTCTTGCCATTGTACTCGGATCTCACAAAATGGGATTTATGGAGCATGTGGGTTCCAATCCCAGCTCTTCTGAAGAAGCACGATCCAAGGGGTTTGGACTAGACATGGATAAGTTCACCTGGGCGACAAGCGATTACCATCCAGGTGATGCCATATTCTTCAGTCACATTACGGCCCATCGTGGTCTCATCAATCGTTCCGACCGGATCAGGCTTTCGTGCGATTTTCGGTATCAAGCAATAAATGACACCGTGAATTGGCTTGCGCACACGCCGGGGCCCGATGTACGGCGTGTTGCCCAGCAGATTGATGCGATCATCAACAGTCGTGCTCTCTACGTAACAACCCACGCTGACAAGGAAACCCTAGTTGAAGTTCGCCGACTTATGTTGGAGGAAAAATCGACGAGTTTTCAGCGTGCACAAGAACTGGTTGCTGAGGTTAGCAATAACCAGTAATCTTTGTCCTCGTCCCGTTCTGCAGACGCGACGCGTCCCTCCATTATTTCATTTCCTCGTACACGCATCTGCACCGAACTATAATTGCTTTCTTACCCGATCTCTACCTCCACGCATTTGATATACTCCATTGTTTCAGTGAGAACGGCCTCCAAGTTGGCTTTTACGGGCGGCGCGCCTTCATCGACAATACCGCGAAAGGCCATGTTGAAAAGTTCCCTCGTCATTAATGGCAGGTATACCGTCATGTAACCGGAGAAGCCTATTTCTTTTAACGTGGACATTATTCCCTTAACATCGGCGTGACCGGTTCCTAACTTGAAGTGATTGGTTTCGTTCATGTGAAATGTCACAATGTGGTCTTGAAATGTTTTAATTGCATCGGTAATCGATTTTTCTCCGACATTCATATGAAATACGTCCGGTTGAAGACCGATGTTATCACAATTCAGTTCCTTAATGACATTCATCGTCTCATTAAGGGTATTCATTAAACAGGGATAACTTTCATAACAATTCAAAGGTTCAACAGCGACAGTTACCTTTCGTTCGGCAGCGTAAGCACATATTTCCTTCAGTCCGTCGATAAGATTGCTCTTCAAAGTCTCGACGGGCATTACAGAAATGGGCGCCTCGGTTACACTGGGCTGGGGAAGACAAAACCCCAAAAATGTGGAATTCAAATCGACACAGTAATCAATAGTCTCCTTTGCATACTCAACTGCTTTTTTTCTTGTGTCTTCATCACCTCCTGCCAGGTCTCTGCCATCACCACCCCAATTGCCTAAAACTTCGGGGACCTCCAGGTTGAGAGAATCTGCAACGCGTCGTATCTGTTCCGTGTTGCGATTATTCGGATTGTCAAAAACATCGATGCCATCAAACCCTGCACTCTTGATTGCATTCAAAATAGGCTCAGTTTCTTCCGAAAAATCATACCCCAAAAAGCCGAGTGTAAGTCCGGATACTGAATATTTAAAGACCATAATACCTATTCATTATGCTCTACTTAACATTAGCTTCTAACTCTTTAAATAACCTCAAAGGTCTTTCAAGATACGCTCGTAAATCAGGCCGCTTGAACTCCCTCTCATCCCCACTTGATTGACCATAACCTTCTCCTGTCATATTAAAGATTTCCTGTGTCGTGAACGGCATATAAAAAGCTATGTAGCCGTTGTAGTTAATATCCTTCAGCGCTTTGATTATCGCCGGGTAATCTGCATGACCTGTTCCATGTTCCCTGTGATTCGTTTCATTCATGTGAAAATGTTTGATCTTCTCACCCGCTGCCCGGATGGCATCGGGTATAGACCCCTCGGAGACATTCATATGAAAGATATCGGGTTGAATACCCAGATTTTTCATACCGGACTCCTCGATAATATCTAAGGCTTCATTAATCGTCGTCAAAATACCGGGATAGGCTTCGTAGCAGTTCAAAGGTTCAAGGAGTATCGTTATTCCCCGCTCTTCTGCGTAAAGGCAAATTCCCTGTAAGGCATCGATAAAATTCTTTTTTAATGTACCAATGGGCAGCTTTGGAAAAGGAACCTGGTAAATCGGGGGTTGCGCCGCGCATATTTCGAAGAAGCTAGCACCCAGTTCAACCGAATAGTCTATCGCCTTCTTGGCATACTTAATTCCTCTTTCACGGGCTTCCTCGTTATCGCCAGCCAGATCCCTGTCCTCACCACCATGGAAATAAGCCCATGCCCCAAGGACTTCCGGAACTTCCAACTCAAGCGTATCCATAATTCTACGCAATTGTTTTGTGTCCGCCCTGTCCGGTGCGCCCGGTAAATCTGCCCCGTCATAACCTACATCTTTTATCGCCTTAAGTATCTCCTCGGGTTGCTCCAGAACGTCATAACCTAAAAACCCCAAGGTATCGCATACAACCGTATATTTATATGCCATTATATTATATCCTCACTTACCTGCTCGATCTGATTAAGAAATAATATATTTTATTCCCTCATTTTCGCTTACACCCATTCACGCTTATACGCTTTCCCGCATATTCCATTTGGGAACCACACCTTTATTTGCGATCCATTTGGGAAGATGCATTTTTGACATCTCGATTATGACCTCGACGCAGGTAGTATAGATAGCATCCGGATAGTCATGGTGATACCCTCCAATATGTGGAGTAAAATTCATATTTTCAAAAGTCAGATATTCATCGTCGGGTTTAAGGGGGTGATTTTCCAGAACATCAAATGCCGCTGCTTTGATCCTTCCTTCGCGTAGGTTTTTTTTCAAAGCTTCTTCATTTACAATCCCCGCTCTCGCACCATTGACGAGGACTGCATCTCGTCTCATCAATTGAAATTCTTCTTCCCCTACGATCCCACGTGTTTCTTTATTCAACGGACACACGGTCAACACATACTGCGAAACTTTCAATAGCTCGTTCAATTCCACCTTAATACACCCCAATGATTTTATGGTCTCCTCATACAAATAGGGGTCGAATACACGAATAGTCATATCAAATCCCGAAAGCTTTTTTGAGATCGCCTTGCCGATTCGCCCGAAACCGATAAGGCCCAGATCAGCTCCCGTAAATTGCCCGAGAGGTAAAGCTTCCTGGGCACTCCATATCCCACGACGAATTAACCGATCTTGTCGGGCCGTTTGCCGCACCACGGTAAAGAGCAAAGATATGACGTGATCACTCGTCGGTTCCGTTGGATCATTCGGAGTATGCGCGACAATAATTCCTCTTTTCGTACAGGCATCGTGGTCGATGTTGTCGGTACCACTCCCGCATTTAATTACCGACCCCACTTTTTTGAAGATCTCCATATTTTCTTCAACCACCAATTCTTTACGAGAGGATGTTAAAAATAGAACATCGGCATCGCCGGCATGTTTTTCCAAGTCCTCGCGTGTGTGACAATCGTAGAATACATAATCAATGCCAGCCTTTTTAAACTTTTCCCCCACCCAGTTCGGCAACGGATGATTGTCGTTCGCGATATGGGCAACCTTAAACATTTACAGGTCGATGCGATAAAGAGGATCCAAACCTTCAGCGACGCGGTCGCAGTTAGTAACAGCGCAGACCGCACGATTCCTCGCGGTGCCATCTGTGCCACCAGCGGTGTGCGGCAAGGCAAAAACATTAGGCAGCGCTAATACCGGCTCTGTCGGGTCGACCGGTTCTTTGGCAAAGACATCGAGCCCGGCTCCGCCAATCTTATTAGCGAGCAATGCCTCGAATAAAGCATCCTGATCGACCAGCCCCCCGCGGGCGATATTAATGAGATAAGCGTCCGGTTTCATTAAAGAAATTCGGTGGGCGTTAATTATTTTCTCGGTCTCCTTATTGAGATGAAGGTGAAGTGAAAGGTAATCACAATCGGCGCAGAGCTGATCGAGATCATCCGGGGTGCCGAGAAAATCGGGTTGGATTTCGTCCAACACTTCCTGCTCGATAGGACGGACATCAATAGCTTTTATCATCATCCCGAATGATTTAGCCCGGCGCGCCAGTTCCTGTGCGCTGGCGCCAAATCCAACCAGTGCCAGGGTGCGACCCACGAGGTCGTATCCCTTGATCATACCGACCATACTCCCCCTGATATGCTCCTGAGCTTCATTAAATTTATGGGCTAGGAGGAGGATAAACATCATTGCCGTCTGAGCGAGCGCAACGCTACTGAACATGCCCGGGCAATTGGACACGGGGATGCCTTTGCTTTTCATGTAATCCAAATCGAAGTGCTCAAACCCGACACTTTGCAGCTGCCAGAATTTTACTCCCGCCTCACTCGCGG
>Ga0315339_1001076_pt1 | contig 26597 bp, 29 predicted proteins | sample ASW17metaG_FD_204514 | JGI IMG/M metagenome (GOLD analysis project Ga0315339, IMG submission 204514) | Ammonia-oxidizing marine archaeal communities from Pacific Ocean, United States - ASW #17 | ecosystem: Environmental > Aquatic > Marine > Oceanic | place: USA: California | collected 2016-12-05 | reverse complement strand
CTTCCTCTCGACCGCAAGAAAGCAGCGCTGGAACATCATCGAAGCACTGCGCCGAGACCCGCGAGACCTCGCAAAAAGGCTCCGCACCGCTTAATGGCGCAAGGCAACCTGGGCAGTTACAAATATTTGCAAATTCCGATACGAGATTTCACCCGTTTGTGCAGGCCGTGATCAGGAGCCAGCTGAATTGACCTCGTCGACCAGCACATTTCGCGCGGCCTCCCGGTGAATTGGGCTGATATGCGTTCGAACCATGGCAATGCTGGCAAGGAGAACTGCGGCATCGTCACTAAAGCCGACGCCAACCAGAAAATCGGGAACAGTGTCAATTGGCAAAACAAAATAAGCAAGTGCTGCCAGTAACATAGCTCTAACATGATGGGGCGTTTGTGGGTCTAGGGCGCAGAAATAAGCGCTAACCAACTCGTCGGCAAAGGGAATGTAGCGCGCCGCCTTTTTGAGGGTCGCGAAAAATCGACTCTTAACCCGCTCGGCCCGGACGGTTTCGTCTTCGGGTCCAAGGATCTCTCCAAACAATACCTTGTTCATGAAATGCCTCTGCTTTCCCAAAATCTAAAGATGGCGCCGGAATTGCATGCCCGCAACACCTATTTGCTCTCGGCAATCTGATCCATCGCCTCGGCGAGGCTGATATCGCGTTCGCTCAATCCGCCAATATCATGGCTCGAAAGGGTAACCTCGACGGTTTTATATACGTTCGACCATTCGGGGTGATGGTCCAGTTTCTCCGCGACTAGGGCGGCCTGTGTCATGAATCCGAATGCCGCGTTGAAATCGGCAAAAACAAAGCGCTTGAAGATAGCATCACGGCCATCCGTCAATTTCCAACCCGCCAGTCGCTCAAGGGCCGACCGGCGCTGCGCAGGGGTTAGTTGTTCTGCCATGATTCGATACCTCTCGCGTCCATATCGGGGTGCCCACCAGGGGTGACGAGCGGATAAGCCTCCTCGATCACATAGGGGCCTCCGCCGGTTGAGTTTCGTGCTGAGAAAAGTACAAAACGCTCAACCTGGAAAGGGCCGGCGACGAAGCCGCCGCGCGCCGACAGATAGTCGCCGATATCGCGGCCGCTCGCCCCGCGCAGGCGCGCGAGTGTCACATGCGGCGTGAATTTGCGCGATTCGGGCCGTAACCCGATCCGTTTCATGAGGCGCTCATGATCGGCCTGCAATTCGCCAAGTTCGCTGGATGGATCTGTGCGGGCGACAATGGCGTGTGGCTTCTTCGTTCCCAAAACGCCGATTTCGGCAAGTTTGAGCGTGAAACTTGCGCGGTGAACGCGGGCCAGCGCCCCGGCAATTTCCTCGGCGACATCCATGTCGACATCGCCAACGAAACGCAACGTCAGGTGAAGATTCTCGCGGTCGATCCAGCGGGCGCCGGGAAGACCGCCACGCAGACGGGACAATTGATCGCCGATCAAGCCGGGGATCTCGATCCCGGTAAACAGGCGTGGCATATCTTATCTCCCTCCAGTCAAGGCGCGGCATCGAAGCCGTCAGCCGGTTTCGTCGATGCGCAGGATCAGGGCCTCGACCGCCGGCAAAATACCCTCAACGATGATATCGACGCCAGAAGCGTTCGGGTGGATGCCGTCATTGAGGTTGAATCTGGAGTCGCCCGCCACGCCTTCAAGAAAAAACGGGTAAAGAATTGTGCCGTGCTTGGCTGCGAGATCACTATAAATCGGATTGAACTCGGCCGCGTATTTCTCGCCGAGATTGGGTGGCGCGATCATGCCGGCGAGCAGAACCGGCAATTCGCGCGCCGAAAGGTGGTCAAGGATGGCGTTAAGTGCCGCCCGGGCGAATGCCGGGTTGGTGCCTCGCAAACTGTCATTGGCGCCAAGCTCAACGATTACTGCGTCAGCATCGGTGCCGATTGACCAGTCGAGCCGGGCGAGGCCGTCACGTGTTGTGTCGCCCGAGACCCCGGCATCAAGGATGACTACGTCGTGACCTCGGGCCAGCAAGGCGCCTTCGAGCCTGGCGGAAAATGTCTGTTCCGACTTGAGGCCCGGGCCGGCGATGAGGCTATCGCCGAGGGCGACAATACGGAATGCTTCGGCCGCTGCGGGGGTGACCGAAAGATAGGCAAAGAGGGATAAGGCAGCAATTAAACGGGGAAGGGACTGGATCGACACGGGCTTTTCACCATATTTCACGTTTCAGCTGCGGCGCACCGTATCCTGCATGAGTATAGGAAGGAAAAATGTGGCCGAACCAGTGATACGTTGCGAGAATGTTCATCTGCGACTTGGTTCGGGTGCGGCTGAGGTGCATGTCCTCAAGGGGATCAGCCTTGCGATCGGCGCCGGCGAGTCGTTGAGTCTGGTCGGTCCGTCGGGGAGCGGCAAGTCGACGCTACTGATGGCCATCGCCGGGCTTGAACGTCCCGATTCCGGCAAAATTCTCATCGCCGATGAGGATTTGACCAAGCTTGATGAAGATGCGCTCGCCCGGCTCCGTGGCCGCTCGATCGGAATTGTTTTTCAGTCCTTCCATCTCATCCCGAATATGACGGCGTTGGAAAATGTCGCCGTGCCTCTGGAGCTTGCCGGCGCCGCCGATGCATTCGATCGCGCCGAGGTCGAGCTTGCGGCGATTGGCCTTTCCGACCGTACCGGTCATTACCCAGCGCAACTTTCTGGCGGCGAGCAACAGCGTGTGGCGATTGCAAGGGCGCTTGCGCCCGGGCCGAAAATTCTGCTTGCCGATGAACCGACCGGAAATCTCGACGCCGCCAATGGCGCGCATATTGCCGACCTTCTTTTCGATATTCAGACCAAACGCGGGGCAACACTGGTGCTGGTAACCCATGACCTCGGCCTGGCGGACCGCTCAGATCGGATCGCTCGATTAGAGTCCGGCCGGCTCGTTCTGGATGATGTCGAGCAAATGGTCGCCGTGCCGGTATGACAGCCGGGCCGTTGAATTTGTACTTGGTTATTTTTTTGCGTCGCCTGGATCCTAAAAAAGGGGCTTACGAACCGGATATGCATTTTGTCTTCGCCTAGTACCGATATGCGGTTCAACCTTGCATTGGCTTTCCGTTTCGCCTTGCGCGAGCTTCGCGGCGGCTTGCGCGGATTTGGCGTTTTTCTTGCCTGTATTGTTCTTGGCGTTGCGGCTATCGCCGCCGTGGCTTCGCTCGCCCGCGGCATGACCGAAGGGATTGCTGGCGAGGGGCGCTCATTGCTCGGCGGCGATCTCACGGTAGAGCTGGTTCATCGTCGTGCCGATCCGGCCGAGCACGCTTATCTCGAAAGCCTTGGTGCGATTTCCGAGGTGGTCGTACTCCGCGCCATGGCACGGCGCTCCGACGGCGAGGATCAGACGCTTGTTGAATTGAAAGCGGTCGACGACGTCTATCCGCTTTTCGGCACGCTCTCAGTCGCCGGCGGTGGCAACGCATCAGTTTTACATAGCGGTTCGCGACACGGTGCCGTCGTCGACCCGGAGCTTCTCGCGCGTCTCGATCTTCAAATTGGCGATGAAATCGGCATCGGCGCGGCGCGGTTTGAGATCCTTGGCGAGATCGACAGCGAGCCGGATCGCCTGTCGAGCGGGTTTTCGATCGGTCCGCGGGTAATGATCGCGGCCAAGGCGCTCGATGAAACTGGTCTGATCCAGCCTGGCAGCCTCGTCGATTGGCACTACCGCGTGGCGCTTCCGGGTGATCCGAGCAATGCCGAAGTCGCCGGGATCGCCGCGGCGGCGTTCGAAAAATTTCCCGATGCCGGATGGCATCTCGACACCCGTGAGGATGCAGCGCCCGGTCTGCGGCGCAATATCCGGCGTTTCGCTGAGTTTTTGACGCTCATTGGTCTTACCGCGCTGATCGTCGGCGGCGTTGGCGTCGCCAACGCGGTAACCAGTTTCCTCGAAGGAAAGCGTGATGTTATCGCCACTTTGAGGAGCCTCGGCGCCCCCGCCGGTTTCACAGTCAATCTCTATCTTATCCAGATTCTCATTCTGGCGGCGCTAGGCATCGGCATTGGTCTGATGGCCGGAGCCGCGATCGCGTTTGTTGCCGGCATAGCGCTACGCGCCTTTCTGCCGGTAACCGTGGCCGGGTTCTATCCGCTCGAACTCGCGCTTGCTGCGGTCTATGGGTTGGCCACCGCGCTTGCTTTCGCCCTCTATCCTCTCGGCCGGGCACGCCAAGTCAGTCCGACCGCATTGTTTCGCGACCAGGTCGCGCCGGCTCGCAATCGGCCAAGCCTGGCCTTCCTGATTGCAACCGCGCTGGCGGTTATTTTCCTCGCCAGCCTCGCGATTGGTCTTGCCTTCGACCGGGGAATCGCAATCATTTTCGTCGTCGCTACCGCCGCCGCCTTTCTTCTCCTTCGCCTTGTCGCTTCAGGCGTTATGGCGCTCGCCCGGCGGGCACCTCGGGTACGTTCGACCGGCCTGCGGTTGGCGCTTGGCAATATCCATCGCCCCGGCGCGCTGACGCCATCGATTGTGTTGTCGCTCGGTCTTGGGCTGACTCTTGTCGTAACCCTGGTTCTCATCGACGGCAATTTGCGACGGACCCTGGTCGGTTCGATTCCGGCTCACGCGCCGAGTTTCTTTTTCCTCGATATCCAGCGCGATATTCTTGAAGACTTCAGTTCGTTGATATCGAGCGAGGCGCCGAAAGCCGAACTCGAGGTGGTGCCGCTGCTTCGCGGCAGGGTGGCAGCCGTCGCCGGCGTGCCGGTCGGCGAAATCGACGCCGCTCCGGAAGTGCGTTGGGTCCTCAACGGCGATCGGGGCATAACTTATTCGGCTAACCCGCCGGAAAACTCCAAGATCGAGGCGGGTGAATGGTGGCCGGCCGACTATAGCGGGCCGCCACTGGTTTCGATTGAGCGGGAAGTTGCCGAAGGGCTTCGACTGCGAATTGGTGACACGATCACGGTCAATGTTCTCGGCCGCGAGGTGACCGCCACTGTTGCGAATTATCGCGCGCTGGAATGGCAGTCGATGTCGATCAATTTCGTTATGGTTTTCTCGCCAGAATCCTTCCGCGGCGCGCCGTTTACCAATCTTGCGACCTTGGCATTTTCAGGCGGTGCCTCGACGGAAGAGGAACTGACGCTTCTAAAATCAATCAGTAACGCGTTTCCAGGCGTGACTATCGTCCGAATCAAAGAGGCGCTCGACACCGTCAACGGTCTGGTGACCCGGGTTGCCTGGGCGGTCAGGGCGGCCTCGTCGATTACGCTTGTTGCGTCAATTCTGGTGCTTGCCGGCGCTTTCGCCGCCGGCCGCCGTCAGCGCATCCATGATGCGGTAATCCTCAAGACGCTCGGTGCAACGCGATCGCGGCTGATCGGCGCGTTCGTCCTTGAATTCCTTGGCATAGGCATCGCCACTGCCGTCTTTGGGGTTGCTGCCGGGGCGCTAGCCGCCTGGTTCGTGCTCACCAATGTCATGAACATTGGTTTCAGCTTCCTGGCCGGGCCAGCGCTCAGTGTTGCCGGACTGGCGTTGGTTCTGATTTTGGGTTTCGGCCTTGCTGGAACCTGGCGGGTTCTCGGCCAAAAAGCGGCGCCGGTCTTGCGCAATTTGTAAATCGGCGCGGTGCCTATCGCCGCAATTTGCGGGTCGATCTTTCGAAAATCGTAAGGTTTGAGCGCGAATTTGGTAAGATCCGCGGTTTGCCAAAGCTACTTGTCTGAACCGGCGCGGCAGCCCATATTATCGGTTCGGCTGTCAAAATTGCGGGCAGCACTCCGATTGACTGGTCAGAGAGGATAATTCGATGGCGAATTTAGAACCCCGGGCAGCCCGTTACGGCGCCGCCGCGGCAGGCGCAGCGGAAGCGATCGACGAGGGTCTGCGCGCCCATATGCTGCGTGTATACAATTACATGATGATCGGCTTGGTGGTGACTGGCGTCTTTGCGCTGGGAATCTTCAATATGGCGGTCACCGGTAATCCCCAGGATGCGGCTGCAATTCTGCAAAACGGCGTCATGCTCACGCAGTTAGGTTCGACCATTTATTTAGGCCCATTGATGTGGGTGATTGCGCTCGCGCCGCTTGGCATGGTGATCTTACTGAGCGCCCGAATACAAAAGATGAGCGTTGGCGGGGCGCAGATGACTTTCTGGGTTTTTGCCGCGCTTATGGGCCTTTCGTTGTCGAGCATTTTTGTCGTCTATACCGCGTCCAGCATTACCCAGGTGTTCTTCATCGCCGCGGCGACCTTTGGCACGATGAGCCTGTGGGGTTATACGACCAAGCGTGACCTCAGCGGCATGGGCTCTTTCCTGATGATGGGTGTCTTCGGCCTGATCATCGCTATGGTGGTGAATTGGTTTTTGGCGTCGCCCGCATTGATGTTTGCCTATTCGGTAATCGGCGTATTGATCTTTACCGCCTTGACCGCCTACGACACGCAGAAGATCAAGGAAATGTATTATGTCGGCGACGATGGCAGCGTTGCTGGGCGAAAGGCGATTATGGGAGCGCTTAGCCTCTATCTCGACCTCATCCTTTTGTTCCAGTTCCTGTTGAGCTTGATGGGCAGCCGCGAATAGTCCAACCAACAATACCGAATTGCCAAAGGGCGCGGCTGAGGCTGCGCCCTATTTGGTTTGCGGTGTCTTCTGGTAAGCAACTGATATTATATAAGATTCTGTGGTCCGTCCGGCGGCTACCGCAGAAATTACGTTATTGTCTACGATCTACCGCGCCGCCGTCACCTTGATCAGGCGACAACCAGCTTCATCTTGCGGTCAAAGATCCGCAGCACAGTGGCAAGATCGTGGCCACGTTTTAGAATCAGCCCCGTCGCGGTGATTACCGCGTAAGCGCCTTGGCGGCGTGCGAGCCGTGGCTGTTTTTCTATACGATAAAGGGGTACCTCAGAGGCTCGGCGGAATACTGAAAAGACCGCCTTGTCCTTAAGCTGGTCGATGGCGTAATCGCGCCACTCCCCGTCGGACACTTTGCGACCGTAAATCTTAAGAATTTCGTTTAGTTCCAGGCGGTTGAAGCCAATTGGATGTTGGTTTGCCGGAACATTGTTTGACGCGGCAAAGGCGACAACATTCGCCCGACCGCGGGATGGCTCTAAGTCCTCACACTCGCTCATGGCGCCTCCGAAAGCTGTTCGACGTCCATGATTGCTCCGTTCGTCGGCTGAGGCAAGGCCGCACCGTCCTTTCGTCGCTAAATGTTGCGGAAAACGGGAGAATGTGGGAGCAGAAAAATCACGATTTCGCCAAATTTTGGCCCTTGGGCGGCCAATATAGGCGATCATCATGTGATCGTTGCCTCAGATGGCTCGGCTCGGTGGAGGCCACGGTAACTATCAGCCCCCCCAGCCCCCCGGTGCCTTAGCTGTGCCGAGCCAATTGTATAAAGTAGGGTTCAATCCCAGAGGTATCATTGGCCGGCGCTAGCGCCGGCCAATTCTTTTTCAGGAATGGCAAAACCGCCGACGCTGGTGCCGGCCAGTTTTGATTTGGGTCGCGACTTGGGCTTGAAAGCTGACAGGTGAGCGGCGATATGAACCGACGAGACATTGATCCTGCCGGCTGGCGAACAGAGGGGCTTACCTATGAGCGAGAGCGACACGGACGCATCGCAAAGCGAAACACGCGGTTTTGAAGCGGAGGTCTCGCGTCTCCTGTCACTGATGGTCCATTCGGTCTATTCGAATCGCGATGTATTTCTTCGCGAGCTGATTTCGAACGCCGCTGACGCCTGCGAGAAATTGCGGATGTTGGCGCTGGAAAATCCGGAACTTGTCGCTGGCGATCCCGATTTCAAGATCACGCTAAGTCCCGAGAAGGACGCCGGGACGCTGAGCATTGAGGACAATGGCGTTGGCATGGACCGGGCGGCTCTGATCGAGAATTTGGGGACGATCGCCCGATCAGGGACCCGCGCCTTTCTAGAGGGCGCCGGCAAAGAAGCGGAAGGCGCGGCACTGATCGGGCAATTTGGCGTCGGCTTTTACTCGGCCTTCATGGTTGCCTCGACGGTCGACGTTATTTCGCGCGGCGCTGGGGGCGATGAGGCCTGGCGTTGGCGCTCGGACGGTAAGGGCACTTTTACAATCGATCCAGCGCCGCTCGATCACGCCCCCGCGCGTGGGACGCGAGTTGTGCTGACACTTGCCGACGATGCCAAGGACTATTCCGAGCAGGCGACGGTCGAACGCGTTGTCACCGAGTATTCAGCGCATGTACCCGTACCGATTGTTCTTAAGCTCGAGGCCGGCGAGGCCGAAAAGACGCTTGCCGACGGTACGGCCGTTTGGCGAAAGCCGAAATCGACGGTCACACCGGAAGAATATTCCGAGTTTTACGGTTATGTCAGCGGCCAATACGATCAGCCGGCGCTCTCAATCCATTACAAGGCCGAAGGCCGAAACGAATATTCAGTTCTCTTGTTCGTCCCCTCTATGGCGCCGTTCGATCTGTTCGAGCCGGAGCGCAAGGGGCGGGTCCGCCTTTATGTTCGCCGCGTGTTCATTACTGGCGACGCAGACATCCTACCGGCGTGGTTGCGCTTTGTTCGCGGTGTCATCGATTCGGAAGATTTGCCGCTCAATATTTCCCGCGAGATGCTGCAGAAGAACCCGATCCTCGAAGCGATCGGCAAGGGTGTCACGACACGTATTCTCTCCGACCTCGACAAGCTTGCCGCCGATAAAAAGGAAGAGTTCGACAAGGTCTGGCAGGCCTTTGGTCCAGTGATCAAGGAAGGCCTCTATGAGGACGCCGAACGGCGCGACGCGATTTACAAGATCGCGCGCTTCAAGACGACCACTGGCGGCGACAATTGGCGGAGCCTTGCCGACTATATCAAGAGCCTGCGGCCAAACCAGACGGCGGTCTACTACGCGCTTGGCGACGATGAAAAATCCGTCCTTGTCAGCCCACATCTGGAGGGCTTTGCGCGTCGTGGCGTCGAGGTGTTGCTGCTGACCGATCCGGTCGATGCTTTTTGGGTGCGCACGGCGCTGGGCTTCGAGGGCAAACCGTTCCAATCGGTGACGCAAGGGGCAGCCGATCTCGACAAGATCGCACTTGCAGCAGGAGAAACCGTCGAGGACGACGAGGCGGCTCCGGACAGTGCCGTGGCAACGCTCGCCGCACTCTTCAAGCAGGTGCTTGGTGACAAAGTCTCCGAAGTTCGCGCTTCATCGCGCCTGACGACAAGCGCCGTTTGTCTGGTTGCGCCCGAGGCCGGGCTCGACAAACGGCTCGAGAAAATCCTCGCCGCCGGCGATCAGATCAAGACGCTTAGTACCCCGGTGCTCGAGCTCAACCCAAGCCATGGGTTGGTCAAGGCACTGGCCGCAAAAGCGATATCGGGCGGTGCCAAAGAGGCGCTGGAGGACGCCGCGATTATCCTGTTTGGCGAGGCGCGGATTCTCGACGGCGAGGCGCCGCAAGATCCTGCCGATCATGCAGCGCGGGTCGGAAGGCTGATCGAAACCGGATTGGCCTGATCTATAACGCCGCGTCGAAGGCCCGCTCAAGCATTTGCCGGCATTCCTCGGCCTGAATTCGCGCCGACTCCTCGCCGCATCTTTCAGCAATCTCGCGAAGATCGCGGATTGCCACGTCGACAGCGGTGAGAAGGTCGACTTGCCCTAACTCTTCGGCGATGTCGGCCTTTGAGCGGAACTGGATAATCTCGGCCATGCGGGTGCGCCCTTGGGTATGAACAGACGCATCGGTCCGCCACCAGGCGACTACGCTTGGTCGGATTCCTGCGCCGCAGACGAATCACAAACGTCCGCAGCTGCTATTCCGCCAGCGAAAGATTAATCGTCGATTATCTTTGGAGAAAAATTGTGATCTGACCTAATTCAGGTCGTGGTCGAGCATTGCCGCTCCGAGAACCCGGCCGGGAAGCCCCGCCTCGGTTTCGGTCTGCAATAGAACTGCGCAGCGCTTGACGTTTGCCTTGGCCATCTCGCTCTTCGGCAGGTCAACCGACATCGCCTCGCCGTCCCACATGGCGATCGGCCGAATTTTTTTGACGACGTTCGAATAGGCGATCGTCTTGCCGGTGTTCTCGCCGCGCTCGATCGGCACAATCACTTCGCTCTGATAGAAGACGACCCAAAGTGTGGTGTGCTCGACGCCCGAGCTGGCCTCGTCGACAGTGACCGTTACTGCCTCGTCATTCTCAACGAGACTGATTTTGACCGGGAGCATTGCATCGTCTGCGATCGCGGCTTTGATTTCCGGTCCCCTACTGCCGATGACATGCTTGTCGCCATTGACGACAATCTGCGGCGTATAAACCTGGTGGTCGCCGCGAGCCGCAGCGTATGCCCGCTGCCGATCGGAATTGTCGCTCGACGCCAGCGTATCTTCCCAGCCAAGATAATCCCAGTAATCAACATTGAAAGACAGAGCCAGCACATCGTCGCGTTTGGCATATTCGCCGAGGATTTTGTCAGCAGGCGGACAGGAGGAGCATCCCTGGCTGGTAAAAAGCTCAAGAACCACCTTTGGCTCGCTTGCGGACGCGCCTGTGTTTACCAGCACCGCGAAGGCGAGGCCGAATGCCGACAAACTTATTTTGTTCAACGTATCAATCCAAATTCGCGCGGCACCCAATTGGCCGCAACTGTCAAACTATAGCCGACGAGGCTCAATTACGAGTCACGTTCCCTTGACACGATCGTCACTATTGGCCGATCAGGCGGCGAGCTGGCGCAACACATAGTGAAGAATGCCGCCATTTTTGAAGTATTCCAGCTCATCTTCCGTATCGATACGGCAGATCAGCGGAACGTTTCGCACTGTCCCGTCGGCAGATTTAATTTCGGCTTCCAGCGTCTGGCGGGGTTTCAGTCCTTCGGCGATGCCTTGGATCGTGACAAACTCATCCCCTGTCAGCTCCAATGTCTGCCATGAGGTGCCTTCTTCGAAGACCAACGGTAGGACACCCATTCCGACAAGATTCGAGCGGTGGATCCGTTCAAAGCTCTGGGCAATGACGGCTCGGACACCCAGCAGCCTGGTGCCCTTTGCCGCCCAATCACGCGAGGAGCCCGAACCATATTCCTTGCCCGCGAAAACAACCAAAGGAACATCCTCGGCGCGATAGGCCATTGCGGCATCGTAAATTGGCCGGATTTCGTCGTCGGGATGGTACTTGGTGTAGCCGCCCTCTGTACCGACGATGATCTGATTCTTGATCCGAATATTGGCAAAGGTTCCCCGCATCATGACTTCGTGATTGCCGCGGCGCGTGCCGTACTGGTTGAAGTCAGCCGGGCGAACCTGATGCTCGAGAAGATAGTCGCCTGCCGGGCTTTCCGGTTGGATCGAGCCTGCCGGTGAGATGTGGTCGGTGGTGATCGAATCGAGGAATAGGCTAAGAATGCGTGCGCCTTCGATGTCGGTAACGGGATCGGGCTCGTGCCGTATATCTTCGAAATAGGGCGGATTTTGAATATATGTCGAACCGGGTGTCCAGGCATAAGTGAGGCCGCCCTCGACCTTGATCTTCTGCCAGCGCTCGTCGCCAGCAAACACGTCGGCATATTTCGAGCGGAAGAGATCGCGTGTGATATTGGCGCGAACGAACTCGGCAACCTCCTTGGCCGACGGCCAAATGTCTTTAAGATAGACCGGTTTGCCGTCATCGCCTGTACCAAGCGGCTCATTGGCGAGATCGATCTGCAGCGAGCCGGCCAGCGCATAGGCGACAACCAGCGGCGGCGAGGCCAGATAGTTGGCGCGAACATCGGGACTGATGCGTCCTTCGAAATTGCGATTGCCCGACAGCACGGCGGCGGCGACGAGGTCGCCCTCAGCGATCGCTGTAGAAATCGGTTCGGCAAGTGGTCCGGAATTTCCAATGCAAGTTGTGCAGCCAAAACCGATAAGATTGAACCCAAGCGCATCCAGATGATCTTGTAGGCCGGAGCGGGCGAGATACTCGCCGACGACTTGGCTGCCCGGCGCCAGCGAGGTTTTGACCCAGGGCTTGGGCTTCAGACCTTTCTCCGCGGCGTTGCGGGCGAGTAGTCCGGCGCCGATCATCACATAGGGGTTGGACGTATTGGTGCACGACGTGATCGCCGCGATGACAACGTCACCGTGGCCGAGCGAATAATCCGCCTTAGCCACCGGCGTGCGGTTGCCCGCCTCATTCGGTCTTTTGAATTCACCGGCGAGAGAGTCGAGGAAACGGGATTTCGCATCCTTGAGATCCATGCGGTCTTGCGGCCGCTTCGGCCCAGCAATCGACGGCTCGACCTCGGACATATCGAGTTCAAGGGTTGAGGTGAAGATGGGATCGGCACTGTTCTCGTCGCGAAACAGACCCTGCGCCTTTGCATAGGCTTCGACGAGGGCAAGACGGTCGTCGTCGCGACCGGTCGCGGTCAAATAGCGGATCGTCTCGTTGTCGATCGGGAAATAGCCGCAGGTTGCGCCATATTCCGGCGACATATTGCCAATCGTCGCCCGGTCTTCGAGCGCCATTTCGTCAAGGCCCGGTCCGAAAAACTCGACGAATTTGCCGACAACACCCTTCTTGCGCAGCATCTGGGTAACGGTCAGCACGAGGTCGGTCGCGGTAAGACCTTCGGCAAGTTTGCCGGTTAGGCGGAACCCGATGACTTCGGGGATAAGCATCGAAATCGGCTGGCCGAGCATGACCGCCTCGGCCTCAATACCGCCGACGCCCCAGCCAAGAACGGCAACGCCGTTGACCATGGTGGTATGACTGTCCGTGCCGACCAGCGTATCGGGATAGGCGAAATTAACACCGCCCTCCTTGGACGACCAAACTGTCTGAGAGAGGTATTCAAGATTGACCTGATGGCAGATGCCGGTGCCGGGAGGCACAACGCGGAAATTGCGGAATGCGGTCTGCCCCCAGCGGAGGAATCGATAGCGTTCGCCGTTGCGCTCATATTCGCGCTCGACATTCTTGGCGAAAGCACGCGGATTGCCGAATTCATCGACGATGACCGAATGATCGATGACCAGATCCACCGGGACAAGCGGGTTGATGCGTTGAGGATCGCCGCCCAGAGTCTCCATGGCGTCGCGCATGGCGGCCAGATCGACCACCGCCGGTACACCAGTGAAGTCCTGCATTAAAACGCGCGCCGGGCGAAAAGCGATCTCGTGCTCGCTTGTCCGTGTGGTACCCCATTCGGCTATCGCCCTGATGTCGTCGGCGCTGACAGTACGGCCGTCTTCGTTGCGAAGTAGATTTTCAAGAAGAACCTTGAGCGAGCCGGGAAGTCGCGAAATGCCCGAAAGACCATTCTTCTCGGCCTCGATCAGGCTGAAATACTCATAACTGGTATCGCCGACCGAAAGCGTTCGGCGGCATTTGAAGCTATCTAGCGACTGGATGGTCACGGTATGTCGATCCTTCCCTATACAACGCGGTCGCCAGCGCCGATCGGCGCCAGACAGGGGGTCCCGAGCGGGCGATACCAAAACGGCGCTTGCAGGCGACGGCACGACTTGTCGGCCTTATAGTGAGTTTCGCAAAGTCACGCTAGATGATCAACGGTTGAGGCCGCGCCTTGAGAGAAAAGCAATTGAAACCGCGCGGCAGAGGGCAAACGACCGTATTGCCGCGGTTCATGGTCGGGTCATGCGGCTAGTGGCGAACGAACTTGCCGTGGAGCGCGGCGGCCGGGCTATCTTCGATGGGATCTCGTTCGCTGTCGGTGCCGGCGAGCTGCTTGCCCTCACTGGGCCGAATGGCTCCGGAAAATCGACCTTGCTTCGTCTGATCGCCGGGCTCTTGCGCGCCACCGCCGGAACACTGGCCCTCAACCCGTCGGGAGACGCCGAAATTGGCGAGCAAGTCCACTATTTGGGCCATCTCGATGCGCTGAAGCCAAATTTCACATTGGCGGAGAACCTTTTGTTTTGGCGGCATTTGTGGGCTGGCGCCGGCCTTGCCCCAATTGAGGCGCTCGATCGGGTCGGGCTAGCCAGTTTGGTCGATTTGCCGGCCGGGCTCCTGTCCGCCGGTCAGCGACGACGCGTCGCGATTGCCAGGCTTCTTCTCGTCCATCGACCGGTCTGGCTTCTCGACGAACCAACGACGGCGCTTGACGCCAATGCCGAAATTGGCCTCGGCGATCTGATCGAGGCTCATTTGGCTGATGGTGGGCTTGCGATTGCCGCCACGCATCGGTCGTTGCCGGTGAGGCCAAACGCGACGCTAGCTCTTGGAAAAACCGTATGATCGGTCCACTTGCCACCATCGCCGGCCAGACGGCCCGCCTGTCGCTGAAGAGCGGCGGCGGCGCTCTTGTCGGTCTCGTCTTCTTTTTGGCGGTGATTACCGTGGTCCCGTTCGGACTAGGCCCGGATCTCAATCTTCTTTCTAAGATAGGACCGGCAATTTTGTGGATCGGGGCACTCCTGGCGACGCTGCTCGGCCTCGACCGGCTCTTTCAGGACGATCGTGACGACGGTTCGTTCGATCTTATATTTCTGACCGGCCTGCCGCTTGAGCTGATTGTCCTTGCCAAGGCATTTGGTCATTGGCTGGCAACCGGCCTCCCACTCGTTGTCGCGGCTCCGGTACTCGGCCTACTCTTGGACATAGCGCCGTTGCCGCTCGGCGCGGTGACATTGACCCTTCTAGTTGGAACGCCGGCGCTAACCCTGATCGGCACGATCGGTGCGGCTCTGATGGTAGGGCTTGGCCGTGGCGGACTTCTGATTGCCGTGACGGTTCTTCCCTTTACGATACCCGTTCTGGTTTTTGGGGTCAGTGCGGCCGCGACGACAATTATAGGTCCGACGCCCTTTCTCCCTCCTTTTCTAATGCTCGTTGCTTTGACGTTGGTAGGCGCGGTTGTCGCCCCGATTGCCGGGGCCGCGGCGTTGCGAACTTCCCTCGAATGAAACACGCGGCGCGATGTCGCAGACAATTGCCGAAAACGGTGCGCCTCACTAGAACTAGATGATGGCTATTAGCGATCTCGCCAATCCAACCCGGTTCCTTGGGCTTACGAACCGACTTCTCCCCTTTGTGTGGGCGGCGGCACTAGTTGGGCTCGGAGTTGGCCTTTATCTATCCTTCTTCGTTGCGCCGCCCGACTATCAGCAGGGAGAGACCGTCCGCATTATGTTTATCCACGTCCCTTCGGCGTGGTTGGCGATGTTCGGCTATGTGCTGATGGCCGGTGCCGCGCTCGGTACGCTTGTCTGGCGGCATCCGCTGGCCGATGTGGCGGCAAAGAGTATCGCGCCGGTCGGTGCGGCCTTTACCTTTCTGGCGTTGGTAACCGGATCCCTCTGGGGCAAGCCGATGTGGGGCACTTATTGGGTCTGGGACGCGCGATTGACCTCCGTGCTTGTCCTCTTCCTGATGTATCTCGGCTTGATTGCTTTGTGGCGTGCCGCCGACGATCCAGGCCGCGCTTCTCGCGTCGCGGCGGTGCTGATCCTGGTCGGCGCGGTCAATCTGCCGATCATCAAGTTTTCGGTTGATTGGTGGAACACCCTTCACCAACCGGCCAGCGTATTGCGAATTGACGGGCCGACTATCGACGCGTCGATGCTCGGGCCGCTTTTCGTAATGGCGCTGGCGCTGACGCTTGTCTTTGCGGCGCTGTCGATCATGGCCATGCGCAATGAAATTCTAAGGCGCCGCATCAGGACGCTACAGCTCACCGCAGCCGGGGGTTTGGGGTAAGGCGATGATCGATCTCGGCAATCACGGCGGTTTTATCGTCGCTGCTTATTTCGCCGCAATCATTGTAGTTGCCGGGCTAATCGGCTGGGTCGTAATAGACGGACGGGCGCTGAAACGCCAACTGGCCGATCTTGAATCCCGTGGCATCCGTCGGCGTTCGGCGAAGAACGGGGGGCCATCGTGAGTCTCGCCGAACCGAAACCCGGAGAACGCCGCGGCATTCGCCTTGCGCGGGTTCTACCGCTGGGAATATTTCTCGGTCTTGCCTCGGTTTTTCTCGTGCGTCTCCTCACCGGCGGCGATCTAAGCGACATCCCCTCGGCACTGGTCGGCAAGCCAGTGCCGGAATTCAGCTTGCCGGCGCTGGATGAGCTTGCCAATGAGGGGGAGCCGGTCCCTGGTTTTTCGAGCGCCGATCTCAAAGGTGGCGTCAGTCTGGTCAATATATTCGCGTCCTGGTGCCTTCCTTGTCGTCAGGAGCACCCGTTTATCGAAAAGCTTGGCGAGGACCCACGCCTTCGCGTCTACGGTATCAATTACAAGGATACGCCAGCAAACGCCCGCCAATTTCTCGGTGAATTCGGCAATCCCTATGCGGCCGTCGGCGTCGATGAGCGCGGGAGAGGTTCTATCGACTGGGGTGTCTACGGTGTGCCCGAGACTTTCCTGATCGATGCCGAGGGAATTATTCGTCACAAAACCATCGGTCCGATTAGCGAGGAGTCGCTGTCGGAAGTGCTGATGCCCGAGATTGAGAAGCTACTCGCCACCAACTAGACTATCCGCCCATCTGCCAATCGCGGATGGCATCGAGCGGGTAGACAAGCATGATGATGTTGAGGCCGAGATTGTCGCGAATGAAATAGGCGACAATCAGCTCCATCGCGATAACCAGCAACACCGACAGCCAGACCGGTAGGCGCGTGGCAAGCCAGAATCCGACAAGCATCGCGACGATGTCCATGACCGAATTGAGAACGCTGTCGCCGAAATAGTCGAGCGCGATGGTTGCCTCGCGATAGCGATCGATGATCCACGAGGTGTTCTCGACGATTTCCCATGCTGACTCGATGAGGGTTGCAACCAGGGCGCGGATGCCGAGCGGCCAGCGCCGGGCGACAAGCCAAAGTCCGGCGTAAAAGAGAAAGCCGTGGATGACGTGCGAGGGCGTGTACCAATCGGCGAGATGCTGCGAATTCTCCGAACTGAATGTGACGCCATGCCAAAACTTCACATAGCCGCAGGTGCAGATCCACGGATGACCAAGCCCTTTGAGGACAAGTGCTGTGACCAGAACAACTGCCAGGCCAATAATGACAAGCCGTGCAGTGTCGCGGGTCGTGGTCATGGCGCTTTCGGCTCTTCGGTCTCAATTTGTGTCCGGTTGATCAGCGGCAGTTGCGTTATGGTGAAGAGAAATGTCAGTGGCATGATGCCGAAGACTTTGAAGTTGACCCACATGTCGGTCGAAAAATTCCGCCAGACGATCTCGTTCAACAGGGCGAGCACGAAAAAGAATAGACCCCAGCGGAACGTGAGAATCCGCCAGCCTTCGTCAGTCAGTTTAAAGACCGAATCGAAGACATAACCGAGGAGCGACTTGCCGAAAAAGAGCCCGCCGAGCAGCGCCGAACCGAAAAGCACATTGACGATGGTCGGCTTCATCTTGATGAAGGTCTCGTCCTGCAGCCACAGGGTCAACCCGCCGAAAATCAGGACGACGATACCGGTGACAAGGGGCATGATCGGCAACCGGCGGGTGAGCACCAGCGAGACGGCAAGCGAGATCAGCATCGCCACCATGAACAAAGCGGTGGCGATGAACAGTGGGCCACCCAACCCGTCCAGCACGGGAAGCTTTTCAGCCAGCCATTCGCCGCGCGCATTGGCGAAAAAGAAAACGCCGAGAGGCCCGAGCTCGAGCACAAATTTCAGGAGAGGGTTTACTTCCTTGCGGGTCGGGGAGTTTGGCGGAACTTCGAGGGTCATGTTTCCTAGAACATCCTTTTCAATCGAATCTCGCGGCTATCTTGACGCCAATAATACATTCTGGATCGTCGTGCGTACCGGTCAGTCGAGCCCAGCCAAAGCCCTGGCGAAATCCTTCGCGGCGAAAGGTTCGAGGTCCTCGACGCTTTCGCCGACGCCGATGAAGTGGACCGGCAGGCCGAATTTGGCGGCGATGGCGACAAGGATGCCGCCGCGCGCCGTGCCGTCGAGCTTGGTCATGACCAGGCCGGTAACGCCCGCTTGGCGGTCGAAAATCTCCACCTGATTGACAGCGTTCTGGCCAGTCGTGGCGTCAAGCGTCATCAGAACGCTGTGCGGTGCCTGCTCGTCGAGTTTGCCGATGACGCGGATGATCTTCTCCAGTTCCGCCATCAACTCTGCCTTATTGTGAAGCCGGCCGGCGGTGTCGATGATGAGCACGTCGGCGCCGGCTGCCTGCGCGTCCTTCAGGGCGTCGAAGGCAAGGCCGGCCGCATCGGCACCGGTCTGGCGGGCGACGATAGGGGCGCCCGTCCGCTCTCCCCAAATCTTGAGTTGCTCGGTGGCGGCAGCGCGAAATGTGTCGCCGGCGGCGAGCATCACCGATTTTCCTTCCCCGGTAAGCTTTGCCGCGAGCTTGCCGATGGTCGTCGTCTTACCAGTGCCGTTGACGCCAACGACGAGGATGACATGCGGTTTCAGCGAAGGATCGATGCTCAGCGGCCTGGCGATTGGCGCCAACGCCTTCTCGATTTCGCCGGCAAGCACCGCCTTGACCTCGTCGTCGGAAATCTCCTTGTCAAACCGGCCCTGGCGCAGCGTGTTGGTAATCGTCGTCGCTGTCTCGACGCCTAGGTCGGCCTTGATCAGCAGATCCTCAAATTCCTCAAGTGCCGCCTCGTCGAGCTTGCGCTTGGTGAAGACCGAGGTAATGCCTTCCGACAATGCGCTCGACGATCGGGCGAGGCCTTTTCTCAGCCGGGTAAAGAAAGATTGCGGCGGTGCGGCTTCGTCCGTTTGCGGATCGGGCGTCTGGCTGGCGCCGAAGACGCGCGAAAGCAAGCCCCTGGCTTCAGCCATGTCAGGCCGCCTCGGCAAGCGGCGTCGCGAGGAGCGATCGGGTCGTGCGGCCGGTGACGCGCGCCGCGAGGATTTCGCCGGGCGCGCCGCCACTAAATTCGGCAAGGGTGAAATGTTCCGTGCGTCCTTGGCCTTCGCGTTCGACCAGAATGTGCCGGAGCGCGCCGTGCTCGGCGGCAAGGTGAGCCGAATATGCCCGCGCACCTTTGTCGCGCAGCCGCGCGGCACGTTCCTTGACCAGGGCACGGTCGAGTTGTGGCATTCGCGCGGCAGGGGTTCCCGGACGCATCGAGAACGGGAAGACGTGGAGGTGGGTCAGGCCGCACTCGTCGATGATCCTCAGGGAGTTCTCGAACATCTCTTCCGTTTCGGTCGGAAAGCCGGCGATCAAATCGGCGCCGAAGATCACATCGGGCCGATTGCGCCTTATCTCGCGCGCGAAGCCGATCGAATCGGCGCGCGAATGCCGGCGCTTCATCCGTTTGAGTATCATGTCGTCGCCCGATTGCAGGGACAAATGGAGGTGGGGCATCAACCGCTCCTCCTCGGCAATGGCGCGCATCAGCGCCTCGTCGACCTCGATCGAGTCGATGGAGGAAAGACGCAGGCGGGCGAGTTCGGGCACGTTCTTCAAGATCGAGCGGACAAGCTTTCCGAGGCTCGGTGTGGCCGGCAGATCGGCGCCGTAGGAAGTAATGTCGACGCCGGTGAGGACCACCTCGCGATAACCGTTTTCGACGAGCTTGCGAATCTGCTCGGTGACCGCCCCCATCGGCACTGAACGTGAGTTGCCCCTGCCATAGGGAATGACGCAGAAAGTGCAGCGGTGATCGCAGCCGTTCTGGATTTCGACAAATGCTCGTGCTCGTCCATCCATCCCCTCGACGAGATGGCCGGCGGTGGCCTTGACCGACATGATGTCGTTGACGCGGACCGTCGCCTCATCGGCGAGAGCGAAATCGAGCTCGGCATAGCTTTCGGTGTGAAGCTTTTCTTGATTGCCGAGGACCAGATCGACCTCGGGCATGGTCGCGAAGGTCTCGGGATCAATCTGGGCGGCGCATCCCGTGACGATAATTTTTACAGCCGGATTTTCGCGTTTGGCCTTCCTTATCGCCTGTCGCGCCTGGCGCACGGCCTCGCCCGTGACGGCACAGGTGTTGACCAGAACAGCGCCGTCAAGACCGGCCTTGGACGCTCCTGTACGCATGACTTCCGATTCGAGGGTGTTGAGCCGGCAGCCGAAGGTGAGGGTCTCAATCCCCATTACGCGGCACCTTTGTCGCTCGCCGACCAGGCAAGCGTTTCGGTATTGATCATGCCTTCGAACTCGGCCTCGACCGGGCCGGTCATCCAGACATGGCCGTCCTCGCGCCATTCGATGGCGAGCTTTCCTCCGGGCAGCGTCACGGTCACCTTATTGTCGACGAGCTTTTTACGCACTGCCGCCACCGCCGCTGCGCAGGCGGCGGTGCCACAGGCCTTGGTCAGTCCGACACCGCGCTCCCAGGTCCTGACCGTGATTGCGTCGCGGGCGGTAACATCGGCGAGCGAGATATTGGCCCGCTCGGGAAATATCGGGTGGTTCTCAAGCAGTGGTCCGAAGCGTTCAAGATCGTAGGTCTCGACATTCTCGACCCAAAAAATGGCATGCGGATTGCCGATATTCACAGCCGAGGGTGAATGCAGGATCGGGTCGTCGATAGGGCCTATCTGCAGCTCGATGGTGCGTGTATCGGCGAACTCCTCGCCAAGTGGGATCTCGTCCCAGCGAAAACGCGGCTCGCCCATGTCGACGATAATCATTTCGCGGACGCCACTGTCATAGGCGCGAAGTAATCCGGCACTGGTCTCGATGGTGGCCATCTTCTTGCCGCTTTCGCCCATCAATAGCCAGCCGATGCAGCGGCTGGCGTTGCCGCAGGCTTCGACCTCGCCGCCGTCCCGATTGTGGATGCGCATGAACGCATCGGCGCCGGTCTCCGACCGCTCAATCGATATCATCTGGTCGAAGCCGATGGCGTTTTCCTGGCCAAGTGCGCGGATCGTTTGGCTCGTAATAGTCACCGGCTCGGATCGGCCATCGAATACCACGAACTCGTTGCCGAGGCCGTTCATCTTACGAAAAGGGATTGGTTGGGCGGACATGGCCGGGCCAGTGTTCGAAATTCAAGCTCTATATGGCTGATAGGCCGTGGAATTGCCAGCCATCGGCACGAAAGCACGATCGTGTTGGTCACAATTAGCTCACCGGCAATTGTTTTTTGTATGCCTCCTATTGTGTCTATAATTTGTATCCAGGCGGCCCACGGCCGGCTGGCCCGGGTGATCCGATGCCTGATCGATATCGAAGCGTTGCGAGGTTCAACTATGCGCGACTTGATAAAGCGCCTCTCCACCCCGCTGGCTATTGCCGCCATTGGCGTCGTTCTCGCAGGCCCTGTGTTGTGGCAAGGCCTGGGTCTGCAGGCCGCCGAGACGGCGGTTGAAATCCCAGCCCCGGTGCTCGATCCAATCGATTCGAGCGGCAATCTGCAAACCGCGATCATCGCCGGTGGTTGTTTTTGGGGGGTGCAGGCCGTTTTCCAGCACACCGAGGGGGTCGAATCTGCACTTTCAGGGTATGCTGGCGGTACGCTTGAGGATCCTACCTACAGGCAGGTGACGACGGGCGCGACTGGACACGCCGAATCGGTTGCCATCCGCTTCGACCCGCAAAAGATTTCATACGGAAAGGTTCTGCAGATATTCTTCTCGGTTGCGCACGATCCAACCCAGCTCAATCGTCAGGGGCCCGATTACGGCACGCATTATCGATCAGTGATCTTTACCGTTACCGACGAGCAAAAGCGGGTTGCCGCCGCCTATGTCGAACAGCTCGACGACGCGCAAGCCTACGCCTCGCCGATCGTCACTGATATCGCCTCGCTGAAGAAATTTTACCCGGCCGAGGCCTATCATCAGGACTACGCTACAATCCATCCGAACCAGCCATATATTGTCTATAACGACCGGCCCAAAATCAGAAGCATGAAGGAAATATTCCCCGATTTCTGGCGGGAAAAGCCGAAGCTTGTCTACCCCGGGAGTACCAGTTGAGCTTCGTTCGGCTTTCGACACTCTTGAATCTTTGATTTTTTACAAGCGATCGGTTCTTCTTGGATAGCCGAATTGAAATGTGGAGTACGAACATGAACCGTTTTGGCCTGTTTATTGTCGCCGGACTTTGTCTGCCGGCGCCCGGCGTCACGGCCTCGGCCGCGGAGACCGATGATCCACTTGCGATCATCGACGACGTCTATTCCCAGTATGAAGATGGCGGTGAGCCTATCGCGGTGCCGGACGCTTACTTCTCGGCACCGCTTCTGAAACTTTGGCGTGACGTCGATGCAGGCTCCCTTAACGGTGTCGAAAAAGCGTTGGGTTTCGAGATTTTCACGAATTCAACCGAAGAAGAAGATGATTTCACCAACCTACGGACGCGGGTATTTTCGGATAATTACGTCATCGCCGATTTCCATGTCATGCTTGAGGACGAAACGACGCTTGTCGGGGAAAAAAGGTATTTAATGTATAAATTCGACGAAACGGATGATGGCTGGAAGATAGACGATCTGGACTGGGGTCGGGGAAAGAAAACGCTTCGTGGTATGCTCACCGAAATTCTCGAGGTTCAGAAATTGCGTTAAGGCCGCCAGCCGGATTTCTTGACTTCGGGCCGTTCGCTGCCTAGTTTCCGACCACTCCTGACTTGGAGCGATGACTAAACTTCGCCGACCGGGGCAAGGACCCCGGAGGCAAACGTCCGCCAGCGCGATGCGCCCGCGGGCGCGATCGGTTTTGGAAATGCGCCTGAGCAACGCCAGATATCCCATGCCTATAGATCGGAATACCTGCATTTAAATGCTCTGATGCGGGTAACTCGTACGACTTCCGGCCGTTGTCGGAATGAAGAAAACAAGGGCTAATCAGGAATCCTGATGTTCGATAACCTTTCTGAACGCCTCGGCGGAATCCTTGATAAGCTGACACGGCGCGGCGCGCTTTCCGAAGCCGACGTCAATGAGGCCATGCGCGAGGTTCGCCGCGCCCTGATCGAGGCCGATGTCGCGCTGGATATCGTTCGCAGCTTCGTCGACAAGGTCCGCGCCAGGGCGGTTGGTCAGGACGTTATACGCTCGGTTACACCGGGCCAGATGGTCGTCAAGATCGTCCACGACCAACTCGTCGAGATGCTTGGCTCGAACGCCCAGCCGATTGATCTCAACGCAGCGGCGCCGGTCCCCTTGATGCTCGTTGGTCTGCAGGGGTCGGGTAAGACGACCAGCGCCGCCAAAATCGCGCGGCGGCTTACCGACCGGCAGAAATCCAAGGTGCTGATGGCCTCGCTCGATACGCGCCGTCCGGCGGCGCAAGAGCAGCTGAGATTGCTTGGCGAGCAAGCCGATATCAACACGCTGCCGGTGGTTGCCGGCCAGATGCCGGTCGAAATCGCCAATCGGGCAATGAATGCCGGCCGCCTTGGCGGTTATGACGTGGTCATCCTCGATACCGCGGGTCGCACTCATATCGACGAACCGCTGATGATCGAAATGGCCGAGATCAAGCGGGCGGCAACACCGCACGAGATACTCCTTGTTGCCGATTCTCTGACCGGTCAGGACGCGGTCAATCTGGCCAAGAACTTCAATGATCGGATCGGCATCACCGGTATCGTACTGACCAGGGTCGATGGTGACGGGCGCGGCGGCGCGGCGCTGTCGATGCGCGCCGTCACCGACAAGCCGATCAAACTCATGGGTACCGGCGAGAAGCTCGATGCGCTTGAGGATTTCGAGCCTTCGCGCATTGCCGGGCGTATCCTTGGCATGGGCGATATTGTCGGGTTGGTTGAGAAAGCATCGGAAAATCTCGACGCCGACAAGGCCGCCAAAATCGCCGAGCGCATGAAGAAGGGTGCCTTCGATCTTGATGATCTGGCCGAACAGCTTTCTCAGATGCAGAAGATCGGCGGTATGTCAGGCGTGATGGGGCTTCTTCCCGGCGTCGGCAAGATGAAAAAGCAGATCGATGCCATGGGCGTTGATGATGGTGTGTTCAAGCGTCAGTCCGCGATCATCACCTCGATGACCAGAAAAGAACGGAAGAGCCCCGAAATCCTCAAAGCGAGCCGCAAGAAGCGGATCGCCGCCGGCTCCGGCACCCGTGTCGAGGAGGTCAATAAGCTCCTCAAGATGCACCGGCAGATGTCCGACATGATGAAGGCCATGGGCAAGGGGAAGGGCATGTTTTCCCGAATGGGCGGGATGATGGGCATGCCCGGTATGGGCGGCGGTATGCCGCAACCCGATCCCGCGGCGCTCGAAAGATTGGCTAAGAGCGGAGGCCTTCCGGGCGCAGGACCCGGTGGTCTGCCCGGCGGCTTGCCCGGTCTTCCAGGCCTTGGAGCTCCCCGCCTTCCCGGAATGGGTGGATCCGCCGGCCTGCCTGGCTTTCCGAAAAAAAAGTAATCAGATCAACGATATGAATCTCAGCAAAGGAACCAACTGATGCCACTGAAAATCCGGCTTGCCCGCGCGGGTGCCAAGAAACGACCTTTCTACCGCATTGTCATTGCCGATGCCCGGGCGCCACGCGACGGTCGCTTTATCGAGATCGTCGGCACATACAACCCGATCCTGCCCAAGGGCGACGAAAACCGCGTTACCCTCAATCCCGACCGCATCAAGCATTGGCAGAGTGTCGGCGCGCAACCAACCGATCGGGTATTGCGCTTCCTCGATGCGGCCGGACTGGCCAAGCGCGAGGCGCGCAACAACCCGCAAAAGGCCGAACCGGGTAAGAAGGCCCAGGAACGGGCCGAGGCCAAGGCCGCCGCCGCTGAGGCGCCAGCCGCCGAGGCTCCGGCAGCAGAAACTCCTGCTGAAGACGTTCCAGCCGACGATACCCCAGCTGCTGAGGTCCCGGCGGCGGAGGCCCCCGCAGCGGAGGCTGAAGAAGCTCCGGCAGAGGCGCCCGCTTCGTAGGGCGATTGTCTTTGTCCATCCGTCCAGATGCGGAGCGTATCGTCGTCGCGCGGATTGGCGCGGCGCACGGTGTGCGTGGCGAAGTCAGATTGAAAAGCTTTACCGAGCACCCGTTAGCGGTTCGTGCTTATGGCCCGCTGGAAGCCAGCGATGGCCGCTCCTTCACTATTCTCGCGGCCCGGCCGGCGGCGGGAACATCGCCGGACATGCTGGTGGTTAGGCTCGAGCGGGTTACAAGGCGGGAAGACGCCGAGGCGTTGACCGGTCTTGAGCTCTCCGTGCCGCGTGACCGGCTGCCAGCGGCGGACGAGGACGAATTTTATCATGCCGATTTGATCGGCCTTGATGTGGCGATGAATGACGGCACCAAGGTGGGGACGATTGTTGCCGTCCAGAATTTTGGTGCTGGCGATCTTCTCGAGATCGCACCGTCGAGCGGACCGACAATCTTTGTGCCATTTACCAACGCTGCCGTTCCCGAGGTCGACTTCGTCGGAAAGCGGGTGGTTATCGACCCGCCAGCGGGACTGTTGGATGTTCCCGATAAGGACGATTCGGAGTGTTGATTCTGGGTCTTGTCTTGTGGGCTGGCGTTGTTGGTGGCCTCGGCGTTCCCGTGATCATCCGTTTTGCGTTCACTGACAACAATTGGGATGTCAATCATAGTTGGTGGCTGTCGGGGCGCGGCGGTATTTGGCATGGACCTCGGCTTTCCGGTGTCGGTCCGGTCCTTACCGGGGCACTTGGTGTCGCTCTCAGCATTATTTCGGCAGTAATCCATCTTACCGATGCCGACGCCAATACCGGCGCGGCAATGGCCGCGACAATCTCGTGTTTGGTCGGATATGCGCTGTACAAATGGTGGCGGCACCGGATCACATTGCTCGCGATTCTCAGCCTTCCCTTGTCGATCATCCTGCTTGTGATCGCGGTAATCATGTAACTTGGCCACCAACGAAGAAAGACACCACCGATGTTCCACGCCACGGCCCTGACCATCTTTCCGGAGATGTTTCCCGGTCCGCTTGGTTTTAGCCTCGCCGGGCGGGCGCTGGCCGAGGGTCTGTGGTCGCTTGACGTTCATGACATTCGCGCTTCGGCGACCGATCGGCATCGTTCTGTCGACGACTCTCCGGCAGGCGGCGGCGCCGGCATGATCATGCGCGCCGACGTGATTGCCTCGGCAATCGATGCGGTGATCTCGCCAGAGGATGAGCGGCCGCGCCTGCTCATGAGCCCGCGCGGCAAGCGGCTTGATCAGGCGATGGTCGCGAAGCTTGCTGACGGTCCCGGGATCCTCGTGGTTGCGGGGCGCTTTGAGGGCGTGGACGAGCGGGTGATCGCGGCCCGTGGCCTCGAGGAGATTTCGGTTGGCGACTATGTGTTGTCGGGCGGCGAGATCGCCGCCCTCACACTTATCGATGCGGTCGTTCGGCTCCTGCCCGGCGTTATGGGCAATGCACAATCGGGGGAAAGCGAGAGTTTTTCCGAGGGCCTACTCGAGTATCCGCAATACACCAAACCACGGGATTTCGAAGGCAGACCAATTCCCGAGGTGCTTCTGTCGGGCGACCATAAGCGAATCGACGCGTGGCGGCGGGCGGCAGCCGAGCGAATTACGGCGGAACGTCGTCCCGATCTCAAGGTCATCGGCTCGGGGCCAAAAAACCGAACCTGACGCCCAGATAACCGTCGCTGGGGAATCGTAACTGCCCAGGTTGTTTCCCGGCTTCGTGATTTTTAGCGGATTTTCCTGGACTTGGGGATCGCTTTGCGATTCAAGAATCGGATGGTCGCTGAATCGCCAGATGTTCGGTCTCGTGCAG
>Ga0315339_1001074_pt1 | contig 26628 bp, 23 predicted proteins | sample ASW17metaG_FD_204514 | JGI IMG/M metagenome (GOLD analysis project Ga0315339, IMG submission 204514) | Ammonia-oxidizing marine archaeal communities from Pacific Ocean, United States - ASW #17 | ecosystem: Environmental > Aquatic > Marine > Oceanic | place: USA: California | collected 2016-12-05 | reverse complement strand
ATCTGGATCGCCGTGTCGGTCTATGTGCTGGTTGCGATCCTCAAGAAGCGCCTGGGGTTAGAACCCAGTCTCCACCAAATTCTACAGGTTCTCAGCGTGACCCTGTTCGAGAAAACCCCCATTCTACAGGCCTTCCAACACGTCGACTCCAAAGATCCATATCATGCAATCTCTAACCAACTGATTCTGTTCGACTTATAGCCGGACACTAGTGATCGAGGACTGCAGTACTATGCCTCCTGTAGGGATCAGCATATGGCGGAGGTAAGATGCCTGACCCCGCAGTCTAGAATCGGTTCCGGAGGTCATGGAGCTTCAGAAGGCCGCTCGAACTCTCGAACACCACGGGAGCTTCGAGCAACAACTCCTCGGTCGCCTTACGCAGGTGGGTGTCGGCGTGCTCGAGGTGATAGTCGTCCTCTGACACGAGCCAATAGCGGGCGTGGGTCGCGCGGCCGGTGTCGCCGAGCCGCTCGATGTCAGGCTGGAGCGCTTCCAAGTCCTGCAGATACAAGGAGGCGGTTGAAGGGGCAATGGGCCGCAAGACTTGGCGGCCCGTCCTGAAGTAAAGCACTACGTCTTCATAGGCCACGAGGTGATCGCCGGCTTTGGTGTTCTCGCGAACCCATCGGTAGGCGGACTCCTTCTCCTCGCTCAGCGCGGCGCGCTCCAGACTAGCACCACGGCTGCTCTGTGGGAGTAGCCAGAAGCAACGACGCGACGCATAGCCGATCAGGCCCACGATCAAGGTGCACAAGATGACGACTGCAATACGTTGGCCCCTCTCACCGCCTTCGCGAAAGGCCTCGCGAGTGGGCCGGAGTAGCGCCCCGATCTCTTGAGCCGCTCCGTGATACAGGAACGGGACAAACAAGAGCAGGAAGCGGCCCGCAAACGAGAAGTTCCAAAGCAGGACGACAGGCAGATACAGAACAAACGCTCCGGCCACCGGGTGAAGGGTCACTGAACGAGGCCCCCGAAAGGCGCCCCGCACGATCCCGACGCTCAGAGCGATCCCCGACACCTGGAGCATCCCTCCCGCCGAGAAGCCCAGCAACGGCAGGAAGAATCACAAGAACGCTGGGGCCTTGAGCAACTGCATCCCATTGAATTCCAGTTGTTCTCCGAACGTCGCCCAGTCAGGGATAGCGAACCGCCAGAAGCCGATGTAGTCGGTATAGAACAGCAGCGTCTACGCGAAGCCGTGGTAACCGCTCTCGGTCGACAGTACGGGTCCTTTGCTGACCCAGACCGCCACAAAGACGATGGCGCCGTCGCCAATGCCCACCACTTGCTCGTCCAGACGCGCGATTCGCCATTACGAAGCGCTCGCTTGACGGCTACCGCTGAACCGAGTGCAAGCGCCATGAACGGCAGATCACTCAGCGCAAACCGCGTCACATCCATCAGACCGGGGTGAAACGCGCACACCGCCGTCAGCGCCAAAGCTCCCCGCCGGCCCCACCTTCCAGACCAGCGACAGCAGAAACAGATAGCCCAGAGGGTATTTCGTTCGGCCGACGTCGACCGGCAGACTCGGGAAGCGATACGCTTCCCCCTGGGCAATCGAGCGTCCGGCCGAGAGGTACAACGAATCGTCGTGCAGATAACCGAAGTCGTAGGGCGACCAGCCCCACGCCGCCCATAGGGCGAACGAGACGAAGATCGCGCATAGGAGGGCGACCGTTGAGGTCTTGACCGGCATCAGCACAGGAAGTATCGAATCGGCAGCGGCCTACGCGGCGTCGCCCGCCGAGGCTCGAGGACCCGCGAGATCACCACTGAAGTCGTCGCTATATCCTCGCAGCTTTCGACCGTACATAGCCAGTTCGAAGCGCTCTTTGACGCCGTCTTTTCAAATATATGCATCAAGTGGACTTTCACCGTGCCGGTCGTAATGCTGAGGGCATCAGCGATCTGCTTGTTCTTCAAGCCTCGCATGACGAGATTGAGAGTTTCGTCCTCACGGAAAGTGAGCCGGGGGGTGGAGCGGCTGTTGATGAACCCGACGAACTGATTCGAGATCGCGCTCTCGATCCAGATATTGCCCTTGGCCACCGTTCGAATGCAGTCAAGCAGCACCTGGATCGGCAGCGTCTTTTTCAGAATTCCCCGGGCTCCGACCTGTAACGCCCGGAACGATTCCACTTCAGAAATCTCAGCAGCCCACAGAACCGGCTCGGTCTCGGGCGACTGCACCTTGAGCTCGGAAATCAGCTGAAACACGGCCGAGGTCCCGATCGCTTTGTCGATGAGACAGACTTTCGGCGACAGTTCGATCACCTTGTCGAGGAGGGCCTTGGGTGAGGCTTCACAACTGATGAAACGGAGGTCCTTCGCGTCCTGGATGGTCTTTTTAAGACCTTCCACGACAATGGGCTGGGTTTCGCAGGCGATGACTTGGATCACAAGTTCGTGTCGCCGAACCGTCGCGGGAGCCGGCATCCCAATCTAGTCCTACAGGTACTAGGACTTTGTCTCTGTTAGGTAAGACCGCACAGTGTCTAAACCGGACAATCAACCGTCAACCTTAACTCCCAATGGAAAACCACCTACCGGCCCTGACGACGGGGCTTTCCAACACCGTCGCGAAACCCCAGGCAAAGCACAGAAAGCACACACCGCTCTACGAAGAGCAGTTGGAAGAAGGTTATCTCTGCCGGTTGCGGTCTCCGACAGGATGGCGTCGGGAGCCAACTCTCCGCGCGTCGACCCAGCAGACGGCGCATCTGACCGAGAGCCTAAAGCGGGAGCCGAGATAGCCCGAACAATAGTTACATGTCTTCGATCGCGGCAACTTTGCGGGCGCGGGTCATGGCAGCCCGGCTGAGCGATTGGCAAACCTACCATGAGTGGGTCGAAGACCGGATCGGACCAGATCCGACAATTCTTAAGATCGGCTGCGGAAGGGACGATCTGACCCCTTTTCCATGGCGTCGCTACCCGGATGTCCATCTGATCGGTCTCGACCCCGACCCCTTAGCGGCAGCCAACCTTCACATTTCGCGGCTCGTACCCTTCAATGGCGGCCCCTGGCGCATCCCGCCTGAATCCGTCGATCTCGTCATTTGCCGATATGTCCTGGAACACATCGCCGAGCGGGAGGAACTCTTCGCGAATCTTCGCCGCGTGATGCGGCCTGGGGCCCGTTTGGTTTTCTTGACGCCCAATCTGTGGCACCCCGCCGTATTGATTTCGAAGGTTTTGCCGACCACCTGTAAACAGCGCATCCTGCGCTGGACAATGGGGGCCGACGAACAAGACCTCTTCCCCACCCACTACCAGATGAACACGGCGCGCATCCTGCGGTCGCTGGCGGACCGCTGGGATTTCTCCGTCGAGCGGTTGGTCACCCACGAGTTCGAGCCCTGTAAGTACTTGGACGAATTCAGCGTCGGCTTTGGGACCTTCTACGCGTACTTCCGGTTGATGTCCGTCACCGGCCTCGGTAGGCTACTCGGCGCCAGCATTCTCGCCGAGTTCCGCAAACACCCCCGCCCACTCAGGCACGCTCCGGCGAGAGTCGAGGTGCTCGTCAAGATGGAATCGAGAGAATCCGCCGCCTGCCTTCTGCCGGCCAGGCTTTCAAAGTAGGACCGGGCCGGCACGATCGATCGGGCCCTCTCTTAGCCCCATCGACACAGACAACAACCACGGGAAGTTCACGGCGCCAGTTCTATTTCAACTCGTCTCAGAATCGGGAAGCGGTCCCCATTAGGCGAGCGGAAGGTTGTTCGGTATTGGAGCACGCGGTCGCCGCTATCGACCGCGAACGAATCGTCGGCGACATCACGCCAGAGTTGGTCTCTTAGTGTCTCCGCGTCAGGAGCGCTGCGAATCTCGAAAGCCAGATCCGCGCCGGCGGGCGTTGCGGCTTCAAACGTCAGACACGCCCGCGTCGCGCCACTGTCCCACTTGAAGACGGAAGATTCGTACCACTGCTCCCAGCGCCGGTGCGCAATGTGTCCCATGTCCTGGGAATCCATCCAGTGCGGACCATACGTAAGCAGCTTCTCCACACGCGGGTTCTCGAAGCGCGCTCCATCGTTATAGAAGACCTTTGAGTACGCCGTGTGGTCCCCGTCGGTGGAATGGCACGCTACGGCGAGATCGAGTTTGCCGTCACGATCGAAGTCCGCCGCGAGCGCGTCGTCCGCCGAGTCGCAGATCAGTGCCGCTCGGTTTCGCGGGGTAAAGCCGGTTTTCGATCCCCAATAGATGTAGTTCGGCAAGAGCTCGCGGGTGAGGTCCGAGTGATAGTGTGGCGAAAAGATATCAAGGAATCCATCCGCGTCGAAGTCGGCCACAACCGGGCTAATGGGAGTGAATCCCGGGAGCCACTGTGAGTTCGCCGAGTGAAAGCCACCCTCCTGCCCCCAAAAGACCATCATCCCCATGTCGTGGTGATGCGCGAGCGGGTCTTGATAGCTCGCCACGATGAGGTCGAGCCGCCCATCCGCGTTAAGATCCGCCGTTTCGAGCCCGATCGGCGACGGTACATTCACATGGCCCTGCCGCGATTCATCGAAGCCCCCCAGCCCGTCCTGACCTGGGCCGCCCCAGAAAATACGCACCCGATGAACTGTGAACGACACCACCGCGATATCGAGCCACTCATCCCCATTGAAGTCGGCGATTACCCCCTCGATCGATCGCCCTTCCGACGGCACCTCGTCGCGGCGATCTCGCGAATAGCCGTCGGCCGAGCCGTAATAGATCACCAGTGGCCGCTCCGGATCGAAAGCCCCCAGCGTAATATCGAGATACCCGTCGCGGTTCAGATCGGCTACGTTCGTCGAACCGAGGTCCGGCTCGTTCAACACCGTCCGCCGTGCGTCGGGATCGAAGCCATCCTCAGCCCCCCAGAAGATATTCGCCCCAAGAGTCGAGTCATTGGCCGCCGCCGCGCCCGCATGCCCCGAGTTGAGAACCAGTAGATCGACATGGCCGTCCTCGTTCAGGTCAGCCGCCGTGTGCTCATAGCCGCTGCGCATCTCAAACATCCACTGGTTCTCTTTACTAAATCCCGAAGCGGAACCCCAGAACACCTGTGACTTGATGCGCTCGCCGACCGTTCCCCCAAGACTGTTCGCGAACACCGCCCGTGCCGGATGACGCTCGGTCTTCCGAACAACCACTACGTCGACCGCCCCTTCGGTCGAAGGCCCCGACAGCCGCCCGAACTCGCGCGCTCCCCGTCCAAGAAGAATCGATGAAGCCGCGCGATACGTCTCATCGTTCTGATGAACAGCCACCACCAAGTCACCCTTGCCGTCGCTATCGAGATCGCCCACGGCCGCCGCCGTCGCGTAGGGAACATCCAACGCCGTCGCGCGCGTGCGGTCCCATGTATCCGCACCCCACAGGATGTGGACTGTCGCTCCGGACTGTGCAACTGCCCCTGAAGCCTCGCCGCCACCCGCGCGGTTCTGCTCAAAATTCGTGAGGACAATCTCGGGCCGCCCGTCACCGTCCAACTCGCCAACCGCGAGATGCGAACCCGGGAAAGCCGGAACAGTCTGCGCCGTCGACCCCGCTCGTTCACGGCCACGCCGAAACACATAGACCGGCCCCTCGCTCGTGCCGACGATCAGGTCGGGATGGCCGTCCCCGGTCGCATCCACAGCAGCCAACGTTGTGGCCCCGGACCCCGGCAAGTTCAGATAGCCACGCGTAAAACGCTCCGTCACGCTCTTGGGCTCACCGCCCCACAGGATGATGATCTGCTGCTGGGCGGTCAGCACGGCCAAGTCCCCTACCCCGTCCTGATCGATATCCTCCGCGGCGATGTCGAGCGCTCCCTTGATCTGCATGTCCCGCCGGCGCGTGAGCAGAAAGCCCTCTTCACTCCCCCAATACACACGCAGAATCGGCCCCCCGGACGGCTGACCGGGCAGCCACGCTTCTGAGTTCAGCGTGACAATGTCCGGCCACTCATCGGCGTTCAGGTCCGCCACCGCTACTTTGCGCGCATCATGCACCGGCAGCAATCCTGTTGAGCGGTGCGGCGGCCAGCCGTCTGGGCCGCCATACGCCAACGTCAGAAAGCGCCTCTTCGTCTGAACACCTGATGCGTTCGGACAGAAGACCAAGTCCGCATAGCCGTCACGATTCAAATCGCTGACCGCTGTCTGCCGGCTTCCTTCGACCGCCACCGTCGTCTCCGAGATCTCGCCGTCCCCTGCCACCGTCGCCACCGTCGCAGGAATAAACGAGCGCCGGTCATGCGTGTTGTTGAAGACCAGATCGATAAATCCGTCTTGATTCAGATCGAAGCGATGGATCGTTCGCACAGCGCCGTCACGGCTGACGTAGAGGTTCTGTCCGGCGGCATCCAGCTTGCCTGCCGCGAAGTCCTCAAAGGTGTCGTTAACAAACGTCTGTGCCGATAGGAGTGAACAGAAAAGGAGTAACGCTAAGCCTCCCATTCCCGCAACCGAACGGTAGATTCCGAGATTCATCAGCATCGATTCAAGCCGGGCTCCGGCGGACTCAAGGTTATCGCAAACCGTCCGCCTGGTAGGCAGGGGAGCCGGCGGCTCGCGCGTCGCGGCACACGCTGTGTGTTGCCGCTAACCGGAAGACGGCGACGAAGGGGTCACTCAAACCGCTGAAGCGTCGGCGTTACCACCATCTCGGGAATCGTGGCCCGCGGGTGCAGCGTCGCCACCAGCAACGCCGCCTGCGCCAGGTCCTCGGGCTGCAACATCTTGGCGCGCTGTTCCGCATCCGGCACGACCGGGCGGGCATCCAGAATCGGTGTATTCACTTCCCCCGGATAGATCAGGCACGACCGGATTCCGTTCTTCGCTTCCTCAACGCCGATCGTCTTGCTCAACCCCGATAGACCGAACTTCGACGCGGAGTACGCCGCGCCGCCCAGTTCACTCGCTCGCACGCCCGCCACCGACGATACATTGATGATCAACCCGCCGCCCTGCTTCCGCATGACCGGCAGCACCCCGTGAATCACGTAAAACGCCCCGTTCAGATTCACCCTCACGATCTTGTCGAAGTCCTCGGTCGACAACTCCGACAGCGCCCGCTTCGGCAAATTGACCCCGGCGTTGTTCACGAGAATGTCGACGCGCCCGAACTCGGCCACCGTCGATGTCACTAACGTGCCGGCCGCCGCTCTGTCTGATACATCGAGCGCCCTCGGGTGAATGCGTTCACCCGCGCTGCCCGCTTCCCGCTTTGCCACATCCAGCTTCTCGCACGTGCGGCCGACGCTCACTACCTCGGCGCCTTCCTGCGCGAAGAGTTCCGCGATCGCTCTACCGATGCCGCTGCCGGCCCCGGTTACGATCGCAATCTTGTTTTCAAGCTTCATAGGGTCCACTCGTTACCAGCTATTCAAAGGGAAAAGCCACGGCGAATGCCACGGCCCATGAATCAGGCACACCGAAGCACACCCGCCTTCACAATCAACTCAATCTTAGGAATAGTCTACAGCCCCAACCCGTCGTCGAGGCCGGAGTGCGTCGGCCGTATCCGGCGCTTCTTGATGACCACCGCCACGCTGCCATCGTTATTGCGAAGGGTTATGCCTTGAACTTGCAGATTGACCGTTTCCTGCGCGTCAATCAATCCCGGGGCCATCGCGATCACGCAATCGATCTTATCGCCGACCCGTAGGGCTTCGTCTGTCTTGAACAGGATGCCATTCCGGCTGATGTTCACGGTACGACCGCTGCCTTGCACCATCTTGGCGCCGATTCGTACACGGAACTCAACCGGCCGCTGGATTTCGTATCTGACGGGTCGAGACTGCATGCCTACATTGTTCCCCTTAGGGCCGGCCTAAGACAATAGAACTATAGTTACAAAATAGTTTTGGTACTCTGGACGCTTCAGCATCCTGTCTCCGGGCGGCTATTTGACCCCGCACACCCTTAGGATCGATCCCCTATGCCCTTCCCTACCCTCCTCCATTCCGTCAGCTACTCCGGCTCATGGGGCCAGACTCGGCTCTCGGTGGACGATTTCGTCCGCAAATCCGCCCAGCTCGGCTTTTCCGGCGTCATGCTCATGGCCAAGCGCCCGCATCTATCCGTCCTCGACTATGACGCGCAGGCCCGCGCCGCGCTCAAGATGCTCATCGAGCAGAACGGCCTCACCAAAGTCTGCCTGGCCGGATACTCGAATTTCACCGCCGACCTGGAACACGCCGAAATTCCGATGCGCGAGATGCAAATCTCCTACGTCACCGAGCTTGCCCAACTCGCGCACGACATCGGTGCCGACCTGATCCGCATCTACACCGGCTACGAACACCCTGGCCTGGGATACCTCCCTCAATGGAATCTAGTCGTCGAAGTTCTGCAGGAATGCGCCGACCGCGCCGCACCACTCGGCGTCACCATTGGCGTCCAAAACCACCACGACATCGCGGTCGACTACCGCAGCCAGCGCGAGTTGATGCAGGCCATCCACCGTCCCAACTGCAAGCCACTCTTTGATGCCTGGACGCCTGCCCTTCAAGGAACCGACATCCTCGAAGCCGCCCGCGAAATGGCCCCCTTGATGCCGCACACCACCATCGCCAACTATCAGAAGCGGCCCCGCTTCATCTACGAACCCGACGTCATCAACTACCGCGCCGCCACCCCTTACGCCCAGGCCGTGCCGATCGATGAAGGCTTCATCGATTACAAGGCTTTCCTCGGCGCTCTCAGCGACGGCAGCTTCTCCGGCAGCGTCGCTTACGAGATGTGCTCGCCCATTCTCGGCGGCGGCTCAGTGCAAAACCTTGACTTGTATGCGCAAAGTTTCTTGCTGTTTATGAGTTCCGTAGAGTAGGATGCGGAATCGCTCATGGCCACTCCCACTCCGCAGGATCCCTACCAACTACGCCCCGAAGACATCGAGAACCCGCCAACTCGATTCGTTGACATCTTCAAACGCATCGGCCCGGGGCTGATTCTCGCCAGCTCGATCGTCGGCTCCGGCGAACTCATCGCCACCACCGTCCTCGGCGCGGAGAACGGCTACAGCCTACTGTGGCTGATCGTCGTGAGCTGCTTCGTCAAGATCGCCATACAGAATGAACTGGGCCGCTATGCGATCGGCACCGGCGAAACCACCCTCGAAGCCTTCAACCGCGTCCCCGGACCACGCCTCGGCGTCTCGTGGGTTGTCTGGCTCTGGGTTCTGATGGTTTCGATGACGCTCATGCAGGTCGGCGGCATGATGGGCGGCATCTCGGAAATCCTTCACGACATGGTCCCCGCCCTTTCGGTCACCGCCTATGTCTGGATCGTCGCCGCCGGGACGGCCGTCCTGTTGATCGTCGGCAAGTACTCCCTTGTCGAGCGAGTCGCCATGGGACTCGTCGTTAGCTTCACGGTCCTCACCGTCAGTTGCGCCTTTCTGCTTCTGAAGCGCCCGGAGTTCTTCTCGTGGACTGAGTTGGCCGGGGGCTTCATGTTCGAGATGCCCAAGGGCGGCTTCGTCACCGCGGTCGCGGCGTTCGGCATCACCGGCGTGGGGGCGACCGAGCTTGTGATGTATCCCTACTGGTGTATTGAGAAGGGCTATGCGAGTTACGCGGGCAAGCGCGATGGCACACCGGCCTGGCGCAAGCGTGCTTTTGGTTGGATCAAGGTGATGGGCGTCGACGTGTTGAACTCGATGGTCATCTACACCTTCGCCACCATCGCGTTCTACCTGCTTGGCGCGGGCATCCTCAACGGCATGGGACTGATGCCGCAAGGTTCTGACATGGTGAAAGTCCTGTCGAACATGTACACCGAGATGCTCGGTAGCTGGTCGCTCTATCTGTTCCTGGTCGGCGCGTTCGCGGTGTTCTATTCGACGCTGTTCGCCTCGACCGCCGCGCATTGCCGCATGGTCCCCGACTTCCTGGCAATGATGGGCGTCTTCGACAAGACCAACTACGCCCTGCGCATCCGCTATACGCGCATCTTCGCCGTGGTGCTGTTGTTCATACCGGCGATGTACTTCATGTTCATCCAGGCCCCGGTTCTGATGGTCAAGATCGGCGGCGTCGCACAGGCGTTGATGCTGCCGGTGATCGGATTCGTCACCATCTGGCTGCGCTACCGCCACATGCCGAAGCAGATCCTGCCGAAGGGCTGGCTCACCCTAGCCCTTTGGGTATCGGCGGTAGTCATGGCCTTCATGACCGGCTACTCCCTAGTCATGCAAGCCGGCCACTAACCAAACCGGCCCCTTCAAAGCAGGGACAGAGGCGCGGATGGAAAATCCGCGCGCCGGCGAACAGCGGCACAACAGGGGCGGAGCCGCGACAGTCATGGAGCAGGCCTACGACAACACCCGCGCAAAACCCCAAGCGAGAAGCTCAGAGCCGCGCCCGTAAGGGTGCGCTGAGGACCTGATGAACCACCGGCTGGACCCCAGTCATCCGGCCCGACTGAGTTGTGTGTGTCAAGTTCTGCAAAAACGATTGAGATCTAACATCAAAACTGCCTTGGTTCCAACCACTTTGCCGAAGCATCCATCGTCAAACCACACCCACCGAGTTACAATCGACCCGGAGTCAAAACCCTGCCGCACCCAACCCATCCCACAAAGCAGTTTGCGGCAAGGAGTCCCAACGCAAACCAAGACAACCCCGAACACTCTCCCCGGCTGACAAAATCTGCCATTTCCCGCTACGCAGCCCCAATACCACGCAAATCGGATCCAATCCGCGTGCTGCGCTCGACCCGTCCCATCCACGTCACAACAGGGGCGGAGCCGCAACAGTTATGGAGCGGGCCCACGACAATGCCCGCCGCGGACTCGGGCCGGCTCGCGAGACACCCCGAACCGCCGTCTCGCCGCAACGAATTCTGGCACTGCTCCAGAACCACCCGGCACCTCAAGGCGAATCAGCTACTTACCGCCTCAAGTCTCAGCCCGCACCGGCTATCAGGTAGGTCTCACCCACCTCATTCCAGTCTCAGAATGTCTCACCGGCCGTCGCTCTGTCCACCAGGAACACCCCAACGCCCTGCCCCAAAAAGGTCCACGCTGTTCCGCGCTCCACCCCCAAAACCGAGCCGTGACCGTCAGGGAGCGGTCCAGCGCGCAGCCCCGATCTTTCACGCAAAACGAACCCAATCCGCGGGCGGTACTCGATCACCTTCTTGCCGATCTTCTCGCCATTCGGTGGAGCCAGATCGACGCCATTGATCGTCGTCTTCCTTTGGCAATGCGCTGCGGCATCCGAACTGTCATCGGGTCCGCCACAATCACCTGTGACGACATCACGACGTCATCGTGATAGTCTTCGTCCACCTGCTCGATACCCTCGGCGTCGAGAAAGCGTCTCACATCGGCGTAGTCGTAGTCCTCGGCGATGTAGTGGATTGTCGTGTCGCTGCCCTTCCACTTCTTCGCGAGCTGCTTGGCGACGGCGGTCATTTCGGTGACATTGCCGCCGCTATCGGACACGAAGATCACGTGCCTAAAACCGTGCGTCCGAAAGCTCTCGGCGCTATCGGTCAGCAGCGCTTCGAAAGTCTGCTCGCGCAGTGAGATCGTCCCCGGATAGAGCATGTGCCGCTGGGCGGACTGATGTCCCCCTCAGGCACGAACGGTACAATCGGCGCGACGAGCGCATTTCCGAGCTTGCGGGCGATGGCTTGGGTCGTCCCGCACAGAATGTAATTGTGCTTGCCGAGCGCCAGGTAAGGACCGTTCTGCTCGATCCCGCCGGTGGCGGCCATGACGGTCGTCTTGCCCGCGCGCAACGCGTCCCGCACCTCGATCCAGGTTATCTCTTCGAGGAACACCGTGTCGTAGGCATCCACCGGACGCGGCATCTCGGGATCGGGCCGCATCGGGTTCATCTTTGGCTGTTGCGCCGTCAAGAACCCGACGAAGAAAGCAAGACCAATAATGAGGTTGATGAACTTTGGCATGTCGGCGTCTATTGTGCCATAGAGCGCAAGTCAGGCACCCTCGCCTCAATGAAGCTCACTGCACCCAGGCGGGCGGGTCGATCGGATGTGCATTTAGTGCACAAGTGTCTGAGCCCTGATAAGGTCAATCGGTCATGAGCCGACCCTCGCGCCTTCCGCTTCTGCTTCTCTGCCTTCTCATCCCGACCCTGCTTCCATCCGAGCCGGTGGTCATCGAACCCACCTACGGCGTCCGCATCGAGCGCAATGTCCGCATCCCGATGCGGGACGGCAAGACGCTGTCGGCGGACCTAATCCGCCCCGACGCCGAGGGCCGCTTTCCGATCCTGATCGAATACCATCCCTACCGCAAGGACGACGTTTCGCGCGGCGGCCATAACCAGCACTGGTATCTCGCCGAGCGCGGATTCATCGGCGTCCGGCTCGACGTGCGCGGCACGGGCGGCTCCGACGGCATCAACACCGACGAGTATGTCCGCCAAGAGCAAGAGGACGGCTACGACGCCGTTGAGTGGCTAGCCAAGCAGGCCTACTCGAACGGCAACGTGGGAATGTTCGGCACGTCGTATGGCGGATTTACGTCCCTGCAGGTTGCGATGAACCGCCCGCCGCACCTCAAGGCGATCGCGCCGATGTATGCCACCGATTACCGCTATACCGACGACTGCCACTACACGCGCGGCGGCAACATGCGCATGTACTACGACGTCGGCACTTACGGCGGCTCGATGGTCGGGATGAACGCGCTGCCGCCGCTGCCCGATCTATCCGGCCCCGACTGGGCGGATATCTGGCGCGAGCGGCTGAACAAGAACGAGCCGTACCTAATCAAGTGGCTCAAGAACCAGCTCGACAACCCTTATTGGCACGGCGCGTCGCTGCGTCCCGACTACGACCGGATTCGGTGCCCCGTGTACGTCATCGCCGGTTGGCGGGACGGCTACGCGAACGCCATGATGCGCGTCTTCAAAAACATCAACGTGCCCAAGAAGATGCTGATGGGGCCGTGGGTGCATTCGCGTCCGCACCAGTCAACGCCCGGACCGCGCATCGATCACCTCAATGAGATGGCGCGCTTCTTCGCCCACTACCTGCGTGATGAAGACACCGGCATCATGGACGAGCCGCCCGTGCAGGTGTACATGCAGGAGTACACGACGCCCAGCCGTACGCTCACAATCACGCCCGGTCATTGGCGCAACGACACGGACATCACGCCCGCCGATGCAACCGAGCGCACATTCTATCTGCGGTCGGAAGGCCGGCTGATGGATCAGCCGGGGCGCGGTGAAGGTTCGGATGCGTTTGAGTACATCCCGACGGTCGGGACCGCGAATGGCTATTGGTCAGCAGGCGGGATCAGCTACTACCTGCCCGAGGATCAACGCGAGGATGAGGCGCTTTCGCTGGTCTACACCAGTGGACCCCTGGAGCAGGACCTGCACGTGCTGGGCTGGCCCAAGGTGGTGATTCATGGGTCATCATCGGCCAAGGTCGCCACCTTCGTAGCGAAGATTGCGGAGGTGGTCCCGGACGGCACGTCGGCGCTGATCGTTGACGGCTCGCTGAACGGAACACGGCGCGGCGATCTGGCCGAGGCGTTGAAAAATCCCCAGCCCATGGAGCCGGGCGAGGTCTACGAACTCGATATCCCCATGTTCCCGACGGGCTGGGTCATCAAGAAGGGGCACCGCATCCGGCTTGCGATTTCCGGCGCTGACTTTCCAAACCTGTGGCCAACGCCCTTCCAGGCGACGAATAAGGTACATCGAGGGGGCGGGTATGCGTCGCGGTTGATCCTGCCGGTTGTCGCTGCACCGGAACTGGACCCGCCGGAGTTTCTGGCGGCGCCGCGGCTTCGAACGATTGTCACCTCGTACGGCGAGCGGCCCTCGCAGCAAACGATCATCGACCAGATCACGGGGACGGTCGCGGTTACGAACCGCAGAGCGGGCACGGTTGTCCTGGAGGACAACCTGGGTAGTTTGTTCCGGTCGGGCGAATACATCTGCACCGCCGACCGCAACCACCCTGACCACGCCAACATCGTCGGCAAGCATACGTACATCTACAAGCGCGACGGTGAGGAAATCGAGGTCGAGGCGGAAAGCTCGATCCGGGCGACGCGGGAGGCCTTTCATCTGCTCATTCAGCTCAACGTGACGAAGAACGGTCAGCAGTTCTTCCAGAAGAACTGGACTCATTCAGAGCCGCGACAGCTTATGTAGCCGCGCGGAAGACGGTTCCGCAGAAGCCGCACTTGCGCCGGTTGCGTGTGAACAGGAGAGGCAAACCGAGAAGGAGAAGATTGAGGACGGCGAATACGCCGCCTGTCGCCGGTTCTGAGCGTGTTCCGCCACATTGTGGACACATCGCGGAAGACTCAGCCATCGGTTTCTCTGGTGGCTCAGGGGTGGAATCACCCGAGTCGCTATGCGCGGCGGTCAGTAACTCCTGGGCGACGGCCAGGTCACGGCTCGCGATCTGGAGTCCGATGCCGCCCGACATGTGCGGATGCATCATGACGCGCATAGCGTTCTCATTCGTAAGAAAGGCTTCGACGCCGTGGGCTTCGAGAAGGCTCTTCGCGAAGTAGGCGTCCTGTAACGAGTCAAACTTGGCAATGGTGACGATATCTTCCGGCATGTCCGATCTACCTAGTTTGTGGACTTCGTTTCTACGGCACCTACGGTGACTTGCGGTGCCGCGGCCGCGTCCAGAACCTGTCCCCGGAAAAAGTAGACCCAGCCCGACTCGCCACCCGCAATCAGGTCTCGCACGCCGTCGCGGTCCCAGTCGATGATCTTGATACTGGTCTCGTGATGCGCGACCTGGATCGGCTGACCGTAAGCCTTTAGAACCTGACGTGGCGCAAAGGCGGGCTTTCGATTTGACCCTACATTTCTATACACGTAGAGCATAAAACGCTCATTGGTAAAGATGTCGAAATCGCCGTCGCCATCCCAGTCGGCGACCTCGAAACCATGGCGGTAGGGGATGGTGATCTGGAGCGGCGACCCGTCCGCGAGATAAAAGGGCTCAGGGGGGCCCAACTCCAGAACGCCTGCTTTGGAGCGTGTGCGGCGAAACAGCGAGATAATGTCGTGGCCCTTCGGGTCAATCTTCTCGCGCACACCGTGGTCGGCCTGGACCAGGTCGTGCAAACCGTCGCCGTTCCAGTCCACAACCGCCGGACGTTTGCGGAACGAGAAGTGTTCGCTGCCGGCTCCGTAGGTGAGTTTTCGCATGCGCTCGAAGCGGGGTTCGCTCCGCGAGCCCACGTTCTCGAAGTATGCGACGCGGTTGGCGTTATTCCCGACGAGTAGATCATGGTCGCCATCAAGATCCCAGTCAACGTAGGTTGGTTTCGATTGCCCAAGGTTCCACTCGGGATCGTGGTCATCGATGAACATCCAGCGGGCAACGTGCATCGGCGCTCCGTCCGCCAAGCGGATCAGACGGGGTGAGGCAAAGATGGTTCGTTCCGCCGTGCTTACGTTTTCAATGAGGTGGAGAAATCCCTTTTCGTTTCCGCAGATAAGATCGAGGTCACCGTCGGCGTCCCAGTCGGCCACCTCGGTACTGTTGTAGCCACCCGACGATACGGGCTGACCACGGGCGAGAAACAGTCCGTCGTCGCGAAGGCGTGTGCGGGTGTTGTTTTTGTGGATCGAGAAACGTCGCAGCCAACTCCCCATGAACGGGGTTAGAAGGAGAGGCTTTCTCGAGACGGTTGTCGGCAGGGGCAGCGTGCCGGGGAGGCTGTTGGGGATACTGCTGGGCGGCTCATCGAATCTCGGCGCCGATTTCGACCCAGTGTTGCGCCACACGACGATTGACGGGTGCGGCGGATTTGCGGCGAGGTCGCCCGTTGTACCCAGCAGGTCGAGGTCACCGTCGCCGTCCCAGTCGTGGAAATCGTTTGGTCTTTCTGGATAGACCGTGTTCCCGGCGAGGCGCAAGGGCTTTCCGTGGCCAAAGGTCGGTGACTGCCCGGCCTCGGCTTCGTTCGTATGCCGGCGCCATGTGTAGTTGACGACCGGCGTGGGAAAGTACTGTACCTTCGACCGCAATGTGAAGAGTTCCGCAACTCCGTCCGAGTTCCAGTCGACTATCCGCATGCCGTACCACAGGCGCCCGCCACCTTCGACAGGAACTGAGGAACCTTGCGTAAGGACAGGGAGGCCGGCGGAGTCACGCTCATTGCTTTGGAGATAGATCTTGAGCAGGGCGCGCCTTTCGGTATCCTCGGTCCCGGCGACTACGTCGACGCGTCCGTCCGCATTCCAGTCGAAGAATTGGTATGTGGCGTATTTCTCTTGCAGGACCTCGCCATCAGCGCGCACACGAACGAAGCGATCGAAGCGCGGACGATCGTTTGTTCCGATATTCCGCCAATAGAAGAGACCCCAGTAGGGTTCACCGTATGAGTGGGAGTAGATGTTTCGCTGCAGTAAGTCGTCGACGCCGTCCCCATCCCAATCGACGACGGTTGGCTGGTCATTGGTCATACCCACGCCAAGTGGGTCGAAACCGTTGGGGCGGTTATAGCGGAAAGCGTCTCCGATGCCGACAGGCTCGCGATCAGGGACGCCCATGGAAGCCCCGTTCACGCGTCTGATATATGCCCAGTAGTCGGTCTTCTTTGGATATCGGGCGAGCCAGGAAAGCTGCCCCAAACCGGTCATGCGGAGCGACTCGGATACGGCGAGTTCCTTGACGGGCAAGGCTTCTTGATCGCTGCCCGCTGTGCGCACTATCCGGATATCGAAGGTACCGTTGGGCACCTCAGGGCCCTGCTGGTCACGGAGTCCGGCGATGTTGAGATTTACGGAAACAGGTGAGTTCGCGGCCAACGGGGTCACCATATCAACTTGAAGCCGAAGACGATGGGGATACGCAGGATCGATCCAGGGCTCTTCCGCCGCAATGGAAAGCGCCGCGCCTAAGAACACCAGGAGCAGTGTGGCCGGTGCGAAACAGATAGCGCGCCGGCTCACTCGATCCCTGCTTCGCGAATGGCGGCCCGCAGTTCTTCGGCGGAATGCGAACCAACTAGATACGACGAGACCTTGCCATCCCGGCCGATGATGACGGCGGTGGGAATGGTACGCACTTCGTAGGCGCGGAACAGTTCGCCCTCTGCATCGGCGAGGGTGGGGAATGTGAAGCCACGGTCCTCCACGAAGGCATTCGCCCTCTGGGATGGTTCGTCATTCACGCCGAGTACGACCAGCCCTTGTGCGGACAATTCGCGGTTCAGGGCTTCGACACGCGGAAGGTCGATGCGACACGGAATACACCAACTGGCCCAGAAGTCGAGCAATACGACTTTCCCTTCGAGATCGCTCGATCTCCGTGGGACGCCTTTCAAATCGTGCAGTCCGAAAACCACGGCGGTTAGCCCTACCGGCGTCGCATCCTCGTTGTCGAATGTCGCAACGAGTTCGGCGCCCTCGGGTAATGCGGGAGCAAAGGAGTCGTCCTCAACCGCCTCGTCCACTGCGGCGTGGTGAAAAACGATCTGTTGCGAAACCCTCGTGATCCTGTCGCTCGCCGGGCTGCGGGCGTAAAACTCGGAGCTTTCCTGGTAGACGAGTGGCCGGTCAACGGCGATCCAATACTTGCGTACGATCTGCTCGGCGGCGAGCCCGCGAGGCGCATCGTAGGTAGCTTCCACCACACGGCACTCTTGTTGGCGGCCGTTCACTTGCAGTGATTCGAGAGATGAGACTTTAGCCTCTCGTAACCGCTTCGTGATGTCACCATAACGGGAGATGAAGCGGTTCTTGAGCCGGATCAGCCCCGGCGCATCGGAGCTTTCGATCATCGCCCCCTTGATCTCTTGATACTGATTGCGCCGCGCGAGATAGACCCAGGTTGTCTCGCCATCGAAGGCAACGATGCCACCATCGGTCGGGTGATCGGAAGTGACTCGATAGCGGCCCGATTCGTCGGCGACCGTGACGATGCGGCTCTCGGTCGTTCTTTCCAAATCACCCGAGCGGGTGATCGTTGTCTCGGTCGCTTCAAAGTAAAAGCGCTCCAGCGCGGCGTAGGTTCGACTCACTTCACGGAGCAACTCGTCCGAGGCAAATGCCGGGACACTCGAAAGACACGCGAGTAGCCCAAGGACCAGAGGTCGTCGCCGTTTCACCAACATACTTATTGATCTGACGCTGCTAGGAGTAGATCGGTTCTAGTCTTTCGTGGATGTACTTTCGGCATTTCGTGAAGCTGTGCCGGGGACTTACCGCCGTGTAGTGGTGGTCGATGCAAATCCAGCCCTTGTAGCTGTTCTTCTTCAGAACTCCATGCAGGGCCGGTAGGTCGAGCACGCCATCGCCGAAACCCTGATTGCACAGCATGCATGTGGCGCTGTGTGTTCCGGCCTCGGCGGTTAGCCCATTCGCCAGCTTATAGTCCGTGTCGGCGTAGACGTACTTTACGTCGACGTAGTCCATAAACATCAGCCGGTGGCCGTAGCGTTCGAAGAGATCAACGACATCGCAGCCTCCGAGATAGAGATGAACCGTGTCGGGCGACCAGTGGAATCGTTTCGGATCGGTGAGCTTGAGCATCAACTCGACTTCGTCTTGACTCTCGACGAGTTGCCCCTGCGAGTGGTTGTGCAAGCCTGCGCGAATTCCGTAGTCGGCACAAAGGTCACCCAGCCGATTCCAGAACTCGCAGGCGGTCCCCATGTTGTGACGCATCAAGACCTTGTTCGGACGCCGTGGAGAAAAAACGACTATCTCGGTGGCCCCGAAGTCATTCAGCAGCTTGCAAGCGGCGTGTGCTTTCTTCTCGATCGCGGCATGCTGTGACGGGTCATCGGCCGGCCCTCCGAATGACAGGGTTGCGATTCGGAGGTCTCGCTTGGAAAGTTCTTTTAGCAGGCGCGCCGGTGGCATGCCATAGCTCTCAAGCGACTTCGGCCACCCTGTTAGCCGGAAGCCTTCAAAACCAGTGTCCTTGATCACATCGAGCATGTCGGTGAAGTTATGTGACGACGCAGTCCACTGGGTGGAGGTCCACAGGAACATGCTGACGGCCCACTTGATGTTCACGTCGTCGGATGGAGCGGTGGCCTGCATTCGTTCACGCAATGCCGCCAGCGAACCCGCCATCGTCATCAACCATTCACGCCGTTTCATTCGGGACCTCCATGCATCCGCGTACTGCAAGAAACTCTACTACATCGTGTCGGCACGACGGCATATGTGGACGTTCCGCGGGCTGCCCCCGCGGACGTGCACATTTACATGTGCGCCTCTTCCCCTGCCCGTACGCACACGCGGTGAGGACGGCTGAGTCAGCGACGAAAAAGCTACCGGCCGGCGCGTTAGACTCGGGTTGGAGGCTGAATATGTCGCTTCGACCTGTCAAGCAAGTCATTCAATCCAAGCCGACCCGCGAGGGTGCGGGCGTAAATCTCCGCCGGGTGTTTGGGTTCGGGAACACGTCCGACTACGACCCCTTCTTGTTGCTGGATGACTTCCGTGGTGACGACCCCAAGGACTACATTGCCGGGTTCCCGTGGCATCCGCACCGCGGCATCGAGGCCATCACCTACGTTCTCGCCGGAACCGTCGAGCATGGTGACAGCCTGGGCAACAACGGTGCGATCGAGGCCGGCGACATTCAGTGGATGATCGCCGGAAGTGGAATCGTTCACCAAGAAATGCCCAAAGGCGACGAACGGGGGCGCATGCACGGCTTCCAGCTCTGGGCCAACCTGCCGGCGTCAATCAAGATGACCACACCTCGATATCAGGAAGTGAAAGCACCCGACATTCCCGTGGTTACTGATGACGACGGGACGCAGGTTCGCATCGTCTGCGGCAATTTCTGGGGACAGTCCGGCCCGGTTGACGGGATCGCAGCGGACCCAATGTATCTCGACGTGTCCGTGCCGCCGGGCAAGGCAAAGCGGTTGCCGGTCCAAACGACGCGGCATGCATTTGCCTATGTCTTTGCCGGGAGCGGCAAATTCGGTGACGCATCCGATCCCCAGACGGTTCGTACGGAAGTAGTTGGAGCGGGTGAAACATTGCCGTCAACCGAGGTGGATAACCGCTCGCTTGTGCTGTTCGATCGCGGCGATGAACTGAGCGTTCAAGCCGGGGAGGAGGGCATCCGTTTTCTACTCGTTTCGGGTCAGCCGCTCAAAGAACCGGTCGCCTGGCGGGGCCCGATCGTGATGAATACGCAAGAGCAATTGCAGCAGGCGTTTCAGAAACTGCAACAAGGTACGTTCTTGTGAAGTTGAGCAATCCGAGACATCGATGTCGGACTTAGAGATTTCGCGGGCGCGACCAAGCACGGGAACCAAAGCGGTTGGCGTACATGCACGAAAGCTGTGCTCCGAATAGAAAGATCTGCGCGGAGTAGCAGGTCCACAGCAGGATGATGACAAACGACCCTGCCACCCAGTGAACCGAACCGAGCGTGGTATTGGCCAAGTAGAGGCCGATCAAATACCTGCCCACAGCGAATAGCACTGACGTGACGGCTGAAGCCGGAAGGGCGTCCTGCCAAGCAACGTAGATGTCCGGAAGCAACTTGTAGACAAACGCGAACAGGAACGTCATGATGACGAATGAGCCCACGACGTGCAGTGTCTGCCACAAGGTCGGAGCACGGACCATACCGCCGATCACCCGCCTGACGGCCGAGAAGGAAGTGTCGGCGGCCAAGGAGGCCAAGAGCACGACACCAACCAGGAGCACCATCAGGAATCCCATGAGCCGCCGATAGAAGAAGCCACGAACGCCGCGCCGCGACTGAATATTCCACACTTCGTTGAGCGCTTCGTGGGGTTCGGTAAAGACCACGGTTGCTCCGAGGAGCATAGTGACCACGCCAGTGACCGCCCAGCGTCCCGTCAGATCGGCGGCGGCATCGACTACATTCATCGCGAAACGAGCCGGGATCTCACCAAGCAGAGCGTGCAGCCCTTGAAGTACCTAAAGGCGAACAACGCCCTCCCGGAGGGCCGCACCCGCGATGGCCAGCGCAATGATGAGCGTGGGTGCTAGTGAGAAAACGGTGTAAAAGGCCAGTGCCGCCGCCAGACGCGACACCGCGTTCTTACGCCACTCCCAGAACGCCGCCGGGAGCAGGCTAATAACGTTCCTTGTCGGGAGCCAGAGCAGGTCGAGTAGCGCATGTTTAAGCTTCGCGCCCGGACCGGCTATATGCGCGTCCATCAGCCCTGAAGCAGTACACCCGGCGGATCGTAGCTGATGTCGGCTTGACGGCCGCCGTTGAGAATCGACAGACGGCCGGCCTGACAAACAAGCTCGTTGTAGCGACTGTTAGCAGGCGTTGCAACGATGCCGCGCTGCTCGATCTCGCCAATCAGACGCCGTCGGGATTCGAGCGCTGCGTCCGCCGGTAGGCCGCCGGTTTCGCGCTCGATGCGCAGGGCTTCGCTGACAAGGAAATCAACCGAGCGCACACCGTACCCCCAGGGAACAAGGCCCGGACCGCCGAGGTCCTGATACATGAAGTAGTCGGGGCTGGGCTCGACGTGCTGGGGATCGCCGGGAGCGTCGAGCTTTTCGGTGAACGAATACTTGAGGCCGCGGTACTGGTCGGAGTGATCGAGCCACGCGCCGTTGCCGTTACCAGAGAAGTAGAGCGTCATGCCCTGTGTATTGGGGCCGGGCGCCGAGTCGGGAAAGCTGAGCGAGTTTTGCACGTTCAGAGCGGCGCCGTTCTCCCACAAGACACGAGCGTCGGTCCAGAGATAGCCTTCGTTGCCGTTCGGAAAGCGGTCTTTGACGCCATACACGCTGACGGCGGTCGGCCTGAGGCCGGTGATGAAGTGGACGAGGTCAACGTAGTGGCAACCGATGTAGACGAAGGAATCGGTCTCCTCGCAGGTGAACCAATTCTGGAAGTTGGATGAACGGTAGTGCCACTTCTCCATCAGCACAGCGGTGCCGAGCTTGAGGTCTCCGAACAGCCCCTGGCGGGCACGGCTGCGAGCCATGTGACTTCGCGGATCGAAGCGCTTGTGATACTCCACCGCGACGAGCAAGCCGCGTTTCCGCGCTTCCTGTTCGATCTCGATCGACTGAGCGACATCGAGCACTAACGGCTTCACGCAGCAAACATGCTGATCGGCGCGAAGTGCGTCCATGACGATTGGGTAGTGCGTTTGATCGGGCGTGGCCACGACGGCGACACTGCGCGGAGGAAGGTCGGCAAGCGCCTGTTTGTAGAGTTCCGGGTTGCGCTCATCTGCGTCGGCGGATGTGTAATCAGGAAGCGGGCGAAAGCTGCGGTCAGGAAACGCTTTGGTAAGCGCGGGGGCTTCGGCGAGGGCCTTGACGGTGCGTCCGTACTGGGCGCAAACCGTGATATCGCCGATGCGCGCCTCGCGCTGCATCTGGTAGAGCGTGGGGAGGATTTGATCGTGAGCGATCATGCCGCCGCCGATCAACAGGATGGGTGTGGACATAGCTCCGTGTGACCACAGTAGCGGGTTCTCGCCGCCCGCCCCCGTGGACCTCGATCCTATCATTCCGTGGCGGCAGGCGGAATGTCGTCGAGTGTCCAGTCCGGGGTGGCCCCCGGACGGCCCGCTACGATGGCCCCGACTTGGTTGGCGAAGTCGGCGACTCGCGCTGCCGGCCAGTCGGCAGAAAGACCGTGGAGGAAGGCGGCGGAGAAGGCGTCACCGGCCCCAACGGCATCGGCCACTTGGATGCGAACCCCGGGGGATTCGTGAAAAGCGTCCCCCATGAACAAGGCGCAGCCATCTGCGCCTCGCGTCTCGGCAACCGCCTGGCAGCCGAAACGACCAGCGGCTTGACGGCAAAAGTCTTCGATGGAGTCGACCGGGAGATTGAACCAGCGTGCCATGGTATTCGCTTCGAATTCGTTGAGTTTCAACACCGTCGCTTGCAGGGAAAGCTCCTCGACCAGGGTGGGATTGTAGCCGTCGGGCCGGAGGTTGACGTCATAGAAACGGCGGGCCTGCGGATTGCTATTGATGAGTCGCTCCGTTAGCTCCCGGGCCGAGCTGCTGGTTTGCTGCAGGGTGCCGAAGTAGATCCAGTCAGGCTGTCGGTCGGTAATGGCGATGATGTCCTGCTCTGTTAGCGCGACGCGGTCATAGGCAGCAGGGCGTTGAACCTGAAAACTCAGCTGTCCGTCGGCATCGAGATCGACCATCGCGATCCCCGTCGGGAAACCCATGACCTTCTTGATGTAGTCGGTGGAGAGGCCGAGAGCTTGAGCTTGCTCCACCGCGCGCTGACCTCTCGCGTCGTCACCTACACCACCGACGAAAAGCACTTCATGGCCGAGACGGGAAGCTTGCACGGCGAAGTTGAAGGGTGCACCACCGAGATGCTCTTCCTGTCCGATGACATCCCAGAGAATTTCACCGACGGAGATGATCTTCATTCCGCAGCGATCTGGTGAACCCGTGCTAGAGCTAGCTCGATCACGGGGTCGTTGGTCTCACGCATGGCTTCCAGGATTTTGCCGTCGAGTCGCGAAACAACGGTCTCCACGGCGGTGTCTTCGGATGCGATGAGATTGGTACTTTCGCCCGGGTCATCGGCAAGGTTGTAGAGTTCGTCGCGACCTTCGTTGAGGAAGTCGCGGATGAGTTTCCACTCTGCCGTGCGATACATGCGCATGTGGGTGTGTGATTGATGGTGCGTGCTGTATTGAGCGTAGAACTCCTTATCCCAGTCGGGGGATTGGCCCTGGAGAATCGGAAGAAAGTCGCGCCCTCGAATCAACTCGCCTTCGGGCAAGTCCGCGCCGGCCATCGCCAAGATCGTGGGATACCAGTCGAGGTTACTGACGGTTTGTGTGACGCGCGAACCGGCTTGAATCGTACCGGGCCAGTAGACGGCCGTTGGAACGCGGATCGAGTGGTCGTACATATTGGGGCGCTGGCCCTCCGGAATATTCTCAGTTGCGGGCGGCGCTTGCGTAAGCACCCAATGTCCGTTGCCTTTGTGCCAAATACCGTTGTGGCTCATGCTGTAGCCGTGGTCACTAGTGAAGATGATGATGGTGTCCTCGCGGTGACCACCTTCTTCCAGCGCTGACAAAATGCGTCCGACGTTGCGGTCGACACTTTTTACACTGGCGAGGTATTCGCGCGTCATGCGTTTTATCCGCTCGGTGTCGAGGTTGGGGTAATCCGGATGAGGCAACGTCGGATCTAAGGATTCGAAACGGGCCCAGTCTTCGTCGGCCACAGGTAACCAGCGGGGGTGCGGAGCTCGAAAGTGAAGCGAGAGAAGGAAGGGCTTCTCCTTATCGTCGGGCGGAGCGGCCTCGAGGAATTCGATGGCGTGGTCAGTGAGGATGTCAGCGGTGAGGCCCTCGAACTCTCTCGTTTCGCCGTCCTTCTCAAGTGTTGGGTTCGAGGGCGTAGTCCCTCCCGTTCGAAATCCCATCAAGTAGTCGAAGTCGGTTCGGGTGGGGTGGAATTGGTCGGGGACGCCGAGATGCCATTTGCCGACGAGTCCGGTGCGGTAGCCGTTTTGCTGCAAGACTTCCGGCCAGGTGACGACCGCGGGGTCGAGTCCCATGTCGGGCTCTCGCCGGGGGTTGATCCACTCGGCGATGCCAAGTTCGGTCCCGTAGCGGCTCGCCATCAGGGAGGCACGCGAAGGACTGCAGACCGGCGTCGTCGTGAAGGCGTTGACGAGGTAGGCGCCTCCATGAAAGAGACGGTCGATATGGGGAGTTTGAGCGTGCGCGTAGCCGGAAGCGCCTAGAGCCCAGGGAGCTTGGTCGGCCGTGAAGATGAAGACGATGTTGGGAGGGGCAGTGGGCTCGGAGGAACACGCGCAAAGCATGATCGCGCTGACAAGAGCGCTGAGAACGGATTTCACTTTCGTACGCATCAGAGGAGAGTTTCGCAGACCCATCCGAGGGGTGCAAATCGACTTGTCCGCCACCCCGCCGATTTCTGGGACAATCTTTGCGGTGCGACGCACATTCCTCTCAGCGGTACTCTTGGCCGTCACGGTCACATTGATACTTGGTCAACAGCCGGCGGGGCCGTATCAGCCGACTCCCGGTGAACGAAAAGCGATCCAAGCGAAGGCCGCCGAGTTGGCGAAGCGGATCGCTTCGCTGCGAGACAACAAGGCCGATGAGCGCTTGCTCACCGATATCCAGATCCACCATAAAGCGGCGGAGTGGATTCTGCGCTATCCCGAGGAGTTTTTCCGCGAGGGATATGTACAGCATACGTTGGACTCGCTCGACATCGGACTAGCCCGCGCAGACGAACTGGCGCAAGGCAAGCATTCGTAGACAACGCAGAAAGGCCGGCTCGCTCGCGGGTCGATGGGACTGTTCAGCCTTACGCGTTGTTGATTCCGGATTCCTACGACGACAGCCGGCCGGTGCGGCTTGATGTGGTCTTGCATGGGCGGAATTAACGGCTCACGGAGGCTTCGTTCATCGCCACGCATTCCACGAATGAAGCGCTACCGGAAGAGCAGAGCTACATTCAGCTCGAAGTATTCGGGCGGGCCAATACCGCCTATCTCTGGTCCGGCGAGACGGATGTATGGGAAGCATTGGCGGCCGTCGAGCGCAACTACAAGATCGACCCGGACCGCATCGTCGTGCGCGGCTTTTAGATGGGGGCCCCGGGGCTTTTCAAATGGGCCTGCATCATCCCGACCGTTGGGCGGCGGTCGAGGGCGGCGCGGGATTTACGGAAACGATTCGCTACGCGCGGCTGCCGAACCTGCCCGAGCATCAGCGCCAATCGGTGCACATCTACGATGCCGACAAGTATGCGTTGAATGCGTTCAACGTACCTCTCGTTGGGTATGGTGGCAAGGATGACCCGCAAATTCTGGCGGCGGACAACGTTCGCCAGCAGCTCATGCGCGAGGGTTTTCGATTCGAGGCGGACGGGCTCCACTGGCGGACGAAGGATCTGCGCGCATTGTTCTTAGGCTCCCCGCGAACGCCACATCGTTTTCATCCCGACGCCAAGGCGGCGTCGAACGCGTATATCGATCCGATTGTGTGCGAGGGGCAGGTCATGCCGGACCACGTCCGCTTTGTGACATATACGTTGCGGTACCCGAGGAGTGTTTGGGTCGAGGTCGAGGGCCTTGGGAAGCACTACGAGCCGGCCAAAGTTGACGCTCAGCGCAGCCGGGAAGGTTCGCGTGTGACAAGTGTGAAAGTGTGAAAGTGAAGACGCAAAACGTCAGGCTGTTCGCACTTCGTGATGTGGACGTGACGACGGCGGTTGAAGTGGATGAGCAGCCGGTGAAGTTTCCATCGGGACTACCCTCAAACCCGGACCGGATTCGATTCGCGAAGACGGGTGAGAAGTGGAGCGCGGTCAGTTCATTCGATAGTCCGAGTCGCCGCAGCTTGCGCAAGAAGCCGGGACTGCAAGGTCCGATCGATGACGCGTTCATGGATGCGTTTCTTTAAGTGCGTCCGACGGGGGAGCCGGCACAGCCCGCCGCGCACGACTATGCTCTCGATGCGGCGGACCGCTTCGAGCGTGAGTATGCGAAATGGCTGCGAGCCGATGTGACCTGCCCCCTGAAAACGAATCCGAATCTTGAGAGAGAATCGAAGGATTCGGGCGTGTGTAAGGAGGCAGGAAATGACGAGGAAGCGATACACGAGCGAACAGATTATCCACAAGCTGAGGGAAGCAGAAGTTGAATGGGCAGCGGGCAACAGCGTGCCGACGGTCTGCCGCAAGCTGGCG
>Ga0315339_1001072_pt1 | contig 26658 bp, 31 predicted proteins | sample ASW17metaG_FD_204514 | JGI IMG/M metagenome (GOLD analysis project Ga0315339, IMG submission 204514) | Ammonia-oxidizing marine archaeal communities from Pacific Ocean, United States - ASW #17 | ecosystem: Environmental > Aquatic > Marine > Oceanic | place: USA: California | collected 2016-12-05 | reverse complement strand
AGAGAACTAGGTTTTCCATTCTTAATAATTCGATAGTTACTAATAAAAAGAAAATCAGTATTTATTTCTTTTCCTACTAAGTCTTTTCGTTCAGTATTAATATAGTCGAATAAATTTTTTATAATATTATTTGGAATTGGTGCTTCTCTTAACCTACTACCTTTACCTTGGATAAAAATAAAAGGTGAAGCAGCTTTAAGTTTTAAGTCAGCCATCGTTATTCCTATTAGCTCAGAGACTCTTAGACCACAGTAAAAGAGTATTTCTATAATAGACCTATCTCTTTTTGGATTTTTAGAAAAGTCTTCTCTTTTTATAAAGTCTAGTATTATTTTAAGTTCAAGAGTACTTAGGTTCTGTGACTTCACGTGATTTGTTGTTGATCTTTTAGGAACAGGAGAAGACTTAACCTTCTCTTTGAAGACTAAATATTTATAGAAGCTTGATAAGGTTGATAAAACTCTACTCTTGGAGCTTTCAGATCTAATTCCCTTAATTTTCTTTGTTACTAGACCTTTTTTGTAATAAACCCTTTCATAATTAACTAAGAAATCGCTTGTATAAAAATCTTCTATATCATTTGCTTTTACTTTATAAAGATTTTTGATTTCCTTAAATTTTAAATAATTTATAAAAAGCATCAAATCGGACTTATATGACATTCGAGTATTATTATTATCATCTTTATAGTCTATAAACTCATTGATTATTTTTTCCATAAATTATTTATGTTCCACTCTCCCACGAGTTAAGATAATCATCTTGTTGCTTTGTTAGCTTATCTATCTTGACGCCCATAGATTTAAGTTTTATTTCAGCAACTTTATTATCTATTTTTTCTGGCACATCATACACTTTGTTTTCAAGTTTTTTATGATTTTTCACAACATATTCCGCACATAAAGCCTGATTAGCGAAACTCATATCCATAACACTTGAAGGGTGGCCTTCAGCGGCGGACAAATTAACAAGTCTACCATCTGAAAGAAGACAAACTTTTTTCTTTCCTATAGTAAATTCTTCAATATCAGTTCTTATTTTTTTAGTATTTGAGGACATTTTCCTTAAAGCTTCTACATTTATTTCAACATTGAAATGCCCTGCATTTGAGATAATTGCACCATCTTTCATAATTTTAAAATGCTCTTTATCTATAACATTAATGTTCCCGGTAACTGAACATATGAAATCACCTCTTTTAAATGCTTCGGTACCTGTCATAACTTGAAAACCATCCATTTTTGCTTCTAGCCCTTTTGTAGCATCAATTTCTGTAACTATTACATTAGCCCCAAGTCCACTTGCTCTCATTGCTAGACCTTTACCACACCATCCATATCCGCAAACAACAAAAGTTTTTCCAGAGAGAAGCCTATTTGTAGCTCTCATGATACTATCTAGAACACTTTGACCCGTACCATATCGATTATCAAATAAATGCTTAGTAAATGCGTTATTAACTGCAATTATAGGATAGTTTAATACGTTATTCTTAGACATACTTTCTAGTCTAATGACACCCGTAGTTGTTTCTTCAGTACCACCAATAATATTCTTCATGTACTGTCGGTGAGTTTTATGAAGAATACTTACAAGATCGCAACCATCATCCATAGTCATGTTTGGTTCTATTTTAAGCGAGTCCTTAAGGTGCTTATAGTATCCTTTATCACTAATTCCCTTAATTGCAAAAGTAGAAATTCCGTAATCTTTCACAAGGTGTGATGCAACATCATCTTGAGTACTTAATGGATTTGATGCACAACATGAAACATTTGCTCCACCATTTTTTAGAGATATTAATAGGTTTGCAGTTTCAGTCGTTACATGTAAACAAGCAGCAATGTTTATATTCTTAAAGGGCTTAGTTCTCAATAAATCTTTATTGATCTCTTTAAGAACAGGCATATCTTTATAAGCCCATTCAACCCTATCTCTTCCCATTTTGTTTAACTTTAAATCTTTTACGTCATAATCCATTACGAATCTCCTATAGTGACTTAATTTCGTCCCTTTTATCTATATTCTCCCAATTAAAACCTTCGTTGTCTCTACCAAAATGACCATAAGAAGCAGTCTTTAGATAGATAGGTTTTAGAAGGTCTAAATTCTCGATAATACCTTTTGGTGTGCAGTCAAAAATATTAAAAATTTCATTAGAAAGTTTTGTTAGTATTTTTTCGTCAACATTAAGAGAGCTAGTTAAATTAAAAGAAACAGGTTCTGCTTTTCCTATTGCATAGGCTAATTGAATTTCGCAGTCAGGAAGCAGACCAGATGCAACTATATTCTTTGCGATATATCGAGCCATATAGCAAGCACTTCTATCGACTTTAGATGGATCCTTCCCTGAGAATGCTCCACCGCCATGCTTAGCCCATCCTCCATATGTATCAACAATTATTTTCCTTCCAGTTAGGCCAGTGTCTCCTTGTGGACCTCCGACAACAAATCTTCCAGTTGGATTGATTAAGAATTTTGTTTTCTCAGAAATTAAATGCTTTGGTATCTGCTTCTTAATTATTTCTTCTATAACACCTTCTTTAAGAGCAGAGTCCTTAACGTCTTCAGTATGCTGAGTTGAAATAAGTACAGTATCTACGTAAGAAGGCTTATTGTTTTCGTATCTAATAGATACTTGAGATTTTCCATCTGGCCTTAAAAAGTCTAATTCATTAGACTTTCTCTTATCTGCCAATGCTCTAGTTAGCTTATGAGCCAAAAGTATAGGGTAGGGCATTAGGTTATCATTCTCTTTAGTTGCATAACCAAACATTAAACCTTGATCTCCAGCTCCTATAGTATCTGAATCTTTTTGATCAACTCCCATTGAAATATCAGGCGATTGCTCTTCAATATATAAATCTATTTCGCAGTCATTTGCATTAAAACCTTTTGATGAATCATCGTAACCTATAGATAAAAGTGTATCTTTCACTATTTTTTTAAAATTTACTGAGACTTTAGCTGTGATTTCAGCAGATAAAATAACTCTATTTCTTGTTATTAGGGTTTCACATGCGACTCTACAATTTGGGTCGTCACTTATTATAGAGTCTAGTACAGCATCAGATATTTGATCTGCAACTTTGTCAGGATGACCTTCAGTTACCGATTCTGAACTGAATATAAAATCATGGCTCAACATGGACTTTATGATACATTAAAATTTTCTAAAAAAAAGTATATAACCATCTTTTTTTGTCGACATGTTATAATAAGAAAAATGAAAAATTTTATAGCAGCTTCCATCATTGCGGCAGATTTTTGGAATTTAGAAAAAGAATTCAAGAAATTAAAGAGAACAAAGATTCATTGGATTCACTACGATATAATGGATGGTCATTATGTCCCTAATATTACGATAGGTTCTTGTGAGCTTGATTCTTTGGTTAAAAAGAATACTACACCTATAGATATACACTTTATGGTCTCTAATCCGGATGAAATTGTTCCTTTTTTTGTAAAAAAGTATAAAAACCTTAATATTGTGAATATTACAGTCCATCTTGAGGTTTGTAAGAATATTGAAAAACTCTCAAGATTAGTTAGGAAGTCAGGTATGAGTTTTGGTCTTGCTGTACATCCTTCAACTCCGATAAATAAAATTTATAGATTTTTAAAATTCCTCGATTTGGCCCTCGTCATGACTGTAAAGCCTGGATTTGCAGGGCAAGCAATAATAAAGTCTTGCATAAAAAAAGTTGCACTTCTTAAGTCTTACATGGACAAGAAGAATATAAGCATACCCATTCAAGTTGATGGCGGTATCAAATCTCATAATATTTCAGAGCTAACTAAGGCTGGGGCTAATATCATTGTTTCAGGTACGGGTATTTTTAACACTAATGATTACAAAAAAACTGTTGATGGGATGATGAAGTCCTTTGTTAGAGTATCATCATGAATTCAAGTTCTATTAAAGTTGAATATAACGATTATAAGTTATTAAAAGATTTAGTATTTTATACTGTTTCAGATTTATCTAAAGTTAAGAGTAGAGAGGGTTTTTCATGTGAAGAGTGTGGAGGGTCAGGGGTCATATATAAAGAGGATGGTGTGACTTTTTGTTCCAGAAAGAAAAAGATAGATATTTATAATTCTTCTTGTATACCTGCTAGATATTCAAAGTGTAAGAACTTGAAACTTGATAATGGAAACTGGGTAATAAGAAAAAGATCAATACAAAATGCTTTAGAATATAGCATTAAATATTTAGAAAATTTTCCAGATATCCCCCCTCCTTTTTTTGTTGGTTTGCCGGGATTGGGGAAGACTCATCTGTCAGTGTCTATAATTACTGAGTTAATTTTTGCTTTTAATCAGAAATGTATATTTAAACAGTTCAGAGATTTATTATCAGATATTAAAGATATATATGTTAAGGGTTTGTCTGAGAAGGAGTATGTCGAAAATTTATGTAATTATGACGTCATGATAATTGATGATTTAGGAGCGACTAGGATGAGCGAGTGGGAAATTAGTGTGTTAGATAACATTATAGCTAAGAGATATAATTCCCAAAAACACACAATTTTCAATTCAAACTTAGCTTTTTTAAATGGGAAGAAATTTAAAGCCACTGATTCAAATCAGATTTTAGACTATAAAATTGGGAAAAGAAATATCTCAAGAATCTATGAGATGTCTAAAATTCTTGAGTTAGATGGAGAAGATTTCAGAATGACTTCAAATAAACTCTAAAATGTAAGTATAGTGTATCCACCATCTACTAGTTTCTTAAAGCTAGGATGACCTTGATACTCATCTATGAGTTCTATTTTACAAATAGCTGCATCATCCTTAACTCCAAATCTTCCAGCCGCGGTTTCGCATACACCTGTAATTTTGTCTTTAACTGATTCAAACAATGACAGATATTTACTACCTTCTTCAGTAAATTTACCTATCCATTTTGTTCCAGCACCATCAAATATAATTTGTACTTCATCCCCTGCATCTTTAAATTCTTTAGCAGCCATTAGTCCATTCACAGCTCTACCGAAATCCCCGGGACCTGCAGTATCTGCTAAAATAACAATTGCAACTTTACTCATAAATAGTTATCTCCTTTTAGTTAAAACAATTATGGAGAAGACTTTAGAACCACTTGCACTAAAATGTAAGTATAGTGTATCCACCATCTACTAGTTTCTTAAAGCTAGGATGACCTTGATACTCATCTATTAGTTCTATTTTACAACTAGCTGCATCATCCTTAACTCCAAATGCTCCAGCACAGTATCCGCAGACACCTGTAATTTTGTCTTTAACTGATTCAAACAATGACAGATATTTACTACCTTCTTCAGTAAATTTACCTATCCATTTTGTTCCAGCACCATCAAATATAATTTGTACTTCATCCCCTGCATCTTTAAATTCTTTAGCAGCCATTAGTCCATTCACAGCTCTACCGAAATCCCCGGGACCTGCAGTATCTGCTAAAATAACAATTGCAACTTTACTCATAAATAATCACCTCACTCTAATTAATATCAACCTTAACATACTTTTTCTTCAATATTGAACCTAGTAGATAGATCGAACCTGTTATTAGATACTCTTCATTATTAGCTAAGATTGATGGTATTTGGTTGTTTGCTATATAGTGAATATTTTTATTTTTTAATTTTTCCGCAACAATTTTAGCTTGAAAGCTTCTTTCGTTTGGAACCTCTGTTAAGTAGATATTTTTAGCTATTTTTTTTAATAATTTAATACAATCTAAAGGATTTTTATCTTTCAACATACCTATAATTATATTTATCTTTTTTTTATTATATTCTAGTTGATAGTTCTCAATTAAAGTCTTTACAGAGTGTATGTTGTGTGAAATGTCAATTATTAGGAGAGGGTCTTTTGATACTGTCTGGAACCTCCCAGGATTAAACACTTCTGATAAAGATTTTTCTAACTTCAAGTTATTAATTCTCAAACCATACTCTTTCTCTGATAGCTCTATAGCTTTTATTGCAACACCAAGATTGTGATTTTGATGAGCACCTTTAAGCTTTGATTTGAATTTAAAACTAAGTTCTTTGGATGTGTAAATAAAATTTTTATTTTTTTTTGAAACGGAGAAGTCCTTATTTATTCTAAAGATTTGAGTTTGATTCTTTTTACAATACTTATCAAAAACTTTTAGTGATTCAGATTTTGCTGAAGTTATTAATTTGCTGCCAATATTTGTTATTCCAATCTTTTCGTAAGCTATTTCTTTTAATGAATCACCTAAAAATTCGACATGATCCTTCTCTATATTAGTAATTATGCCTATCTTGGATTTTATTACGTTTGTTGCATCAAATTTACCTCCTAGCCCAACTTCGAATATATTTATGTCATTCTTTTTTTTGGAGAAATATAGAATTGCGGATGTTGTTAAAAGTTCAAAGAAGCTCAAGCTTATATTAACACTCGAACTTGCCTCTATACACTTACCTAAATATCTATCTAGTATCTTTTCTCTTATTTTTTTATTACTAATTCTGATTCTTTCAGTTATTTCAATTAGATGTGGTGACGTATAAAGACCTACCTTGTATCCCGAATCAGAATAAATTTTATTTAAGATAGTAGCAACAGTTCCTTTTCCATTTGTTCCAGATATTATAATATTCTTTTTTAAATTTAAGTGTGGATTTCCTAGAAATGAAAGTACCTTAAGCATTCCGTGGAGCCCTGGTTTAGTGCTGTTCTTTAGATTATTCAGATAGTTAACGTTATGAAGATCTAACCTGGTGGCCAACTAAGTTTCCTTCCTGCTAGGAAATGTAAGTGTATATGAAAGACTGACTGACCAGCATCAGATCCATTATTCATTACAAGCCTATAGCCGGTTGTAATATCGAGTTTTATTCCAATTTGCTTTGCTGCATAAAAAAGATTACCTACTACCTCATTATCTTGATAAGTTAGGTTTTCAGGCATATCTATATATTTCTTAGGAATGATTAGAATGTGCACTGGTGCTTGAGGGTTTAAGTCATTGAAAGCAAGGGTTAAGGAATCTTCATATATTATTTCAGAAGGAATTTCTTTTCTTATAATTTTCCCAAAAATTGTATTATTCATACTTCTTCAAGTACCGCAAATGCAACAGCATACTGATCTGAATGTGTTATAGATAGATGAATTTTATTTCCCAGTTTTTGTTTTTTTATAGATGCAATTGGTTTTCCCTTTTTATCTTTTACTATGCTAATATCTTTAAACGAAATAGATCCTCCAATACCAGAACCAAATGCTTTTGATATAGCTTCTTTGGCTGCAAATTTACCAGCTAAATTTTGTATAAGTCTTTTATGTGAAGAATAGGGTGATACTTCTTCTGGATTGAAAATCCTATTAATTAGTTTTTCACCCCAGTTGGAATGAAGCTTTTTAAACCTACTAATTTCCAAAATATCAGTTCCGATACCTTTAATCATGATAATTTATTATATCCTGTATTCTCGTTATTGACTCATTCAAACCATAAAAAATTGAATTACTTATTATGCTGTGGCCAATATTGTATTCTCTTAATTCTTTAATTTTTATCAGTTTTTTGAGATTTTTTTCATTTAATCCATGGCCAGCTGCAGTATAAAGTTTTAATTTAGTTGAGTAAATAGCAGCTTTTTTAATTCTTAGATACTCCTTATCGCCTTTCTTTTTATAATTATCAGAATATTTACCAGTATTTATTTCGACTCCGTATACCCCAAGCTTGTTAGCCGACTCTATTTGCATCTTTATAGGATCTATAAAAAGCATTACTTTAATTTTGGAAGATAACTTTCCAATTATTTTCACTAAATGAGGATAGTTTTTTTTAAGATTCAAGCCGCCTTCAGTTGTAAGCTCCATTCTTTTTTCAGGAACTAGCGTTACAACTTGAGGCATAATTTTATTGGCTATTCTGACCATGTCTAGAGTAGGAGCCATTTCTAAATTTAAATGAAAATTAAATTTTCTTTTATAGGTTATTAAATCTTTTGTCTGGATATGTCTCCTGTCCTCTCTAAGATGCATAACTACTCCATCAGCCTTAGCTTTTTTAATGATTGATATAGAATCAATTGGATCTGGAAACTCTCCAAGTCTAGCTTGTCTTAATGTTGCAATATGATCTATGTTAATATTTAATTTAACTTTCATTGTATTCCTTTATTATTGATTCAAATTTATCTATCTGTATCTTTAAATCTTCAGGATTTAAACCTTGGATAAGCAATCTAATTTTGTCTTCTGTACCTGAATATCTTATATTCATATATCCTTTTGATTTAAAATTAGTATGAAATTCTTTTATAAATTTTCTCATTCCTAAGATTTTGTTTATTCTGTCTTTCTTTACTATATTGTAGCTGTTAAGAACATTTGAGTTAAGCTTTATTCTGTCAATATAGTCAAAATCCAATCTTCTTCTGAATAGAAGATTAAGGATGTATATTAATGTTATATTTGCATCAGAAGTATTAAGTAAATCCTTGATAATATAATGACCAGAATTTTCACCTCCAAATGAAGCATTCTCTTTTTTCATCATTTGATAAACATTCTTGTCGCCAACATCAGACCTTAGAACTTGAATCCCTCTTTTTTCTAGCCTTTTCTCTATAATATTGTTGCTCATTATAGTTGTAATAAGCTTAGAATCCCTTTTTAGAGAACTTTCTGCTATGAATGCTATTATTTTATCTCCTTCTATTGGTTTCCCATTCTTGTTTACAAAAACTACCCTATCTGCATCTCCGTCAATAGAAACTCCAAAGTCTAGATTTCTTTTTTTTACATAGTTTCCTACTTTACTCAAGCACTCTACACCACAGTTTTTATTTATATTTATACCATTTGGTCGAACTGAGATTAGCAGAAAGTTCTGTTGAAGTCTCTCTAGTAACCTTTTTGTTGTTTTACAAGAAGCGCCATTTGCAAGATCAATACAAAATTTAAAATTTGGTAATTTTAGTTTTGAAACTATTGATGCTATTTCATTTACATATTCGGTACCAGAGTCTTTATATGTAATATTAATAGCCTTAGTCTTTTTTTTTATAAATTTTTTTTTATATATTCTCTCTATAGCCTTTTCATCAACCGAGGATATTTTTTCACCTTTTTTATTTATAAACTTAATCCCGTTATATTCAAAATTGTTATGAGATGCTGTAATCATAGCTCCTGCCGAATTAGGGTACTTGTTTGTGAAGATAGAAAGTGAAGATGTTGGGAGAATCCCAAGACTTATTGTATTTAGGCCCGAAATATTTATACCTTTGATAATATTTGCTTCAACGAAGTCGGAAGTTTTTCTAGTATCTTTGGATATGAATACATTAGAGACATTATCGTTGTTCTTTAGGAGATAAGCTCCAAAGGAATACCCGATTTTAATTAGACTTTCTTTTGTGAAGTAGCCTTTGTATGGGTAGCCTCTAATTCCATCAGTTCCAAACATTAGATAGCTCCATGGAAATTTTTATCATTTCTTTAGTATCTTTTATGTTATGAACCCTTACTAAATTAGCACCATTATTAAGACAAAAGCAAGCAGCTACTACTGAAGCATTTTCCCTATCTTTCGGATTTTTTATTTTTAGAATATCACCTAAAAAAGCTTTATTTGAAACTCCATACATAAGAGGAAGATTGAGTTTTAGAAATTGACTAGCCTTATTAATTAATTCTAAATTTTGATTAGTAGTTTTCCCAAATCCTATTCCAGGATCTATTATAATAGATCCTGGGTATATACCAGACTCTAAACTAATTTTAATCTTGCTTTTAAAATATTTCTTAATCTCTTTCATTATGTCCTTGTAATCTGTCTTTGATTGCATTCTGTGAGGTAAGTCAGATGTATGATTTATTATTACAGCCGCTTTATGGTCAGCAATGACTCTTGGCATTTCTGGATCAAATTGATATCCAGTTACATCATTTATAATCTCTGCCCCTTCCTTTAGGCATATATCAGCAACATGACTTTTCATAGTATCTACTGATATTGGTATATCAAAATTTTTCTTAATTAATATTAGCTTTTCTATTACTCTATCTTTTTCAATTTCGGCTGAGATTCTCTTTGATTGAGGACTTGAAGATTCTCCTCCTATATCTAGAATGTCGGCTCCTTCTTTGACTATTTGCTCGACTCTTTTCAATAAGGAGTCTTTAGTTCTATATTTGTTACCATCGTAGAATGAGTCAGGGGTAAGATTTAAGATAGCTACAATTAAAGGAGATTGGTCTAAGTTGAATTTCTTTTTTTTAATTTTTAGATGCATTTCTATGCTTTTTCTATACTTTTTAATGCAGCTGTTGGATCGCTCTGAAGACCTGACCAGCCTGAATCGTTATTGCTTCCTGAGCCAGATGAATCACCAGGGGTCTCATCCTCCGGAGGTGTTTTAGGATTGTCACCATTAATAAGTTCGTCTAACTGTTTTGCATTTACACTTTCTGTTTCTAGCAATAGATTAGCTAGATTGTGAAGCATTTTTTCATTTTCTTTTAATAATTTTAGTGAGTAATTATATTGGTTTACTATTATCTCTTTGATTTCTGAGTCTATTTCAATACTTGTAGCTTCACTATGATCAGTCCTTGAGGACATATCTTTTCCAAGAAATACAGCCCCTTCTTTTTGAGCTAACCTTATAGGACCAACTTTTTCTGACATTCCCCATTCTGTAACCATTTTACGAGACATTTCAGTAGCTCTTTCTAAATCATTCCCAGCACCAGTTGTTCTTTCATTGTATATTATTTCTTCTGCAGCTCTTCCAGCTAGTAATACAGCTATACTTTTAAGCAGGTAGTCTCTACTTAGCATATATTTGTCTTCAGTCGGTAGCTGCTGTGTTAAACCAAGAGCCATTCCTCTCGGTATAATTGTCACTTTGTGTACCGGGTCAGTCCCAGGTGTAAGCTTAGCGACCAAAGCATGACCAGCTTCATGATATGCTGTCACTTTCCTTTCGTGGTCACTTATAACCATGCTCTTTCTCTCGGCACCCATAACAACCTTATCTTTTGCAAATTCAAAATCATCCATATCAAGGGTAGTCTTATCACTTCTGGCGGCCCTAAGAGCAGCTTCATTGACTAAATTCTCTATGTCTGCACCTGAAAAACCGGGAGTAGAGCGTGCTACAACTTTAAGCTCAACATCTTTGTGGAGTGGCGTCTTTCTGGTGTGAACCTTTAATATTTCCTCTCTGCCTTTAACGTCTGGCCTTGGTACCACAACTTGTCTATCAAATCTTCCTGGTCTTAATAATGCTGGATCCAATACATCAGGTCTATTCGTTGCAGCCATAACTATAATGCCTTCTGTTGATTCAAAGCCGTCCATTTCAACCAATAATTGATTCAGTGTTTGCTCTCTTTCATCATGACCACCACCTAGACCTGCTCCTCTATGTCTTCCTACAGCATCTAGCTCATCAACAAAAACTATACAAGGTGCATTTTTTTTGGCCTGAGCAAAAAGATCTCTCACCCTGGAAGCACCAACACCAACAAACATTTCAACAAAGTCACTTCCACTTATTATAAAGAATGGAACCAATGCTTCTCCAGCAATAGCTTTAGCTAGAAGAGTTTTTCCAGTACCCGGAGAACCTACTAAGAGTATTCCCTTAGGAATCCTACCGCCAAGATTTGTAAATTTTTTAGGATTTTTTAAAAAATCAACAATCTCTTGAACTTCTTCTTTTGATTCATCTATTCCAGCAACATCGGCAAAATTTTTCTTATTATCTTCTTTGTTTAACATCCTTGCTTTACTTTTACCAAAACTCATTGCTCCCTTTCCGCCAGCTTGAATTTGCCTAAAAAAGAAAACCATTATTAATATAAGGAAAATCATTGGACCCCAGTTTATTAAAAAGCCTAGTAGCCCACTTTCTTGGTCAGATATAAAGTTGAAATTGATTTTCTTTGATGAAAGCTTTATTAATAATTCATCACCAACAGGTCCAAACGTTTTAAAGTATTCTGGTTTACCATCTCCAGCTGGCATTAGGAATTCACCAGAGATTTCATTACCTTTTATTTCAACTTGTAAGACTTGACCTGCATCTACAACATCCAAGAATTCACTATATTTTAAATCGTTATATTCTTTTTTTCCTTCTGAAAGGATCTGGTAAGCTCCCATTAAAGAAGCAAAAATAATAAACCAAACAAATAAATTTTTTATAAAAGAGTTGTTCATAAAACACAATATACCTAAAAAAACTAGCTAAAGATACCAGTGCTTAGATATCTTTCTCCGGTATCACATAAGATTGTCACAACTTTATCACCTTTATTAAGTTGTTTTGCTATGACAATAGACGCCAATACATTTGCACCAGCAGAGACACCTACAAGAAGGCCATAATCAGTCGCCAGTTTTTTCGTCATAGCGATCGCTTCTTTTCCTTTTATCTTAATTACTTGGTCGTAGGAATTTTTATCAAGAGTCTGAGGTATAAAACCTGGACCTATACCTTGAATTAAGTGAGGTCTTGACTCTCCTTCTGAGATAGTAGGACACTCATACGGCTCAACGGCAACTATTTCTATACTAGGTATTTTTTCCTTTAATGCACTCCCAACACCTGAAATTGTTCCACCAGTGCCTACACCTGCTACGAAACAATTAATTTCTGAATCCATTTGATTAATAATTTCTAAAGCTGTTGTTTTTTTATGTGCCTCAGGGTTGCTAAAATTATTAAACTGTTTAGGTGAAAATGAGTTCTTAATATCTTTAAGTAGTTCTTCACATTTTTGAATAGAGCCCTCCATTTGAGTTTCCTTCGGAGTTAGTATTACTTTTGCTCCATATGCTGCTAACATTTTTCTTCTTTCTTCACTCATATCCTCAGGCATGGCAAGTATCAATTTGTATCCTTTTGTTGCACATATCAGAGCCAGACCTATTCCTGTGTTACCACTCGTAGGCTCAATTATAGTAGTTTTTCCAGGAGTAATTAAGTTTTTATCTTCCGCATCTTCAATCATCTTGAGGCATATTCTGTCTTTTATACTACCCGCTGGGTTTAGGCTCTCTAATTTCCCAAATATTTCAACTTCTTGATTTTGATATAAATTATCAAGTTTAATAATAGGAGTGTTCCCAATTGTCTCCAAAATACTCGTGAACAATTTCATTATTTGTATTTTTTCTCTATGATTAAATTTAAAACTTTTAGGAAGTTGTCTTCATCGTAATCCTTAAGGTCTTTTAAGAAGATTCTTAGCTCAGGCCAAAGCATATCTTTCTTCATACTTTCGTTCTTAACTTTAAGTATTAATCCTTTTAAGACTTGATCGTTTGTATTTTTTAAAATTTCTTTAAAGCTCATCCTCTAAACTTACCTTAAGAGTAGTTAAAATAAAGACTTAACTAGTCCACCATCAACATTGATAGAATTCCCAGTAATATAACTAGCCATTTCAGAACATAAAAAGGTTACTATAGGTGCAAATTCTTCGGGATTACCAATTCTTCCAATTGGCAAGTCCTGACCTAAAGCTTCTAGTATGTCACGCTTATCTATTCCGCTCTCTTTGCTCTTCAACTCTGATATCTGAAGTATTCGATCAGTAAGTATTCTCCCAGGTAAAACATTATTTACCATGATATTAAATTTTGCGTATTCATTAGAGATAGATTTTGAGAATGAAGTTGTCGCAGATCTCATTATATTTGAGAGTATAAGACTATCTATGGGTTGCTTGGCAGATGTGGATGTAATATTAACGATTCTTCCCCAGTTATTTGCTTTCATTATGGGAAGAACTAGTTTCGTAAGTATAAATGTATTCTTTAAATTTTTATTAAATGCATTTATTAATTGTTCTTCGTTAACATCATCAAAAGTTCCTTGGTCAGGACCGCCACAATTGTTTACTAAAATATCTATTCTTTGACTTTTAGAAACTGCAAATTTAAATAATTTTACTATCCCCTCGTTCGTTGATAAGTCCACTTTTAAAGAGTGAAAGTTATTATGACCTTCATTTGATAAAATTTCCTTAGCTCGAGAAATATTTGCCTCTTTAGATGAGCAGATTAAAACTTCACATCCTTCATTTAATAAAGATTTTGCTACAGCAAAGCCTAGACCTTTGGTTGAAGCGCACACGATAGCGAACTTGTTATCTAATTTTAGGTTCATACTTTAATGTATAATATTTTCATGAAAAAGCTAAGACTTAATTTTAGTGAGAAGAATGCATTAATAGTGGCTTTTGCTCTTAACTTTTTTATATTTGGGATAGAATTATACTACGGATATCTAGAGAATTCGTCGGCCTTATTGAGTGATAGTGCCCATAATGTTGGGGATGCTATAATTTTGGGTACAAGTATTTTTGTAATTTATTCAAGCCAAAGAACAAAAGCTGTCTTGGCTATTTCTAAATGCACGATATGGGGTCTGTTTGGACTATTAGCCTTGTATCAAGTCTATTTAAGCTATACTTCTGGCCAAGTTCCCTCATTTTATACTGTTGGATGGATTGGATTCTTAGCTTTGTGTGTAAATATAGCTTCGACTTTATTACTTGTCCCATTTAGAAATAATGATGTCAATCTTAAAAGTGCATTTGTTTGTTGTAGGAATGATGCTTTTGGGAATGTCTTGATTATAGCTTCTGGATTTTTTGTTTATAAGTTGAACTCATCGTGGCCAGATCTTGTTGCGGGGTCACTAATTGGTATTATAATATTATTTAGTGCTACAAAGTTAGGATTAGAGAGTTATCACATAATAAAATCTAACAAAGTAGATGTAGGAGGTTAGTCCTGTTTATAAAATCAATCCTTAAAGAATGGTCTTCTGCATTAAAGTTTTCTGAAAATAAAAAAATCTGTTTAATTTTTAGAAAAGGTGGGATACATGAACAAGAGTTTATTAAGAAGGAAGAGTATTTTGGTTTTTTCCCTACTTTTGAACATGAATCCAACGAGACAGTAAGAAAAGATTTCCGTAATAGCAAGTACCTATTGAATGAGAAAGCTGATTACAGTGGTCAATCATATGTTCAATATTTAGGGAAAATTAATTCTGGATATGAGATCTCTTCACCTGATCAATTGGACTCTTTGGAAGATTTTCACATATGGGAAAAGTCTTACTTGATCGATAGATTTAATTTTAGACCAACGAAACCTCTAATTTGCTATGTTCTAGATATTTTTAAAATAAAACTACCAAAAAGAATTGAATACGATCCCGAAAAGGCTAGGGGGTGTACTTCCTGGTTTGATTTAGAAAAAGAGGTAGAAGTTCATAGTTTTCAAAAAATAAATGATAGTTTCCAGGTAAACAAAGCACTAAGAATTCTTGAAAAAATGTAGCCTTACCCTTTTGCTTTCTTTACATCTTTACTAATAGAATCTGCAACTGATTTATCTTTTTTCTTTTCTGTTGAAGCATCTATACTTTGTTTTGTGGCGTCTTGACCTTCCGTTGGTGGAGAGGTGTGTGAAATTTTAGGTTTTCTTGCATAGTCTGTCGAGTACCAACCATCACCCTTTAATTGAAAAGATGAAAGAGAAATTAATTTCTTAACTTTTGATTTTTTACAATGAGGGCACTTCGTGATGTCTTTATCACTGAAAGATTGCAATTCTTCAAATATCTTATTACATTTCAGGCACTCGTATTCATAAATCGGCATTATATAACTCCTTATTTTACCTTCTTCAAATATATAAAGTTTTTTTTATAAATTCAAGAGGCCTATGTAGTCTCTTGCATTAAATGATAGACCGGTTTCATGAGCTTCATTACTACAGAGATATAGAAAAACTGGAAGTATATCCTCTGGTTGAGGTATTTTTGCTTGGTCCTCTTCAGGTAACGCGACTTTTCTCATAGCAGTAGCTGTCCCACCAGGGTTTACAGTATTAACTATAATATCGTCTACTTTAAGTTCTTGAGACAAGATGACTGAAAGTCCTTCCATTCCCATCTTTGAGATTGAGTAAGCTCCCCACTTTTCTCTAGGTTTTTGACCAACGGATGAGCTTGTTATTATTAATGAGCCCTTTTTTGATTTTTTTATAGCAGGCAACAATTCTTTTATTAAAAGAAACTGATTGTTTAAATTAACATCAATAGTCTCACACCACGTATTGTAATCATAATCTTCGATTTTATCTAAATCACCAAGAACGCCTGCGTTACAGACTAAAACATCAATTTTACCAAAAGTCTCACTTACTTTTTTAGAAAAGTCTTTTATAGATTCAGGAACATTCAAGCTAAGTTCCATAGGATAGAAATTTCTGCTGAACTTAGTTTTAGTCTCATCTAAAGAATTAATTTCACGACTTGTTCCAATAACTATATTGCCTAAATCTAGAAGTTTTTCAGTCAGTGCTAATCCTATACCCCTTGAAGCTCCTGTAACAATAACAGTCTTAGATTTTAAAAACTGTGGATCAAAATTCTCTATATTCATAAGTCTTTATTTTAACTTAAATATAGGTTCTATGTTTTTAATTTGTTTTCGTTCCTGGTGAAGCTAGGCCAAGATAAAAAGTGATAATTATAGGAAGTATTATTGAAAACATAAAAAGATTAAGTTGATTTGCAGCTTGTAAGAAAGAGGGTAGAAAAAGTGTAAGAACATAAAAGATTGGGATCCATTCAGAAGAGTTAATTTCATTAACCCTTTTTTTAGCTATAAAAAAGGAAAAAACTAATATTATGATACTCAGAAGCCTTGGTATCATTTTAGTAATAAAGAACATCATAAACGATATTCTATCTTGTCCAATTTCAATGAAGATAGAGTTTCCTACTGCGTCTAAAATTAAAGAGAGCAAATTTAAACTTAGAATAGCAGTCCAAAAGGTTTTTCTATCCAAATTTCCGTCACTAGACAAAAGAAGCCATTTCATGTTCATGTCAGAATCTTAACCCAAATCCTTGACTTTTATATAGTGAATTTGATAGAAGTTGAATATAAAGCTATACAATTGTCCTCAATGGTTTTTTCCTCCTTCTGTTCTCTCAGAATAAGCTTTAAGGAGATATTTATGGAAAAACAAGAAAAAAAAGCAATTAGCTCAGATTTTCTAACTAAGAACTATTGTCCCTCGTGCCTGCAATTCAAAAATATAGAGAAAAAGATATCAATTGTTGTTGAACATAAGAGGAAAGAATACGATTTGATATCATCATGCCCTGATTGTGGAACAACATTGAAAAGGAAAAATAAATTTTTTGATCTAGGTGGTGGTGATTAATTGTCTAGAAGCTCAAGAGATAATCGTGAAGCTAGTTTGAAATACCTTACAGCCAAGCACAGGGCTCTTGATATAAAAGTATCTGATTCATGGAATACCTATGTTACTGATTCAATCCTAAAGAAATTAAAGTTCGAAAAGGCTAAGATTAAAGCAGAAATGCAATCTTTAAAAAAATCAAAATAATTTCTTTATTTGTAAAAATCAAGTTTAATATGTAAATTGAGTTTATGCGGTTACTTCTTCTTCTCTTTCTTTTAATTCCACAATTTTCATTTGCTAAAGGCGAAGATTTTATTAAAAAAATATCTTCCTGTGCTGAAAAAATTCAGAATGAGTACCCACCAGAAGAAAGGGTCCCAATAAAGTTGATAGTTGCACAAGCAATACTTGAGTCAAATTGGGGTAAATCTCGTTTTGCAATCGAAGGGAATAATTTTTTTGGTATTAGGACTTGGGATTTAACTAGAAATCATCTAAAACCTCTTGCGAATAGTGAATCAAAGTTTGGATTAGTTGTTTATAGTGATATGTGCAGCTCTGTAAAAGACTATTTGTTTGTTCTTAACACCTCAGAAAAGTATTCGAATCTTAGAAGAATCAGGTTTATTGAATTAAAACTATGGGGAAGGGTTGATCCGATTCTTTTAGCTAAGCACTTGGAGTTCTACAGCGAAGAAGGTGATACTTATATAGCGAAAGTAGTTAGTCAAATAAAAGGAATTGAGAACTATTAACTTCTATCGCTTTAGAACATAAGTCTTAATTATACCTTCTTTATGAATCTCAATTGTATCTGGAGATTTAAGTATGAATTTACAACTGGTATTACTGCATTCTTTTTTATTTATAGACTTCAACTTTCTAAGATTAGACATTATGATAGTTTTCATAGAGTGGTCAAAAATAAATTCGTCAAATTCTTGGAGCACATTCGGACTCTTAGATGATTTAAAAAAATTCCCTGAATGTGCACTGGTTGATAATAGAAGAAATAGAAAAAAGACTTTAAACAACTAGTAGTATCTCCTTTTGCTCGACCTGGTTATTCCTCTGATCATCAAAGGAAGGAAGAAAAATATGAATTGATAATAAAACAAGCTTAAATAATTTTCAGAAAAAATCAAAATAGTTGGATAGAAGAGTAGGGTTAGAGGAAAGATTAGAACACCAACTATCGAAAATACTAACCCGTTCAGTGCGTATATTAAAATTATACTTTTATAAATAAAAAAAAATGATGATCCCAATAAATAGATAGTTATATATTTAGATAAGAAAGTGCTTCTTATTCTAATTTTCATTAAGTCTGATAGAATCGGTACAAACATATTTAATTATAAATCAATAATCATATTATTTTTAGACTGTACATAGAAATCAATTTTTGCAGAACTCTCATATGATTTATCCATACTTTGATTATTAAATTTCAAACGTGCTACTGTTGATGTCTCCATATCTCTAATATCATAATTTCCTACTAAGTAGGAAAGTAAGTCGCTAACGCCAGGATTGTGACCAATTATCGTTAGCATGCTTGTATTTTTTGCTTCAACTACTATTTCTTTTAGTAGTTTTTTAAATGTTCCAAGATAGCTATCATGGGAATAGATTATTTTACTCTCAGGATTTAATGAATTTTTAATACAATCTAGAGTCTCTCTTGTTCTTATAGATGTTGAGCATATGATTTTGTGCTTGTGAAAGTTGTACTCCATTAAGTAGGCATCTATAGTCTCCAAGTCATTTTTACCTTTTTCACTCAGACTTCTTAGAAAATCATTTTCGTCACTTGAAGGTGTTTCTGATTCTCCATGCCTTATTATATTTAAATATTTCACAATTAATCTACACTTCCCTTTTAAAACTTGAAAAAGATTATAAAGTCATTTCCTGAATAATCCTAAAAATTGACATAGGTAAATCTTGAACTATTTTATAAGTTATTGAAGTTGGATAGGGGTTAAAATGGTTAAAAAAGAAATTAACATCCTTTGTGTATGTATACATAATTCTGCAAGAAGCCAAATAGCTGAAGTTTTACTGAATAACCTATCTGAAAATATAATAGCAAAAAGTGCAGGTATTCAACCAGGTAAGCTAAATCAGCTTGCCGTGGCCTCTATGCTAGAGTTAGGGATTGATATTTCCAAAAATAAAACTAAATCTGTTGAAGAGATTCTAAGAAAAAATATTAGATTTGATTATGTAATTTTTGTTTGTTCTGAATCACAAACAAATAGCTGCCCAGTTATTCCATATGAATCAAAGAAAATATATTGGCCAATTGATGATCCATCTCTGTTAAGTGGTACAGCTATGTTTAAATTAAAAAAGATTGGTCTGATTAGAGATAAGATTCAAGTACTTGTGAATAACTTTATAGAAGAATATAAGATTCTATAGATTCAAGGTTTTTTTAAATTAAGATTTACTATAATTCACATTATCTTTGGTACAATAAATCAATGAGGCATATAATTTATCTGCTATTTTTTTTTTCGCTAATTATTCCTCACTTCTCTTATTCTGATTCCATAGTTAAGATTATTGTTCCTAAGATAAGTAAAGAATTTTTAGTTGGTGAATCTTTGTTTAAAAAAAATTGCCTCGCTTGTCATGGTATTCACGGTTCTGGTAAAAAGAACTTTGGTCCTCCACTCATCCACAAGCTATACGAATCAAGCCATCATGGGGACAGTTCTTTTGTCTCAGCTATCAGGAATGGTGTCAAATCTCATCATTGGAACTTTGGAGATATGGCTCCTGTAGAAAATATTTCAGATGATGAAATTTTAAAAGTTATAGGTTATATAAGATTTATACAAAGAGCTAATGATATTTATTAAAAATAGCTAGGCAAGTTTAGAGTTTCTTTTTCTTTCATTTGGACATAGGAACTTCTTCCTCAACCTTAAATTCTTAGGAGTAACTTCTATCATCTCATCTTCTTTTATATAGGCCATTATCTCTTCTAAGGATAAGCTTCTAGGGGTAATCAAGGTTACTGCTTTGTCACTACCCGAAGCTCTCATGTTCGTAAGCTGTTTTCCTTTTATTACATTTATATCTAAGTCATTATCTTTGCTATGTTCGCCTACAATCATCCCTTCGTAAACTTGAGTCTGGGGTCCAATAAACATTGCTCCTCGATCCTGTAACTTAAATAAAGCAAAAGATACACTTGTCCCATTCTCGGCAGAGACTAGTGCCCCGTTTCTTCTACTTTGGATGTCTCCTTTATAGGAGTCATATGAGTGAAAAAGTCTATTAACAACTGCTGTTCCTCTAGTTTCCGTTAGAAGCTTACCTTGATATCCGATCAAACCTCTAGATGGAGCATGGAAGATTAATCTACTTTTACCGGCTCCGACAGTCTTCATGTTTAACATCTCCGCTTTCCTCTTGTTCATACCATCAATAACACTACTTGAATACTCTTCGTCAACATCAATTATTACTTCTTCAATTGGCTCAGTCCGCTTACCGTTGGCATCTTCTTTAAATAAAACTCTTGGTCTACCTATTGTCAATTCAAAACCTTCTCTTCTCATTTCCTCTATTAATACTCCAAGTTGTAACTCACCCCGACCGCTAATTTCAAAAGCATCTTTGTTTGGATTCTCTGAAAAGTTTATAGCAACATTAGTTTCAGCTTCGGCTAGAAGACGATCTCTAATCAAAGTTGATGTAACTTTTTTACCTTCTCGTCCAGCTAAGGGAGAATCGTTAACAGATATAGTGACGGACATAGTAGGTGGGTCTATAGGTGTTGACTCAAGTGGTTTCGTTACTGAAGGTGAACATATAGTGTCTGACACCGTAGCTTTACTTAAACCAGCGATACAAATAATGTCCCCCGCACTTACTTTATCTACAGCTACTCTTGAAGTCCCCTCGAATTTTAACAATTTTGTTAATCTTCCTGTTTCAATGGACTTACCATCTAAGTTGATTGCTTTTACTGTTTCATTAACATTAGCACTACCTTGTATCACTCTTCCTACTAAACATCTTCCTATGAATTGGTCAGAATCTAATAAAGTTACTAGCATAGCAAAAGGTTTATCAATTTGAACATCTGGACTTGGTACGTGATCTAATATTAAGTCGAGTAGGGGCTCAACATTCTCTCTTGGGTCGTCTAATTCCTTTGCACACCAGCCATCCCTGCCAACCGCATATAAAATAGGAAAGTCTAATTGCTTATCCGTAGCGTCTAGTGCAACAAAAAGGTCAAATACTTCGTTAACTACATCATCTGGTCTAGCGTCTGATCTATCAATCTTATTTATTATAACTACAGGGTCTAATCCTTGAGCTAAGGCTTTTCCTAGCACAAATTTTGTTTGTGGCATTGGGCCCTCTGCTGCATCTATTAAGAGTAATACGCCATCTGCCATGTCCAACACCCTTTCAACTTCTCCACCAAAATCAGCATGACCTGGAGTATCTATAATATTGATCCTGATACCTTTGTAGTCTATAGATGTTGGTTTAGCTAGTATTGTGATACCTCTTTCTTTTTCTAAATCTCCAGTATCCATTAATAATTCTGTTTTTTTCTCAGTTTCTCTCATAAGACCACTGTTACACTGCTTTAAAAGTGCGTCACACAAGGTTGTCTTTCCATGATCTACGTGAGCTATTATAGCTATATTTCTTATATTAAGACTCATAATTGATAATGCATACTAACTCTATTTGATATAAATACAAACAATTTGTTATAACACAAGTAAATTGTGGGAATGGATTCTACATATTCCGCACAAAATTAACCTTATGTAAACTTGTAATAAGAAATATTATTGAAGTTCCTATGTGATTATAAATTCACTTGGATTTATGTAAACTTTTGACTTCTATTTAGATGCAATGGAGACACTGTGCTCATAGAATGAGTACAGTTGCCTAAATCAAACGAACCGGAGTTAAACGAATCAGGATTAATGAAATGTACATGTTTTATGTATTCTGATGAAATACAACCTTGCATTGAAAAAGCTAGAAATTCGGCGTTTCTTACTCGCATTATTTCTTTGGATGATAAATATTTCTTTTTGATACGTGTAAAGTTGCCGTCCATGGTTAATGAAGTTTGTTGCCATGCAGCAGATTGCGCTTCTTTCATGTTTGGTATTAGGAGCGCGAAATCTATGATATCTATATTGAATTCAAATTTTGTATCATTATTAGCAGCATTTCCATCTGAAAATATACAGTGTATCTCAGGATCAATAATCACTTTTATATCAATTGCTAAAATGCAACAATCTTCTCCACTTGATAACCCGTTTATTGCTGGGCTATCAGGAATCAAATAGAATGGAACAAAATCGTTAACATTGTAAGCAAAACTTAACGATGGAACAACTTCTTTCCCACCTATCGTCTTTTTATCTCTTCTTTCTACTATGGCCTTATTGCTATGAGTTGTGTAAGGAATATCACCTACTTCTAAATCGTTATGTGAAATTAAACCACTATTAAGGATTGAATTTAAATTTTTAATACTTGTACAATGATAAAAATATTTAAAAACTGGGTGGAGGTGATATTTGTTTTTGTATAAATTATGAATATTTTTCTTTCTTTCTTCTGGTTTTTGATCCTTAGTATTCATATCAAAAATCCATATTCACTTGCTTAGGCTTACTCTCTTTTACTATTTGGAATTCTTTGTTGTATGAATAGATTGACTCCAAAATGGTATTGCTGAATTCATAATTATGTATTTGTGCAAAATTAACAATTTGATCCGAATTTATACATTCGTGAACACGATCTAAGGTTATCTTCCTAATCCCTTTAAGCTCAAGCTCTTCCTTAAGATCTTTTACATCTAAACCTTTTAATTTTTCTTTAATTTCTAAAAGTTTTTTATCAGTAGCTGTATTATCAAACTCAAATATTTTAATTTTTATACTCTTAATCTTTTTAAGGTAACTAATCATTACCTCTTTTGACCTTTCAATATCAAGCTTTCCAGATTGTGCACCTAATAGTGGAAAAGATATTGATTTAATATCATATTTTTCAACAAGGCTTTGATGGTGTTTAATGAAGTATTTAAGACCCTCCTCTATGTATTCAATCTTCGTGGGAAATCTGAATAAGTTCTTTGTAGGGAAGCATAAAATCATCGGGTTTGATTCTTTAAATAACCATGGCCTACCAATTTTAATGTTATCATTTTGACATTCTTGAACATATTGACTAAACATTGAGGGAAATCGGTACCTGAAATCAAGAGCAATTCCTTTCCCCATGAACCCCTCACAATTTACGGTATTTACTAAAATATCAGAATTAGAATCAAAAATGTTGCCCTTTAGTATTTCTACCACAGTAATATTCTACTATATATAGGCTGAAAATACTTTATGTTGAGATTGCATCATCGTAAATGATAAAATCATTCACCCTACTCCCATAGTAGCAACAAAAATTTCTAAAAGTAACCATTTAATTGATTTAATAACAATTTTCATGGTTTTTTTGATATAAATAAGTAATTTTGTACTTCAAATGATAAAATTTATTTTTTCATATGTTAAAATGTATTTATGTCTATTTCTTGGGAAAGTTTTAAAAAGATAGCGAATTCTTCTTATAAAGTTAGAATTTCTTATACAGATAAATCTGGAAATAAGACAACAAGGATTATCTCCCCTATTAAGGCGCTTGAATATGGTGCAAATGATTATTTAGAAGCATATTGTCATACTAGAGAAGATAGAAGAAAGTTTATTCTCTCATCTATTTCAACTTTTGAAATTCTGGATGAACTTAAAAAGATAAATGCTCCGATAAATGCTCCGATAGAGTCTGGATTCGTATCGATTAATAATATAACTAAGGTCAACCTTGAACCCAAAGGATATCGTCCCAATGATGCTCAAATTGAAAGATTTTTTACTTTTACCGCAAAAGCCCTACTCTACATAATCTTTTTACCAGTTGTAGCATTATTAAGTGGTGGCTCAAGACGTAGTTCACGCGGTTCAGGTATTAGTACCTCATTTAGTAGGCGTGCTGCAAGAGACTATTATCATAGGACGAAATCTGTTAGCTCTTGCTATAAATCTGAGTGGTGATTAGTGCCTACGTGAACGCAATGCGTCAATTTCCTGGACAGGGTAGAAGACTAAAACTAGACCTTTTTTTGACTGTTTTAAAAAAAAACATATAAAAGTTATTTTTTTTGTCATAATTAAGAGATGAGTAAAAATTCACATGATAAAGATGTTACCAAAAAATCAAGTACAGATACCACCAACGAAAAATTACGCAACCTAGAAAATGATTTATGGGAAGCAGCAGATGAGCTCAGAGCGAATTCGAAACTAACTGCAGCAGAATACAAAGACCCAGTATTAGGTTTAATTCTGCTCAGATTTGCTGAAAATAAATTTGATGAAGTTTTATCGCAACTTGATATACCGATTAACCCGAGAACTGGAAAAGTGAGAGAGATTACAAAAGATGATTTTGTAGCGTCTAATGTGCTGTTCTTAAATAAACATGCAAAATATGAATATTTAGCTAATCTTCCTGAATCACAGGATGTAAACGAAGCTGTAAATAATGCCATGCGTTTAGTCGAATCTGAAAATAGTGATTTAGATGGGATATTGCCAAAAAATTATCATGAACTAGATTCAGATTTATTAAGAAAACTTATCAGGGTATTTAATAAAGAATCCGTAAAATCAATTAAGGGTGATGCATTCGGTAGAATTTACGAGTTCTTTTTAATGAAGTTTTCCATGATTGGCGCTGGTGCTCAAGAGGGTGGAGAGTTTTTTACACCAAAATCACTAGTAGAACTCATTGTTAATTTTATAGAACCTACTCACGGTATAATTCATGATCCGGCTTGTGGTTCAGGGGGGATGTTTGTACAAACTGGTTATTTTATACAAAATCTTCTTAAAAAATCAGTCAATGAAGCTATTACTGTTTATGGAACTGAGCTTAAAACAAATAACGCAAAACTAGCTAAGATGAACTTGGCTATTCACGGTATTGAGGGAAAAATACTTGAAGATAATAGTTACTATTGTGATTCTCATAACTTAATAGGTAAATGTGATTTTGTTATGGCTAATCCACCATTTAATGTAGATAAAATAGATAAAAAAAGAGACTTTGTTAAAGAAGACCCAAGACTGCCATTTGGGACCCCAAATAGTGACAATGGTAATTATATGTGGATCCAGTATTTTCACTCCTATCTAAATGATAACGGCAGAGCAGGCTTTGTTATGGCATCTTCTGCTACTGATGCTGGAAGTAGTGAAAAGCTAATACGTCAACAATTAATAGAAACTGGTGATGTTGAAGCTATCGTCAGTATTAGTAATAACTTCTTCTACACTCGTAGCTTACCCTGTCATGTGTGGTTTTTTAATAAGAACAAAAAGAATAAAGATACAATTATGATGATTGATGCTAGAAACACTTTTAGAAAGGTTAGTAGTAGAATTAACGATTTTACCTCTGAGCAACTTGAGGGCTTAACTACTATTGTAAAATCTTATCAAGGTGAAAAAGTCGACTTTAAAGCTAATGAATGGCTGACCACAAACTTTGAATCAGGCAGTTATGAGGATGTAGAAGGTTTATGTAAAGTCGCTACTATGGATGATATTATCGAGAACGATTACAGCCTCAACCCAGGTAGATATGTGGGCTTTAGTGTTCAGATTGATGAGGACTTTGATTATAAAGGAAGGATGTTTGAGATACATGGTGAGTTAACTGAACTGAATACTGAGAGTGATGATTTAATGAAGTCTATTCAAAAGTTGAAATTATGAGTAAATGGCAAAAGGTAAGATTTGGAGATGTAGTTAATTTTCCTCCAAAATCCTCATTAGTTAAGGGTACTCATTATCCATATGTTGAGCTTTCAGATATAGATATTTCTTATAAATATATAATAAGTAAGAAAGAAAAAGAGTATAGTGGTAGTGGCTCTAAGTTTGAAGATGGAGATACACTATTTGCGCGAATTTCTCCAAGTCTAGAAAATGGAAAAATTGCCCAAATAAAAAACCTTAAAAAAACAGGATTCGGTTCTGGGGAATTTTTTATCTTTCGTGGTAAAAAAGGTCTGACAGATAGTGACTTTGTTTATTATCTATCCCAGACTAAATCTTTTAAGAATAATGCTATTAATAGTATGGTAGGCACATCTGGTCGTCAAAGGGCTGATAATAAGTTTGTAGCAAAAACCAAAATCAACCTACCACCAATCCCAACCCAAAAAAAAATAGCAAAGATACTCTCTAATTACGATGATCTAATTGAGAACAACCTTAAACGTATTAAGCTACTAGAAGAGTCTGCAAGACTCACTTATGAAGAGTGGTTTTTACGCTTCAGAATCCATGGTAAGA
>Ga0315339_1001070_pt1 | contig 26670 bp, 19 predicted proteins | sample ASW17metaG_FD_204514 | JGI IMG/M metagenome (GOLD analysis project Ga0315339, IMG submission 204514) | Ammonia-oxidizing marine archaeal communities from Pacific Ocean, United States - ASW #17 | ecosystem: Environmental > Aquatic > Marine > Oceanic | place: USA: California | collected 2016-12-05 | reverse complement strand
TGGACTACGCCGCGAACGGACGCCTGACGATGCGCGATGGCAATCGTGATCCGGCGATGGCACCGCACGCGGCGTATCGCTGCGCCGGCGACGATCAGTGGTGCACGATCGCGTGCGCCGACGAGGCACAGTGGCGTGCGTTGTGCACGGTGATGGGCCGTTCGGCGCTGGCTGACGATCTTCGGTTCGCCAGCCTGACGGCGCGCAAAGCGAATGAGGCCACGCTGGACACGGAAGTCGAGGCTTGGACGTCGACCCGCACCCCCGATAGTGTGATGCGGTTGTGCGTGGCGGCCGGTGTGGCCGCAGGTGCGGTCTTGAGCCCGGAAGGACTGTTTAGCGATCCCCAGTTGACCGAGCGTGGCCAGTTCGTGTACATGGATCAGGTGGAGATGGGGAGTTACGCTTCAGACGGCAACGCGTTTGCGTTGTCTGATGCGGCACCGAGCTACCGGCCTTCCCCGCTCCTGGGCGAGCACACTGAGCAAGTATGCCGGGAGGTGTTGGGGATGAGCGCGGACACGTATGCGGAACTGCGGGACGCGGGCGCGTTGACTTAGTCCTGGACGAGCCACGGAGGAGACGAGCCATGAAGATCAGCGTGGGCCCGACGTTTCGAACTCCGACGGATAGTTGGCCACGGCTGCGGGCGATGGCCGAGCGGGCGGATGCGGGGCCCTACCACTCGTTCGCCACGCTGGATCGGCTCGCGTACGACTTGTATGAGCCCATGGCGCTGCTCGCCGCGGTGGCGGCGGTCACGACGCGCCTGCGGCTGATGACAGCGGTGCTGGTGAGCCCGTTGCGCAACGCGGGGATACTGGCGAAGCAGGCTGCGACGGTGGACGCGATTTCGGGGGGGCGGTTAACGCTGGGTTTGGCGGTGGGGAGCAGGGAAGACGATTCGCTGGTGGCGCCTGCGGGATTTCACGACAGGGGTCGGCGGTTCAACGCGCAGCTGGACGAGATGGCGCGGATCTGGGCAGGCGAGAGACTGGAGGGGCTAACGTATGCGGTAGGACCGCTGCCGGCGCAGACAGGCGGGCCTGAATTACTTCTGGGCGGAACGGCGGACCGGGCAATTCAACGCGTGGCGAAGTATGGGGCGGGGTATGTGATGGGCGGCCGTGCGAACGACCCCGAATGGGTGCGAGGGATCATGGAGCGCGTGAACGCAGCGTGGGCAGCGCAGCGCCGCCCAGGCAAGCCACGGTTTGTAGCCACGCTGCCTTGCGGGTTCGGACCAGACGCGCAACGGCAGATCGACGACGGTATTGCGCATTACTATGGCGGACGCTCAACGCGCTCGAGTGACCCGGGCACGCGCCCGAACCCGGCGTCTGCAGAGGCGGTGCGGGAGACGATTGCCATGCACGAGGAGCTGGGCACAGACGAGATCGTCTTCCGGCCGGCGACGCTGGAGCCTGAGCAACTGGATCTGCTGACGGACGCGATCAGCTAGCGGGCGGCGGTGGTTTGACAGGGTGGGTGGTCAGGCCTACATTCGACCACCAGACGACTCGACCGGGGGATTGAGAGCGTAGGGGCGGGCCCTCGCCCGCCCCTACGCTCGGACGTGCCAATGGCAAGCGAACCACCGACGGAACCAGATTCGGGAGCCCTAACGGCGCAGGGAAATTTCTTTTCCCGTAACCAGTTCGTGTTCTCTTTGTTGTTACCAGCGATGCTGATGAGCCTCGGGCGCGGGTTCACGATGCCCGTGATCCCGCTCATCGCTCGCGACGAGTTCGGCGTGGATGCCGCTGGAGCGGTGCTCACGATCATCGCACCGATGGTTGGTGGGGTGCTCTCGACACTGCCGACGGGCTACGCCATCGATCGCGTTGGGCGCCGAGCGACGTTGATCATGGCACCGCTGGTGATGGGACTTGCGGCTTTCCTGGTGTTCTTCGCAGGCTCGTACTGGCAATTCCTCGGGTGGCTGACCGTAGGCGGCGTGGCACAGCAGTCGTGGCAGATGAGCCGGATGGCGGCGATCGCAGATTCGGTGCGGTCAAGCCAACGGGGGCGTCAGATAACGACCATGTCCAGCGTGCAGCGGCTCGGTAGTTTGGGCGGCCCCTTCCTTGGTGGATTGCTGGGGGCTGTGGTGGATCTGCGTGCGCCGTTCCTGGTTTTTGGGGTGCTGGCGCTGCTTGCCGTGGTTCCGTCGTACCTCCTGATCAAAGAAACGGCGCCGTCGGTGCTCGCCCGCCGTAGCGGCACTGAGGTTGAGGAGGTGGACACCTCGTGGGCCAAGTTATTGACACGCTCGGTACTTACTCTTTTCGCGGCGCAATTTTCAGCCAACGTGGCGCGTGGTGGCATTCAGGGGCATGGGGGAACGTATTTCATCTTCCTGGCGTTTGCGTATGACAAGGGCCCGCTGTTTTTAGGCTCGACTATGGCGGCGACGGGGATCGTGGCAGTGCCCATCATGCTGCTGTCTGGCCAGATAATGGACCGATGGGGGCGCAAACGGCAGATCGTGCCGGCGACGCTGACGTTGGGTGGCGGGATCGGGTTGATGGCGGTAACGGCAGCCCTCTCGTTGTCCATAGTCATGTTCTTGGTGGCGTTCATTTGGATCAACATCGGCATCTCGATGATGGCGGGAACGATGCAAACGCTTGGGACTGACGTGGCACCCCCGAGTGCACGCGGGAAATTCTTTGGGGTAAATCGCCTGATAGCGGAGGCCGGCTCGCTGGCGAACCCAGTGGCGTTCGGCATGGTCGTCGCGTTGGTGGGTGGCGCAGCGGGCTACGCGGGTGCGTTTGCGGTGATGGCGGGGGCGGCGTTTGTCTCGGCGAACCTAGTGGGGTTTGGGCTGCGCGAGACGCTGCGTAAGGACGGATCTCGCGACGAACGGGCATCTCGCGATTAGGGGCGGGCCGGCGCGACTCTGCTGGGGGGAGGGCCGACCGATCCTGCGTCGAGGTTGATCACGCGCATCGCGCTTCGCCCGTAGACCACAAACTGCTGGCTGTAGCGGAAGTCTTCTTCGTCGGCCATGGACGCGAACAAGTGGGCGGCGGCCCGGCTGATCTTGCCCACGGGGATACCCACGTAGGTGAATGGGCGGCCGCCGAACTGCGCGAAAGACTTGGGATGGCCCAAGGTGATGATGCTGAAGTCGTTGGGCCAGCGCAGGCTCGCGGAGTAACAGGCGTTGGCGACGGTGGAGAGGGCTGAGGTCCGGGCGAATACGGCGGTTGAGCGCTCGATGGCCTGTTGCACATCGGTGATGTGGTCGGCGTTGCCATCGAGCCAGGCGACGCGCTGATCATCGAGAACCATGCCGAGATTGGCGAAGGTGCGCTCAAGTCCCTGATAGCGCCCGCTAACCAAGGGACCTGTCTCGCCAAGGACGAGAGCGATATGCTCGTGGCCGGATTCTTTCAAACGAGAGATGGCCATTTCGTTGGCGGAGTCGGAGTCCCAGCCCACTGCGACGACGCCGGCAGGAAGCGCGATGTGCCCGTTCCACGGGGTGAGCATGACTGTAGGGAGTTGGTCGTCAAGGAGCGGCTTGATGGACGTGAGGAGTTCGTCGTTGGGAGCGGGGTAGGCACCGGGCACACCGGCCAGAATGACGCCTCGTGCGCGGGTGCGCACGGCTTCCTTGATGTAGGTTTCGCGCAGGCGGTGGTCGCCGCCGCAGTCCATGACCAGACAGGTGAAGCCGAGGTTTTCCACTGCTTGGCGGGTAGCTTTGGTGAAATGCTGGAAGATGCCGCCTGATTTCATGTCCCAGGCGATGAGCATCACGGCGCCGCTGCCTGGGGGGTGGCGGCGCTCGGAAAAGAACCCCTGAAGGATCTCGTGGTCGAGACCGTGTTGCTCCAACTGGTGGCGCACGAACGAGGCGATGCGCAGATGCTAAAAAGCAATGCGCCGATCAAACAGGGATTGATCAAACGTATGATTGCCCGGGCGTAGTGTCCACGTGGCAAACGGGTATTCGCGAAGTCGTCTGCCTGAATGCTGGCCAAACCGGAAAGCGATGTGCATAATGCATCGCCTACGCGTGCGCCCGCTGCGCGCGCATTCTGATGGGAGGAAGAGAATGGTTACCCGATGGTCCGTAATGACGAAAGGACTGCTCTTGGGAGCGGTGCTGTTGTTTGCGCTCGCTGCTTGTGGTGGGGACGACCCCACGGCGACGCCTCGACCGACAGCCACCGCGGTTCCGACAGCGACGCCGGTCCCGACAGCGACGCCCACGTTGGTGCCCGGTGCACCGACACCGACGCCCCGGCCACCGACACCGACGCCTGAGCCTACGCCGACGCCGTCGTTTGACGCCGAGGCCTACTTCAAGGGCAAGACGATTCGGATCATGGCGAACTCGAACCCTGGCGGTGGCACGGATTCGCAGGGTCGTGTGATGTCAGCATTCATCAGCAAGTGGATCCCGGGTAACCCTCGGATCGTTTTCTCGAACAACGGCAACAAGCCGCTCGAGTACCTGTTCTCGGCAACCGAAGCGCCGAAAGACGGCTCGTACATCTCCTGGAACAGCACGCCCCAATTGAACTTCGGGTTTGAAGCGGACACGAATTACATCAAGCGAAGCACGTTCCAGTTCTTGGGCGCGACCATCGATTCGACGCGTGCATTCATGCTGTACGACCCGGTCGGAAACTTAGGGCCGGACGGCAATAGCAAGTGCCTTTGGGACTACAAGGACCAGGCGACGACGGGCGGTGGTGCGCACGGCGCATTCTACCTGGCCGACGAAATCTCAGACGTTGCTGAGGGCGCGCCTGGTTTCGTTGCGAACTCGTACGCGATGGAGCAGCTGCGGGTGCCATTCCGTTACTTTGCGTTTGACACGGTGGACACCAACGCTACCTACACGATGTGGGCACGCGGTGACATCAACTCAACCGTTCGAGGGAGCCTCTGGTACCGGTTCCCGCTAGAGCACCCGGACTGGATTCCCGGCGGGATGCTGCGTGTTGTCGCGGGCATGGGACCGGGCGAGCTAGGCCCCTCCGGTGGAACCCCCGCCCACTGCGGAAACATTAGCTCGCACTTCGAGACTGACGCACAGCGATCGACTTTCCAAGCGGTTATGAACCCGCCAAATTACATGAGCAAGGCGCTCTGGCTGCCCCCGGGCTCGCCGGACGACATCGCCGATGCGCTGTCGGCCGCGTTCCAGAACGCGTTCACGAATGATGCGGATCTCATAGCGAAGTACGGTGCGATCGCCGGTGAGGTGCCGCGGTTCACGGATCGTGCGACGGGTACCGCTGCGACAGCGGAGAACGAGGCGATCTTCGAGGAGTCGCTTGCGATCACCAAGAAAGAAGGCGACCGGTTGATTGAGAAGTACTTCCCGCAGTACATCTCGAACTAGGGTCTGATTAGGTAGCTCCGAAAAGGGGAATGGCGCACTGCGCCATTCCCCTTTTCGTAAAAAATGAGAGGCATTGGCCATGTTTGCTGAATTCGCGGAAGGACTTTCGTACCTGGGGAACATGGGGTACTGGGGAGGTTTTCTCTTCGCGGTGTTCGTCACTGTACCCATAGCTCTGTTGCCTGGCATTTCAGCAACATTGGTGATGGCCCTCATCATTCCCTTCATCATCATCTCGGTGGACGATCCGGTGATCGGCGTGGCGATGCTGGCGACGCTTACAGGCATCGACAACACGCTGGATTCGATTCCCTCGATTTTGCTGGGAATGCCCGGGGGAGCGACGCAAGTGACGTTCCTCGAGGGTAATCAGTTAGCGCGGCGAGGCAAGGCTGCTCATACGTTGGGCGCGGTCTACGCAGTATCCGCTCTTGGTGGGGTTGTCGGGGCGGTAATGATGGCGTTGATGATCCCGTTGATCAAGCCGGTTGTGCTTGCGTTTGGATTCGCTGAGATCGCGGCGATGGCGATGTTTGGTGTAGCAATGGTGGCCGCCCTCAGCGGTGGAGCCATGGTCAAGGGCATATTCGCAGCCTGCTTCGGTTTGCTGTTGAGCACGGTCGGGCCGGCGGGCGTGACACTCGACTTCCGTTACATGTTCGACCAGGGCTGGCTGTGGGACGGGCTGCCGCTGATCGCGACGACGATCGGCGTATTCGCGCTCCCGGAGATTATTGACCTAACCATGACGAGAAAACCGCTGGCTCCCCCGGATGCGGTTATCGCGTACGGCGAGATTTTCCGCGGCGCTCGGTACGGCATCAGTCGCTGGCCAATGACCATCCGGCAGTCGTTGTTTGGGGTGTTTTTCGGCGCCATCCCTGGTATCGGTAGTGGCGTGATCGATTGGATGTCGTACGCGCTCGGTATCGCGTTCACGAAGGACAAGTCGCAGTTTGGGAAAGGGTCACTTGATGGCGTGTTGTTCGCGGAGTCGGCGCAGAACGCTAAAGAGGGCGGCCAGGCAATTCCGACGCTGGCACTAGGTATTCCCGGCGGGCGTGCGTGGGCATTCGTCATGCTGGGCATGCTGGCCTACGGCATCGCCCCCGGGCCGCGGATGCTGGAAGAGCACGCAGATATCACCATCATGATTGTGCTGAGCTTGGGACTCGGGAACTTGATGGTGACAATGTTGGGGCTTGGGTTCACGCGCCAGATGGCGATGCTGACCAAGATCCCGTACCCGGTGCTTGGGTTCCTGATCATCCCTATCTCGTTTTTAGCTGCGTTTCAGCAGACGGGCGACAATAGTGCGATCACGATCGTGCTGGGCGGCGCGGCGCTGGGCCTCGCAATGAAGCGCTACAAGTGGCCACGCCCGCCGCTGCTGATCGGTTTCATCCTAGGTCCGATCATCGAGAACAACATCATCAACTCCGTAGGTCGCTACGACTGGGTTGGAACGTTCACCCGACCGTTGTTCCTTGTGCTGTTCGTGTTAGCCATTACGACGGCTGTACTGTTCACCAAGTTCATGGACTTTTCGGGTGCGAACACTGGGATGGCACCAGTCGCAGGAAGTAAGGGCACAGGCGAGACCTCGACTCCGCCCGCGGGCGGGTCGCAAGACGCGCCGAGTGGCATTTTGGCTCGGCTCCAGGGGCTCCGATGGGAGTGGTCGGAACAGCAGGTGTTCAGCCTGGTGCTAATGGCACTGATGGCGTACGGAATCTACGAGGCGAGTAGCTACTCGTTCTTCGGTCGTTGGTTCCCGATGGGTCTGACGTTGATCGGGTTTGTCCTGGCGACGTACACGTTCATAACGCAAGGCTTTGGAGCGAAGACAGGCGACATTATGGATATCGGCATCCGGAGCGCTGGCATGGAGGGGGCTCGTGCCGCTGGAGCCATGTTCGTTGGCCTGTTGCTGATCATGCTGGCGGTCACCGGTTTCTGGGGGCTTCAGTACGCAGCGATTGTTATTGCGCTTGCAGGGCCGCCGGTCATGATGCAGAACAAGACCGGTTACATCGGTGGTGTGATCGCTGGGACTGTGATCGCGATGCTGATTTACTTCTTCTTCGGCGGTATTTTTGGAAGCGACGGGTTCTTGGCGGTGTTGTGGCCGGATCCGTGGCTGATGGATTACTTGAAGCGATTATTTTAGAGAGTAATCGCGGGTGAAATCGGTGACACAGAGGGCCTTGGATTGCCAAGGCCCTCTGTGTCTGCCGTTCCGAGCCCATATCATGTAGCGATGGGGGGGGACTAGCGCTTGAAACCAATGGTTACCTCATTGAGTGGCGTGCCGTCGTTGGTGTTGGGGGCCGCGCTGATTCTCGTTGGCTTGTTGCTGCTCGAAAACGTTGGCGAACTGAACGACCGGACCGAGGAGACGGTAGCGACCGTAGACGCGAGCTCCATTGTGTTCACGACGCGGGCGGGCGTCAGCTATACGCTGCCTCTGCCCGATACTTGCAAGCGCGCGGAGCGCCCCCCCCGTCGAGGCTGCATCGAGCGCTACCAGACGGGCGACGAAGTGCTCGTCTGGTATGACGCCGCGGACCCGACGCATACATGGAAGGGATCGACACCGGGCGGCGGTCTGGCGACGGGAGCGCTGTACGCAGGGATCGTTCTTGTCGTGCTGGGGTTGGTGACGTTGTACGCCGGCTATGTGTTGCCGCCGTTGAAAGTAGCCGGCGCTCGCATGAAGGAAATCGTCGGCCGAGGCGCAAGGCCCAGCGGGTAGTGATGCGGTCACTCGGCGATTTCTGATCCAACTCCGACAACCTCCGGGAAAACGAGGGATTTGACCACGACTGGCACCACGCGGGCCGGGTAGATCATCTCGCCAACGTCGATGTAATCGAACTCCTGCAGGAATAGGTTGTCGATGGAGATGACCGGGTTTGCAATGCCCATGTCTTTGGTGATGGTCTCGCCGATCAGCTTGGCGAAGTCGCCGGTGAATGCGAGCAGTAGCGGGTCGCCTGAGGCAATGCCGTTTGGCACAGCCTGGACGATGCCTTCGGCGATCTTTCTGATCTGCGAGTAGCGCGGGAGTCCGTCCCAGTCGAACGCAAGGGTGACTTGCTGATCGCCTTCCACCAGGTCGAGCCGGGAGAACGCGGCGCGGATGTGCTGTGCAACGTCGTCCGCTTCGACCTCGCGATCTTCATCGAGCTTGGAGATAAGCACAGGAAGGTTGCGGAAGGGCAGGAGCGAAGGGTCGGAGACGGAGAGCGTGTTGCCGCTCAATTGGACGGTGAATTGCGAGGCGCCGATGACGGTGGCCCTGATGCGCTCGGTGGCAGGAGACACGGGCGCGGGCAGGGCGTGGTCAGCCATCCGACGCTTCATGGCAGTGGCGAGCGCGATGGCGAGGTCGCCGAAGTCGGTGTCCTCACGCTCGTAAATGTACTCCGAGACGCCGCCTGAGAAGACGAGAGCGTTGATAGGCAGCTCGGAGCTTAGGTCCGGGGTAAGCATCAGGCTTTGGGTCAGCTCGGAGCGCGTCTGGCGCAGGATGAGCTCCATGAGGCTCTCGGCGAGCGTATCCGCGATGCGGTCGCGATCGGCATCGCTGAGTAGCTTGCCGAGATACAGATCGACACCAACGGCTTGGGCGACGACGTGGGCGGCCGGCTCGATGCGCGTGATGCGCCCATCAACATCGGTTGCCACCAGCCGGCCGCCCACGTTGATGGCCGCGCTTTCGATGATGTCACCGTTGTGCACAAGGGCGAACTTGGCGGTGCCCCCGCCCATGTCGACATTGAGCACGGTTTGCGGCGGGTGCTTGGACGTGTGGACGGAGCCGGAGCCGTTGGCGGCGAGGATGGACTCCAAGTTGTGACCTGCAGACGCGCACACAAATTTGCCTGCGGTGTCGGCGAACAGATCAGCGATGGCGTGGGCGTTCGTGCGCTTGACCGCTTCGCCCGTGAGGATGATTGCACCGCTGTCGATGTCGTCAGGGGTGAATCCTGCATCGGCGTATGACTCAGACAGAAACGCCTGGAGGCGTTCGGTGTTGATGGCGTAGTCGGTGGTGTACGGCGTCAGGAGGATGGGTGAGCGATAGAGAGTCTCACGCTCGACGACCACGTAGCGGCTGGAGTGCAGTTCGCCCGCGCGCTGCAGGTGAATGCGCGAAAACATCAGGTGAGAGGTGGACGACCCGATGTCGATGCCGACGGTGGTGAGCTCGATATTCTCGTAATGGTAGAAGTCGTGGCCAGGGTTGTTGCCTTCAGCGATGGACGCCAACCGGATCTCGTCCGGGTCGTGGGCGTGGGCGAAAAGGTCATCGTGCATGGGTCGTGTTTTCCTCCAGGGGTCTCGGGCGAGCTTAGGTGTTGGCGATTCCCTGGTAGTCCCACGTGTAGCTGGGGACGGTGTACGCTTCGTTGGGCATGGCGGTCTTGATCCCGCGTTGCGAAAGCTCACGCTCGAACTTCTCGCGGATCCAGCTTTCTTCCTGGGTGTACTCGATCTGATCACCGGAGCGGTCCTCGACGTTCTCTTCCATCCCCGAGAACTGATGGGGCGGATGGAGCGCCAGGTAGCGACCGGGGGTCTCACCGACGTTGAAGTGCTGGTGGAACCAGCGGTCTGGGGGTACAAACATGCTCGCCTCATGCCACGGGATCACGATGCGCTCGGCGTCTTCGTTGGCCCACATGATCGAGTAGCCCTCGCCACCGGGAATGACTATCACTCGGCCTGGGCCGTGACGATGGCCTTTTTTGTAGGTGCCGGCTTCAAACACAGACATGTGCATGGTGAGCTCGGTGCCGGGGGTGCGCATGTACACGGATCGGTTGAGGGAGCCGCGACCTGGGCGGTGCATGAGCTTGTCCCAGACGCCCATGTCAGGGAAGAAGTTGCCGAGCCAGAGTGTGCGCCCGGCTTGCCCTTCGCCGATGTGCTCTTGAGTGGTGGCTTGCGCCTCGGCGAACAGATCGTCAGAGACGGGGAGCGCCTCCTCGAAATCGTTGTCGAAGAAGAAGTCGGGGTTGCCGATTGCAGACATGGCCATGGGCGCGTAGTTGTAGTGGAGCAGCCGCACGGCACGGTCGCCTTGCATGTTGGAAAGCTGGTGCCAGGAGTTGCGGGGCAACAGGAACATGCTGCGCGGGGACCACTCGAACGTGTGTCGTTTCTCGCTCTTGTTACTCCAGACGGTGGTGGCGCCCTGTCCGCTCAACACGTAGCAGATCTCGTCTATGGACGACTTGAAGGGCGGAAGCGTCCCTCCGGCCGGAATCGCCTGCACGCGACTCTCTACGACACCCTGCATGCCCGCCAATTGGATGAACGCTGCGTCGCACCCGCGCAGGTTCCAGGGGCCGAGCTCGACTTCGCGAAGATCCTCGACAAAGTAGCCACGATGAATGGGGATGCCCTGCAACTCCATCCAGCCGTCGTAGGTGAATTCATTTGCCAAGGGTGTGCTCCTGAGTGGTCTTGCCCGTCTCGGTGCTTGACGCAGCGTACCAGACCCCGGAGCGTGTGCGGAGGGGCACGCGGCGCAGGATCCAAGGGCGAGTTGAGGCGCAGGCGGCGGGGGCATATCATCACGCCCAATACGTGGAGGTGTGTTCATGGTGGCTACTAGCGGACGAACGAGTTCAGTGTCACGCAGCGCAGTGCGAACCAAGAAGGGTGTGGTGTGTTCGTCCTCGCCGCTGGCGGGGGCAATCGGCGCGCAGATCTTGCGACGAGGCGGGAACGCCTGCGACGCGGCAGTGGCGGTTGCGGTGGCCGAGGCGGTCACGCTGCCGCCGATGTGTGGCATGGGGGGTGAAGTATTCGCGCTGATCTACAGCGCGAAGGACAAGTCGATCCAGGGCGTGTCAGGAGGCGGCCGCGCGCCCATGGGCGCCACTCGCGAGTATTTTATCGAACGTGGTTACGAGAAGATGCCGACGGATGGTCCGCTGTGCCCTTCCGTGCCAGGTGAAGTGGCGGCGTGGGAGACGATGCTGGAGCGATTTGGAACCATGTCGCTGGCCGAGGTGATCGAGCCTGCGATCGAGCTCGCCGAGGAAGGCTTTGCGCTCCCGGGGCGCATCGCCAAGTACTTCACCCAGGCGCTGGACAAGCTCTCCAAGTTCCCGAGCAGTGCAAAGATCTACATTAAGCCGGATGGCTCGCCGTATGTTGAGGGCGACGTTTTGGTGCAAAAAGACTTAGCGCGCAGCCTGCGTAGAGTGGCCGAGGGTGGCGCTAAGGAGTTCTACCACGGCGAATTGGCCAAGGAGATCGCGGCAGCGATCATTGAGGGCGGTGGCCTGATCGACGAGGACGATCTGGCTGGTCAGCAGACGGTGGTCTACAGCGACCCGCCTTCCGTTGATTTTCACGGCCACGATGTGTATGCGACCGCGCTGCCGACGCAGGGCGTGCTAACGCTCGAGTTGCTCAGCTTGTTGGACGCATTCGACTTGGCCGGGAGCGGGCACAACACGCCGGAGTCGGTGCATACGATGGTCGAAGCGAAGCGCCTGGCGTTCACGGACCGGCTCGCCTACATTGGCGACCCGGAATTTGTCGAGGTGCCGATGGACACGTTGCTGTCCAAGGAGTACGCCGCGCGCCGGATTGAGGCGATTGACCCGAACAAGATGGCGGACATCGTGCCGGCGGGCGTATTGTCGCAGTCGGGGAGCCCGAACCCGTCAACGTCCTACTTTTGCGTTATGGATGCCGAGGGCAACGCGGTGTCGTTCATTCACAGCCTGTCCATGTACTATGGCTGCGGGTTCGTGGCGGGCGACACTGGGATTCTGCTGAACGATCGAACGGCACGTGGCTTCTACCTGGACGAGGGGCACGTGAACGTTATTGCGCCGGGCAAACGAACGGTGAACACGATCCACAATTACATGGTCATGCGCAAGGGCGAGCTCATGTTGGTGGGTGGCACGCCTGGGGGCGATAACCAGCCGCAGTGGAACGCCCAGGTGCTGTCTAACGTCATCGACCACGGGATGAACGTGCAGGAGGCGGCGGACGCGCCACGCTGGACCCACTTCCCGGGGACCGACCCCCGTTCCGCGGATCGACCGATGGTGCTTCGCATGGAGGATGGCTTCGACGAGGAGACGTATGCGTCACTCAAGGCCAAGGGACACACCATCGAGGAGTACCCATCGGCGGGCACGCCTGGTGCGGTGCAACTGATCGCGGTGGACTGGACGACGGGTGTTCACACAGGCGGCACCGATGGGCGCTGCGACGGCTATCCCATTCCCGAATAATTCGAATGCCGCCGACGTCGTGAGGTTGGAGTTGATGACGTAGCGGCCCAAACTTGGTGCTTTCACAATTCATACGGAGGGATTTTTAGGACATGGCAATCAGTATCGCAACGCCGAACGAGTTTGCATCGGCGTACATCGCAGATGGGCGAGTCGGAATCGAAAACTTTGACGTAAGCTTAGGATGGGAGAACGGGACACTAGCCTATACAAGCGCGTTTACCGATCCAATTTACGATGTGACGATCCTGCCGCTGACGAACTTTTTGATTGCCATGGACAGGGGGATGCCGGTTATAGGGATCCCTGTCTTTATTGACTATTTTTTCCCGCAGATGGCCATTCGCGTGCATCGGGACTCAGGGATCACTACGCCGAAGGAGCTTGAGGGTCGCCGCGTGGGGATACGCGGCTTCGGATTCAACCCCGGGGTGTGGATCCGCGGTGGCATGGCTGACGTTTACGGTTTCGACCTCACGAAGGTCCAGTGGGTTTCGGCCACGCCGAATTCCATGTCGCATGTGGATGTTCCCATCCCGGCAGGGCTGAGCATCGAGCAGACGGACCCCGACCTGGCGAGTGCGTTGGAGAACGGAGCGATTGACGCAGTGCTGTACGACCGAGGTGGCCCGCCGCTGACGCCGAATACCGTGAACATTTTTGACGATCCGCTCACCGAGGTACTGCGTTACCACAATCAAACCGGAGTGTTTCCGCTCAACAGCATGTTGCTGGCGAAGCGCGATGTGCTGAAAGCGAATCCGGGCCTCGGCCAGGCCATCGTCGCAGCGCACGATACCGCGTGCGAGCGTTACTGCGCCGACGTTGCGGACGATGTGGCATACATGGGCATCGCTGTGGGCTGGCTGCGCGAGCACGGGCTATGGCCGTACCACCAGGGCATCGAGCGCAATCGCGTGGCATTGGAAACGATCATCCGCTACACGCACGAGCAAGGTTTGATCAGCGAGCGGCCGGCGGTTGAGTCATTGTTTTTCGACGGTGCTCACTAGGCATTCAACGAGAGGTGGTGCGGTGGCGGCATAGGTCGGTTCAAAGGAATGGTCATCGACGTGGGCGACTTGGAGCGGGCGATGACGTTCAGGGCGAATGCGTACCTGCGCTAGTCGCGGAGGGCATCCACGCCAGCTTGGAAAGCGGCGAGGGTGTGCTGGACGTCAGCTTCGTCGTGGCAGACGCCGACGTAGACCTTGCCGGGCGGCTTTACGACACCGTTTTTCATAAGCGTTTCGTCGAAAATTCTGTTCTTAGACTTATCGGAGTTGAGGGTTGAGCGATACGTGGTGATCTGCTCGTCAGTGAAGTAGACGTCGAACATGAGGTCAATGCCGCTGACGGTGGCGGGAATTTCGGCTTCGTCGAGCATACGCTGGAGGCCAGAGCGCAGACGTGCGCCGGTGTCCCAGTAGGCTTCGTAGACGCCGGGGGCCTGCATCAGGTCGAGCGTGGCGAGGCCCGCAGCAGCGGCGACGGGGTTTCCATTGAGCGTACCGACCTGCGGGATGTAGGACGAGGCATCGACGGATGCCGCGTCGTAGACGTCCATGAGTTCTTTACGCCCCGTCACGGCGGCCAGAGGGAAGCCCCCTCCGACGATTTTGCCTATTGCGGCGAGGTCAGGAGTGATGCCGTAGTACGCCTGGGCACCGCCTTTGGCCATCCGGAAGCCGGTAACGACTTCGTCGAAGATGAGCGGTATGTCGTAGCGTGTGGTGATTTCGCGCAATCCCTCCAAGAAGCCGGGGACCGGAGCGAGGACACGCTGGACGGGTTCGACGATGACGGCAGCGAGGTCGTCATGGTGGCGTTCGATGATGTTGGCGGTGATCGCGATGTCGTTGAACGGTGCAACGAGAACGGTTTCTTGGACCGCGCGAGGGATGCCGGCAGAGGACGGATCGGGGGCAGGGAAGGGCACGGTCCCGCCGGGGCTGAGGCTCATGAGCGAATAGTCGTGCATGCCGTGGAAACCGCCCTCGAATTTGAGAATCTTGTCGCGCTTGCGATAGGCTCGCGCGACGCGGAGCGCGTAGTAGGTGGCCTCAGTGCCGCTGGAGGTATAGCGCACCTGCTCGGCGCAAGGCACGGCATCGACGATGCGCTCGGCGAGTTCGATAGCATAGGCGTTCTCAGCGAAGAACGTGGTGCCTTTGTGCATGGCCTCTTCGGCGGCGGCAATGACATTGGGGTGAGCGTGGCCGACGACCATGGGACCTGAGCCCAGGATGTAATCAACGTACTCGTTGCCACTGTGGTCCCAGATGCGTGAGCCACGGCCCTCTCTGACGATGAACTTATAGTCGTCGGCGAACTTGACGTTGCCCAAGCTACCGGCAGGAAGGACTCGCGCGGCGCGCTGGAGGAGATCTTGCTCGTCGGAGGAACGTTGGGTATCAGGCATGCGGGCCTCGCGCGAAGGAATCCGCCCCATGGTACCTGGCAATTGGCCCTGCGTCAGCGTGGCCGAGCGTTGCTACGCGTGAAGGGGTATGATTTCGACAGACGAGTAGCACCAGTAACCAAAGGGGAGAACACATGGCAAACACCGGAACCACCAACGTGGATGTCGCAGGAGCAAGCATGGTCCTGCACACCGCAAAGCCCGACGGTGCCGGGAAGGCACCAGCGGTAATCGTCATCCAAGAAATCTTCGGTGTGGATCCGCACATCGAGAGCGTGGCGTCGCGGTTCGCCGACGCGGGATTTTTCGCGGTGGCACCGGAGTTGTTTCACCGGGCGGGCGACGGCGTGGTAGTTCCGTACGCCGAAACCGAGAAGGCGTTTGCCGAGCGTGGCAAGCTGGACAACGAAGGCATCGTCGCGGATCTGGAGGCGACGGTCGCGTACCTGCAGGGCAACGACGACGTCGACGCGGGCAACATCGGGATCGTCGGTTTCTGCTTCGGTGGATTTGTGTCGTACTACGGCTCCATCAAGGTCGATGACATCAAGGCGTCAGCAGTGTTCTACGGAGGCGGCATACTCCCGAGGCCGGGTTCACCCCCTGATGCGCCGCGCGTGCTCGACCAGACGGCAGATGGCGTGAACGTGCCGATGATCGGGTTCTGGGGCGACCAGGATGGCGGGATTCCGGTGGAGAACGTCAACATCATCGAGTCGACGCTCCAGGGCAAGGGGAAGAACTACGAGAGCCACACTTACGAAGGCGCGGCCCACGGGTTCTTCTGCGACGACCGCGGTAGCTATAACGAGGCGGCGGCGAAGGATGCCTGGGCACGGACGCTCGCGTTCTTCGGCGCGCATCTCAAGTAACGCTATTGCCGAGAGCTAGCAAGGGCCGCCTGTTCATCAGCGGCCCTTTGCGTTGCGGAATCGACCGGCTTTTAAGGGGAGTCGTAGTTGACGCCGGGCTCGGCCACGCGCGGAAGGGCCGTGGCGTCGATCCATGAGCCGTCGAGCTCAACTACTGCGGAAGCGGCGCGCACGGCGTACTGCGCGGGTTGGTCGACGCCTGGGGGCGTGACGCCGTGATCGACGAGTGACTTGGCTGCCTCGATGAGCCGCTTGCGAACGCGGATGATCCCCATGTCCGTTGTGCCGAGGTGCTCTCGGCTTCGGTCGTAGACAGGGCCCATCCCTTCCTGCATAGCAGTGTCCTGGGGCCAGACACCGGGCAGGCCCGAAAAGCGCTCGGTGCCCTGGGCGTCCCAATCGATGGGGAAGCCGCGCTCATGAGTGAGCTTCGTACGCCATGTGGCGGTGCCAGGAACCGCTGGTGGTGGCTCGAATGCATCTACGGTCGGGTGAAGCCCTTCAAGGCCGCTCCTGGGTTCTCTGAGCAGTTCCAACTCCTCCGTAGACAGCGGATCGGCAGGGTGATAGGTGAAGCACAGCGCCATGGTGTGCTCGTCGTCGATGGGCACCCAGGCATGTCCGCTGAGTGTGGGGCTGATTCCGTACGGTGGGATGAGCGTGTGGAAGGGCATCAGAAACTGAGTGACGCGCCAGTAGCGTGAGCCTTCCTCCGCTTTATAGGACGCGCCCATCATGGTGCCCGCGTCGGTGTTCAACACTTGGAACCGAGGGCGCTTATCTCGCATTCGGTAGCGCTCGCCTTTGGAGCGTTTAAGGTTGACGGCGACCGGTGTGCTGAAGACGTCGTCGGCAAGGGTACTGTGCAGGAACGCCGAGTGGCCGGAGTCGATCTCCCCCTCCATAGCCTGCACGAAGTTGCAGTTTTCGATGCGCTTGGTGACGTAAACCTGGTTATCGGGAACGGTGTTCCACTCCAGGTCAGGCAGCGACGGAGGCGGAGCGTCGGGCCCCATGTAGGTCCAGACCACGCCGCCGCGTTCCTCGCAGGGGTAGGCCCTGAGTGTCACCTTCTCGTTGAAGTTGCTGTCCTCAGGTTCGTTGGGCATATCGACGCAATGGCCGGAGGTGTCGTACATCCAGCCGTGGTAGGCGCAGCGGATGCCTTCAGCCTCGGGCCGGCCGTAGAAGAGCGGCGCACCCCGATGCGCGCAGTGCGTTTGCACCAAACCAACTACGCCGTCGCCTGTGCGAAACGCGGTCAGGTCTTCGCCGAGCAGTCGGATTTTGAGGGGCGGTGCTTGGGGAGCCCTGAGCTCACTGGAAAGCAGGAATGGGACCCAGTACCGACGCAGCGTTATGCCCATGGCTGTGTCGGGCCCAACGCGGGTCATGAGCTGGTTGTCGGCGATGGATAGCATTGGCTTCTTGTTAGGCGCTAAAGGCCAAAACGCCCCGCCATGGTATCGGGCGGATCGCTTTTGTTCTAGGGGCTTCGATCCCCGCCTACCCGGATGAGGACCGCAGGGCGAAGATCAGCGATTTCACCGTGACGGGGATGACCTCGCTGACGCCCATGGGCTTGCCGATGTCAATGTAGTCCAGGTCGCCGACTTCGATGCCGTCGATGCAGATTACCTGCCGCTCGAGCTTCAGCTCCTCCTTGAGGATCCCGCCCAGCGACTTGGCGACGTCGACGTCGATGACCAGAAATAGGGGTGCGTCCGCGGACTCCGACGTGTCGACAACGCTCTGGATGGCCTCGCCGAGATGGCGTATGTACCAGTAGTCGGGCTGGCCGCTCACGCTCAGGGCCATAGCCATGGTTGAGGTGAGCTTTTGGAGGTCATACTTGCTGAGCGCGAGGGAAAGGGACTTGCGCATTTCATCGGTCGACTGCTCCTTGTCGATGAAGGCGCGGGCGACTTGAATGCCGCGTACGGGGAGGACGTCAGACGTGGCGATGAAGCTGGTGGAGCCTGAAGCTTGCAGCGTGTATTCGCCCGCGCCTATGACCGTGGCGCGAATGCCTTCGGCCGACGAGACGAGCACGCCTGGGTTGAAGGTCGCCAGCGTGCGCTGACGGATCGCTTCGCCAAGCTGTGGACCAATGTCGCCGAACGTGGCAGCCTCACGATCGTAGACGTACTCGGATACGCCTCCGGAGTAGAGTAGGTGGTCGATGTTATGGATGGAGTGGTTCTCAAGGCCGTTGGTTAGGAGCAGCGACTGCGTGAGAGGTAAGAGGTCGCCGCCGCTCATAACGTCGAAGAGAATATCGGTCTCTTTGTCGGCGAACTCTTGTCGCATCGCCTCGGTGAGCTTTCCGCCGACCGCAATGGTGTGACCGAGGTCCTTCATAATCGTGTGTGCAGGCTGCTCAATGCGTGTGATGGTCATGTCTTCGTCATAGGCGATCAAGCGCGCGCCGACCTCGACTGCGACCATCTGACGCACTTCGCCGCCCGAGATCAGCGAGAACTTGGTGGTGCCCCCGCCGATGTCGACGTCAAGGACGGAATTGTCATGGTGTTTGGACATGTTGACGGCGCCGGAGCCGAAAGCCGCGAGGAGAGCCTCGTGCATGGGGCCTGCTGACGCGCAAATGAACCGACCGGACTCTTCCGCGAAGTATTCCAAGATGGGCTGCGCGTTCTCTTTCTTGAGCGCTTCGCCGGTGATGACCGCCGCGCCGGTATCAATGTCGTCGGGCGTGAAACCGGCTTCTGCGTAGGAGTCGTCGATGAAGGCCTTGACCTTATCCGTGTCGATCTCTGTCCCGGTAATGTACGGGGTGAGCATGATGGGTGAGCGGTAGAGGACGTCGCGGTTGGTTACGACGAATTTGGCCGAGAGGCCCGCGCCCTCGCGGCGGAGGATCAGGCGCGAAAAGATAGTGTGGGTCGTTGAGGAGCCGATGTCGATGCCCACGCTATGCAGCGTGAACTTCTCGATCCCCTCTATGTCTTCTACATCGTCTGCTTCGGAGATATCAAAAATATCGTGTTCGTCGTCGTCATGCATCGGTCGCTGTCTCCTGTGTGATTGCTCTGCGCTGCGGGGAGCTATTCGTCCTCCGAATAGCCCCACTCGTAGTCAGGATCTTGGTAGGCTCGCTCGGGGATGGCTGTGACCATGCCCCGCTTGTCAAGCTCGGTTTCGAAGTGCTCGCGAATCCAAGGGTCTTCCTGGGAGTACTCGATCTGGTCCCGGGCGCGGTCTTCGACTTTCTCACTGCGGCCGGCAAATTGTTCGGGGGGATGCAACGCGAGATAGCGTGCCGATGTGGTACCGAGGTTGAAGTGCTGATGGAACCAGCGATTGGGCGGCACGAAACAGCTCGCTTCATGCCAAGGGACGAGCACCTTTTCGGCATCCTCGTCGGGCCAGAGGACCGAGTAGCCTTCGCCACCGGGAATGACAATGACGCGTCCGGGGCCATGGCGGTGGCCTTTCTTGTACGAGCGCTCGGGAAAAACGGACATGTGAGCGGTCATTTCGGAACCGGGTGTGCGAATGAATACCACGTGGCCGCCAGCACCGCGTCCTTTGAAGGGCACCAATTTATCCCACGCACCCATGTCTGGGAAGAAATTGCCCTTCCAAATCTGGCGGCCGGACTCGGCAAATCGACCTTCGCCAGGGATGATCTCGCCAATGGCTTCTGAGTAAAAATCACCAGCGTCGCCCTGAAGGACGCCAGGGTTGGTGTAGGGGTTGTTGAAGAAGAATTCGGGTTCAGGGATGGCCGACATGGCGATGGGGAGGAAGTTGTACCGCAAGATCCGGACGGGATTGGTGCCGTCCATGTTGCCCAGTTGGCACCAATTATTTCGAGGGATAAGGAAGAGGCTACGGGTTGCCCACTCGAAGCTCTTCTTGGAGGCCGCGTCTTCCGACCAGACGCTGGTGACACCGCGGCCGTTGAGGATGTACACCAACTCGTCCACGGCGAGTTTGAGCGGCTCCAACGTGGCGCCCGCCGGGATCTCCTCAATGCGCGCTTCGACGACGCCCTGCATGCCGTGGAGCTGCATAAAGGCAGCGTTGATTTTGCGGGTGCTCCACGGGGCAAGCTCGACCTCGCGCAGGTCTTCGATGTAGTAGCCGCGGTGGATGGGAATCCCTTGGTCTGCCATCCATTGGTCGTAGGTAAATGTCATTTGCGGGTTGTTTCCCTTGCTGTTTCTTGAGGCTACTAGCTGACTTGCAGCGGGCGCTTATGAACCAACGGCACGGCGGCGTCCTGCCGCGAAGATCCCGTCACGACCAAGCAGACTGCGCAGGTCGCCCTGGCCCATCGTTCCTCGTGGGATGGGACGCACGCGCCAGCGTCACGTCGTACAGCAGGCGCACGGGCCCGTCCACTCCGTCTCGTCAACGTCGAACTCGACGTGCCGGATCTCATCCTTTCCGGAAAATCACACCGTCTGGAGTGACGTGCACCTCGGCCTTGTCACCGGTAACGACGAAGAGCAGGTCCGTGGCCCACGAGAATGAGCGGGGCGCCTCATCCCGAAAACCGCGATCGGTGCGCTGCCACCGTACCGCCCCGCGGCCTTCATCGCAAGTTCGTCGCCTGCGGCCTGAGCCCTAGCCAGGTTCCATCGCGCCTCGCCGCAGCGGTCGTCCAGGCGCTCAGCCTCGGCGATGATCTCGACGCCGGGATGCTTGAGAGCGGCAGTAACCATCTACCGTGCGGCACCACTGAGGCCGGCGATACCCAGCCTGCTGGTGGGAAACTGGACATGGGCGTGCTGCGGCCTATTTCTCGTAGAGCGTGCCGGCGGCCTCGCGGGCGTCGAGGATGGGGCTGTACATGGTGGCGGCGCCCTGCCGCGCGCTGGTATCGGCGTACTGGGCCTGCTCGGTCATGAAGGGGATGTACTGGTTCTTCTCGGGGTCCCGGAAGGTGCACATGGGGTCTTGGCCCTCTTCGACCAGGCGCATGTTCTCCTCGAGCATCTGGCGAAACTGGATGACGCCCTTGTCTGAGCGACCAAGGTGCTCGCCGGTGCGGTCGGCGATGCCGCCCTGGGTGATCCAAGCCGCGGGGTCCTGGCTCGAGTTGCTTCGGAGGGACTGGAACACGGGCTGCTCGTTCTCGTCGAGCATGGGGACCGGCGGGTTGTAGAAAGGGATATCTTCCGGTCGCTGCTCGCCGTCGCCGTCGATCATGGGGTAGCAGTTAATCCACCAATGGCCGGTGGTGTAGTCGTCGATGGGCACGCGAACCTGGAACGCGGGGCCGAGGCGGAAGCCCCAGCGCGCGGGGGCTTCGAGGTTGAAGCCATCGCTCCCTTGGCGGAGCATGTGGGGGAACACAATGGGGTGGCCGTCCTTCCACTCGGTGTCGTCTTCCGAGCCGCCCTCCCAAATACGACGCTTGATGATGCCGTACTCGAAGTTGTCGAAGTGGATGACCTTGTGGGCGCGGACGGCCTTGATCTGGTCGAACTCGCCGTTCTGCTCACGGATGTAGTTGGCCCAGGCGACGTGCAGCCACTCCAGATGGACGGGATCCAGCGAATTTTCCTGACATTGGAGCCAGTTGCAGGGCAGCTCCGCGTAGCCGATGTCGCGCAGGACACCGTCTGCCGCGTAGACGTCCCAGTTGGGAAGGAGGGGGGCGGGCTGCGGGCCGAGGTACGCGAAGAGCACGCCCGCCTTCTGCTCGACAGGGTAGGCCTTCATCTGGATCTTGTCCTTGAAGCGCGCGTCGGGGTCTTCGGTTTCCTCGTAGGGCTGCTCGATGCACTGACCCGTGGCGTCGTACAGCCAGCCGTGGTAAGGACAGCGCAAGCCGTTCTGTTCGGGTATGCCGTAGATCATGTTCATCCGCCGATGTGCGCAGTGGGGCTCGACGAGCCCAAACGTACCCGAGCGATCTTTGTACAGAATCAGGTCTTCACCCAGGAGACGAACCTTCTTGGTGGCCTTGTCGTTCATTTGCGACACGGCGGCGATGGGGTGCCAGTAGCGGCGCATGAGCTCGCCCATGGGCGTGCCAAGGCCCACTCGTGTATAACGGTCGTTCGCTTCTTGCGTAAGCACTGTTTACTCCTCGAATGACACTGGCATGTAGGGGCCGGTCGCTAGTACTTCACCACGCCTTCGCGCTCAATCATGATAGGACTGTACTTGGTAGCGGCGCCACCACGCTGGCGTGCGGGTCCCATCTTGGTGAAGCGGGCGTCCGATTCGGTGGGCAGCTCGTGGAACTCGTTCGTGGCAGGGTCGCGGAAGGTGTTCAGCGGGTCGCCGCCGTCTGCCACGATCTGCATATTCTCCTCGAGCATCTGGCGATAAAGGATTACGCCTCGGTCGGAGCGGCCGAGGTTTTCCTTCTCCCGATCGGCAATGCCGCCCTGGGTGACCCAGGCGACCAGGTCTTGGCCGCTGTTGTTGTCCAGTTTTTCCCACTCGGCGCGATCCTCGGCGTCGAGCTGCGGGACAGGCACCTGATAGAAAGGAATGTGCTCAGATGCCTGGGGCTGGTCGCCCTCTACCATCTGGTAGCAGCGAAACCACCAATGACCAGTGGTGTAGTCATCCAAGGGCACACGGATCTGGAACCCGCCCCCGGCGCGGCTGCTGAAAGTGCCCTGGCGCAGCATATTAGGGAACACGATGGGGTGCCCTACCTTCCAGTCGTCGTCGGCTTCAGAACCGCCAACGACGACGCGGCGTTTGACAATGCCGTGGTTGGTGCGCTCGAAGTGGATCTTCTCGTGGCGCGCCCGATCGCCCACAAGGTCGTCGCGTCCGAGCTGCTCCATGACGTAGTTGGCCCAATAGTTGTGCAGCCACTCGACGTGAATTGGGTCCAGCGAATTCTCCATGACCTGCAGGTAATTGCAGTCGACCTGGGCGTAGCCAATGTCGCGCACGACGTCACCCATCTGGAACAAGTCCCATGCCGGCTTAAGTGGTGCGGGTTGGGGGCCCAGATAGGCCATGAGGAGACCTGCCTGTTCCTCGACGGGGTAGGCCTTCATCTGAATCTTGTCCTTGAAGCGCGCGTCAGGGTCTTCAGTCTCTTCATAGGGCTGTTCGATGCACTGGCCGGTCGCGTCGTAAAGCCAGCCGTGGTAGGGGCAGCGCAGGCCGCTCTCTTCAGGGATGCCATAGATCATGTTCATGCGCCGATGTGCGCAGTGGGGCTCGATGAGCCCGAACGCGCCGGAACGGTCCTTGTACAGGATCAGGTCTTCACCGAGAAGACGGATCTTTTTGGTGGCCTTGTCGTTCATTTGCGACACGGCGGCGATGGGGTGCCAGTAGCGGCGCATGAGCTCGCCCATCGGGGTGCTAGGGCCGACTCGCGTGATCCGGTCGTTCTGCTCGATGGTCAGCATCGTTCACTCCTTAGCAGGCCGCGCGGCGGCGGTAGAAATTCGTCCCGCGGACAACCTACACCGACGCCGTCGCGCCGGCCGTCGCGCGGTCGCTGCGCAGGCCTTCCCATGTGGCCATGGTCTCGTTGATGAGATCGACGTCTAGCGGGTCGCCGGCCTCGACCAGCGTGTAGCTGTTGCGCGCGCGGTTGAGGAACTTGACGTGCTCCATCGGCAGGGCGATGGCCTCGTTGGCGACCGGATCGCGGAAGGTGTTCATGGGATCGCCGCCATCGGCGACGACCTCCGCCTGCTCCTTGAGGAGCTTGCGGTACATGATGATGCCCTTGTCCGACTCGCCCAGTTTTTCTAGGTCGCGGCGGGCCAACGGGCCCTGGGTGACCCAGGCCATGTAGTCCTGGTTGAACAGGATGTCCACGATGTAGCGGTCGTTTTCGTCCTTGAGCGGCACGTAACGGTAGGGGACGCGCTTCTGCGTCGGTGCGACACCGCCAGGGGCCGCGCCCCAGACGTAATAGGAGACGTGATAGGTGTGGTAGTCGTCGACGGGTACGCGGAATTGCAGCGTAGACTTGACCTCATCGCCGACGAGCAGAATATGAGGGAACAGGATGGGATGGCCCTCTTTCCAGTCATCATCTTCTTCGGTGGCGCCTTCCTCGACGCGACGCTTGATGATGCCGTGCTCGAAGACGTCAAACCCAATCTTGAGATGCTTTCCGCGACCCGGCGACAATTCGTGCTTGCCGGTGCGGACAACGTTGCCCATGTAACCGTGCAGCCACTCGTTGTGGATCGGGTCAAGCGAGTTCTCCTGGCACTGGAGCCAGTTGCAAGGAAGTTCTGAAATGCAGACCTCGCGCACGGAGTTGGGCCAGACCAACTGGGCCCAGCGCGGGAGCAACGGCGCCGGCTGGGGACCGAGGTAGGCGAAGAGCAGGCCGCCGAGCTCCTGCACGGGGTAGCCGGCCAACCGCACCTTTTCTTTGAAACGGCCGTCGGGGTGGACGGTCTCTTCGAAGGGTTGCTCGGTGCACTGCCCCGTTTCGTCGTACATCCAGCCGTGGTACATACACCGCAAGCCGTGCTCCTCAGGGATGCCGTAGGACAGGTCGACACGACGATGCGCGCAGAGGCGGTCGATGAGGCCGTAGGTGCCTGAGCGGTCGCGATAGAGCACTAGGTCCTCACCCAGCAGTCGGACGGCTTTGGTGGGGCGTTCGTCAAGCTCACCCGTGGGAGCGATGGGGTGCCAGTAGCGACGCATGAGCTCGCCTGTGGGCGTGCCCTTGCCGACGCGTGCGATGGCTTCGTTGTCTTGGACGCTGAGCATGGTTTTAAACCTCGGGAAGGACGCTTTAGGCGGAAGTGTTTTCGTAGCCGACCCAGGTGGCCATAACCCGCTCGATATCAGGCACAGCCTTGCTGTCGCCAGCTTCGGGCGGGATGTAACGAGTCGCCGCGCGCAGGCCAAACTTGACCTTTTCAACGGGAGCGGAGAGCGGTTTGTTAGTGTGGAAGACATTCATGGGATCGCCACCGTCCTCCATGATTTGTATGTTCCGGTTGAGCTGTTTTCGAAACATGATAATGCCGCGATCCGACTCTCCTAGGACCTCTTTCGCGCGATCCGCGATTGGCCCTTGAGTAACCCAGCCCATGTAGTCCTGGTTGAATGTCCAATCGAGAATGAATCGGTCGTTTTCGTCTTTGAGCGGGACCATGCGGTAGGGCACAACGGGCTGATCGGGGGCTGGGGCGCCTGGGGCCGCGCGGAAGTTGTAGATGGAAACGTGAAGCGTGTTGGTATCGTCGACCGGGACGCGGAACTGGAAGGTCGCACGCGATTCGTTACCGACGAGGAGAATGTTGGGGAATAGGACGGGGTGACCGACCGCCCATTCGTCGTCGGTCTCGTCCTTGCCGAGCAGGATGCGGCGCTTGATGATACCGAACTCGAACTCGTCGAAGCCTATCTTTTGGTGAGGTACGAGCGAGCCACCTGTCGCAAGGGCGTTGCGGTCGGTGCTGAGGTAGCGGCCTTGATAGGCATGCATCCATTCAACGTGGACAGGGTCTAGAGAGTTTTCCTGGCACTGGAGCCAATTGCAGGGTAGCTGCGAGATGGCAATGTCACGGACTGCGTTAGCCCAGAGCAACTGCTCCCACTGAGGGAGGGCAGGCGCGGGTAGGGGGCCCAAGTACGCGAAGACCAGACCGGCAAGCTCCTCGACCGGGTATCCGGCGAGACGGACCTTCGCTTTAAAGCGGCTGTCAGGGTGGACGGTCTCCTCGAAAGGTTGCTCGATGCATTGGCCGGTTTCATCGAACATCCAACCGTGGTACATGCAGCGCAAGCCGTGCTCTTCAGGGATGCCGTAAGAGAGGTCGACTCGGCGATGCGCGCAGAGCCTGCTGATGAGGCCGAGGGTCCCCGACCGGTCTTTATACAGGACGAGGTCTTCACCCAGCAGGCGGACGGACTTGGTCGGGCGCTCGCCTAGCTCGGCGCTGGCCGCGACGGGGTGCCAGTAGCGGCGCATGAGCTCGCCCATGGGCGTCCCTTTACCGACGGCTGTGAGTTTTTCGTTCTCGCTGGTGCTGAGCAAGCGCGGCCTCCGTTCAGCGACAACCAAGTCTTCGACTCGATTTCTAGCTGGCACACTGTACCAAACAGGGTCACCTGCCCGCTAGCGGCTGGGCGCGCAGGCACCTGCGAACGAACGATCTCGCGTGGCGCGGCTACTCGCCTTCGCCGGATCCTGGGGCGCGCGCCATCTCGGGCAGGTCGTGCCACGTCTGGATGACCTGATTGATCTTGTCGGCGTCCTTGGAGTACCCGGATTCGCCGGGTATGTACTTGCGGGGACGGCGCATGCCGAACTTGATCTGCTCGAGGGGTGCCATGACGAGGGCGGCTTTTGCTGCATCGCGGAAGACGTTCATGGGTTCGCCGCCATCGGCAATGACGTTCATCTCTCGGCGCAGCTGCTTGCGGAACATGATGACCCCGCGATCGGACTCGCCGAGCACCTCTTTGGTGCGATTGGCTATGGGCCCCTGCGTCACCCACGCCATGTAGTCCTGGTTGAATACCAGGTCCACGATCCAGCGGCCCTCGTCATCCTTCAGCGCGACCTCGCGATAGGGGACAACGTCCTGGTTAGGGACGTCGACGCCGGGAGCGCCGTGCCAGATGTATTGCGAAACGTGCAGTGTGTTTTCGTCGTCGATGGGGACGCGCCACTGGAAGGTGACCGAGACCTCGCTGCCGACCATGAGAATGTTGGGGAAGAAGACCGGGTGGCCTTCTTTCCAGTCGTCGTCCTCCTCGGTGTAGCCCGAAAGCACCCGGCGTTTGATGATGCCGTGCTCGAAC
>Ga0315339_1001069_pt1 | contig 26683 bp, 24 predicted proteins | sample ASW17metaG_FD_204514 | JGI IMG/M metagenome (GOLD analysis project Ga0315339, IMG submission 204514) | Ammonia-oxidizing marine archaeal communities from Pacific Ocean, United States - ASW #17 | ecosystem: Environmental > Aquatic > Marine > Oceanic | place: USA: California | collected 2016-12-05 | reverse complement strand
GGTAGGAGCTCCGCCGCAGCCTTGCCGTCGCGTTGTGACCCGCGCCACTGCGTCCATTCTTGCCCGAGCGCCGTTGCCGGCCCAGCAGCCAGCCAGCTGAGCGCCAAAAGCCAGCCGAGGTGTCGTAAGTGCTTCGCGTGTCTCATGCGCTCCTCAAGGTATCTCTAACGACGATCGAAACAGCACCCTAGCACTCCGTCCGGTCCGCGGCCATATTCGCGGCGAGCGCAGGGTAACGACACCACGCTGACCGTTCGGCCTCCGGCTCTCGCCCTCCGGAGTCGCAGGCTTACGCGCCCTCACTCCGTGGCGCCGAGATCTCTCAGCAGGTCCGCGGCTTTGTCGCGATTTGCGGCGATGCTTCCCGACGCGCCTCTTCCGGACGTCATCGCCAACGGCGTCTGGCCGTTCTGGTTCCTCACGTCCAGCGGCGCGCCCCGGTCGACGAGCAACTGAATCACCGCGACGAACCCGTTGGCTGCCGCCGCGTGCATCGGAGTGTCGCCGGCCGGGTTGGCCTGGTTCACGTCGGCTCCGGCATCGAGCAGGATCTCGACGGCTTCGAGCGAGGCCTCTGGTGAGCGCTCGAAGAAGATATCTCCGAGGACTCTCGGGGTGTCGGAGTGGTCGAGCGGGCGGTTCACCCGACGTTCGACGTAGGCTCCAGCCGCCACCAGGAGCGGTGTGGTCCCGTTGGGGAGAGCCGTTTCGGCGGCGCCGCTGCCAAGCAGAAGCCGCATGATGTCGCCTTCCAGGTAGTGGGCCGCCAGCATCAGCGGCGTTGCTCCGGCCCAGGTGCTCGACAGCGCCCAATGCGACGTGTACCTCCGGATCGGGCTGCCCCTGGTAAGCGACGCGTTGATGTCTGCACCGTGTGCCAGGAGCGCCTCGACGGTATCGAGATCGCTTCTGAGGACGGCCGCGTGCATCGCCGTGTAACCACCGCCGGCGCTGTTCGGATCGGCCCCTTCCTCCAGCAGCAGCCGGGCAACGGCTCCGTGCCCGGAAAGCGCTGCCATGACCAGCGCCGAGTTGCTATCCGCTCCGGCCTCGTTGATATCCGACCCCGCCTCCAGGAGGAGCTCTGCTGATGCGACATCACCAGATCGCGCGGCGAACAGGAGCGCCGTAATTCCGCCGCGCTCGATCTCCGTCGCGTCCTCCGCCGCTGTCCGGGTAACTCGTCGTCGTCCGAGGTCGAGCATGACGACCTCGCGTCGCGTCAGCGTGCGGGCGTGTACGTCGGCGTCGTACTCGAGCAGTACCCCGACGACCTCCGGGTGCCGCTGTGCCGCGGCCCACATGAGGGCCGTCTGGCCCCGGTCGTCGGTGTGAGCATTGACGTCGGCCTCGAACTCCAGCAGCGCCTCGACCGCTGCCGCGCTGCCGATACGCGCAGCTTCCATCAGTGGCGTAACCGAGGTCTCGCCGCTGGCGTTGGGATCGGCCCCGGCCTCGAGCAGACCCCTGACGATCGCTTCGTTGCCGTTGGTGCTGGCCAGTGCGAGGGGTGTGATACGCAGGTCGTTGGCCGCATTGACGTTGGCGCCGGCGGCGATCAGCCTATCGACCAGCTCCAGATTGTCCTGATATGCGGCCCAGTGCAGCGCTGTCGCCCCGTCGCCCTGCGGGGCGTTGACGTCGGCCCCCTGCTGCAGCAGCGTATCTATCGCCGCCACGTTCCCTTCCCTCGCGGCGTCGGCGAGTTGGGCCTGGTTGCCCGACGCGACGCTGGTGACAGCGAGCCCCGCCGTCAGCATCCAAGTTGCTGTGGCTCGGCGGCTGATCGGCATGAGGCGACCGGCGCTCAGATCCCGCTCAGATAGCTGAGCTCGAGGCTGTGGGTGCTGTTGCCAAAGCTCTCTACCGGTACGCCGAGCTTGTCGAGCAGCGCGACGTGGAGGTTTGCCAGCGGGGTGCTCTCCGCGTAGCGAATGTAGTGCCCGCCCTCGAGCCGGCCGGCGCCGCCCCCGGCAAGCACGATCGGAAGATCATTGACGATGTGACCATTGCCGTCGTTCATGCCGGCCCCGAACTTGATGATCACCTGATCCAACAACGACCCATCGCCGTCGGGTGTCGCGGCCAGCTTCTCGAGCAGGTACGAGAACAGACTCGCGTGATACCGGTTGATGTCGGCGCACTTGTCCATTTTCTCCGGATCATTGCGATGGTGCGATATCGGGTGGTGCGAGTCGGGCACGCCGATCTCGGGGTAGGTGCGGCCATTGAACTCCCTGCCCATCATGAACGTGCAGACGCGAGTGATGTCGGCCTGATAGGCGATCACCTGCAGATCGAACATCAACTTCGCGTGCTCTGCGTAGTCGCCGGGTACGCCGGCCGGCCGGTCGAAAGCCGGCAGCTCGACGTTCTGCTCGACGGCTCGCTGGATGCGCTGCTCCACGGCGCGCACGCTCTCCAGGTATCCCGCCAGTCGTGACTGATCGCTCGGGCCGACCTTGTTCTTGAGTTGCGAGACCTCCCCGAGCACCGAATCGAGAATGCTGGTCTTGCGCAGGGCGCTGGCGCGTCGCGCCGCCGGATCGGTGGTGTCTTCGCCGAACAAGCGCTCGAAGACAGCCGCCGGATCGGTCTCCATCGGTAGCGGGGCAGTCGGTCCGGCCCAGGAAATCGTTCCGGTATAGATACAGCTTCCGTCATCGCAGGTTGCCGCCGCGTCGACGGCGTCCAGGGCGAGCTCCAGCGACGGCAGCTGCGTCGTTCGGCCGAGCTCACGAGCCGCCAGCTGGTCCATCGATATGCCGGCCTTGAGCGCCCGGCTGGGGTGCACGTTGGTCAAGAACTTCGTACTGGCTCGGGCGTGCACTGCGGCGGGTGCGCCTGGCGGCCTGACCGGGTCACTGTCGAGCCCACCCAGCACCTTCAGCCGATCGCGAAACGCTTCCAGGGGCTTCAGCGCGTACGAGAACTCGAAGTCGGAGCCCACCGCGGCGGGGAACCAGCGGTCCGGAATTACCCCGTTCGGCACATAGACGGCGCCAAAGCGTCGTATCGCTTTGGCCGGCGTCTGGCTGAGAGCGGTCGCTGCCGGCACCATCGAGTCCAGCAGCGGCAATGCCACAGCGGCACCCAGTCCGCGCAGCACCGTGCGCCGGGGAATGGCCTTCCTGGTGATGATCATGGGGCTGTTCTCTGTAGCTGAAGCGGTGCTCTGCCCATCTGAAATGGCTCGCTTTCGATGATTCCTCGGATGATCGCTGACCAGCGGTAGTCGGTGGCAGCGGCGTCTCGGAGAATCTTGCGAATGGCGGGGTTATCGTAATACTCGACGCCTCGTCCCAGGGCGTAGGTCAGTAGCTTGGCCGTAAATGTACGGACGAAGCTCTCACGATGGTTCAACAATAGCCTGCGGATTCCCGCAACACCGTCGATCGGCGTGCCGTCGGCGAAGACGGACGAGGCATCGATCGGAAGTCCGTTGCTCATCGTACGCCACCGACCCACGGCGTCGAAGTTCTCGAGCGCGAACCCCAGCGGGTCCATCCGGATGTGGCAGGTGGCGCAGGCGGGATTTGCTCGATGCTGCTCCATCTGTTCTCGCATCGAAAGGAGGCGCCCGTCGCTATCCGTCGTCTCCAGGTCCGGCACGGTCTCGGGCGGCGGTGGGGGCGGCATGCCGAGGATGTTCTCGAGCATCCAGCGCCCCCGCACCACCGGTGCCGTGCGATCCGGATAGGAGGTCACCATCAAGATGCTCCCCTGACCGAGCAGGCCGCCGCGCACGCCATCGTCTAGCGTGACGCGGCGGAAGCGCTCTCCCTTGATTCCCGGGATGCCGTAGTGCTCTGCCAGCCGCTCGTTGACGAACGTGTAGTCGGCGGTCAACAAGTCCAGCACGCTGTGGTCTTCACGTAGCTGGCTGTCGACGAAGAGCTCGGTCTCCGTCAGGAAAGCATGGCGCAGGTTCTCGTCGAACTCGAAGAAGAGGTCCGAGTCAGGCTGCCATACGAGAGCCTTCCGGAAGCCGAGCCACTGACTCGCGAAGTCCACCACGAGCATCCTGGATCTGGTGTCTCCCAACATACGGCGTATCTGACTCTCGAGTACGGCAGGCCGGCTGAGCTCGCCGCGGGTTGCGAGGTCGAGGAGGTCCTCGTCCGGGATGCTGCTCCAGAGAAAGAAAGACAGCCGCGACGCCAGGTCCAGATCGCTGAGGCGATACGCCCTGCCGGGAGCGGCACCCGACGGGGGGCTATCGACGCGCAACAGGAAGTTAATGCTTACCAGTAGCCGCTCGATGGCCGCCTGAATGCCCGCGTCGAAGTCGCCGGCGCTGCGGCCGGTTTGGTAGAAGTCCATCAGCGTCTGGACTTCGGCGTCGGTGGCCGGCCGGCGATAGGCGCGACGGGCGAGCGTTGACAGAATCGTCCTGGCGCATGGTGTTTCTTCGGTCAGGGTAGTCGGGCGGCATACGAACACCAGCCGGCGGCTGGGCGTGTCTCCCGGTCCCTCGGCGAGATACGGTCCGGCAATGCCGACGCTCTCGACGGCGGCCAGGCCGTCGTAGAGCTGATCCGACATGAACCCGAAGCCGAGACTTCGCGGCTGCAGCAATTCTTCGAGCTCGCGCGGCTGCCGAACGAAGGAGACCGACACCGTGCGTGCCCCAGCCCGCACCGGGATGCGGGCCTCCAACGAGTCGTCGGCGGTGTGCACGTAGTTTTCCCACTCGATGTCTCCGCGGATCTCCCCAGCCCAGGTCAACGGCGCGGCGATTCCCTTTTCGTGCCCCTCGCCGCCGACCGTAAATCGCGCCACGCGCTTTCCGTCGATGCGTACGTCGATCTGCTGGGCATCGCGCAGGCCGACGATGTAGGAGTAGATCTGGCGTCGCAGGAGTACCTTGATGGTGTACTCGCCGTCGAGCTCGAAGTTGTGGCGAACGGCCAGGCCACCGCGTGACCCGAAGGGCTGGTCCTCGCTGACCCGAATGTCCTGGTTCAGGAACACCGGCAACTGATGGAGCTTGGAGCTCGGGACCGCTCCCATCGCCGGATCGCCCACCGCCAGGCGGCTGATCGTTCGGGCAGCGGACAGGTAGCGCTCCAGATGCGCCGGCGAAATGGTCAGGCTCTCCGCGATGTTGTCGAAGCCCTCGTCGGCCTCGTCAGACACGAGGAGCGCTGTGGCGTCGATCTCCACCGCCAGCAGGTCGCGGATGGCGTTGGTGTATTCCGTTCGGTTGAGGCGATGAATGCCGACCTTGCCCGGGTTGGGATCCGCCGCTGCCGCCTCATCCAGACCTGTTTCCAGCCAGGAGACCATGGCGCTCAAGGTCTCGTTGTCGGGCCGCGGCATCTCCGGCGGGGGCATTTGTCCGGTGCGGACCATGTGCCACACCTTCTCCCATACCTCGGCATCCAGACCGACGTTCTCGATATCGAGAACGTCGAGGCTGAGCCCGCCGGTAAGCAGCTCCTGGTTGTGGCAAAACACGCAGTAGGCGTCGATAAGCTCGCCAGGCGAAGCCACCATTGCTGCGACCGGACGCGTCGAGCCCTGCGAGAGCGCCGTCGTGTGAGACGACGGTGCCGCCGGGTTCGGCGCCTGGCTCATCGCCGGTGCGTAGAAGAACACCTGCGAGACCAGCAGGAGCATCAACAGCTTTCCCCTACGCACGATCGGTGTCCTCCGCCTCGAAACGCGTCGAGCGTGCCTGGAAAGGCGTACCCACGCGCCGATCACAGGATAAAGACATGACGTGAGGATTCCAACTGGCGACGAGGGCAACTAGTGCAGGAAAGCTCGCTGTCACGGCACGCTAGCGCACCCGGACGGGCAGCTCGATGTGCGATGCGTGGGAGCGATTCCGCTGCACCGCGATCGTCGGATTGCCGCCCTCTTTCGGGTAGCGCAGGAACGTGTCGGCGTCTGCGCCTGCGATCGCCACACGGATCCGATGTCCCTTCTTCACCAGGGCGACGTCGCCCGAACCCCGAGCCATCCGGCCGCCGGCAGCAGCAGACAGAGCCACACGAGGACGAATGGCGTCCTTCGGCGCCGGCCAGGGCGGTTCGGTATCCGGATCATCTTTGCCACGACCAGCCCTACCTGGTGCACCAGGTAGGGCCAGAGTCTCCAGCGTGGTGGTTGGTCAGTCGGATCTGGTTGTCACCGTTCGCATCCATCACGTAGATCTCGTTGTTGCCGTCGCGATCGGCGACGAAGGCGATCTCGGACCCATCCGGTGACCAGGCCGCGAACTCGTTCGCCCGAGGATCGTTCGTGAGATTGGCAACGCTCTGGTCCGCCACGCTCACCGACAGGATGTCGGCCCAACCCTCCAGGGTGGAATCGAAGATGATGTGCGATCCGGTTGGAGACCAGGCCGGGTAGCCGTTGTATGCGTCCAGCTGCGTCAGCTGTACGGCGTCCGACCCGTCGGCGTTGAACGTCCAGATCTGCGTTCTTCCCGCTTCGCCCCATTCGGTCTGCAGGGTCTCACCGAGCCTGCCGCCTTCCGCGCCGAGCCTGCGTCCGTCTGGCGACCACGTCGGGGAGAGAAAATTGTAGCCATCGCGGTTGGTGACCTGGCGCTCGTTCGACCCGTCGGGTCGGATGGTGAAGAGATTCGACGGCGTGGCGTTGCCGCCAGAGCTGAAGGCGATCTCGCTGCCGTCGGGTGACCAGGCCGGCGAGTTGTTGTCGTAGTCGTTGTTCGTCAGGCGCACTTCGTTCCCGCCGTCGATATCCATGAGGTAGAGCTGCCTGGTGTTGTCCCTGTCCGACGAGAAGACGATGCGGGAGCCGTCCGGCGAGCAGTAGGGAAGAGATTCCTCGGCAGGATTGTTCGTCAGCCTGGTGAGCCCAGAGCCATCCGCGTTCATCCGATAGATCTCGGAATTGCCGTCACGCTCCGACGTGAAGACGATTCTGGAGTCGCGACCCCGAGGTTCGAAGGTAGCGTACAGATTCGAGGTACCGCTCTCGGTGAGCTTGCTGAGATTGGATCCGTCACGGTCCATCACCCAGAGCTCGAATGCCTCGCGCTCACCCCCGCGGTCGGAAGAGAAGACGATGCGGAGGTTGTCCGGCGAGATCGCTGAGGCGCGGTCGTCGCCCGGGTTGTCGGTCAGCCGTTGCGGATCGCTGCCGTCGGCGTTGGTGACATAGATCTCCGAGTTGCCATCGCGTCCCGATTCGAAGGTCAGCAAGCTGCCGTCAGGCGACAGGCGCGGGTCGCCGATGTGGGCTTCCAGAGAGGTCAGCCGAACGACCTCGCCGTTTTCGATCGAGCCGCGGTAGATCTCAGGAGGTCCGTCACGGAAGGAGTCATAGACCAACGCGCGGCTGTCGGCTGCCCACGAGACGTAGCCTTCGTTGACCTCGCTGGGAGCGATCTGACGCACCCCGGTGCCGTCGGCGCGCATCACCCAGACCTGCGCGACGTCGCCGCCCCGTGCGGCGTCGAAACCGATCCATTGGCTGTCGGGCGATAGCTTGGGGAAGCCGTAGCCAGCGCCGTCTGTGGTGATCCTCCGCAGGTCGGATCCGTCGGCCCGTATCAGGTAGACGTCGCCACGCTGTCCCGGACCGGCGCCCCGATCCGAAACGAACAGGACGTCGCCACCGGGCGTCCAGCTCGGCATCCCGTCGTAGCCTGGATCGTCGGTGAGTCGGGTCAGGCCGGTGCCGTCCTCGTTGATTAGCATCACCTCGGACTGGTCGTCGATGACGGACTCGTACAGAATTCGTCGCGCCGAGCCCTCAGGTTTCTGCGCTCCGTTCGTCGCGCCGGCATCGGCAGCCGATCGAGTCTCGGCGTTGCTGCAGCCGGCGGCCAAGAGCAGCGCCACGGCAACCGCACCGGCCGCACGCCCGGCATGCTCAGCGTAGTGGTCTGGTCGGCAATCGTGTTTCACGCTCTTTCCTACCTGAGGTGCTCGTTGAAGAACGCGATCGTACGCTCCTCCGCCAACTTCGCCGCCGTCGGATCGAACCGCGGCGTCGTGTCGTTGTGGAACCCGTGGTTGACGTTGTCGTACATGTGCATGGTGTAGGTCTTGCTGTGAGCGTCGAGCGCTTCCATGAAAGCCGGCCAGCCGGCGTTGACCCGTCCGTCCAGGCCGGCTACTGGATCATCAGCGGCGCCGCCACCGCTTAGTGTCCTACGCTCAGGAGGCTACAAGGGGAACCGGACTCAGCACGAGCTGGATGGACCTCCGTCGAATGCGGGCCGGCGCTTCGAGTGAACGTTGCACGACACGCGCGCCACCATATGCATGTAACCGCCAGCCGCAGCGTATCGGTCATTGGCGGCAGCGGCGATGTGCTCGAACGCTGCTTCTTCGCGCCCCAAAGCCTCGAAGTACAGACCCACATACAGGTGTGCGTAGAACAGGGGCGAGGATTGGTCGCCGGCCGCTGCCATTACCTCCTCGGGTGCAAGGTCACCGCGGAAGAGCGCGTAGATTTCCTTCATCGGAGCCCGTCGGTCGGGGCCCACGGGCAGCAGCGCCGCCCGGGCTATTTCCGGAGTCTCGGCACGGGCGACGCACAGGAAGTGCCAGACGGCGTTCTCGACGTCGTTCGGATTGACGGTACGGTGCGATTCGAATTGCTCGCGGCAATCCTGATAGCGCCCGACGTAATAGAGGGCGATGCCCCGCTGCCATAGCTGTGGTGCGTAGTCGGGTCGCAGCTCGGCAAACCGGTCGAATCCGGCTGCTGACTCAGCGAGTCGGCCGGCCCGGAAGTCGCTCACAGCACGGTCGAGGATCTGCTGAGGACCCTGCGTACTAGTGATCGACGCGGCACTGACCATCGCGGCACTGGCCGCTGCTGCACTTGCCGCGACGGTATAGACGAGCGCGATCAGCAGCGATCGTGCCGAGACGCCCGTGCTGCTCGCCAGCGTTCGCTCCAGGGGATGCACACGTCGACCTTCCATCGCCTGTCGTTCAGTTGTTGGGCCGCCGGTCTCCGAAGTTGCAAAGCGCACTCCAGAATCCGGCGAAGGTGCCTGTTGCCAGGCACGCTCCGGTGAACAGCTTGGCGGACTCCTCGACGATCACCGAGAGCTCCGTCGGGGGTTCTTGGGTTGAGTCCACTAACGTGTGAATGGCGTAAAACATGAAGGCAGCTGCGAACAACTCTAAGACCCAGGGGGAACGCATGAGGCTGGACAGAATCGCTAGCATTATGGGAATTGCCAGGAGTCCGTAGAAGATCACGATGACATCGCTCCAACTCCTCAAGCCGGTAGGCGCGATGCTCATCTCGGTCACCCTCCTGAGCCGCTCGTAAATGCCGGCGACCTCATCAATCGCCAAGAAAGCGAGGCCTGCCGCCAATAGCGCCACGGCCAGATCGGAACTGCGCTCGATCGCACGAGCACTGCCAGGGCGCTCAGGGCGAACGCGCTCGCGGCCGCCAGGAGGACCACCGACGCCGCCGTCACCAACCCGCGCTCGCTCCCGAAATGGTAGTCGAGGGCTCTGTCGGAGGGGTGCAGGGCGATCGCCAGCAGGACGTACACGAAGATGCAGCCGCCGGCGCTAGCGATGATCCGGGCGAGGTGTCGGGCGCGCATTTCCCGTACCTGGCGGCTGGCCTCACGGAGCTTTTCAATATATCTAATGAGCACGGCACGGCCATCTTAATTTGAAAAGTTGAAGAGTGCGTTTGTATATGTATTACAAACTAATAATCATTGGTAATGACTAATCCTAGAAAATGAACGATAACAACGATAACGATGCTGTGGCTCCGGTACGCTCGCCGCCCCGTATGGCTGCAGCCTCTTCGGACGGGAGGCTGGCGGCAGCCAGTGTGTGGCAACCCGGTGTGGCAAGCTAGCGTCCTGAGTCGAGATACCAGTGTCCGCATGCTCTGAGATCAGGACACCGCCGATGGTACCGCCGAACAGGTCAACCGGGAGTCGAACCGAGCGGATTGTTGCCGAGGGGCGTCGTGCGCGGGCCGAATGGGACAGTAGCTACCGCGGCCGGGCGCTGAAGCTACTGCCCTGGGTTTGCGCCAGCTGCGGACGCGACTTCGTCAGCAAGAACCTCAGCGAGCTGACCGTGCACCACAAGGACCACGATCACACCAACAACCCGCCAGACGGCAGCAACTGGGAGTTGCTCTGCTACTGGTGCCACGACAACGAGCACTCCCGGCGGGCAGTGGCGGAATCGTCCGGCACATCGCGGCGTAGCGACGCGGGATCCACGGTCACCCAGAATCCGTTCGCCGGGCTGGACAAGCTGTTGAAGGGCGAGGAGTAGCCCGCTCGTACCTGTGGACGTAGCTTCCTGCTAAAGTGCCGTCGCCCGAGATGGTGGGAAGACGGTCTTGCGACTTCGAGTCTGTAGCTAGGAGGTTTGGCATGTTGGGTGTCCAACGATCGATCCGCGCGGGCCTGTGCGTGTGCGCACCGATGACCTATCTGGACAACGGGAAACAGTACGTCGTAGTTGCTGTCGGTGGGCGCGATTACCCGGCCGAATGGATCGCTTTGGGGCTGCCCTCGTAGCCCGGTACTTCTGCCACGCGAGCCACAGGGAGTAGTTCGATGTTGCCCCGGGCCAGGATTCGCCTCGGCCGACCGTCGGTTGCCGCTGGTCTGACAGCCAGTCTATCGATTGGTCTCTGGATCGGGTCGGCGGGCTCCCCGATGGCCATCGAAGAGCCGTTGATCGCGGATCTGGTGGTGATCTCCGCCAACATCATCACCGTCGATGGCAGGAACCCCAGGGCCGACGCCCTGGCGGTTCGAGACGGGAAGTTCGTGAGCGTAGCGAGCGAAGCAGACATACGCTCGCTGATCGGCCCGAACACCGAGATCATCGATGCGCGTGGCAGGACCGTCGTTCCCGGATTTATCGATGCCCACATGCATCCGCGGCCAACGTATCCGGTGACATCGCGCCTCGGTCGGGCCGACCTGAGTCCGGACAACGTGCAGACGATGCAGGACGTTGTTGCGGCGTTGGCACAGAAGGCTGCCATTACCCCGGCAGGCGAGTGGGTAGTAGGTACTCGCTACCAGGACACCAAGCTCGGCCGGCACCCGAATCGATCGGATCTGGATCAAGCTTCGACCGCGCATCCGATCTACATCACCCATTCCAGTGGCCATGTCTCGGCGGTCAATTCCATCGCCCTCGAGATGGCCGCGATCAACAGCACGACAGCGGATCCGCCGGGCGGAGGGTTCGAGCGCGATGACCAGGGAGACCCGACAGGGGTGGTCTGGGAGAATGCCATCGGCGCCATCCTGAAGGCCGGCCCTCCGCTACCTGAGGCGACGCGCGACGAACGAGCACAAGGGATCGAGCGGACCTTCGAAGCCTTCTTGAGCGCCGGGATCACCAGCGTCGTCGATGCAGGGAGCGGCCCAGCGGCCTTCCGCATGTACCAAGACGCAGCCGAGCAGGGCCAACCGGTACGCGTCAGCATGATGTTCGAGGTCGGTCATTTGCCGGCGTTACGTGCGCTCGGACTGCGCACCGGATTCGGCGACGACCACCTGAGAATCGGCGCCATCAAGGGCTTCCACGGCAACTCGCTCTCGGGGAGGACGTGCTGGCTCTACGAGCCGTACGAGATCAACAATCCAAAGACGGGCGAGCGCGATTACTATGGCATCCCACCGGGCCGATCTCAGGAGGATCTCGACGCCATGATCCTCGAGATTCACGAGGCCGGGTTTCAGGCCGCCATACACTCGAACGGCGACCGTGAGATCGACATGGTTCTCGACGCTCTCGAGCGAGCCCTGGATCGTCGACCCCGCGAGGATCATCGGCACCGTATCGAGCACGCCAGCATCGTCAACCCCACCATTCTCAGAAGGGTCAAGGAACTCGGCGTCGTACTGGCTCTGCACTCGTATATCTACGAGCATGGCGACAAGATGGAGGCCTACGGCGCGGCACGGTGGAAGATGATGCATGCCAATCGATCCGCTCTGGATCTTGGCATTCCGGTTGCCGGCAACTCCGACTACGGCGTCAGCGGCGCAGATCCGATGCTCAGAATCCAGAGCATGGTCACGCGAGCCAGCGCCGAGGGAAAGGTCTACGGTGCAGAGCAGCGGATCAGCGTCGAAGAGGCCATTGGCGTTTGGACTCTGGGTGGCGCGTACTCCACCTTCGACGAGAAGGTCAAGGGGTCGATCGAGGCCGACAAGCTGGCAGACTTCGTCATCCTCTCAGCGGACCCGACGCGCGTCGCGGCGGCAACCATCAAGGATATTGCTGTCGACATGACCTTCATCGACGGCAAGGTCGCGTATGCCCGGCAATGAGGGCCATGCCCGGTTCGAAGGAAGCAGCCGCGATTGTCGGTTGCGGCCCATCAACTAGTGCGAGTGTTCTACCAGACGCCGGCAGCGCGTCGTCGTCGGGCCGAGCGCGCGGCGCCACCCCCGACCGTCGCCGCCAGTTTAGGCTTCGAGTGTTCTGAGGCATGCTATAACGAGGAGTATCGGGCACCAAGAGCTGTCAGGCCTGCCACACTTTTCGCCGCGGCCTGCTAGCAGGAGTAGGTCAAGTGACCGGACAAGAGGCGAGCGCCGGAGAGATTCTCGGCCCGTTCACCGACATCGTGCAGCGCGTCGGCAGCGTTGCATGGGAGACCGCCGCGTCCAACGTGCCCGGTGTTCTCCGCCCGCGCACTCTCCTGCTCACCGTATTCATCGCGACGCTGATTTTTCTGATTCGCCGCGGTCATGGCGCCAAAGGCGCCGACGGTCGAGAGAGGAAATCCGGCCTCTTGAGCTTCTTGTTACCCAAAGACATCTACACCCATAAGTCGGCTCGCGTCGACGTGTCGCTTTGGGTGTTCGAGCGGATGTTGCGTCCCTTCTGGGCGGTATCGTTGTTTGCTACCGTGGCGCCGTTCACGGAACAGTCGGTGATCGGGACACTGCAATTCGTATTCGGGAAGACGCCAGCGTTGCAGTCCAATTACGCCTGGATGCTGCTCTACGCCGCCGTCGCATTGCTCTGCTATGACTTCATGTTCTACGCCATCCACTGGTGCATGCACAGATACCCGGCGCTGTGGGCGATTCACAAGGTGCATCATTCGGCAGAAGTTCTGACGCCACTGACACGATCCCGTGAGCACGTTCTTGCCGGCCCCATATGGGCGGCCGGCTCGGCGTTCGGCTATGCGTTTGCCGGAGGGATATTCGCCTATCTGTTTGACGGTGGCATCACGCAGGCAACGATCATGAACATCGGCGTGTTCTCATTGCTGTTCGGCTTCAACGGGATGTTCCGCCACTATCACATCGGCCTCCACTATCCGCGCTGGCTGGAGCGATGGATTCAAAGTCCTGCGATGCATCACACACACCACAGCTACCTGAAGAAGCATTGGAATACGAACATGGCGGCGGTCACCAGTATCTACGACCGGATGTTCGGCACCCTGTACATACCCGAGCAGGATGAATACACGCCCTGGGGCATTGGCCCGGCGACGCAATCGGAGTACCGAGGGTTCTGGCAAAACACCACCGGCCCGTTCCGAGACTGGTACAAGATGATGTCGCGTGGAAGATCCCCTCAGGCAGGCGCAGCCACAGCCTCGGACCTTGCTTCGCCTTCAGCATTCAGCAAGAGGCAGGGTCGGTAGCCAGATGTTCTGGGGCGGTGCCAGCGCCGAGTGGATGAATCGGTTGCCGGCTACCGGGCCGTAGAGGGCGAGCGGGGGAGCCGGCGAGCGAGAGTCATATACCCATCCAATCCAAGAGCAGGCGGAAGCTGATACCCAACGCCGCGATGGCAAGCCAGGCCCACCCCGGAGTGCGTGGGCCGGCAACCTCGTGCCCTGGCTCGGATTGCTCTTCCATCTTCCGCCAACTCCACCAAGGCCTGCTAGCCGCTCACTCCTCGGCGCCACGCATCGCCGTATGACCATCAGGTTTGAGTGTCTCATCACGTGCCGCTGCGCGAAAGGTGTCCCGAACGCGTCGTCGGGATACTACTCGGTCATCCAGTGACGTGGTCTTGGCGCGCGCGCCGGCAGCGTGGACCGTTGCTGCGTGGGCTCGGCGTTCAAGACATCCGCCCCGTCACCCAGTCGTAGCGAGGATCGTCGTTGATGACGGGTCCCGTCGATCGCGTGCCGACGCCAGCGCCGCCATCGACCGTGTACACGGCACCACTCACGTAGCTGGATGCCTCGGAAGCCAGCCACAGAACAAGAGCCGCGACCTCCTCCGGCGTGCCCGCCCGTGAAAGCGGCAGGGTCGGAATCCGGGCCGCGAGCCTCTCGGCCATTCGTGCTGGCAATGGCCTGGGTTGTGTGTCGATGAGGCCTGGGCTGACCGTGTTTACGAGGATGCCGTGCGGCGCCAGCTCGATGGCCGCGACGCGCGAGAAGCTCTCCGTCGCGGCGCGACTGGAAGCGTACGCTGCGCCGCCAGCGGCACCGCGTTGGCTGACGCCGGAGGAGAAGTTGATGATGCGGCCGCCGGCCGCTTGCTCGATGAGCACACGCGCTGCCGCCTGTGTCATCAGGAACGTCCCACGACAGTTGACCGCGTACACCCGATCCCACACTTCGACGCGCTCTTCGAGCAGACTCGCATGCGGGGCAACTGCTGCGTTGTTGACACAGATGTCCAGGCGACCGAATCGCTCGGCGGCGGCCTCGATGATGCTCGCCGCACCATCGACCTCGCTGATATCCGCGACCACCGATGCCACTCCTGCCCCCACGGCCTGTTCCGTCTCGGCCAGGCCATCAGCGTCACGGTCCGCCGCGACGACGCTGGCGCCCGCCCTCGAGAATGCGGCGACGATCTCGCGACCCACGCCGCGCGCCGCGCCGGTCACGACGGCTACCTTGCCGGTGAAGTCGTAGTTGACCATCGATGGTGTTCCTCGTTGTTTCGGTATCCGGTTACCGCCTGGCAAGCTAGCGTCCAGGGCATCTCGGAGTCGAGTATGCCCGAGCCAGCGATCGAGATCGCATCGAGAGCAGCTGTCGTCGGGCAAGTGGCACGGCAGCGGGTGCGTATCTTCCTCCCTGGAGGAGGACGAGTGCGCTGTGGTTGCAGTGCATAGTAGACAGGGTCTCTTTGCGGGCGGAGATCCCTGAGACTCCCCCGAACCGGGTGAAGGCGATGACCAGGTGCCATTCTCATCGGGCGGCGGTGTGCGCCGTCATCGGCTTGCTGGGGCTCGGCTGCGCACCGGCGCCGGACACTGCGGCGCGTTCCACCGACGGAGCCCGAAAGATCCTACGCGTCGCCTACAACCGCGAGATCGACGTGCTTAATGCGTTCACCAGTCAGATGTTGATCGATATCCACTTGAGCATGGTCGAGGGCCTGATCACCACGGACGAGAACAACACCTACGTCCCGGTGTTGGCCAAGCAGATTCCGACCGAGGAGAACGGCCTGGTCGTGCGCAACGAGGACGGCACGATTGACATGACCTGGGAGCTACAAGAAAACGTGCTCTGGCACGACGGCGAGGAGCTCACCAGCGCCGACGTGTGTTTTACCTGGGCTTTCGTCACCAGTGAGGGGTCTGAAACCTACAATCGCGACCACTACCTCGGCATCATCGATTGCCAAACGCCCGACGATTACACCGCGGTGATGCGCTGGGACGACGCCTATGGCTTCTACGCCGGGCTGTTCGAGGCGATCCTGCCGGAACACGTGCTGGGCCACATGACCACACGGGAGATCATCAACTACGTCCCCTACAACCGTGGCACCGAGACAATCGGCACCGGACCGTTCAGGTTTGCCGAATGGAAGTCTGGCGAGTACATCCGTGTGGTGCGCAACGACGACTACTGGCGCGGTCCGCAGTATCCGCTCATCGACGAGATCGTGTGGTCGTTCGTGCCCGACTCCAACGCTCGGCTGAACGCCATGCGAACCGGCCGCTACGACTACGGGCAGATCGAGCCCACGCAGGTGAGTGAGGTGGGCGATCTCGCCAGCTACGACACCCATCTGGTGACCTCGAACCGGTTCATGCACCTCGATTTGGGGGTCAGCACCGAGCATGGCCGGCGCCTGTTCGCCGATGCGAACGTACGCCGGGCGATCTTCCACGCTATCGATCGGCGGGCAATCGCCGAGGGGCTGATGCAGGGCACGGTGCGGGTTGCTCACACGCCGATCAACCCGGCCAGTCCCTACCACAACCCTGAAGTACCCACCCATGCGTACGACCCGGAGCTTGCCGCCCAGCTACTCGACCAGGCGGGGTGGCGTCTCGCATCCGACGGGGTGCGATCCAACGGCGACGAGCGCCTTTCGTTCACCTTGATGAATCGCGCCGGCGACCGCGAGCGCATCGCCATCGCGCAGGTGATCCAGGCACAGCTGAAGGCCATCGGCATCGAGGCCACGTTCGAGACCATGGAAAGCGCTGCCTGGACGCAACGGTGGCGGAGCGGTGAGTGGGAGGCGATCGTCGCCGGATGGTTCCTTTCCGCGGACCCTGGCCTGACCAACCTGTACGCTTGTGACGGCGCCAACAACATGACCGGCCTGTGCGATCCACTGCTCGATGCAGTGATGGAGCGATCGGACCGGGGCATGGACTTTGTCGTGCGCAAGCCGTTGCTCGATACCGTTCAGGTGCTCCTGGCCGAGGGCGCCAGGTCGCTGCCGATCTACTACGCCGTTACTCCGGAAGTGGTGAGCAAGCGCGTCATCAACTTCCGTGGCAGCGGCACCAACTTCGGTAGCTTCTGGAACCTCTATGAGTGGGACCTGCGTCAATAGCGGGCACATCGGAAGAAGAACCAAGGAGACTCGAGCATGTCAACTCGCTGCACAATCTGGACGCTTCTCTCGCTGTTCCTATTGCTGGGAGCCCGCAGCGCAGAGCCGGTCGATTCGATGACCATGGAGCTTGCTCTGGTCGATCCGGGCGGCCCGAGCAAAGGCGACCCAGGGGAACGGAATCCCCGAAATTCCGACAACGCTACGGTGCAAAGCACCTATGACGATTTGGTCCGATTGTTCAACGAGTTCCGTCGTTTTCAGGTCTCAACCAACGAAAGGGACGGCGTACCCGACTACACTGCTGCCGCAATTGGAGAGCAATACCGCGGCCTGAAGGAGTTTCAAGAACGGCTGGCGGCGATGGAAACGAGTGATTGGCCCGTCTGGCAAAGGGTCGACTATCACCTGGTTCGTGGCGAAATGAACGCCCTGGAATTCCATCACCGGGTGCTCAAGCCTTGGGCACGTGATCCCGGTTTCTATTCGATCAGAGGGGGAGACGCAGGGGCGTCAATGAACGCCGCGAGCCTCAGGTCATCGTTCTTTGCCCTGCGGCCACCGTTCTCGGAGGACGAAAGGGCACGATACCGGGCGGCGCTGAGGGCTATCCCCGGGATTTACCAGCAGGCGAGAGCCAACCTCACCGAAGCGGCCGCTGATCTGGCGGATCTCGCGATCCGTAACTCGGGGCGCGAAGCCGAGACCTACGACCGAATCGCCGCGCAGCTCGAGGAGCATCATCCGGATCTGGTGGCCGATGCGCTCGCCGCCGCCAAGGCGGTACGTGACTACGCCGAATGGCTGGAAGCGAACAGGCACGAGATGGCCGCTGCGGCTGGGGTCGGCAAGGAAAACTACAGTTGGTGGATGCGCAACGTGCAGTTGTCGCCGTGGGGCTGGGAAGAAAACAACGCGATCATCCAGAGAGAATACGATCGCATCATCACGTTCCTGAAGCTCGAAGAACACCGAAATCGCAACCTGCCGGCCCTGGACGTAGCCGCGACCGAAAAGGAATTCGAGACCAGCCTGCACCACGCGCTCAATCATGTCGTCGATTTCTTGCGCGACGAAGAGATCATGACCATCGACGATTGGGTGAACCTGGCGGATTACACGGGCTTCGCCAGCCTCGCTGAGCTTGATGAGCGTCTCGCCCGAGAGGGTGACGACTCCAGTGACCGGTTCCTACCCGAAAACACGAGCATCGACACCAAGGTCCGCCAGCGCGAGATATTGCCGGGTGAAACTCACGAGTTCATCGGGCACATGCTGGATTTCCAACGACAGGAGCGCCTGACCAGGAGCCCGATTCGTAGCGCCGGGCGCCGTTACAACATGGACTCGATGCGCACCGAGGGCTGGGCCGTAGCGCTCGAGGAGCTGTTGATGCAGGCGGGCGTGCTCGACGAGCGGCCGCGCAAGGGCAGAGAGATGGAATACTTGATGAACGCGTCGCACATGAGCCTGGCGATACCGGACATGAAGATGCATGCCAACGAGATCAATCTCGCCGAGGCGCGGCGTCTTTGCGCCGCGATCATGCCGCGCGGCTGGTCACGAGAAGACGAGCGAATGGTCTGGTTCGAGATGCAGTCCAACCTGCGCAACCCGGGTGGGTTTCATAGCAACGTGGTCACCGGGAAGGCCTACTTCATGAAGCTCTTCAGAGAGCGGGCGCAGGAGCTCGGTGACGAATTCGTGCTGCGTGATTTCGTCGATGAGTTCCTGTCGGCCGGCAACATACCGATGTCGCTCATTCGCTGGGAGATGACCGGTAACAGCGATGACATCACGCTGGTAACGGAGGATCTCGAACGAAGCTGACGTGCCGGCGCGTTACTCGTTCATCCAGTGATCCTCGTAGCACTTCGGCGCCGATCTCAGGCCCTTCTCTCGTGGACGACGCGACCCCCTACAACCGTGGTCTCCACCTGCAAGTCTTTTAGCGCATCCACCGGAATCTCGAAGGGATCCTCCGAGAGAACGATCAAATCCGCCAGCTTGCCGGGCTCGAGCGATCCTTTGCTGGCTTCCTCGAAGCCCGCGTAGGCGGAGTACGTCGTGTAGAGGCGAATGGCCTCCAGCACGTCGAGGCCTTCCTCGGGGCAGATCGAACGACCACTTCGGGTCTTTCGCGCCACGACACACCAGATGCTCCACCACGGATTCAACGCCTCGGGCTCCGTTCCCATACAGTCGGAGTTGCCCGGCGGCATGAAGCCCTCGTCCAACAACGATCGATACGGGACGACCTTTTGGCCCGGCGCGGCGGAGTCGAGCCAGGCATCCCCGTACCATCCCAATGAGCTGTACGGAGTCGGGACCGGAATGATTCCCGACTTCTTCAAACGCGCCAGACCCTCGGGCCAATAGTCGCCCGCGAAGTGTTCGATGCGGTGGCGATGATCCGATTTCGGGAGATCCCGGAGTGCGGCCTCGATGGCGCGGATCGCCATGTCCTGGCCTTCTCGCGATACCGCGTGCATCATCACGCGAATACCGGCACGGTGGGCGCCGGCAACCAGGGCATCGAGCCGATCCTGCTCGATTCGAGGCCATTTCTGTGCGACGCCGTCGACGCCGTGCCCTTCGCCATCGACGAAGATCTTGGCGCTTCCGAATTTGATCCAGTCGTTGCCGAAACCGGTCTGCAAGCCGAGGTTCAACAGGGATTCCATCTCCAGCGTGTGCTGCAGGCCCCAAACGCAGGGGCAGAGCTGAACACGCAGGGGCAAATCCCCATTTCTGTAGAGCTCCTGATAAACGCGCGCGCTATCGGGCCAACTCACGAACTCGTGGATACCCGTCACACCGAAACGACTGGCTTCTTGGCAGGTTTGGCGAATGGCGCGCCGCAACTCGTCGTACGTCCACGGGCTACTGCGCGGAAAGATCCAATCGATGCACTCGTGCACCACCCCGGTCGGTTCACCGGTTGCAGAGTCTCGGCGTACTTTTGCTCGAGGAGCGACTTCGTCTAACTCTTCTTGCGTCGGACGATCTCGGGTGATGCCGACGAGCTCGAGCGCCTTGCTGTTGAGCAGCTGTGAATGCGCGCTGTAGCGGATCATGACGGGGTGGCACGGAGCGATTGCGTCGAGTTGATCCTTGCTGGGTGATCTCCCGTCGACCTCGAGCGTGAACCGTCCCTGGCCGATGATCCACTCCCCGGGGTGAGTCTCCAGCGCCGCCTGCTTGACGAAATCCAAGATGGCTTCCTTGGACCCATTGGTGCCGAGAACTTCGACGTAGTCGACGGGGGGGATGTGACAACTGGTAGCGAGCTTTGTATTGACGGCCGTACAGTCCACGTGAACGTGGGTATCGATGAACCCCGGAAGGACGACGCGACCCTCTAGATCGATCGTTCGAGTGTTGTTGCCGCTCAGGGATTCGATATCGGTATTCGTGCCGACCGCAATGAATCGATCGCCGCCGACCGCCAGCGCTTGGGCGGCAGAGCCCGCAGCGTCCATCGTGATGATCTTGCCGTTCAACAGGACAAGGTCCGCTTGCATCCGCTAACTCACTCTCCAGCAGGCTGGGGTGGAAGGGTGACGGGCCTGCTAGCTGCTAGGTCACCTTATCGAGCCGCGGAACGCCGCTGCGCGGCGACGACATGTAGTAGAAGAACTTGCCCGGCGAGCTCCCGGTATTCGTCACTTTGTACTTCCAGCCGGTCGGATAGTATGCGCAGTCGCCCTCTTTGAGCTCGTAGAATTCGTCCAGATTGGCGGCGTCTATTCCCCACCAAACCGTAAACTCGCCATACAGGATGTAGTAGAACTCGTCACAGGCGCCATAGTGGTGCGGCGTCGTTCCATCGTCTTCTTCTTCGAGTGCGAATACGCACGTTTCGTCGCCCGGTTCCATGTAACAGACACCGAGGCGGCCCACGTTCTCCACCTCGAAGAGTTTCTTGATGGGAACGGAGATGTAGTGGCTGGCGTCGTGGCCGGGCCCCACCATGTCCACGTCGCCTTCCCTCACGACCTGCGGCCTGACTTCACTTTTGCTCATGGCTGGCTCCTCTGTGGGTCGGATGATTTGCTGCCGGCGTCTAGATCGGTGGGGAGCGATATCTCGAGCTGCTCCGCGTCAAGAGGCTGCACGAGCAAACGGGTTGAGAATCCCGAGCCGATCACGCAACGGCACGACGTTGCCGTCTACATCGCGTAGCGGCCATGGCGGATCGATACGCTGGGTCAGCGAGGTTGCTATCAGCAAACCCAACGCACTCGCCACCAAACCGAAGAGATCCGCCGGCAGGGTTGGGAACAGCATGCCGCTAACGAGCCAGGTCGTGACTCCGGCGACCATGCCGGTGAGGGTGCCACAGCGATTTGCCTTCGGCCACCAGATCCCGGCGATCAACGGCACCGCCATACACACCAGGGTGATCGAGACGGCATCGAGCATCAGCGAGTAGATCGCCCGCACATAGAGCGCAATCGCGAGCGCCGTGAAACCGAATACAGGAACCGCAAGACGCGCCGTCATCAAACGTGTCCGACCGCTGACCCCGGGAAAGAAGAAGGGCATGATGTCCGCAGCGACGATGCTCGCCGGTGCCAGCAAGGCGCTGTCGGCGCTGCTCATGATCGCCGCCAGCAGCGCCCCGACAAAGATCGCCATCGCCACCGGATGAAGATGACGCATCGCCAACTCGGGGACGACGAGCTCCGGGTCGACCAACCCTGGCAAGGCGATGGCGCCGGCCATGCCCAACAAGACAGGAATCATGCCGAGGGTCAGATATCCGATCGCCGCCAGATAGGCGGAGTTCTGCGCAACAGACTCATCACGACTCGAAAATGTTCGCTGCAGAATGCTCTGACTCGACAAGCTCCCAAGACCGACGAGCGCCCAAGCGCGCACGTAATGGAGCCAGGAACCAAGGTCGTGCTGTCGCGGAATCATACGGAAGCTGCCCTCGGGCACCGCCGCCATCACGACACCAACGCCGCCGAGATCGCTGATGACGATTGGCAGCAATAGCACCAACCCTACTGTCAAGATCAAGACCTGAGCGAAATCGGTCAGCGCCACCGCCCACATCCCGCCAGCCGCCGTATAGATCAGGACGATCACGGTGGCGATCACAACTCCCGTAGTGGTCGAGATCCCGGCAATCGCATGGAGGATGTAGCCGAAGGCAACCAGTTGCGCTCCGGCCCAACCAACGTTGGTAGCACAAATCGCCACCGCCGCCAGCATGCCTGCGGTATCCCCGTATCGGCTCTTGAAGAAGCCGACGATCGTCAACAACCGCAGCCGGCGCAGCATACGAGCAAAGAACAGGCCGATCAGAAAAAGTACCAGCGCAGCAGCAAAAGGAACTGCGATGACACCCAGAAAGCCGTCGTCATAGGCGGCGCCGGCGGCCCCCATCACGGTGCCAGCTGAAATCCAGGTCGCCACCAGCGTTGACGTACCGAGCCACAGGGGAAGCCGGCGTCCGGCGACGACGAACTCGTTGGCGCTGCGGACACGGCGCGCAGCGACGATGCCGATCACCAGCATGCCAACGAGATACAAACCGACACCGGTGAGAACGATCTGTTGGTCGCTCAAGATTCCGGGTCCGGGCACCTTGTCGCGTAACAGCGATCGGCCGCCCTAGCCGGCATTCACTGGTTTCCAGACCTGTTCCGCGACGCGGGCAAAGTTGCCTCCCATGATCGCCAGTATTGCGCTGTCGTCATAGCCGATATCAAGCAGTCGTTCGGTGATCTGGGGGATGGCATCCGGTTGAACGACCTGGGCGAACGGATCTGGGCCGGCGGAGGCAGGATACTGGGCGGCGGGCCAGTATTTGGGGTCTGCCGAGTCTGCCGAGTCTGCCGAGTCTGCCGAGTCTGCCGAGTCTGCCGGGTCTGCCGGGCCATCGTCAGTCATCTGAACCGGTACGCTGTCGAGGCCGATGCCTACATGCTCGGGGCCAACCAGTTGAACCATGTAGTCGATATGGTCAACCAGGCGATTGACGGTATCGTCCTGCGGCCCGAGATAGAGGTGCACACCATTTAGTGCGATTACGCCGCCCGTGGCAGCGCATGCCACGATGAGGTCGTCGGTGATGTTTCGCTCGTGATCCTGGAGGTTGCGGGCATTCGAATGGGAGAAAATGACCGGCGCTTCGGAGGCATCCATCGCCTCGCGGGCAGTTCGGTAGCCAGTGTGTGAACAGTCGACAAGCATTCCGACCCGATTCATTTCACCAATGACCGAGCGGCCGAACGGCGTCAGGCCGGCGTCGTTGTCGTGGCAGCCGCCGCCCGCCAGGTTGTTGAGATTGTAGGCGATGAGCATTTGTCGAACTCCCAGCCGATAATAGAAGTCGACCATGCCGACATCACCTTTCAGGGCGCCCATACCCTCCATGTCAAAACTGACCGCCAATTTGTTTTCGCGCCTTGCCGTCTGCACATCCTGAAACGTCTCGACCTGAACAAAACGGTCGCTGTGCTCGCGAATCCAGTGACGGTATTGAGAAGTCGCCTCGATGGCCAGTGTCCACGGGGTGGCGTCATAGCCGATGTTCACCGAGAGGAAGTCTGCGCCGGCCGCACTCCACAGCGCCAGCCACTGGAGATCTTCGGCCTTGTTAAAGCCCCAGCCAGCGTGATCGTCCCAAACGAGGGCTGAAGCGTGCAGAGCCGCTGCACGTTCCGAGACGCCCCAAGCTTGTGCGTTGTCGATCAAAGCAGCGTTTGCATCGGTTGCTACGGGTGGCGCGGGCGACCCGGCGACAAGCCTGGAGAGCGGCATTCTTGCCAGAAACACGGGGCCCAAGAAACTGCCCAGAAACCGACGTCTTTGAATATTCATTTCAGACTACTCCCCGCGTGGTGTCCCGTGCTTGGTTCAGCTGCCCCATGCCGCCTTCCCCGAGCGGGGCGAGGATCTCGTAGTGGCCTAGTCGGGTGTCGGGTCCCATCGCGCAACCGATCCGGAGTGGGGGAGCGCGTGAATCGTATCGCCGGGCGGTGCGAGGGTCCAACGGGAGCGTCGCCTGTGCCGACGGTTGAGCATCAAGAGCGCGGTCTCCATACGCGGTGACCGGGGCCGCGCTAGCGCACGAGCGTGCCGAGCAACCTATTGACCGCCGCTATGGTGTCTTCCGGACCGGAGAGCCCCTGGCATTCGCTGCAGTCCCAGACCTTGGCCATGCGAATCGAGATCAGACCCTGCGGGTACATGATGACCTGGTTGGAGCCGGCGCCGAAGGCGCCCGGCAAGTAAACGACCGCGCCGCCATCGAGATCGACATGCGGCGTGAGATGGAAACCCATCTTGTAGAGTCCCTCGCCGGCTGCCAGCGGCGCTGGCGCGCGTCGGCCGAATGCGGCAGCGACGGAGAGATCCGTTTCCTTGGTGATCGCGCCCTCGGTGCTGAAGATCTGGGCGGCCAGCCCCTGGTGCAGGAGTTGCTCGCCGTCGTGTTGGCCGAGGTTCTGGTACAGCGTGAAGATCTTGGCCACGTCGTCGAGCGTCACGTAGATGCCGGCATGAAACCAGGGCAACCCTAGCTCTCCATCGGCCTCGCGCGTCCTCACGATCGGCGCGTGATGGATGCCGATGGGTGCGAGCACCTCCTCCTCGAGCATCTCCCAGATGTCGGCGTCCGGGCCCCTTACCGACCTCAGGAAACCGTCGGTCGCAGCGCCTAGTAGGTGGAAGTCGCGATCGCGATAGCGCATGACGATCCCCGCTCCCCAGGGATACGGCGAGCCGTTCTCGGTGATGCTGGCGATCTTCTCGGCGTTCGAAAACGCGCCGTTGTACCAATCGTCATAAGTGTCGTCGACGTAGCCATCGCCGGTGCTATTAGGACTGGTAACTGAGCTTCCATGGCCACCCATGCCAGTGGCCATGTTGGCGGCGTCGATGAAGCGCACGTCGTCGTACTCGGGATCCAGCCCGTCGACGTAGTCACCGATCTTCAGGTCGAGCACGTAGGGGCCGTAGACTTGCGCCAGACGACCGAGCGCCAGGGGCGCGGTAATCGACTTGGTCACCGATCGTGGCCCGAACCGCATCTCCTGCGGATACGGATAGGGCCCGTAGGGGGTCTGCGATCCCTGGTGGTAGACGACGCCGTTGCGGACCAGGGCCTTGGCGACCACATAGTCGTCCGGAAGCGGGCCACCAAAACCCTCGAGCGTTGCTTCTGGCAAACCCTCGTCCGCCAACGCCGTCACCAACTCGCCCCAGGGTCGCAGCGGCAACCTCGCCGCCAACGCTGAATCGACCCGGGCTCGCCGGTCCTCGAGATCGCCGAATGCCCCCGCTTCCAACGACGCTTCCGCCGCGCCCCAGGCGACGAAGTGCACCGGAATGTTAAATGGTGCCGTCTGCTGGACAAACTGAAACCGCAGATCGGTGACCTCGTCACCGTCGTATAGAAAACTCGCGAGGCCTTGATGGGCGTGATTCTCCATGTCATGTACCAGCATCAGGGCGAATGCGGCGCGCGACCAGTCGCCGTCGCCGGGCTGTCGCCACACACGCCCGTACTGCGGGATCACGTGCCAGTAGCTCCGGCTACCACCGGTGCGTTCGTCTCCAAGCATTTCGCCGATCTGAGTCGCGGCGAGAACTTCGCCGGCGGTGAACAAGTCCAGAGTGAACGCGGGTAACAGACGCTTGTCGTAACCACCCCGGCACGACCCGCCCAGCTCGACCGCCGAGCCATCGCACACCGGCTGCGGGATCTCGGGTTCAAACAGCATCCGCGTTTGCTCAATGGCAAGCCGCACAGCAAACGCCGGAGCCGGTGCGGCGTCGCTGGGGGGATAGAAGCCGGCGTTGTCGACTGGAGCTGCCAGATCGCTGCCGGAGAGCATCATGTCGAGCGGCAACGGCGTCGAATCAGAAGAGATTTGCACGGTGCTCGATGACGGCTCGTCTACCCCAGCATCGGTTACCGCCCGCCCACCAGGTCCATCTGCCGGGCCACACGCACCGACAACGGCGATGGCCAGTAGCCAACGCAGCGTCGCGAAGTCTCTGGCGTCGGCCGCGCGGTTCTTCATGGATGCCCTCTCACCTATGTTCGAACTTCTTGATGCTACCGTAGCAGTCTGATGCAAATCAGCTTGGAGCAACAGGGGCGTGATCAGCCCGCCACTCCGAGGCACCGGAGGGGTGCATTCTGTTTGTCGCTGTTCGAGTCTGGATTGCCACAGGATTTGTCACACGGATCTCTTGGTGATCGATCACCTGATGAAGCCGGAGTGGATCGAGCTGGCCCTGCGTACGCCGTTCCTCATGGTGGCCTCGGACGGCTTGCAGTACGCGCCTGGAGCTCACCCGCACAGCGCCGGAACCTTCTCGCGCTTCCTCGGCTACTACGTGCGAGAGCTCGAGCTCATGCCGTTGATCGAGGCCGTCGCCAAAGTCTCGCTGATGCCGGCACAACGTCTGCAGAAGGTCGCCCCGATGATGGCGCGTAAGGGACGCATCCAGGTAGGCGCCGATGCCGACATCACCGTGTTCGCGCCCGGCCATATCATCGACACCGCCACCTTCGAGGAAGACCTGTCGTTCTCGGAGGGCGTCGAGCACGTACTGGTCAACGACACGTTCGTGGTGCGCGACGGGGAGACGATCGAAGGGGCGCGGCCCGGACGCCCGGTGCTCGGCAAGATGTACGCCGGCGGTTGAGCACCCGCGCCGCCGAGCACGGGTGACCGATCTGCTCCGGCGTCACCGGAATCGCCGGATGCTTGTCGACCGTGTCGCCGGCTTCGGTGACCGCATACGTTACGATTACTCTCGGGTCGGTATGCGGCTGTCGACCCGAGCCAACAGCTGTGTGTTGTCCCAAGGGAATTTTCGATCACTGCGTCAGCGGCGTTGTCTCACTGCCCACACCTTGACGCTCGAGGAGACATGAGATGAAAAAGAGCGATCGTGAGCTGGGCATGTTCCGGG
>Ga0315339_1001068_pt1 | contig 26686 bp, 21 predicted proteins | sample ASW17metaG_FD_204514 | JGI IMG/M metagenome (GOLD analysis project Ga0315339, IMG submission 204514) | Ammonia-oxidizing marine archaeal communities from Pacific Ocean, United States - ASW #17 | ecosystem: Environmental > Aquatic > Marine > Oceanic | place: USA: California | collected 2016-12-05 | reverse complement strand
GCCTCGTCGGCGCACGCGATCGTGCACCACTGATCGTCGCCGGCGCAGCGATACGCCGCGTGCGGTGCCATCGCCGGATCACGATTGCCATCGCGCATCGTCAGGCGTCCGTTCGCGGCGTAGTCCACCATCGGTGTGCCCATGAAGTACAGCGACGCCTCAAGCTGCGACAGGTCCAAGTGCTGCCCCTCGCCCGTCTTCGCCCGATGATCCAGCGCCGCCACAATCGCCGCCAACGCAATGTGCGGTATCAAGAAGTCGGTGTACGCTCCATATGGACTAGTCGGCGTGCGATCTGGCCAGCCCGTGAAATGCGTATGCCCCGCCAGTGCCGTCAGCACCGGCCCGAAACCCGGTTGCGCGTCGAACGGGCCACCCCGGCCCAGCATTGACGCGCTAAACATGATCACCTTGGGATTTTTCGCTCTAATAGCCTCATACCCCAAGCCCCATTTTTCCATGTTCCCTGGCGTAAAATTTTCCGCCACCACGTCGGCCCATTCCGTGGCCAACGTGAACGCAAGCGCCCGTGCGCGTTCGTCCGCCAGGTTCAGCGTCAAACTGCGCTTGCTACTGTTGTAGTTCGCGTAGTAGCCCGAGCGATTGATCCCGTGTACTCCACCGGCGAACGGTTCACCGTTGCGAAGCACGTCTGGCCGATGGGCGGACTCCACCCGGATCACGTCCCCTCCATAGTCGGCGAAATATCGAGTGGTCATCGGGCCGATGACCACCCAGCAGAAATCGAGGACCTTCAAGTCGTCGAACGGCCGCCGCGCTTCGCTGTTCGGACCAGCCCGTCGCACCGCCGGTGCCTCCAGCGCAGCGGGGGTCGCCGCAGCCTCCCCAAGCACTTCGTTCGTGTGCTCGCCCAACAGCGGCGCGCGCCGCCTGATCGAGAGAGGCCTCGCCGACGATCGTACGAAGAGCCCCAGCGTTTTGTACGGCTCGCCCGTGGGCGACTCGACCTGTTGAAAGTACCGGCGTGCCTCCAACTGAGGGTACGCGAACACGTCGGCCGGGTCGTTCACCGGAAACAGCAACACGCGCCGCTCCAACGCCCCCTCCGCCAATTGCGCCTTCGTCCGTGCCTTGAAGAATCGCCCCAGGCCGCCGTTCATGGCGTCGAGCAGATCTTCGCTGATCTGGCCGAACCCGATCTGCGCGAAATCTGTCCCGCTCAACCGCGAGTCGCCGAACCCTTCGTGATCCATCCACTCACACAGCGCAGCCATGTTCCGCCCGCCCACGACGCCGCCGGGCTGGATGAAATTAACGTAGCCGTCCGCGCACTCCCAGTTCACCCGCATGGCCCGAGAGCCTACCGGCCGGAACGGCCCGCGCCGACGCAGGTTCACCCGGTTTAGATCCCAGTACTGCGGCGCGTGCGACAACGTCCGCGCCGCCGCCTGTTGGCAGCTCACGTCAACATACTGGCCTCGCCCGGTGGCCAAGCGCTGGTGGTGCGCCACCATCGCACCCGCCACGCCCGCAGCCGCACCCAGCGTCCAAAACTGCGGCACCGTCACTCGGACGGGTGGCCGGTCCTCATCGCCGGTTAGGTGCATAAAGCCGCTGAGCGCCACGCCCGTCAGATCCGTCGCCGCGTAATCGCGGTAAGGCCCCGTCTGGCCAAACGGCGTAATCGAAACGTAGACCAAGCGTGGGTTCACACGCGCCAGCGCCTCGTATCCCAGTCCCAGCTCGTCCATATACCCCGGGCGAAACGATTCGAACAGAAAGTCAGCGCGCTCGACGAGTGGCAACAATCGTTCACGCGCTTCGGGCGACCTCACGTCGAGCGCTACGCTGCGCTTGTTGATCGCGTACAGCTGCCAAAAAAGGCTCGACTCCATGCCCGGCTCGTCATGGTGAAAGGGCCCCACCCGGCGCGCCGGGTCGCCCCATGGCGGCTCGATCTTGATGACGTCGGCGCCCAGGTCGCCGAGCACGCGCCCGGCGAAAATTCCTCGGTCGTCCGACAGGTCCAGAACCCGGTAGCTGGAAAGCACCCTACAAGCCCAGCGCTTGTGCCAATTGCTTGCGGTGGTACCGGGGCGAGCCCAGGTAGTGGTAGAGCGTGCGCGACAATTTCGTATGCAGCGTCAGTCCGTACTCGCGCACGATACCGAGCCCAGCATGGACGTCGTGCGCCGAGTTGCAACCGTAGTAGTACGCCTCCGACGCCACCACAGCTGCCGTGTGCATCGCCGCCACCGCGTCTTGCTGCCCTGTGTCCACTTTCCACAGCGCCTCATACGTCGTCCAGCGTGCCGCATCCAGGTGATTGACGATATCGATCACGTGGTCTTGCACGCGCTGAAAGCGCCCGATCGCCTGCCCGAATTGGCGGCGCGTCTGGCTGTACGCGAGCGACAGGTCAAACACCTCGGAAAGGCCGCCAACCTGGTACGCGCTCAGCACCAATTGCGCCTTCAGAAGCACGCGTTCAAGCACTGCCCAGCCGTCTTCCGCACCACCACCCACCAGCGCGGAGCGCGGCACGCGCAAGCCCGACAGGCTCACCTCGCATAGGCTCGTCGCGAACCCCGGCAGCGCTCGGATCGCGACGCCGCCCGTGCGCACGTCCACCAGTAGTAAGCCGACGCTCCCATTCTCCAAGCGTGCGGCGACGATCAGGTCCGTAGCCTCGGTCGCGTCATGGACGTACAGCTTCGTGCCGCTCACAGCGAAATCGGCCCCCGTGACTCGTGCGGGGCAACGGATGAACTCCGGGCCCCACCCGTAATCTTCCTCAGTCACCGCCAGCGCAAACGTGCGCTCGCCCGATGCAATCTCAGGAAGTAACGCCCGCTGCTGCTCGGACGTTCCCCCCTCCAGCAACACCAACGCCGCCAACACCCCAGATGACAAGTGCGGCCCCGGCACTGGCCCTCGCCCGAGCTCCTCATAGATCACCGCAGTGTCGGTCAATGACCCTCCCGCGCCGCCGTACTCCTCGGGGATCAAACTCCCAAGAATGCCCACCGAAACCAGGTTCGGCCACCGGCCGGCCACCGACTCGCGGCCCGCGTCGATGGCCACTAAAGTTTCTTTGGTAAAGTCACGCTCACGCAGGTCATACATGACCTGCTGTAGCATTTTTTGCTGTTCAGTTAGCGTTAGGTCCACTGTTACTGGCCTTCTTGCACGGTACTTGGGAGTTGGCCCGGTTCCTCACGTTGATCGCGTCCTATAGCCAGGCGACGAGCGATGATCACGCGCTGGATTTCCGCCGTACCACCGGGATGCTGCTCCACGATGCTGGCGCGCTGATGAACCTCGACGTGCCCACCGGCAACGGCCCATTCCGGGTCGCTCACCAGCGCGCGCGGTCCCATCACTTCGAGGACCGCCTTCGCCTTCACTAACGCTGATCGTTTCTGGTGCAGGTACGCCTGCGGGCCCTCATACGTCAATTGGCGACCCTGCGCCCGGTACGCAAAATTGCGAAAGTGCAGCAGGCGGGTCACCTGCGACTGGATATAGAACTCCACTAGCGCGTTCTGTACGTCCAAATCCTCGGTCAGCGGGCGGCCGCCACGTGTCGTCTCGCGGGCGTAGTCAAGCACGAGGTCCAACATCTCATCCGAGCGCACTGCGCTCCTGAGCAACCCGTGCTCGATCTCCAGGTGCGTACTTGCCACCTGCCAACCATTGTTCTCACCGCCAACCAGGTTGAACGCCGGCAGGCGCACGCTGTCAAAGTACACTGTGTTCTTCACGCCTGACGCCGCGCCCCGCTCCCCACCCACCAGCAGCAGGTCCATCGGCTCAACCGTAATGCCCGGCGAGTCCATGGGCACCATAAACCAGCTCAGATTCTCGTGCCGGTTCCCCTCTGGGTCGGTCTTCACGATCATCCACGAGTACTCGGCTCCATGGTTGGAGCCCACGAATATCTTGGTGCCGCTGATCACGTACTCGTCGCCGTCGCGGTACGCCGCGGTGGAGACGCTGGCCAGGTCGGACCCTGACTCGGGCTCGCTCAGCAGCTGCCACGTCCGTACTGCACCTTTGAATATCTTCGGTAGGAAAAACTCCTTCTGCTCGTCGGTTCCCCACACCATGATCGAGGCCGAGCCCAATCGCCCGCCCGTATCGTAGTAAGGCGGCGTCGCCAGGTGGTAGCGATCCAACTCCTCCTCGATGATCATCGCCATCCCCAGGTCGAGCCCCCCACCGCCGTACTCCACGGGCATCGCCGGGTACAGCCACCCCTTCTCGCCCAGTTCGCGACCCAGCTTGCGCTGGTGCGAGTACTCCTCCGCCGTCAGGTCGGCCGGATCGGCGTGATCGGATATTTCCGGAACGTGCTGCTCCAACCAGGCGCGCACTTCCGCCTGAAACGCCCGCTGCTCAGCGGTCCACTCAAGATCGAAGTCCATCTACCTGCCTTTGAAATCGGGCGGGCGCTTGTCCAAAAACGCGCGCACCGCCTCGCTGTGGTCCTCGGAGCGTCGCGCCTGCTCCTGTGCCGTCTGCGCCAGCCGCAAGCTCTCGTCAAGTCCCAGGTCGGCCGACTGGTGCACGAGGTACTTCGTCAACGACATCGCGTACGTGGCGCCCGCGGCCAACCGCGTGGCAAGCGCCATCGCCGCATCCATCATCTCGCCGTGCGCATGCACTCGGCTGACCATGTTCATCCGCAGCGCCTCGGCTGCGTCGATGCGGTCTCCGGTGTACTGCAGCAATAGCGTATTGCTCATGCCAATCATCCGTGGCAGTTGCCACGTGCTACCGTCGCCCGGCACCAGCCCCATGCGGACAAACGCTTCCGCGAACTGCGCGTCGTCCGCGGCGATACGGATGTCACACGACAGGGCGAGGCCAAGCCCCACGCCAATGGCATAGCCGTTCACCGCCGCAATGGTCGGCTTCTGCACCTCGTACACGCGCAGCGGTACGTCCGAGACCGACCCGAAGCCCGCCTCGCCCCGATCCGCGTCGCGGTTCGCCAGGCGGGCCTCCATGGCGCCCCACGGCAGCGTGGACTCACCCCGGCTCTCCTTCAGTGCTGCGAGCGTCTCGTCGAACTTGCGTACGTTCGCGCCGGAACAAAACGACGGATCAGTGCCAGTGAGCACCAGCACCCGTTCATCTGGGTTCGCCTCGAACGCATCCAGCAGCGCGTACAGCTCTTGGGCCATCGCGGGCGAGAGCGCGTTGCGCGTCTTCGGGTCATCCAGCGTAATCAGCGTCACGCCGTCCTGCAGGTCCACCCGTACTGCGGAATCGGCCATCATACGTCCTCGCGATCGGAATAGGGGAGGCCCATCAACAGGCTGCGGATCATCGGGAGCCTCTGAAATTGTAGAAGCGGCGGAGTGTAGTGTCTATGCGCTTGGTTCTTGTGTCCCTGTACAATCACCGGGCCGCGGCCGCGGACTACGTCAGGGAGATTCATCATGGGAGTTGGCGCGATCCCCGACGCATCCTTCGACCGGGTCGGGGGCGTGCTTCTTCGCGCCCTCGACGGCCTCACGCTCCAGCAGTTGAAGGCGCAACCCGCCGGAACCGACAGCAACCCCATCGGTTGGATCGCGTTTCACCTCACCCGCGTGCACGACCGAACGTTCTCACTGCTGCTGGGCAAAGCACAGGCCTTCGTGGAAGACGGGTTCCATGAGCTGTTCGGCTTGCCCGCAGACACCGGAACACTCAGCGGAAACACTTTAGACGAGGTCAGGGAGTTCGAGCCCGTTAGCGCCGAGCTCCTCGGCAGCTACTGGGCTGCCGCCCGAGGGCGCTCCCACGAATTCCTCGACGGTCTGACCGAAACGGGCGTCGAGACCCCGACGCCCGCGGGCATCGGCCCCGCCTCACCTCCCGAGACCTATCGGCTCACCGTCGCCCGCGTGACTAGCGACACGTCCCAGCATATCGGCCAGATCGCATACGCCCGCGGCCTCGTCGACCACCATGGCTGGTACGGGGCGTAACATAGGCATAGACCGTTCAGGAGGCCCTGATGATCACCGAAGAACTCAACGAGAAACTTACCCACGTCGGTCCGGGAACGCCTATGGGCAGCCTGCTCCGCCGCTACTGGCACCCGTTCGCAGCACTGGCCGAACTGGACGAGCGCCCAACGCGACCCGTACGCCTGCTCGGCGAAGACCTCGTTCTCTTCCGCGATCGCTCGGGCGACCTCGGCCTCATTGAGCGCGTCTGCGCCCATCGCCGGGTCGACCTCTCTTACGGCATTCCCGAAGAGCACGGCCTGCGCTGCATGTATCACGGCTGGATGTTCGATGCGACCGGCCAGTGCATCGAGCAACCCTTCGAAGAGACAGTTCACCCTGATGGCCGGTTCAAAGAGAAAGTCAAAATCCAGGCATACCCAGTCCAGGTCCTTGGCGGTCTGTTGTTCACCTACATGGGCCCCGACCCTGCTCCACTCCTCCCCAACTACGACATCCTCGCCGAGGACGACCACGTCTGGCGTGAGGCGTTCATCGCCGAGCTCCCCGTCAACTGGCTCCAGTGCATGGAAAATTCCGTCGACCCCGTCCACCTCGAATGGCTCCACGGTGTCTATGGCGCCCACACCGCCAAGCTCGACGGGCGCATCGACGTCGTCGCCGAGGGGGTCGCCACCTTCGGTCGCCACAAGAAGATTGGCTTTGACTCCACCGACTTCGGCATCACCAAGCGCCGCGTCTACGGCAACAGCGACGAAAACGATCCAAAGTGGTCGGTTGGTCACCCGCTGATCTTTCCCAACATTCTTCAGCAGGGCGGCGGTGGACGCTACTTCTTCCAGTATCGCGTCCCCATCGACGACACTCACACCTGGCACGTGGAGCTCACGAGCTACTGGTTCCCTAACGATGTCGACGTACCACAACAAGAGCGGGTGCCGTACCAGTATGTGCCGCTCAAGCGGCCCGACGGACGTTGGCGCTCGGACGACACAGTGGCGCAGGACCACGTCGCCTGGATCCTCCAGGGCCCCATCATGGACCGCACCGCTGAACGCCTCGGCGAGTCGGACACCGGTCTCATCTTCTACCGGCGCATGCTGGAAGAGCAGATGGACATCGTCGCTGACGGTGGCGAGCCCAAAAACGTCTTTCGCACCTCCGCGCTGAACACGCTGGTCCACGTCCCGCAAGAGGGTTGGTCGCGCCTGGGCCACAACGCTGACATTGACGAGATCGCTCGCTACGGCAGCCATCTCCGCGACGCCATCGCGGATATCATCCAACATTCCAAGAACACGTCCGGCCTTACCGCATAGCGGGCCACGTTAGCCCTTCCGGCTCACCATTGCAGATGACATATCGGGCGGGCCTAGGTGGGCACAACCCGTCGGTGCCCCGCCGTTGCTATTGAGCGTCTACAATCGCCCAACAAAGTTCCAGCGAGGTACCTGCTATGACCACCGCCAAGCCCATGAACGTCGGCGTCGCCGGCCTCGGCACCGGCGCCATGAACATGCTCCCCGAGCTCAACGCTAACCCCCACGTCAAAATCGTCGCCGGCGCCGACCCGCGCCCCCAAGCCACCGATCGCTTCAAGCGCGAGTTCGGCGGTACAACGTACGCCGATGCTGTCGACCTGTGCGCCGACCCCAATGTTGACGTCGTCTACGTCATGACCCCGGACGACATGCACGCCGCGCATGCCGTTGCCGCAGCCGAAAGCGGCAAGCAGATCCTCCTGGACAAGCCCATGGGCCTCACGCTGGCCGAGTGCGACAGCGTCATCGCCGCCGTAACGAAGAACGGCGTCCGCTGCATCGTTGGCCATACCCAGAGCCTCGACCCGCCCAACCTCAAGATGGCCCAGATCGTCAACAGCGGCCGCCTGGGCAAGCCCGTGATGATTCACACACTTTTCTACAGCGACTGGATCTATCGCCCTCGCCAGCGTGAGGAACTCATGCAGGATCGCGGCGGCAGCATTGTTCGGCGCCAGGGACCCATCCAAGTCGACATCATGCGGATGATGGGAGGCGGGCGCGTGCGCTCCGTGCGTGCGTCCACCAGCATCGTCGACCCCCAACGGCCCATCGACGGCTCGTACACGGCGTTTTTAGACTTTGAAGACGGCCACGTCGGCACCATGACCTACGACGGCTATGGCCACTTCAACAGCGCCGAACTCACGTTCGGTTACACGCTCCAGGGCTTCCCTTACGACCCGGCCCTCCACGTCAACACCCGAAAACGCATCAAAGAGCTCGGCGGAGTCGAAGCAGAGGAGGTCGTCAAAGAGGCCAGCCGGTACGGCGGATCCGCCAATCGATCCATCGAGCAAAAGGTCACAGCGGAGAGGCGCCAGGCTTTCTTCGGCCTCACCATCGTGAGCTGCGAACGCGGCGACATCCGTCAGACTCCCACCGGCGTCGTGATTCATGGCGACGAGGGAGACGAGCACATCGAGGTCAGCGGCGGCGAAGGCTACAACCGGCGCTACGGCGAAATCGAGGTCGACGAAATGTACGCGGCCATCCAAGAGGACCGGCCCGTCCGCGTCCATGACCATTACTGGGGGAAGGCGACCCTAGAGGTTGTCCTCGGCATCCTGCAATCGTCAGAAGAGCGGCGCGAAGTCCAGATGCTCCACCAAGTCCCCTACCACGGCATCGACGTCGCCTAGGCGATCCGTTCCACATCGTCGTGACGAGGCGTCCAGTTGGGAAACTTCGGCCCGTCTGGCGCATGCCACTCGCGCAGCGAGATGACCCACCCCGACGGATCCTGAATTTGCGCCTGCAGCCCCCAAAACGTGCGTGCCTCCCACGGCTCCCGCAACACTGTCACGCCCGCCGCCTTCAACTCAGCGATCGCGGTCGCCATGTCGGGCACGCCCACACCCAGGCGCAGCTCGAAGCGACCGTCCGCTGCTGGCGTCGTGCCGGACGATGTCAGCTCAACCAGCACGCCGCCCAATTCCACGTACGCCGACTCACGGTCGGCCATTCGATAGCACCTGAGCAAATTGAACCCCAGCTGCTCCGTGTAGAACGCGATTGACTCCCACACGTCCTTCGAGGGCAGATACACGTGACTGATCCCCGTCGTTGTTGTCGCCATCAACACTCCTTAGCCCGCCCTTCGATCGGTTCCTGAGTGTACGCACAGGCCACCGTCGGTTCCAGCGTTGCCCCGCCCTGCTACGCGACCTACAATCGCGCAGCGACTCAACCCTAGGAGAAACTACAAGATGGCAGAAGACATAGGCCTCTTTGAAGCGATGTACTCCCAGCGAGCCATCCGCCACATCAAGCCCGACCCCATCCCCGACGAGCTCATCGAGAAGGTCATCGATGCAGCTATTCGGGCCCCCAACGGGGGCAACCAGCAGGGTTGGGGGTTCGTCGTCATCAAGGACCCCGCAGTCAAAGCCAAGATGGCCCCACTCTACAGCGACGTCGGCCGGCCCAACCACGGCGCTGCGACCACCTGGTCCGAGAAGAACTCCGCATCATCCGCCGAGTACCTCGGTGACCACGTCGCTGATGTCCCCGTCTGGATCCTCGCGGTAACCAAGAACGACGGCGGCGACATCAGCACCGGCGCATCCATCTACCCCGCCGTGCAGAACATGCTCCTCGCAGCCCGCGCCCTGGGCCTCGCCAGCGTGCTCACCACCCGTGTTCGGCGCGGCTACGAACCGCAAATGCGGGAATGGGTCGGGCTGCCCGAGGGCTGGTCTACCGCTGCCATGATCCCACTCGGTTGGCCCTTGGACGGCTACACGTACGGGCCCACCACCCGCAAGCCCGCATCCACCGTCACTCATTGGGAGTCCTGGGGGAACCAAAAGAGCTGAACGGCATGCGATTAGGATACGCGCCGCGGATGCGATGCGTTTTTGCGTTATCTAAGCATCGGTAAACCTGCTAGTCGCCTGTCTGTCGTTCCTAGTGGGCCGTGGCTATCGCCGCCCAGATGCGCTCCGGCGTGAGCGGAAGGTCGATCTGCCCCACCCCCAGCGGCGCCAGTGCGTCCGCTACAGCGTTCGCCAGTGCCCCCGGGCTCGCTACCGACGGTGCCTCGCCGACCCCACGCATCCCAGTCGGCGTCAGCGACGTCGGCGTCGACAGCAGTTGCGTGTCAATAACCGGCATGTCCTCGGCTGTAAAAACCGCGTAGTCCATGAAGCTCGTCGCCGACGGCGCGCCGCGCTCATCGTGCGCCACGACCTCAACCATCGCTTGGCCGAGCCCCTGGGCAATACCCCCGGCAATCTGACCCTCAACGATCAGGGGATTGACCGCGACGCCGCAGTCGTGCGCCGCGGCGTACCGCAAGATTTGAAGCTCACCCGTGGCAGGGTCGACTTCCACCACCACTACATGCGCGGCAAAGCTGAACGCACTCGAAGGCAGCGTAAACACGTGTTCGAGCTCTAACGAGCCGCTCAAGGTAGGGTTGCGATCGCGCTGTGCCAGATCCGCCAACTCGCCCACCGTGATCGTTCGTGATACATCACCCACGCTCCACGCGTGACCCGCCTCCACCCGCACGTCGTCGACCGCGCACTCGAGCGCATGCGCCGCGACCGTTTCGAGGAGCGCGCGCACCTGCCCCGCCGCCTCATGCGCCGCGCTCCCGCCGATAACCAAGCTCCTGCTCGCGTACGTCCCCGCGCCGGGTCCGTACGGTGTCGAGAGGTCCGTATCGCCCGAACGCAGGCTGATCGAACCTGGCATAACACCCAACTGGTCCGCAGCCAACTGCGCGAACGACGTCTCCATCCCTTGCCCATGGGGCGACACGTCCGTGTCAATCGTCACCAGCCCATTACCGTCCACCGTCATCTTCGCGTACGACGACCGCGAGGCAACGCCCCCCGAGCCGCCCGAGCCGCTCACCGTGCTCGCGACGCCGATGCCCAGCAGACGGCTCGCTGCACGAGCGCGCACCTGCTCCTCCCGCCACCATTCGTAGTCCGCCGCGTCCAGTGCGTGCACTAACGCAGCCTGAAAATTCCCCGAGTCGATAATGACGCCACTCGCGGTCGTATACGGGAATTGGTCCGGTCGAATCAGGTTTCGCAGGCGCACTTCTGTGGGATCAAGCGCCAGTTCGATCGCGATCAGGTCGATCAGGCGCTCCATCATGATCGACGTCTCGGGCTGGCCCGCTCCCCGGTACGGCCCCATGGGCGGCTTGTTCGTCAGCACCGAGTGCATCTCCAGGTGCACCGCAGGAATGTCGTAGGGGCCCGTCAGGCGTTTGGCGCCGATGTCGGGCGACAGGAACGAGCCGTGCAACTGGAACGCGCCTAGATCAGCGTTCAACTGCGCGTCGATGGCCAGGATCCGGCCATCATTCCGTACCGCTGCATCCACACTGCCTTGGAAGCCGCGTGCATGCGACGCGATGAAATTCTCCCGACGCGACTCGACCCACCGGACAGGCCGGCCGAGCCGGTGGGCCATCACCACGACCGCTGCCTCGTCGGGGTAGAGGTGGTGCTTCTGGCCAAACCCGCCACCCACGTCCAGCGAAACCACGTGGACCTCCGGTGCGTCATCGCCCAGCACGTGCAGCAATTGCGTGCGTACCTCGTGGGACGACTGGGTCGAGGTCCACACCTGCATCCGCCCTTCGGTGTCGTCGAAGACCGCGACACACCCGCGTCCTTCCATCGGCGCAGGCGACACACGAGGAATCTGGAACACGCCGCGCACCCGCCGGTCCGCGTCGCGAAATGCCGTTTCGTGGTCCCCGGAGTCCACATAGGCCCAGTGGACGATGTTGCCCTCAACTCCCGGGTGCAGCGGCTCATTGTCGAGCGCGTCTTGCACGTCGACCAGCGCCCGTAGCGGCTCATAGGCGACCGCCACTAGCGCCGCCGCGTCCTCGGCGGCAGCAAGCGTTTCTGCGACCACCAGCGCCACCGGCTGACCCACGTACAGCACTCGCCCATCCGCCAGCAGCGGATGCTCGCCACCCAAGAGTCCGTTCACACCAGGGCGGAGCATGGCCTCCAGCTTTCGTACGCCGCCAGCGAGGTCCTCCGACGTGACCACTGCCACCACGCCTGGCGCCGACCGCGCATCCGAAACGTCCACGCTCGTAATCCGCGCGTGCGCTTCCGTGCTGCGGATAACGACTAGATGCACCATGCCCAAAAGCGCCAAGTCCGCCACGAACTGACCCGCGCCCCTGAGGAAGCGATCGTCCTCTGAGCGCTTGAGCGATTGGCCGGTGTAGGCGGTCGGACTAGGCGATGCCATAGTCGATTACCCCGCGCCCCACCACGCCGCGATCGAGTTCCTGGTAGGCGTCATTGATCTGGTCCAGCGTGTACGAACGCGTGACAAGACCGTCGATGTCCAGCTCGCCTCCGTTATAGAAATCGATCATGCGGTAGAAGTCGATCGACGGCTTAGAGGACCCGTAGTACGCGCCTTTGAGCGTCTTCTCCTGCCGCACCAGCGCCACTGGGTCAATGGCCGCGTGGTCGCCTGTTGGCGCGATACCCGCGATCACCGCCGTGCCGTGCTTGCGCACCGCGTCGAATGCCATCGTCGTCGTTTCTGAAGAGCCGAACGCCTCGAACGTAAAGTCGGCGCCCTTCCCGCCTGTCATGTCTTTGATTGCCTTCACCGGATCCCCGTTCAAGGGGTTGAGACCCACCGTCGCGCCGAACCGGCCCGCAAACTCCAACGCCGCATCGTTTACGTCCACCGCGATGATGCTCGCCGCACCCGCGATCCGCGCCCCCTGCACCACGTTAAGCCCCACTCCACCGCACCCGATCACCGCAACGGTGCTTCCGGGCGTCACCTGGGCGGCGTAGATCGCCGTGCCCACGCCAGTGGTGACGCTGCAGCCAATGAGCGCCGCCGCGCGCAGCGACAGCTCCGGCGCAATCTTCGCAACACCCGTTACCGGGACGATCGCCTCTTCCGCGAAGCAACCGACCTTGCCCATCTGCGTTAGGTCCTCGCCGCCAACGTGGATCCGGCTGGTGCCGTCAAACATCACGCCGGTTGCCTTCTGGTGCGCGTCGCACAGGTTCGAGTGGCCGTTCAGGCAGGACTCACACACGCCGCAGTGTGGTGCGAAGCACAGGATCACGTGATCACCCGGCGCAACGCTCGTCACCCCGTCGCCTACCTCCATCACCACCGCCGAGCCTTCGTGGCCGAGGACCGCAGGCTTGCGAATGATCGCCTCCCCTTTCATGAAATGCAGGTCCGAACGGCAAACGCCCGCCACCGCGATCTGCACCTTGACCTCGTTGGCCTTGGGCGCGTCTATCTGGATCTCCTCAAGCACCAGTGGCTCATTCGTCTTGTACAAGACTGCGGCTCGCATCGTTTCACCCCATTCGTTTTTCCCGCTTACCAACCGCACCTGCTGCTTCACAGCCGCAACCGGGCGCCCTCGCTGATTCCTCAGGTTTTAAAATGTTTGTTGATTAAGCGTCTCATACGTCACCGGCGTCGTCACCAGCAGGCCCGCGTCCACCGGCAACACCACACCCGTCACCCAGCGTGCCTCATCGCTCGCCAAGAACACCGCCGCGTACCCCACGTCCCAGCCTGTCCCCTCCGTCCCTAACGGCGCAGCCTGCTTACGGACCTCGCGCAGATCGCCATGCATGCGCGGAGCGACCATGGGCCCGTAGATCAGCCCCGGCGCGATGCAGTTGACGCGGATCCCCTGCCGCCCGTGATCACCTGCCATCGATTGCGTGATCCCAATCACCGCCGCTTTCGAAGTCGTATACGGCGTCGAGCTGTTCGCCCGCAAGCCCGCCATCGACGAGATGTTAATGATCACCCCTCCGCCGTTCGCGGCCATCGCCGGCACGGCAAACTTGCTGGTAAGCATGATGCTCTTCACGTTCACCGCCATGATGTGGTCCCATTGCTCTTCGGTGACCTCTGTCACGTCGGCCCTGATCGAGATCCCCACGTTATTGTCCAGCACGTCCAAACGCCCGTAGCGCTCGACCGCAATCGCCACCATCGCCTTGCACTCCGCGGCGTTCGTCACGTCCGCAACAAAAGTCGATGCGACGCCGCCCTCCTCTACGATCAGCGTTTCCGTTTCCGCCACGCGCTCCTCGAACAGGTCAACCAGCAGCACCTTCGCGCCCTCACGTGCGAACAGAATCGCAGTCGCCTTTCCGTTCCCTATTCCCTCAGCGCTCGACCCCGCGCCCGTGACGATCGCCACTTTCCCGTCGAGCCGTCCTGCCATCTATCACTCCTACGGTCAGCCGCGTACTACCTGGCTGGCGTCTCTTTCGCGCCGTCATCTTCGTCCAACGCCGGCATGTTCCCCGCCAGCAGGTCCGACAGCTCAGTGACACGCCCCTCGAATATCTTGCCCTCGTAGGCCGACTCGACAATGGCATACCAGCCGTCGTCCACCTGGGTCAGCTTCATCGTGAGATGACCGTCCTGCACGGTAATCTCCTCAGGAGCGATCGACTTCCGAGGTCGCTTGCTTTCCATAATAGTCTGACCAGTCGATTTGATGATCCCGCTCACGCGCAGCCGGCTGCGGCATCGTACCACCGTGCCGTGGGAACAAGCGCCAAGCGCCTGGTATGATTCCTGGGACGCTCAACATTAGAGTTTGAGAGGGGAACGTATGCTGTCCGTTGCGCAAAACACGCGGATTACCGAAACCGGCCCAGGTACCCCCATGGGCCAGCTGCTCCGCCGCTACTGGCACCCCATCGCCCCCAGCATGGAGCTGAACGACGAGAACCCCACCAAAGAAGTCCGCCTCATGAGCGAGGACCTCGTTCTGTTCCGCAGCGCCGCCGGCAAGCTTGGGCTGATCGAGCCCTCCTGCCCCCATCGCAAGGCGAACCTCTCCTACGGCGTACCGGAACCCGAGGGCATTCGCTGTGCCTACCACGGATGGCTTTTCGACGTGGACGGCAACTGCGTCGACCAACCATCGGAACCCGCGGGTTCACGCTTCAAAGACAAAGTGCACATCAAGGCCTACCAAGTTCAGGAAATGGCAGGCCTCATTTGGGCCTATATGGGGCCCGACCCCGCGCCCGTCCTCCCGCGTTGGGACGCCTTCACCTGGGACACCGCCTGGCGCGACATGTACTACTGCATTCTTCCTTGCAACTGGGTGCAGTGCCAGGAAAATTCCCTCGACCCCGTCCACTTCGAGTGGCTGCACCGCTACTGGGGTGGCTGGGTCATGAACAAGCGCCTGCCCCCCGAGGAGCAGACCGTCTGGGATCACCAGACCCAGCCCCGCGGCCGCCATCAGGTCAAGGTCGGCTTCGAGCGCTTCGAGTACGGCATCATCAAGCGGCGGCTCATGCAGGGCGAATCCGAGCAAGACGAGTGGTGGCGCATCGGTCATCCCATCCTCTTCCCCAACCTCCTACGCGTCGGCGAAGCGCACCCCACCGAGGCCGGCTGGGTCCACGCCTTCCAGATGCGCGTGCCCATCGACGACACTCACACGCTCCACATCGTCCATCGCAATTTCCTGCCTCAGCCTGGCGTCACCTACCCCGAACAGGAGCCCAATCATATCCCCTGGGAGCACCGGAACACTTTCTTCGAAGACGGCACCGTCCGTCACGATTACGTCGTCGGCCAGGACCAGTGCGCCTGGATCACCCAGGGCGCGATCTCCGACCGCTCCACCGAGTTCCTTGGCGTCACGGACGTTGGCATCATCATGTTCCGTAGGTTGATCGAGGAGCAGATCCGGGTGGTGGAAGACGGTGGCGACCCCATTAACGTCCATCGTGTGGACCGTGGCCCCATCTCACTCCCACAGGAGTACTCCCACTACCCGGGCTACGACTCCACCGCTGGCCCCTTCGCGGCCGCGGTTCCGCGCGAGCCGGACGTCGTCGCCTACCTGGCTGAAGAGGCCGTCGTCGACCAGTAGCACCAACGTTGGTTTGTACGTCCGTTTGGGTATGCCTGGAGCATAAGACCGATGCGTTCAGAGGTAAATCCTGGTATGGTTCGCTTCGGGAGAATTCCCAATCACGTGGAGGATCCATGCTGACACAGGGTCAGAACGACCGCATCACCCGCGTTGGCAAAGGCACCCCTATGGGTGAGCTCATGCGCCGCTACTGGCACCCAGTGTCCGCCAGCGCCGAAGTCGACGACGAAAACCCCACCAAAGAGGTGCGCCTCCTGGGCGAGGACTTAGTCCTCTTCCGCAGCGCCACCGGCAAAGTCGGCCTCATCGAGCCCTCGTGTCCTCACCGCAAGGCTAACCTCTCCTACGGCGTGCCCGAGCCCGAGGGCATTCGATGCGCCTACCACGGTTGGCTGTTCGATGTGAACGGCAACTGCGTGGACCAGCCTTCGGAGCCCGCCGGTTCACGCTTCAAGGACAAAGTGCACATCAAGGCCTATCGAATCGAGGAATTGGGCGGCCTTATCTTCGCCTACCTGGGCCCTGAGCCCGCCCCGCTGCTCCCTCGATGGGACATTCTCACTTGGACCAACGTCACCCGCACCATCGACGCCGTCGAGTTGCCCTGCAACTGGCTCCAGTGTATGGACAACTCGCTGGACCCCGTCCACTTCCAGTGGCTCCACCGCTACTGGGGCGGTTACAACGTACGACGCAAGAAGCCCCCGGAGGAACGCGAAGATTTCGACCGCATGGCCCTCAGCCGAGGACGCGAGCATATCAAGGTAGGCTTCGACCGCTTCGAGTACGGCATCGTCAAGCGCCGCCTGATGGAGGGGGAGACCGAGGACGACCAATGGTGGCGCATCGGGCACCCCATTCTCTTCCCCAACATACTCCGCGTCGCCCAGGATCGCTGGCATTCGTTCCAGTACCGCATCCCCGTGGACGATACCCACACCAAGCACCTGCTCTACACCGTGACGGTTCCCGAGCCGGGCATCACTGTCGACGAGCAAAGCCCCGTCCCTTACGCTGAGCGTCCCCTCTACGATGAGCACGGGCGTCTCAACAACACCATCATTCCGGCCCAGGACGAGGCTGCATGGGTTATGCAAGGCGCCATCACCGACCGCACCACCGAGCACCTAGGCGTCACGGACATTGGCATCATCTTCTACCGGAAGATGATCGAGGAAAACCTCAGGGTCGTGGAAGACGGCGGTGACCCCATCAACGTCCATCGCGATCCTGCCAAGAACGACGGCATCATGCTCGCGACCGAGCACACCTACTATCCCGGCGACGACTTCACCGGCGGCCCGTTTAGGGACAAGCCTCTGATTCCCGCCCAGGTCGAAGCGAGCATGCAATAGGGTCACGCGCCTAGAACCGCGTCGGGAGGTCGCCGTCTCCGCAGACGCCAGCAGGCGAGTAGTGTCTCCTCTGAGCAAATCCCAGCGGATAACGCCAGAGGGCGGGTAGGCCGACACATCTACTTTCCGCGGCACCAGACGCAGAAAGGCCCTCGCCGAATGGCGAGGGCCTTTTCCCTAGCGTTTATGTCACCGTTACGAGTCGTACTCGTCCGAGATCGGCACCTGGTGCGACAGCATCACTTCTTTGCCCGTTCGCGACGATTCCATGATTCCTGCGATTAGCTCCAGCGTGGCCATCCCCCACGCGCCATCGTGGTACACCGGCGCGCCGTTCCGAATCGCGTTGTACAGCTCCAACAGGTCCTCACGGCCCGCCTGGTAGCGTGTAACCTCCAGCGCGCGGTCTTCCACGCCGCCATCCTTGTAGATCGACAGCCCATAGCGCGATTGCCGAATATCGCCGCGCTCGCAAGTCGCGATCAGGATCCCGAGGTTCGTTGGATTCCACGGCGGCGCCTCCTTAGGCGCCTCACGCCAAATCCGGCGCTCATGGTCGGAGCCGATGCGCAGCGCATCCTTCGCCGCCATCTCATCGCGATTGCCCTCTTTGATGTCCGTGCGAATCCGCACGCGATCCTCGTGCGTGTAGCCCTCAATCAGCCCGCGCCCTTTCTCGTCGCTCCACGGAACCAAATCAGCCGTCATCGAATAGCCGTAGCCGTTGTTCGTCACGTTCGCCGTGACGCCGTTCTCGAAATCGATGAACGCCGAGTAGTAACCGACAGCATTCCGCTCTGGCCACCACTTGCCCGTGGTTCCCCGGATCGTGCGAGCCATACCGCCACCGAGCAATCGCAAGCTATCAAGCTGATGGGGGCCCTGGCGGTACAGCACGCCGCCGCCCACCGTCTCGTCGAGTTCCTCGGGCTGACGTGCCTGCAGCATCCAGTCCGTGAACGCCCAGTTATTCAGCGCCTTCAGCGGGCCAAGTTCACCGGAGCGGATGATCCGGCGCATCTGCATCACCGGCGGACTGAAGCCCAACGTGTGGCCGCAAAGCAGCTTCACGTTGTTTTTGGCTGCCGCGTCCACCATCGCCTCGGCCTCTTTCATGTTCAAGGCCATCGGTTTCTCGGACACGACGTGCTTCCCCGCGTTAGCCACCATGACCACATGGGGGCTGTGCCAGTTGTTGGGCGTTGCCACCCATACCGCTTCGACATCCGGGTCCGCGCACAGCTCCTCGGCCGTCTCGTATACGTGGGAATCGGGGTAGCGCGCCTTAAATGCTTCTCGAACGCGCGGGTTCAGATCGGCGCCCGCCATCAGTTCGATCTCGTCCATCGCTTCCATATTGGGCATGATCTGCGTCGCGCCAACGCCAACGCCAATAATTCCGGTCTTCAGGGGCTTCGGGCCGGCTGTGGTCATGGCTCTCTCCGACGGTAAATTCGGGGCTATCCGATGGTTCCCGTTACTTCCTGGCGCTCCACGTCGTGCTCCTGGTAGAGCAGCATTGTCTCCAGCAGCGGCAAGTCACTCATGGTAAACAGCACCGCGTCCTCGCTCGTCGAGTCGTTAATGTGCTCGTGTGCGCACATCGACGGCACCACGAACGTGTCGCCGAACGACCAGTCCAGTTGCTTGCCGTCGATGATCGTGGAACCGTTGCCCTTCGCCACGTTGTAGACCACCGAGCTCGTGTGCTTGTGGGCGTCCGAGTGGAATCCCGGCCGTAGCTGCTGCAATTTACACGCCAGCGTCGGCATGGTGTGTCCACCCGTCGTCGGGTTCGAGTACTCCATGATGATCCCGTCGTACCGTGAACCCTCATTCATGGCCTGCAGCGCCCCGTACGCATCAACCCACTTGTAGTTCAGCGGCAAGGCCTTCCCGGAAGCCTCCGAAGTTACGCTGCGCATCATCCCCTGGCCGATGCTGGCATTCGTGTAGCCATCCGGCTTCGTGATCGGCTGCACGTCCTCGGGGAACGGCTCTTGGAACATGGCGTCGAAGAAACCTACCATTGGCGCGTCCAAACAGTCGAGCCAAATTACCGGCTCATCGCTCGGGTTCTTGTGGTCGTGGTACACGAAGCTCGGCGTCAGGTTCAGATCGCCTGGCTCCATCTTGAACTGTTCACCGTCCTGCACAGTGAACGCACCCGAGCCCTCGATCACCCATCGGATCGCGGCTGCGGTGTGCCGATGCGCCTCGGCGATCTCGCCGGGCCAAACAATCTGGATCGCCGACGACATGGTCTTCGTCGAAGACGGTGTCTCCATACCGCCCGCCTTCAGCCCCGGATTTTGCATCAGGAGTGCGCGTCGGTATCCTTGACCCTTGATGCGCTCCAACCGCCCGGCCTCGTAGGCCATCTCCCGCATCTCCTTCCAGCGCCACACCCAAGGCGACGCTTTCGAAGGGCGACGATTCCCATCCCGGTGGTATGCCCAGAGCGGGTAACTGTCCAGTTGCCCCAACCGCTCCATATACTCTTTCTCGGCGCTGATTGCTGCTTCGCTCTCGGTCGTCATAACATCCTCCTCCAACTTCCCTATCGGGTTCAACTTCCCGCTTGGGACTCAGGCTGTCTCGCGTTCGGGATTCGGCCCTTTACGCGCGTCCACCGGAACCGACATCTCACCGACATCGCTGATATTGATTGTCACCAGGTCGCCCGGCTTTATTTCACCAACGCCGTCGGGAGTACCCGTGAACAGGAGGTCACCGGGCTCCATCGCCGCAACCCATGACATATTGGTAATCAAATGCGGGCAATCAGTGATCAAATCTTTAGTGAACGCATGTTGCCTCAAATCTTCGTTCACCCACAAGTTAATCTCGAGGTTCCCGGGGTCTGCGATTTCGTCCGCTGTGACGATGTACGGCCCCGTCGGCGAGAACGTATCGAATGACTTGCGTTTGCTCCGGTCCTCCGGGCCACGCACGGTGATGTCGAGTCCGCAGGTGTAGCCAAACACATAGCTCATGCTCTCCTCAAGCGGAATTCCGCTCCCGTGCTTGCCCATCACCATTACCAATTCGGACTCGTGGTGGATCAACCGGTCGTCGTACGGGCGCAGGATCGTGTCCTCTGGCCCGACAACCGAGCTAGGCGACTTCAAAAACATGCCAAACTCGCCCGAGTGATGCTGGCCCGCCGCCGTCTCAGCGCCGCCTGCGCCAGCCTCCATCTCCGCCCGGTGTGCATAGTAGTTCGCTGGCGCCGCATAGACCTTGCGGGGCGCGGGCACCGGCGCGATCAGCTTCACCGAGCCCACCGGCAGCGCACTGCCGGTCTTGGCCAGCGCCTCGACCTGGGGTTTCAGCGATTCCCAATCCTCGATGAATAAATTCATCCGGTAGCACTGAAGCGGCCCGGGAACGTCGGGCAACACGCTCGTGACGTTCACGACGCCGTCATCACGCAGCACTCCGATTTGAAAATCGTTGTAGCTCACCAGTTTCATGCGTCGCGCCTCCGAATGTTGCTCAGTCGATTAGTGGAGCGGGGAAAACGCGGCTGGCACCATGTGTCGCACCAGCTGATGCACCGGTCGCTCATCCGTGTGGGGCGGCCAAATATCCGTCCCGAGGTATTGCTTGCGTATCTCGTCCCGGTGCGCCCAATCCTTGTACGGCCACAACTGGTAGAACCGGTTGAGCTCACCCAAGTCGCTCGCAAAAAATCCACCGGCCGGGTACATAGCGGCGCGGCGCTCAACCGAGTCCGAGAAATGCTGCAGCACCTTGCGGTTCGTACCGGAGGGGTACGTGTACATTCGTAGTTCGTACAAGTTCCCCCACTCGCGCGGACCATCCAACGGATCGTTCGTCGCACCGGGCACAAGGATGTCCGAGTTCATGTCCACCAGCAGGTCTGTAATCTTCGGCGGCCATTTGCCGCTCGGGTCGGCGATAGCCGCCGCGCGAACATCCGCACGCTCTTGCAGGTCGTTGTAGCGCCACATATGCACGACTTGGTTCAGCGGTCCGATTTCCACGTGCCAGAATCCCACCAACGGCGAGTACTTCACCCGAGTCTCGATCGCTTCCGCGAACCGCTCCTCCACCTCGGGAACCGAGTTTGGCTTCACGGTGTAAGTTCGAATCTCAAACAGCATCTCGTCTCCTGGTTGGAACCTGGCGCGGTCCCGTCCCTATGGGTTGTGCTCCGATGCGCTCAAACACACCGCATCCGGCGCGCGGAAGTCTACCAGCGTTCCGTCCATTGTGCGCACCTTCCACGGGTAAAGCCCCGGACCGCTTGGAGGTGCACCCTACATCGCTTTTGCGGCCTCATTCATCAACACGAACGCCGAATCGCGCTCTCCTCGCGCACGAACTTGCCCTGTGTGAGGTTGACTAACCCTTGTGTCCGAAGCTACTCATTAATTGCAGTCGTGGTGCCGCTGCTCGCGGCTGACGGGCTGCGCACCGGCGCCTTGCACGCATTCGCCGAACAAGTGCCCTACCTCGCCAAGCCCCGCAATCATCGTCGAAACGGTGATAGACGACGAGATCGAGCAGGCCAGCGACATCGTCCGGGACATTGTCTCGAAAGTGCAGGACATCGCCAATGAGCCCATACTCGGCTCCGTGTCCACGCCTGAGTCTGTCACTGGCGATCCGCCGATACCGCACCCATCGGCGAGCGCTACGAAATGCCTTCGAGAGCGACCGTGTCGCTCCTCCACTCGAGCGGCCGGGCTACATCACCGGCATACCCGCAGTACACCGGTCATCGCTCCTGGCGGTTCAAAATCGGCTCCAATGGTTCCCCAGGAGCGGCTTTAGTGCGGTTTACGAGTAAACAAGGGTGCGCAAACTCATCAAAAACTGCCATAAAACCCTGTTGCAGTAGCTTTAGAGGTGCGTACGATGCAGTCAGCACACGGCTCAGAGGCCAACCTGGAGGTAGATATGCAGGCGTACTGTGTAAAGTGTCGGACTCAGCGCGAGATGCAAGGCCCACGCGACGAGACGACGAAGAACAACCGGCCCATCATCAAGGGGAAGTGCGCAACTTGCGGCACAGGCCTCAACATCATCGGGAAGACCATCGCTCAGATGTAGCAGGGTCACCGCTACAACAAAGGGCACGGCATGTAGCCGTGCCCTTTGTTGTATTTAAACGTTTTTGTGCGATTCCGCTAATCCAAACTCCATTTAATCATCTCTCCGCATTACCGTCGATGGCATCTAAAACATGACATCACCGCCGGACACTGTGAGGGCGAGGCCCGCGAGGTAGTTGGACTGGTCAGACGACAAGAACGCTGCCATATTCGCGATGTCACGCGTCTCCGTAATGCGGCCCAACGGGTTCGACGCCGCGCGCTGATCGACCATCGCCGCCAGTTGCTCCTCCGCCGACTGCCCCTCATCGCGGAGCGCACCAGCAATGTGGATCACCCGCTCGGTTTCCGCTAGTCCAGGGCAGATAGCGTTCACGTTCACCCCGTGCGGCCCCATCTCGTGCGCCAACGATTGTGTAAATCCAACGAGCCCAAACTTCGACGCCGAGTACGCCGCGTAGCGCGGCATACCCCGCTTCCCCGCCGTCGACGCGATGATGACGATCTTGCCGCCCTCGCCGCGCTCCAGTAGGTGGCGCGCCACCGCCCGACACGTCAGGAACGTCCCGCGCAGATTCACGCGCATGACCTCGTCGAACGCCTCCTCCGTCAGGTCCACCACCGGCACTCTGTCCGGCCCCGGGCGAGAGCCCGCGTTCGCCACTAGAATGTCGATCTTTCCCATGCGCTCGATCACACCGCTCACCATCATGTCCACGGCGGCGCTATCAGAGACGTCCGCTAGCGCCGCCATCGACCGCCTGCCCTTCGTTTCTATTTCGTGCACCACCTCTGCAACTCCACCCCACTCGCCGGCGTTAGGCCCGTACGGGTTGAGCACGACATCGTTCACTGCCACGTCCGACCCTTCGTCCGCAAGTCGGTTCGCAATCGCACGACCGAACCCCTTCTCTCCGCCTGCCCCCGTCACCAACGCGACTTTCCCGGACAGGTCGTACATCGCGAACCTCCTTCAATCAATCCGCCGTCAATAAGCGGTCCCCGTTACAAGTTCTCGCGGCGGCAGCCTAAACGACGCCCCCCGCTTATGCTAGGCTCCCGCTATGGCCAGTCAACAACCGACCCCGTCTATCACCGGTAGCTCACTCCCCCGCACCGACGCCTTCGGGAAAGTCACCGGCGCCGCCCTTTACACCGCCGACGTACCCGTGCCTGAATCCCTCTGGGGACGCCTCCTGCGCAGCCCCCACCCCTACGCACGTATTAAAAGCGTCAACGTCGCCCGTGCGCAGGCACTTCCTGGCGTGCATGCCGTCGTCACCGGCGCCGACGTCGCGGGCCACATGACCGGTCGCCGCATCTTCGACATTCCCCTGATCGCCAACGACGTCGTCCGGTTCGTCGGCGATATCGTCGCTGCCGTCGCCGCCGTCGACAAAATCACCGCCGATCGCGCCGCCGCCCTCATCGACGTTGCGTACGAGGTGCTGGACCCCCTCCTCAGCCCCGTGGAAGCCGCCAAGCCGGGTGCATCGCTGCTGCACCCGGGCTTCAATGGCTACGCTGGTGCCAAGCCGCTCGATGAGCCAACCAACGTCTTCGCCTCCACCACTTGGGGCATCGGCGACCCCGGCATCGGGTTCGCCGAGGCGGACGTAGTCATTGAGGGCAACTACAGCACCGCTATGATGCACCAGGCCTATATGGAGACCCATAACTGTCTCGTGGACATCAACGCCAGTGGTCGCGTGGACATCTGGGCGTCCAACAAGGCCCCGCACATGGTCAAACGCGACGTCGCTCAGTCCACGGGCGTGAATCAAGCGGACATCCACGTTCACCACGTGTCGATCGGCGGTGACTTTGGCGGCAAGGGTGGCCAGATGAACATCCCTATCGCCTACTTTTTGGCCCGCGCAGCGGGTCAACCGGTGCGCATGGTCATGGACTACCAAGAAGAGCTCTCGGCCGCCAATCCGCGCCACCCCACTCAAATCAGCGTCAAGACCGGCGCGAAGCGCGACGGCACCATCGTCGCCTGCGAAATCAATGCCCTCTACGACACCGGCGCCTACGCCGGCTTCTTGCCCCTCGGCTTCCTGCCCGGCCCACGCCACGCCGTCGGCCCCTACGGCATCTCCAACGCTCGCGTCACTGCCAGCCACGTCTACACCAACCGTGTCCCTGCGGGCCACATGCGCGGGCCTGGTGAGCCCCAGACCATCTTTGCCATGGAATCGCACATCGATGTCGTCGCACGCCACCTTGGCCTCGACCCCGCCGATGTCCGTCGAAAGAACGTCATCCGCGAAGGCGACCTCAACGGGCTTGGCGAGGAGTACCACGACCTCCACGGCGCGGAAGCGCTCGAAACCGCGCTGGCCGCCGCCGACTATGCCAAGCCGCGCGCGGCATCCGGCAACGTCCGTCGTGGGCGGGGCGTCGGCATCGGCGAGCGGGCGCCGGGCGGTGGCGAGACCCACGCAGCCGTCACCTTCCAGCCCGACGGCTCCGTCGTGATCCACACATCCATCTTCGAACAGGGTTCCGGCACTTACACCATCCTCACGCAGATGGTCGCCGACGTCCTTCACGTGCCCCCCCATCTGATAACCGTCGAGGTCTGGGACACCGACGAGACCGGTTTCGATTCTGGTGCCGGCGCCAGCCGCAACACCCGTATGGCCAGCGAAGCCGTCACCAACGCCGCCCACGAAGCGAAATCGAGTCTCTTCAAGCTTGCTGCCGAGCTGCTTGGCTGGCCCGAGGAATCCATCGATCTCACAGAAGACGGCCTCAGCCGCGCCCCTGCTTCTGAGACGATCGCCATCGCCGACCTGCTTGCGCGCACCGACACCATTATCACGGGTTCCTGCGACTACAAAGACATGGCCCACTCCCATGTCACCGCGTTTACCGTACAGGTCGCGGAGGTGGCCGTCGACATCGACACCGGCAACCTAACCATCGAGCGCCTCACATCGGTCCATGACGCCGGGCAAGTACTCAATCCCATCGGCCACACCGGCCAGGTCAACGGGGGCGTCATCCAGGGCTTCGGCTACGGGGTGATGGAGGAGGTCGTCGTCAGCAAGGGGCGCGTCGAAACCCAGTCATTCGCCGATTTCAAGATCCCGACCATCGCCGACGTCCCGCCTTTCCAGGGCATTGTCATCGAATCCGAAGGTGGTGTTGGCCCCTTCAACATCAAAGGCATTGGCGAAAACCCCTCATCCCCCATGGCCCCAGCAATCGCCAACGCCGTCGCGGATGCCACCGGGGTCCGCATCACCGATCTTCCCATCACCGCCGAGAAGATCTACCGCGCCCTGCAAGCGCAGCAGACAAAGCCCTTGTAACGCGTAATCGCGCGCTCCGGTGATGTCCGCGATAAACGGACGCTGCGTTTCACTCCCGTTTGCGGCGCTCAATCTCCTCGGGAGGCAACACGTCCTTGAACATCACCCTCAGGGACAGATCGTACGCAATCTTCACCACTGCCGTCGCCACGAACGGCGCGCTCGCGGCAATTAACAACCAGGCGTCTTTGGTCACTCAATTGACACCAACCCTCTTGCTCTTCAAAAACTGGTGCCTAGGTTCCAGCCATCTGCGACGGTATCGACGGCAGATGCACTGCGACGACCGCCGGTGTCCCATCGTGGACTTGGTCCAGCCCGCGCTTCAAGGCGGGGCCCACCTCCGGCGCGCCAAACACGTTCTCCCCGTAGCAGTTCGCCGCCTCCGCCAGCTTCGCGAAATCAGGACGATCGAACGTACCGCCCTCCCAGTCCTGCGCCGCCACCGCATTTCCCTCCGGATATTGCCGCTCGAGCCCCGTTGTGCCCGTGCTGTACGACCCATTCACGAACACTACAGTCAGGAATGGCGCCTTGTAGTGAGATGCCGCCAACAGCGGGGCCAGTGGGCTCCCAAACATCAGGTAGCCGTCGCCCGTGGTGAACACCACGTCCTGGTCCGGCTTCGCAATCTTCGCTCCCAGCGACGCCCCGATCCCGAACCCGCCTGAACTGCCGCCGCTTTTGAAATATGTGCCCGGCTCCGAGCGACCGTGATACTCCCGTACATGCGCCGAGTAGCTCACGACGTCGTCCACCATGATCGTGTCCGGCTCCATCACGCTCGCCACCTGGTGCGCAACCCAGCGTGGGTGAATCGGATCCTGCGTCGCTACGCTCAACGCCGCATTCTCCGCCGCCGCCTGCTGCTCCCGCTTGCGCGTTACCAATTTGGCGCGTCGATCCTCAATGCGGTTCATATCGCTCTTGGTCAGCAGCGCTGTCGCCGCCTCGCACACCGCCTGGGCGAATGACGCTGCCGACACCGGTAGCCACAGGTCTGCGTGGAACTCCATCGTTTTGTAACGCGACTGCACCGGATCCACGTCAACCCATACAATTTTCGCATC
>Ga0315339_1001067_pt1 | contig 26698 bp, 24 predicted proteins | sample ASW17metaG_FD_204514 | JGI IMG/M metagenome (GOLD analysis project Ga0315339, IMG submission 204514) | Ammonia-oxidizing marine archaeal communities from Pacific Ocean, United States - ASW #17 | ecosystem: Environmental > Aquatic > Marine > Oceanic | place: USA: California | collected 2016-12-05 | reverse complement strand
GGTCACGTGCACGGCTCGGTGCGCGAAGTCGATCTCCAGATCGTCACGGCCGAGCGCCCAGTTCGCTCGGATTCCGCTTGCCTGATGACCGGTGTCGGTCCCCACCGTTGCAAAGCCGCGCTGGAGCGGTGACTCGACGCCCGACCCCGTCGTAGCCTGGTTCTGAATGCTCCCGACATAGCCGCCACCGCCACCCATCACGAAGCGCCCATTCCAGTCCGCGCGAAGCGGGAGCAGGAGTTCGAAGCGGATGTTCGAAGGGACCGTGCCTTGCACGAGGCAGTGCGCCGGGTCACCAGCTCGTGCATCCCGTAGCTCGACATTGTCGAGCGTGAAGCCACCCCACTCAACCGCCATGAGGTCGGCACAAGCGATGCTTTCGAGGGCTGGAGGTGTCGTCTCGACGGGTGCTGCCCCGAGCAAGGGCAAGAGTGCCGTCATCACCAGTCCGGTCGCCTTGATGGGCGAGAAACTCATACCGCCTCCTCCATAGCTGCCCAGCGTTCCACTCAAGCGCATCTCTCAATCGACAATCGGCTCGTCATTCCATCGATGCGCAATGAGGGCGAGGTCCGCTGAAATGCCATCGCGCGCGATCTTTGCTCGCGGGCGTCCCGCACAAACCGTCAATTGGCACCCTGGAATTCGCGCAGGTGCGACCCGAACCGGGAACAAGGCATGTCCGACGATAACGTCGCAATCGCCCGTCGTTTCTTCGAAGCCTCTTCGGACGGAGACTTGGATGCAGTCAAGGCGCTCATGGCGCCGGACCACCTCTTTCATTTCCCGCTCAACCCGGAGCCTCTCGACAGGGACGGTCATAGCGGCACGCGGCGACCGGCAATGACGAGTCGGTCCCGTTCATCAGCATCATGGGAATCGACAACGGCTTGAACGCCGAAGAGTGGGACTCGTTCGATACGCTTTCGTTCATGACCCATCTCGGGGCGATACCGGGAGGCTAGTGCTGCGTACCCGAAGTCTGGTAGCCACCACGGCACCAGCAGGGACTATTCGATCGTGTCTGTCTGCTGGAGGCTCTCGATCAGTTCCTGCGGGAGTTCGTGCTCCCGGGCCCCACGGATGACGTGGTCCAGGTACCATCGAGTGGGGCGAAGCGTGTCGTCGATGGCGCCCGAATCAGCGATGTAGACCCACGCCTCGCACTTCGTGGACCGGCCATCCACCACTACATCGCACGACAGGAGGCAACGGTGGTGGCCTCGGCCCTCCCCCTCGTGCTCGTCGAGTATCCGAAGTCCTTCCGCGTCCAACTCGTAGAGGAAGCCGTACACCATGTCCGACGCTAGGCCCGTCCGGTACGCGTCTGCCTTGCCTGTCCCGTCGTCGGAGCCGCGCTTGTGGAACCGGAGTTCGTAGCCCGTCAGTTCGGCCGACCCGACCGGGCTCGCCGACTCGACCCGTCCCGTCATGCGCGCCGAGTCCAGGTTCGAGCCGTACGCGAATACGAGAGCCCGCGCAGGCAGTTGCCCAGCCGGTGTACGTGTGGTGGTGATCGCGGCCAACTTCGCCCGTCTCTTCTCCAACGGCCGCCGCTTGCGTTCACGCATGAAGTGGCCGCCATAAGGAACCAGCAGCACGAATAGGACATTGCTCAGAATCCACGGGTCCAGCGCGGTCGTACTCAAGAGCGCGAAGACCGCATACATCGCGCGCGGTGAGCACGACCAACACCACCGGGAGCTCGAGGGCGAGGACGAACGCCATGAGAAGGCGCAGGACCAGCGACATATAAGAGCCCGCGGTCAGAGCAGGAGTAAACCACTCGGCACCCAAGAGCAGGAGGAAGCGGATCGTGAGCGGGAGAGCGACGAAATACGCCATTGCGATGCCAGCCGCAAAGAGGCCGAGCCCGAGAACGAAGGTCGGCACGATCGTACGGCGCTCCTCGTCCTCTAGCGCCGGTGCCAGAAAGGCACACGCGTAGTGCCCGCGTGCAGGCTGATCTTACGACCTCCATGGCTACCTAGCCCAGCACTGGCTCAACGGCTTGGACTCACCCACGTGAACAGCTGTTGGCCTACAGCGGGAGACTTCCACGCATGAAGAAAGCGTTTACGGTCTGCGTCATCGTGGGAGTGCTCGGCTGCGGCGGCGGTCAGGACGGCCCCCAGCCTCGGCCAGCCGACACGCAAATCGAGGTGGCCAGCTTCCTCGAGTCTTACGATCTGGCTCTAACGACCCGCGACGTGGCACTCCTTCGGACCCTGTACGCTGAAGATGGTCGGCTCGAATGGATCGAGGACGGCGAAATCCGATATCGCTCGCCCGACGATATCCTGGCGGTCCTGGCTGCACTACCGAGCGACGCGGCGATTCACACAGAGTATGAGGGACGCACAATCACCCCGGTGGGTGCCGTTGGTGCGAGAGTCTCGACACGATTCGTGACCGTGATCGGTGAGGGACCGACGGCCTTCGAATTCAGCGGCATGATCACCATGGTGCTCGACAAGGGACCAGCCGGTTGGCGAATCGTTGGCGGACACACGTCCTCTGAGAGGCAGGACGGACGCTAACCAGCGTCCGCATCCTCGACATTCTCGCCAGCCCCCGACCGCTTGAAGAGCACCGGAAATAGTGGATGGCGCATGGGGGCGCCCGCGCCCAACTGGTTCTCGAGTCCGGGGAACGGCGGCGAGGTCGCCCACGGTCGCGGAGCGTGGGTCATGTCATCTCCCAGAAAGCGCACCGAGAAAGCGCGACGGCGATTCGGGCCGCTCACGCCCGCGGAGGCGTGCAGGGTAAGCATGTTGAAGAACACGGCGTCTCCGGGTTCCAACGCCCACCCGACGATATCGTAGTCGTCTCGGTTGGCCTCTATGTCTGGGAGCTCCTGCAGGCTGCCCTCCGGGAACCACTTGGCTTCGTTCTTCATGAACGTGCGTGGCATCAGCCATGGGCCCGCATGGGAACGGGCCACGAACTCCAGGCTCGCCTCGCGGGGGACCGGGTCGACCGGCGCCCACATGCTGACGTTTTGGCGGCCGTCCACGTTGTAGTACGGCTGGTCCTGGTGCCAGGGCGTTCGCTGGCGGGTGTCCGGCTCCTTGACCAGCAGGTGGTCGTGATACAGCCGCGCTTCGTGGCTTCGCATCAACTCGGCAGCTACCGCACCCACACCGGACTCGAAGATGAGTCGGCGATATGCGGCGATGACCCGCCAGTTGCAAAAATCCTCGAAGAACCAGCCCGGGTCATCGGGATCACTGGCAACCTGGGCGAGGGGGCTGGGGCGGAGCAGATTCTCCTCGATGCCCCGAGTGAGGTCGGCAATCTGTTCCGAGGAGAACAAACCACGAATACGCACGGCGCCATCACGCTCATAGTCTTCTAGCGTAGTGGGGTCCAATCGACGCTCATTACCCTCGCCGTCCATCGCTCGCATACCACCTCGATCAGGAGTCGCTGGGGGTCGAGCCAGAGGAAGTACGATAGCGCCGGGCGCGACTTTTTTGGTGCGGTGGTACCAAACATCGTCTATGATTGAAATCGTGGGACGTCCAGCCGAGTAGCCGCCATGCAAGCCAACCCAGCGAGGAGCGCCCACGACCTGGGACACTTCGTGGCGGGCTCATTGCTACGGCGTCTTCCGCTCGTGGCGGCGATGGCCGTCTTGGCCGTCTCGGCATGTAACGAGGGCACGACAGCACCCCCGCCCGACCCGAACGAACCGGCATTGGTGGAAATCCTGCAGGACGGCTCGCAGATCCTGGTCGGAAACCAACGCTCATTCTCGGCGGAAGTCCGCACCGCCGATAGCACGGTGCTGTCGTCCGCGGGCGTGGTGTGGACCAGCGGGAGCTCCAATGTCGTCACGGTGGACGGGAATGGCGTGGTACGGGCGGTCGGGGGCGGTCAGTCTCAGGTCTTCGCCACCGCCGGTCTGGCGTTGGACGCCATCACCATCACGGTGCCTGCGCCGGCTGGCGCCGTATCGAACCCTGGCGGGTGGGTCGAGACGCCCGATGGCGTGGTCCGTGTCGACGTGCCGATGAACGCTGTGTCCGCCGAGGTGGAGATCACGATCGTCGCGGCACACCCCGACTCGCTGCCAGCCAGTTCGACGGCCTTGGCCGGCACGGCATTCGAGTTCGCACCAGCCGGTCTGGCATTCGCCACGCCCGCGACGCTGACGATCCGTTACGACCCGGCACTCACAAACGTCCTCGAAGCTCGGCGCCTGCGCGTCCACAAACTCACCGGGGGAGCGTGGAGCCCCGTTGAGGGAGGCGCCGTGGACACCGCAAGCACGAGCGTGAGCGGTATGATCAGCTCATTCAGCATCTACGCGGTCGCTCCGATTCCGAACCAGAGGCCTGTGGTGACCATCTCTGCCCCGGAGAGCGGCTCGGAAGTCGCGTCCGGCCTCGCGATCGATTTCTCCGGCACCGGGCTCGACGCCGAGGACGGAGCGGTGACCGGGGAGAGCCTGACGTGGGCGAGCTCCCTGAACGGGGCCCTGGGAACCGGGGCCACCGTCACGCGCTCCGACCTGTCGATCGGCGACCACATCGTCTCGCTGACCGCCATGGACTCCGAGGGTGCGGAGGGCGTCGCCGAGGTCGCGATCACCATCGTCGACGGACCACCCATCGTGGAGATTCTCGCGCCATCGGTCGACACCGTCGTGAAGGTCGGCGACGCGGTGACCTTCGCGGGCACTGCCACGGATCACGTGGAGGGAGCCATTCCCGGGGATTCGCTGACTTGGACGAGTAGCGTGGACGGCTCCCTGGGAACCGGGGCCTCCATCCTCACGTCCACCCTGTCGGTGGGGGACCATGTCATCACCCTCACTGCTCCAGACCGCCTGGGTAACACGGGCGTGGATTCGGTCTCCGTCAATGTGAAGGCGAACGATCCACCCGCGGTGTTCATTACCAATCCGAACGGAGGAGCCACCGTCGGAGACAGAACCGGGGTCACGTTGATTGGTAGCGCCGCAGATCCGGAGGACGGCCCGTTGACGGGAACAGCGCTCGTTTGGTCGAGCAGCCTGGACGGCGTACTCGGAACCGGAACCAGCCTGGCAGTATCCACGCTGACGATAGGGGCACACTCGGTGACCCTAACGGCCACGGATAGCGACGGCGCCACCGGAACTGCGGTCGTAGCGTTCACCGTCTCCGACGAACCGCCTCCTCTGCTCTATCCCCAGTTGGTATACGTCGGCGAGGCCGCAGGAACGCTGACGCTCTCGGTCTCGAATTCCGGCTCGTATGACAACGAGCTCTTCGTCCTGACGCCGACACTGCCTCCGTGTAGCGTGGATCCGAACCCCAGCCGGACGTGGATCGAAGTCTACGACGGTGCTGGCACGCTGTTGGAGACCTTCTGCGACTTCGACGACCGCTCCGACATGGCGTCGTTCTCGTTCACGCCAGCCGACCCGCCCCCGCAGATCTACATCGAGTTGTGGGACCGCGTAGAGGACCGCAGGATCCGCTCGGGTTCCGTCGTCCCGATCCCGACCGTGGGAACCACCATCGAAGGTATAGTGGCCAACGATCGCGATTCGGACTTGAACACGCTCGATCCGGGCGAAGCCTTGTCCGGTGTCACGCTGAAACTGATCGTCGATGCCAACGCCGATGGCGTAATCGACCCGGGCGAGGTCACCTGGGCCACGACCAGTACCGACAGCAAGGGCGCTTATTCGTTCAACGACCTGTGGGAGCGCAACTACATCGTGCAGGCGGTGAGTCCGTCCAGCGCCACGGTGCTACGAGCCCTCTCAGCCACGGGTTCGATCGTGGACCAAACGGGCACCCTACTGACCACGGCGGTGGTCGGGGCGGGCGCCACGCTGAACCAGAGCGGGACGAACCAGGTCGGGACGACCAATCCTCCTGGTCAGGGCGACGAACTCCCCCGTTGGGGCTATACGCTCGGCACGGCGGCAGCCGACTCGGGTTTGGAGCCTAGCGGCCCAGGTCCCAACTCGACGAACGGGGCGCTCACCACAGCGCCGACCCACTTCATCTTTTTGTACAACACCGGCGGATTATCGGGCTCGGTGAAGACCAGCGGCGTAGGGGTCCCAAGCGCCCGAGTGACCGTCAGCCGCTGCCAAACCGCCAGCGCAGAGCCATCGCCCCCAGCCGCAGGGGCGTGCACCCTCAAGCACGGTACCCCGTCGCCACACATTATGAACGTCGACACGGACGCGAGCGGGAACTACAGCATCGCCAATCTGCTGGAAGGCATCTATCAGATCGACGTGGCGCCACAAACCGCCGGCTACGCCAACGTTCTGGTTCCCGCTGGGCCGGCTTCCTACCTGGCGGTCATACGGGGGAACGGCGACAACGCGATGGTGCCCGACTTCTCCATCAACTAGATCCAGCGGTTCAGCCCAGGGATGGGCGCACACATGAGTCGGCTATTTACGTAGCGTAACCATGGTAGAACGTGACGTAAGGACTCATTGCTGTGCTGGGCCCCGCCCATCGCGGGCCTCAGGTTGAACCGTCTGAGGCACCGAAGGGCGGGTAGCACAGGCGCCTTTGGCACTCATCGATCGAGTCGGTAGCGCCTTCGCCACCCTGGGCGCGACTTTCGAGGCACCTCCGCCACGAACTCCATGCCGCACAACTGCATGATCCGCTCCGGGTTGAAGGGGTCGGCTCCCTGACGATTCCCCAACAGATCGACATGACCCTCCGGATCCCGCTCGAAGGGCTCGGCGGACCTGAATTCGTCACACAGTACTCCAACGGCGACCGAGTTTCGTATCTGCAGATCGTCTTCGAGGCGGTACCTACCGGCGGTCTATTGCGCGCCGACGCTGATGAGACTCTCGAGTTCCGCTACCTCACTCCCGATGAGATCGGCTCGCTTCCCGTGCCTGTCTGGCTTCCCGAGGTCCTCTCAGGGACGGCGTACAGACAGCCTATCTGGAGTCCGCTGGCAGCGGACTAGCGAACGTTCGACCTCGCTGCCTCTCGCGCATCCCCGTGCCCGCTCGGGAGCACCCCGTCATCGGGCCGCGCGAGGAGCGCGCACAACGAAACTTGGATGGAGGGTCAAGGGTTGGTCGCGGCGAGAGCTCCCTGGGAGTCGTACGTCACAGACCCGACCACCGTGCCCGATCCGAAGGACTGGAAGACCGAAGTATTCTGGCCGGTCCAATAAGGGACCGACCCAGCGCCGAGCGGCCTCGTTAGGCTGGGTCGGACGACCGGTTCAGAGCCTCGACCCACTCGAGAGGGGCTGGATCACCCACCTCTTCCGCCACTTCCCACGACCGTGATGATTCCCAGGCGTACCCCGCTCGTAGCGCGGTCCTCGAGAGGCCTCTACGTTCTCGAGGGAGGGCATTCGGACCCGCTGAGGCGAGGTGACGTGATGGAGAGTCTGCAAGGGCGCCTGCTGATCTCCAGCGGTGGCCTGTTCGACCCGAACTTTCGCCACTCCGTGGTGCTCGTCGGGGAGCACAACGCTGATGGCGCGCTTGGCGTCGTCTTGAACCGCGCTCTGGACGTCACGGTCCAGAAGGCCGTTCCGGTCCTGAGCACCTTGGTACCACCCGACGAGGCACTCTTCCAAGGTGGACCTGTTCAGACGTCCAGCCCCGTTCTGCTCGCGGAGTTCACGCATCCCGACTTGGCGGACGTCCTGGTCTTCGGGTCCGTGGGCTTTCTCGTGGGCGCGGTCTCGGACATCCAACCGGGCGTTCTCCGAGCGCGGGTGTTCGCAGGCTATTCGGGGTGGGGGCCGGGCCAACTCGAGGCGGAAATGGCGGCCGATTCCTGGCTCATCGAGGCGGCGCGCGTGGACGACGTGTTCACCGACACGCCCGACCTTCTATGGAGTCGGGTGCTCGAGCGAAAAGGACCGGAGCATCGGAGATTATCCCGCATGCCGTACGACCCAGGGATGAACTGACCGGCGTCAGCGTTCACGGAGTTCGCATCGACGGATATCGACTACGTCTCAGCCACGTAGTGAAACTCGACAAAGAACACTCGCTCGCCGGCGCCATGCTTGGCCACCTTGAGAAAGTCGACCACGCCCATGAAGCCTGAGCGCCTAGCGAGCTCAGGGGTCACGTCGGAAAGCCCGATCTCCATCAACGAGTCGACAACAGTGATTTCGCCACTTCTAACGCCGTCTCGGAGCCGCTTCGCGAACAATATCGCTCTCCCAGTGGCTGAGAAGGAACTCGACCGCAGCGTCGACCCTGGTATTGCCTACTCGGAAACTCTCGACGAATCGGAGGACGTCGAGCACGTTGAGCGTAGCTCCGGGATTCGCGCACTGGGTGTTCAGGCCCCTTTCCGAAGCGGGAGAACCTACAGCGCCACCCACCCGACTCGTGCGTCGCCCCGATCTCAGCCCTGGGCGGGCGAACAACGACCCATCGCTTATGATGACCGACGTTGGTCAGTGAGGGTCTTGTCTTCGACGAACTCCGAACTCAGTGGGGGTAACCGAGAAGTCTCGGCATCCCCGGCGTCCAATCCGGTAGGGCGGCCCAGGCGTCACGATTGGGCATGATGACGAGCGGCAGACTCTTGGGGTCCATCACCTCATCCTCCGCGATGAGCTCGTTCCAATGGAGCAGCAAGGCCGTCAACTGGTAGACCTCATCGGCGCTGAGCGTGCCTTCACGGTTGAGCGGCATCCCGCGATTGATGTAGTCCCATACCGCGGTCGCGTACGGCGCGCGGATCGGCAGGATTCGTCCCAGATTCCAGGGGTGGGTATCCGCCGGGCGCTCGCGTTTGACCAATCTCGGGGCGCGACCCTCAGTGCCGTCTGACCCATGGCATCGAGCGCATCTGAGCCGATAGACCCTTGCCCCTTGGGCGGCGGTTCCTTGTCCCGGAGGGAGTTCCAATCCGGTAGGGCTGATGGAGATGTCCCAGGCGCGGACTTCTTGTGTAGTCGGGGTCCGCCCCAGTCCGAACGTGGGTGACTGCGCCAACGCAGCACTCGTCCCCAATAGGATGAGGACGGGTAGAAGCTTAAGCGATCGCATTATGCACGCTCCCATCACTCTCGACCCTCCAGGGCTGGATCGAATTGTCCTGGCCTCTCACGCCGGGTCGGCCCCAGAACTCGGCGACCTGCTCGCGCGTTGGTTGTACCTGACCGATTTCGTCGATGCAGCGCGACAAGAGCACGGTCTCAGAGCCGTCCCATGTCCAGTCGAAGCTGAACGCGGTGTGCGCCATCCGTTGCGGCGTGCCACGGAGGTCGGCGGCAAACCAGCTCTCGCCGCCGTCGGTGGAGACCTCCACCCGGGCGACGGCACCGCCGCCGGACCAGGCCAAGCCCCGTACCTCGTAGAATCCCATACCCGGAAGCTGTTGCCCTCCGGACGGGACGGTGATGACGGACTTCGGCCCGATCTGGTAACTCAACGCAGCGTCATCGGAATCCCGACGCAGATGCCCGTAGTCGTTGTATGTCATGTAGAACTGGTCGACCACCTTGATTCGCCTCAGCCACTTCACGCTGAGGATACCCTCGAAGCCGGGCACCACGATCCGCAGTGGGAAGCCTTGCTGTGGACGAAGCGGCTCGCCGTTCATGGCGTAGGCCACGATGATGTCGTCCATCGCCTTTGCCATCGGCAAGCTAGACGCCCCTTTCACTTCCTCTATCCCCTCCGCCACGATCCACGTCCCCCCCTCTTGCACGCCCGCCTCTTCGAGGAGCGTACTCAGGAGGACTCCGGTCCATTCGGCGCAGCTGGTCATCCCGTGCGATTCTATGATCGTCCTGTGCCGCGAGCTCGAGCGGTTCCCCGCGCATTCGATGAAGTGAAGGCGGGTCACGGACGGAAGACGCTTCAATTCATCCATGGTGAAGATCAACTCACGGTCCACCATGCCGTGGATCATGAGGCGATGCTCCGCGGGATCGATTTCCGGAACGATCGAGCCACGCGTCGTCCCGAAATAGTGGAGAGAAGACGGGGTGATCGCGCCCACCTGATCCTGAAGCGGAGTCCCTATGTGAAAGACGAGCCCGAATTCGTCGGGCGACGGCCTGCCGTTGACCGGCTCTCGCACCGACGTCACGTGACGGGAGCGCTTGCCATAGGCGATCAGTTCCGGGGTCGAATAGTCGTCGGGCTCGACGGACTGGTCCTCGACCGACTGTCCCGATGCGGGCTCAGGGCCAACCGCAGACTCCACCCCTCCCAAGGTCAACCCACCGGCCAACGCGGCCCCGCGTTTAAGAAATGCCCTTCGATCAGGTTGCTTCGAACCCATGGGTCTCTCCTGCACAGATGAGGCTACCCGAAAATCCCTTCCCGTTCGTCGAACGTACAGGCCGGTGGATAGTTAGACCAGCAGCCCGGGAGGAGTGATGCCACGACCCGAGGCGCTGGCCCAACGTCCTGTTACCGAAGGCCGCTCGGCTGGTACATCGCCGGTGGGCGGTCGAAGTCGACCTGCTCGACATCGGGCCAGGGCACATACTCGGGGCGCTGACGGCCGTCGAAGAAGATCAGCATGCCGGCGTTCCACTCGCCGAGGTCGCCGGTACGCTCGAGCTGCAGCTCCTCCCCGCTACGGAGGGTCACCCTGGCGTGCTGGGCGTCATGCTCATCGAGGTCGTAGACCAGCCGGCCTGCGAGGCGGCGGCCGGACCGGGTGACGACGCTTCCCGTGAGCGGGCGGCCCGGCGGAAAATCGCCGTAGGCGGGGCCGGTCCCGCCTGGGCCTGAAGTCGATGCGCTCGAAGGCGTCCCAGGAGATCAGCACACGTCCGTAGCGCTGGTCGTCGACGTACATCCCGCGGTTGCCGTGGCCGACCGCGCGGGTGTCGGAGAGCACGATCTCGCGGCCGTCGAGCAGCGTCACCAGAGAGCCTTCGGGCGAGCGTCGTGCGATGGAACGGATGGCGTCGAAACGCAGGCTGAGCTCACCGTCGACAGTGTGGCCGTGGAGTTCGTCGGGACCGATAGCGTCCTCCCGGTCCCACTGGACAAGACCGGTGAAGTCGCCATGCCGCGTATGCACGGTACCGTGCAGCGGGTAGGGGGCAACGCCAAGCGGGGCCGAGGGGAGGAGCTCGATGGTGCGGATCCCCCACTCCCCGAGGTCGACCACGCCGCGCTTGCCGTCCCACACTCGCAGGCCATCGGCCAAGTCGTCGGCGGAGAAGCGGTCGAGGTCGAACATGGTACCGCTCTTGAGAGTCACTCGCAGGTCGCGGCCGCGCGCCTCGATGCGCGCGATGTCGCCGAAGCGTGCCATGAACGGGCGGCCGAGGTCGAACTGGCTCTCCCAGCCCGCGAGTTCGATCCCGAAGATCTCGATCGAAAGACGCTCCTTCGGCAGCTGCTCGGGCGGCGCGTAGGCGACCCAGGGATTCACGTCTTTGAAACCGTTGAAGTAGTTGCCCCACAACGCTTCCTCGTCGCCGCCCCAGCGCAACCGCCCCTCGTAGACTTCGCCGTCGTCCGTGGTGACGCGGCCGTAGAGGAGACCCTCGTGGGTCGCCGGGGTCGAGGGGATCATTGTGGGTGACGTCGCAGCGGCGGGGTCGTCGTCCGGAGAGAGGGCGAAAAGGATCAGCACGGTGGCGAACGCCCCGCCGAAGATCGTGCCTCTCGTCATGACCGGCTCTCCCGGTGAAGACCAGAGTGTACTACCGCGTTGCGGCTCGCCACCCTCTGGTTGATCGAAGTGTCGCGTACAATCAACGCAGTGTCCGCGAAGCGGCCGAACCGGGACGCCTAGTTCGACCCAAGCGAGGGATGCGTGTAGCCGGCAGGCAGCGTGCGATCCGGATCGGGCCGGATGCTCAGGTAGGTCACGTGGTCAGGGATCTCACTCCAAGCGTGGAAGAGCCCGGCGGGGATGACGACGATGTCGCCTTCCGAGATCTCGCGCACTCGCCCGCCCTCTGAGGTGGCAAAGTAGCTGGGGCCGATGAGGGTCTGGACCGCCGCGCTCTCAGGGGGCAACTGACGCACCTGATTCGTAGATCCCCCGGTGACCAGGGTGCCACCACCCGAGAGGATGTAGTAGACCTCCGACACTTCCGAATGCACGAGCCCACTGGGTAGGCCGCCACTGTCCTCGAGAGTTCCACGGTGCAGGACGCCGACGGCCACGTTCCCGTCGCCGATGTCGGCGATCTTGATTTGCTGGTCGATCGACGGTCCGAGAGTCTGTCGGACGGTCTCGATCTCCGACGCCAGGATATCGGTCGCCTCCGGCGCCTGCGCGGAGGCAGCCACCGGAACGGCGGCGACGAGCATGATCAACATTGTCGGACGAACGTTCTTCATAGTCACCCCTCAGTTCCTAATGCCCTGTCTGCTGATAGCGCGACCGCTCAGGACGTCATCGCATAGTTCCCAACACGGGACGACCGATCGCCCGGGTCTCGTAGAGCGTCATGACGACATCGAAGGTCGCCCCTAGGCCACGCACACTGACGTGCCCCTCAGTGAGGTCCGACCCCCCATACTAGACCTTGAGGCGTCTGAGGTCCAAGAAGCTGGGGCATTCCAAGGAACCAGTCGGCTGGTTTTACCGCCTCCGGGGCGGGGGATCGACCGCCGCAGGCGCTGTGGGGTCGGACCGTATTGTACAGGCGCCTCCACTGCCGGGTTCGATGAAGAGCATCTGCACCCCGAGCCTAGCCAACCATCGCCGCACGAGCTTGTGGTTCACCTGCCAGCCTTCGATGCGCAGCACGTTCGTGATCTGGCGATACCCGTAGCGGCCGAACCGGCTCACCATCCCTACCGTCTTGCCATTCGCCAGACCGACTTCAGCCTCTCGCAGGGCCCTGATGATCTGCTCCGGCGTGTGTCGCCTCCTGATAATTCTCGACCTCCCTGCCTTCGTAGCCACCAAAGCCAAATCCTAACATTCGGCCCGGTCTCGTTTCAGGGGGTCACACCCCTCCCCAACGCCCCCAAAAAGTGAGAGCGACGGGTGGGCTCTGTTCAGAGCGCGCAGGCGTAATCCGCGAACAGACTCCGAAGACGAGCGACGAGGACCGCGAAGCGGCCCTCGGGTGAGCAAAGCGAAAGTATGCTCGCGCAGGAGCCTTAGCCTCCGCGACCCCCGATCAAGCCCCCAAATCCAGCGCTCCCGGACAACCAGGCTTCAGCCGAAGCTCGGCGAGCAGAGCCCACCCGTCAGTCTCAGTCCGAAGCCACGAGCTCCGCCTCGAGCGTCTCAGGATCCTGCATAGGTTGCCAAATCTGCATCGCCGGGAACGTGCTCAGGAACCACCGAACCGAACCCAGATACAGCCCCAGGAACATGCACCCGATGAGCGGCTGCCAGATCGTGAAGATCGGGTCGCCCTCGTGCCACAGCGAAGGAGCCACCATGCCGTAGCGCTCGAGCCACAACCCGAGCACGATCACGGACGTGAAGAACGCCAGCAGTTTCGGCTTCATCTTCGGCTTGCGCCCCAGCAGCCCCGCGAAGGGGATGACGAAGCACGTCACGATCACCAGGATCGAATACGGACCCCAAGTCTCCGGGTCCGAGCGGTTCACCACCCAGGCCTGCTCCCACGGCAGCTTGCCGTACCAGATCACGAGGTACTGGCCGAAGAACAGGTACGTCCAAAACACCGTGAAAGCGAAAGCGAGCTTGCCGATGTCGTGCCGCTGCTGCAGTCCGATGTGGTTCCTGAAGTCGACATGCTTGGTGCGCAGGTACAGACTCCAGAGTGTCGTGCACGCGATCCCACCCCAGAACGCCCCCATGAAGAACCAGGGGCCGATCATCGTGCTGAACCAGTGCGGCTCGAGCGTCATCACCCAGTCGTAGACCACGATGCTCATGACCAACGCGTAGACGATCACAAACGCGGGAGCGATCGTGGTCATACGCTTGTAGCTGTTGACCTCTTCCTGCTCCTGACCCAACCAGCCCTGCGTGAGGCGCTCGCGCCATGTAGCGCGACCCGGGTCACCCTCTTCGTGGCCTCGCGTGAGCCCCATGTCGGGGCGTACCGCATGATACACGAAATAGAGCGCCATACCGAAGAGCAGAAGCAGACCTGCCACATTCCGGGCCGCCAGGAACGGAATGTTCAGATACGCCGCCTTCTTCTGAACGATCGGGTCCGAGGCCATCATCTCGATCCAGGGGAAGTAACCCTCCCGGAGAAAGAGCAACATCGGCAACAGCAACAAGAACGAAATCGGCAGGAAGGCGGCGAAGGATTGGCTGACGCGCCGCATCGACCAGTTCCACTTGGCTTTGGTGATCCACGTCACAACAGCGAACAGCACGCCGCCGATCGCGATGCTGGTGAAGTACAGCCAGTTGGAGACGTAGTTGATCCAAGCGGAGTCCGGATCCTGTCCCAGCCGGATCACGAAGGCCGCCAGACCCATCAGGAACAGCCCTCCCGCCAGCATCGACGCGTTGTTCGAATGCGGCAGGCACCGTACGGGGACCTCGGAAGGAATGTCGATGTTGGCCATTACTCGTCACCCCCGGCCGGCGTGTTCCCCGCTTGCCTTTGCAGCTGCCTGACGTAGTTCACGACACTCCATCGGTCGAAGTGCGTGATCCGGCTACCGTACTCGGGCATGAGCCCGCGCCCGACACGGATTATCGCATACATGTACTGGTCGCTGTACGCGGCCACCGTCTCACCGGAGACATTGTAGGCCGGAAGCAACGGGTGCTTGTCCGCGATGTAGGCGTTCGCCCCGACGCCGTCCGGCCCGTGGCAGACGACGCAGAAGCGCAGGTAGATCTCCTCGCCACGCGCCATGGACACCGCCTCGTTCGGATCCATCGGATTGACGAGCCCTTGGATCACCGGCGTGCCCTCACCCGGAGTGCCGAGGTCCAACTGGGTAAACCTCGGCACGTCGACGCCCTCGGGCTGCCCGAGGTTCACCTCGCCAGGTGCGGCTGGATAGTTCCCGGACGCGAATGCGACCGAATTCTCGGGCGCGCCGCGCGGGTTCTCATACGGATCGAAGGAGCGCTGATCGCGCATGCTGCGCCCGAAGACCATCACGGCGACGTCGTCGAGCGGCTTGCAGCCGCCAAGCGTCATGAGCGCAAGGGCCGCGACGAGCGGGCGACAGAACCGGAGCTTAAACATCGGCCCCTCCTTCTCCCTCACGGAGCTCGATGGGTTCCTGCCCGTTCAAGATCTTCCTGGCTTCATCGAGTCGGCCGCCCTCCGCTTCGACGTAGACGCCGTAACGGCCGGCCGTGAACTCGGGGTCATATACCAACGCCGGCCTCACATCGGGTAGGCGGCTGAGAATGAACAGTCCGATCAAGGTCGACAGCGCCCCGAACAGAATCGTCAGTTCGAACGCGATGATGATGTAGGCTGGAATCGAGACGATCGGCTTGCCGCCGACTACAAGGGGCCAGTCCACGGACGTCCAGGTCGTGAACGCAAAGCCCGTCGCTGTGCCTGTGAGCCCGCCGACCAGTGTCCACACCCGGACCGGGCTCTGGTCGTATCCGAGCGCGTGCTCAATGTGGTGGTCGGGGTACGGGGAGTACGCCTTCACCCCTTTGAATCCCGCCTTCTTGAGCTGCTCGATCGCATCGACCGTCGAATCCAGGTACTCGTACGAAGCGAGAAGCCCTCCAGTCGCACTCATCAGTGGGCCTCCTTTTGCTTCCGCATCGGTGGCGGCAGCACTTCCTTGAGCTCCTGAATCGCGATGGGCGGCAAGAGCCTGGTGAAGAGCAGGAACCAGAAGCCGAACCAACAGAAGCTACCGAGCAGAATCCCCATCTCGGTGAGCGAAGGACGGTATATACCCCATGCGAAAGGCTCGTACTCGTGGTGCAGCGACGTCACCACGATCACGTAGCGCTCGAACCACATCCCGATGTTCACGAAGATCGAGATCACGAAGAGAGCCGGGATCGAGTACCTCACGCGCTTGAACCACAGCATGATCGGCACGAACATGTTGCAGGTGAGCATGATCCAGGTCGCCCACCAATACGTGCCGAAGAGGCGGTTCCAGAATGCGGTGCGCTCGATTTCCTCACCGCTGTACCACGCCATGAAGAACTCGGACAGATAAGCGTACCCCACGATCATCGACGTCAGCAAGCAGAGCTTGGCCATCGCGTCGAAGTGCTTCGTGGTCACGTACGCCTCAAGACCGAAGATCTTCCGGATCGGTACGACCAGCGTGATCACCATCGCCACCCCGGAATAGATGGCTCCGGCGACGAAGTAAGGCGCGAAAATCGTAGTGTGCCAACCCGGCACGATGGAGACGGCGAAGTCCCACGAAACCACCGAATGGACCGAGAGCACCAGAGGCGTGGCGAGCGCGGCGAGGAAGATGTAGGCCTTGCCGAAGTGGTGCCACTGCTGGTCGGTGCCTCGCCAGCCCATGGCGATCACTTGGTACAGCTTCTTCCGCAGCCCGGTGGCCCGGTCACGCGCGGCCGCGATGTCGGGAATGGTGCCCAGGTAGAAGAACGTTGCGGACACCGTAAAATATGTGGTGATCGCGAAAACGTCCCATACCAGCGGCGACTTGAAGTTCGGCCACAGGAAACGGGAGTTCGGATAGGGGATCAGCCAGTAGGCGTGCCACAGCCGACCCACGTGGATCAGCGGGAAGAGCCCTGCGGTCATCACCGCGAAGACCGTCATGGCCTCGGCGGCTCGATAGATCGCTTGTCGCCATGGAGCCCGGAACAGGAACAGGATCGCTGAGATCAGCGTGCCCGAGTGAGCGATACCGACCCAGAAGACGAACGTCGTGATGTACACACCCCACCCGACCGGCGCATTCAACCCGGTGACGCCGATGCCACGATAAAGCTGCCAGCCCCAGGACGTGAAGAAGATCACGAGACCCAGCGTGGCCAGGGAGAAGAGCGCCCACCAACCCTTGCCTGGTGTTTCCAGGACCCTCAAGACGTCGCGGTTGACGTCGTCGAGCCGGGTAATGTCCGGATGGGCCAGCGCTCCGCGCGCGATCGGATCCTTCGTCGCGTTCGACACTATTCGTGCCCCCCGGACTCGATCTCGTGGAACGTCACCTTCTTGAGGTAGTGCACCGCCGGCTGGGTGTTGAGTATTTCGTCGAGCACCCTATAGGTGCGCTCGCCAGAGACCACTTGCGAGACGCGGGAGTTCTCGTCACGGATATTGCCGAACACGATCGCCTCGGCCGGACAACTCTGCTCGCACGCCGGCACGATCTCGCCGTCGTTGATCGGGCGACCCTCCTCGAGCGCGGCACGATTCTCCACCTCACGGATGCGCTGCATGCAGAAGCTGCACTTCTCCATGACGCCGTTCGTGCGAATCGTGACGTCCGGATTCCACTGCCAGTTCATCGGCTCCGGTACGTTTTCGTCCATGTACCGGTACCAGTTGAACACGCGCACCTTGTAGGGGCAGTTGTTCGCGCAGTACCGCGTTCCCACGCAGCGATTGTAAATCTGCGCGTTCACGCCTTCCGGCGTGTGATAGGTAGCGAACACGGGGCAGACCGGCTCACACGGGGCGTTCGCACAGTGCTGGCAAATCATCGGCAGCATGCGCACGTCCAATTCGCCCGCCTGGGTCGCGTCGACATGCTCGAGATAGCGTTCGATGCGCACCCAGTTCATGTCGCGGCCCATCATCACCTGCTCCTCGCCGACCCAGGGCACGTTGTTCTCGGCCTGGCAGGCGGTGACGCAAGCGCTGCAACCGGTGCACTTGTCCAAGTCGATCGCCATCGCCCAGCGCGGTAGCTCGTGCGACTCCGCATACTCCCCGTGCCGCGAGCCCTCGAGCGGGAACGCGGTTGCCGCGCCCCCCTCGGCCGGTACCGGCACGAAACCACCGACGCCCTGCAACTCCTGCAGTTCACCATGGCCGTCATCGTGCTCCCCTTCTTCCGCGTGGCCGAGATCGGCCAGCGCCACGGCGGGCGCGATCGGGCGATCGTGTTGATCGCTCGAACCCTCGATGGTCGCCAGGCGACGGCGCTCACCGGTGGGCGTCACCGTGACGGTCGTCGCGAGCGTGACCATCGCACCGGACGGCTGCTCCGACTCGGACGGCAACAACGCCAGCGCGTTCACACCGCTCCCGTCGGCCCAACGGCCGAAGTTCGTGTGCCCGCCGCCCATGGCGAGCGCAACCGCGTCTTCGCGGATGCCGGGGTAGATCCAGACGGGGACATCGACGGAGCCGTGCGGCGACGTAACCGTCACGATGTCACCCACGCGAATGCCGCGTTGCTCCGCGGTGTTCCCGTTTATCTCCAGCCAGGAATGCCACGTGATTTTCGACACCGGGTCTGGTAGTTCCTGCAGCCAAGGGCTGTTCGCGAACTCACCGCCACCGAACCTCGGGGACGGGTGAACCAGCAGCGTCAGGTCCCCACCGAGATCGAGTGCAGGCGCGTCGAACGAGAGCGCCGCATCCGGCGATTGCAGCTGAGGCGCCGAATCCGCCATCGCCATGTCGTGCTCGACGGCGCCATCCCTCAACGCCTGGTGCCACGCCGTCTCGAAATCGCCCATGGAGGGGTCGTGCATCTCCATGTGGCCGTTGCGCATGAAGTCGTAGAACGTCTCCGCCCCGAGGTCATTCCCCATGTGGGCCAACGTCGCGAGCAACACGTCACCCGCCTGCTTCGAGTCGAAGTGCGGGACCGGCTGCATGACCGGCTGCTGCAGCGCCATCACTCCCTGCCGGGGCATCGAGTCGCCCCACGCCTCGAAGAAATGGCGATCCGGTAGAATCAGGTCGGCCAGAGCCGCGGTCTCGTCCATCGCCGACGCGAAGGACACCTTGAACGCCGCCTGACTGAACGCCTCGACGAAGCCGGACGCCTCAGGCATCGAGTACGCCGGATTCGCGCCGTGCACGATCGCGACTCCGACCTGGCCGGCCGCCATCGCGCCAACCGCCGATTCCATGTCCGCGTACGCACTAGCCGCGGCCGTAACGCCAGCGTCGTAGTGCACCGTGCGGCCGACGTTCCCGGCGACCTCGTTCAGGATCATGATCGCGACATTCGCTGCGGTCGCGTGCCTGTGGTGACCACTGACGCCCGGCCCCATGGCGAGCGTCGGGCTCTCGGAAGCGAAGCGTTCCGCCAATTCGCGGATCGCGTCCTCGCTTACCCCGGCGGCCTGGGCCGCGCTGGCCGGTGTATAGGCACGCAGCACGTCGGCGTACGGACCGGCTGCGCTGGCGTCGCTGGCAATCACAGAAGCCATGCCGAGCGCCACCGCCGCCTCCGACCCCGGCCGAATCGGGATCCACTCATCCGCGTTCAGCCCGGTCGTCGAGAGCCGGGGCCCGAGGTAGACGAAGCGCCCCTTGGAGCCCGCCGCGTCCACCGCGTTCATGCGAGCGAGGCCCTTGTTGTGGGCCACGGGTGACGATCCCGTCTCGATGAAGTCGTTGCTGAACGACAGCAACAGCCTCGCTTCGGCGATGTCGTACCGTGGCAGCCCCGCTGCTCCGTACGCCAGACGGGCCGCTTCACGAAGCGGAGCGTCCGAGACCGCATCGTACTCGACGCGGGTCCCGTTCACGGAGGCGACGAACTGGTCGACCAAATTGCTCATCGAGGGACCCATGCGGCCGCCGATGAACATCAGGTTGGCTGACGCACCGATGCTCGCCGCGAGCAGTTGCTCGGCCTCGTCCCAAGTACCCTGCCGCAGGCGATCGCCCTCGCGGATCATCGGACCGTGGAAACGGTCCGGGTTGTAGAGGTGTTGCAGCGTGGCATGCCCCTTGGAGCACAGCCCCCCCTGAGATACGGGGTGGTTGGGGTTGCCCTCCACCTTTACCGCGCGACCCTCCCGCGTGCGCACCCACATGCCGCACTGCGCGGAGCAACCGTCACATACCGTCGTGTACCAGGTCGCGACACCCGGCGTGATCTCTTCCGGAGCGACTACATAAGGAAGGAGCTGCTCCGGCTCCGAACAGCCCGAGATCGTCGCGCCCGCACCCGTGACGCCCAGTACTTTCAGGAAGTCGCGGCGTTTGATTCCGTCAGTCATAGTTGTCGGCTCAGCCTAGTAGTGGCAGACGGCACAGTCCGTGGACGCCTGCTGCTCGCCGTTCTCATCCGGCCGCCGATGGCATTCCACACACCACCCCATGTTGTCCCCACCCCAGACCGGATCCTGCCCCAAGAACAATTCCTTCGCCGGAGTCCACCATCCGTCCGGCTTGCTCAGCACTTGCATTTCCTGGATCTCACCGTGGCACTGTTGGCACTCTAGACCGGCATTGAGGTGCCGCATGTGCGGGAAGTGCGCGTGGTCAGCGATCTTGTAAATCCTGACCCAGGGAATCGGCTCATCACGCTCGACATACCCCTGGATCTTGGCGACTTCTTCGGGGTGCTCCGTTCCGGGGATGGCGATGTGGCAACCCCAGCAGGTCGCGACCGACGGGATGCCCGCATCGACGGAGCGCTCTGCCGAGAAGTGGCAGAACTGGCAGTCCATGTTGTTTTGGCCTGGCTCGCTGCCAGCGTGCTGATCATGGGGAAATGCGATGGGCTGTCCGAACTCGACCTGACCCTCGGCTCCCTCTCCGCCCCCACTACTCCCACCCTGGACGAAGGCGACGCCGGCCAGCGCGAAAACGCCAGCCAGCCCGCCGATGAGCCAATGCTTTCTCATGCGAAGCCTTGTTCCTGAAGGCAGCTGAGCGCCCCCGGACAAGGGGCACTGAAGGGCCTTCTGCGATTAGCCGATACTTTGTGACAAATCGGCACAAGCCCTGAATGCGGCATGAAACTACCGGAAGGATCGGGGTAGGGTCAAGGCACTCCTGACCCCCTCCCGGACGCCCTGTCAGGCATCCTCGAGAAACCTTTTTATCCGCATGAGTGTTATATTTTTTCCACTTTGGCCCACCCGATTATCGAGGCACGTGAACGACTCGGTTTCGGACTTGTTACAGGCCTGCCACAAGACGACTTCCGATGCCTGAAACCGCCACGTCCGTGCCACCGAGGGTCACGCGCGCCTCACTGGAGTTGCTCGACCACTTGGTGCAGGAGGTCGAGACGGTTTTTCATGGCAAGAAGGAAGTGGTCCAGTTGGCGCTCGCGGCGCTGCTCGCGCGCGGGCACATCCTCTTCGAAGGCGTGCCGGGCGTGGGCAAGACCACGCTCGCGCATGCCCTCGCCAAAACGCTCGGCGTGGGCTTCCGTCGCATCCAGTTCACGGCCGACCTGTTGCCCTCCGACGTGATCGGAGTCTCGGTATACAACCCCAAGACGGCCGACTTCGAGACCCGGCCGGGTCCGCTCTTCACGAACGTGGTCCTCGCGGACGAAATCAACCGGGCGCCTCCACGCACGCAGAGCGGCCTGCTCGAGGCCATGCAAGAGGGCGGCGTCACGATCGATGACCAGACGCACGAGCTTCCGAAGCCGTTCCTGGTCATGGCGACGCAAAACCCGCTGGAACACCACGGCACCTACCCGCTGCCCGAGAGCCAGCTCGACCGGTTCCTGATGCGGATCACCATCGGGTATCCGGGCCCAGAGGCAGAGAGACAAATCCTCACGGAGTCCGCCGCGCTCGAGCCGGTGATGGATCGGCTCCAGACCGTGCTCTCCCCGGCGCAGGTACTGGCGCTGCAGGCGCGCGTCGAAGAAGTCGAAGTCGACGAGGCGATCCTCGACTACCTCATGGCGATCGTGGAAAAGACGCGTTCATCGTCCCAGCTGCGCATGGGTGTGAGCCCCAGGGGCAACATCCAACTCTTCCGGGCCGCTCGGGCATTCGCTCTGACGCAGGGGCGCACCTATCTCGTTCCGGACGACGTCCGGGACCTGGTCGTGCCGTGCCTGGCACACAGAATTCTGCCCACGAGCACCACGGGCTCCACCATGGACGCCCACGAGCAGGCCGCGCGGATCTTGGAGGGCATTCTCGACGAGGTCGAGGCGCCGGTGTGAGCGGCGCGCCCGACGGGCGCGCCGCCCGAAGCCGGCGGTCCCCGATCGACCTGATCGTCGCCGTCCTCCGTTGGATGCATGCAGTGTGGCTCAGGCTCCGGGCCTGGAGGCGCATCAGTTTCATGGCCGGCGGACTCATCTTCACGCTCGGTGCGTTCGCGGTCGGCTTCGCGGCGATGAACACGGGCAACAACCTTCTCTACCTCCTGCTCGGAACGATGCTGGGATTCATTACCGTGAGCAGCTGGCTCTCCGAACAGGCGATCCGGGGGCTGCGCTTCGAGCGCCGCCAGCCCAGGGCGATTACGGTCGGCCAGCCGATGCGCCTGACGTATCGGGTGCGCAACCTCAAGAAGTGGCTGCCGAGCCTCGCGGTGGAGATCATCGAACAGGGCCTGCCCGAGCGGGCCTTTCTGTCGCACGTGAAAGCAAGCGGCAGCGCGGAGGCTCAATCGACCAACAGCTTCGTGCGGCGCGGCATCTACCCGCTCGGGACGGTGACGCTCTCGACCTCGTTCCCTTTTGGCATGTTTCTGAAGCAGAGGGACATCCAAATCCCCGGAGAGGTCGTCGTATGGCCGCGCACGGCCCGAGCGGTGCGCACGCCGACACCTGGAGGGGGCCGCGTGCCCAGACTCGGGGTTTCCTCCCGGGGTAGCGCCGGCACCACCGGCGAGTACCGGAGCCTGCGCGCCTACCGCGTGGGCGACGATCCCCGCGATATCCACTGGCGTTCGTCGGCGCGGCTGCGCGATCCCGTCATCAGGGAGTACGAGCGCGACGGCGCGGAGACCCGTTGGATCTGCCTCGATACCAGGTCCGAGCCCACGGATGCTGCCGAGGTCGCGGTCGAAGTGGCTGCCTCCCTCGTGGCTCGCGCGATCCGCCAGTCGCGGCCGGTGGCACTCGTGGTCGGGGACGTCGTCATCGAACCCGGCGAGGGGCCAGGCCAGCTCGAACGCATTTTGGATCTCTTGGCACGGGTCGACTTCTCGCCCTCGAGCCGGGCGCCGGCTCCGCCGTTGGACCCGGCGTCCTGCATCCTCGTCTGCGTCGAGGGCGGGAGCGGATACGGCGATGTGCTCGCGGTAGGCACGGACGCGACCCTGGACATCGAGGAGGCCGCGTGAATCTCAGACTGCTGCACCGCCGGCTCGCGGTGGCCATGGGCCTGACCGGCTTGATCGCTTTCGCGGGTGGGGCGGGCTTCGAGCCGATCTCAGCGTCACTCGCCGCCCTCGCGCTACTGACCGCGCTGTTCTGGCATCCCGATCCCGTGCTCTCGGTGCGCATGGAGAGAGTTTTCCTTCCGATCGCGGCGCTGCTCCTCACGCGAGCACTGTTCGTCTTCCTCAGCGCCGGCGACGTCGTGATCCCGGTGGTCGATCTGTTGCTGCTGCTGATGACCGCGGAGGCGCTTCGGTCGCTCGACGCCCCCAATGATGTCCGCCTCTACGCGCTCTCCTTCGCGTTGATCCTGGCGTCCACCGCGTATCGTCCCGGCATCGTCTTCTTGATTGCCTTCGTCGCCTACATAGGATTCTCGACACTCGCCCTCATGGTGGGGCACCTGCGCCGAGAGGCTGAAGCGCACGGGATTCGGGAGGTCCCGCTGGGTAGGCCGCTCGTTCTGACGATGGGCGGGCTCGCCGGCGTGATCCTGATGGTTGCGCTCGTCGTGTTCGTCGCGTTCCCCCGCGTGTCCCAAGGGTGGGCGGGGCGCGGCGAAACCCTCGCGACGTCCATCGCGGGCTTCAGCGACCAGGTATCCCTGGGGCAGTTCGGCTCCACGATCCTCGGCAATCCGCAGATCGTTCTGAGGGTCGAGTTCCCGGACGGGCTGCCGGAGGACGTGGCCTCCCTGCACTGGCGGGGGCGCTCGTACGACCGCTTCGACGGGATCCGTTGGATGCGATCGCAAAGTCTCCCGCCCTCGGCACTGCCACGATTCTACCGGGACCGGTGGGACAGCCCCTTGATCGAGCAGAAGATCTTCGCTGCACCACTGGACGTGCGTGTGTTGTTTGCGCTCCACCCGGCGATCGACATCGAGGCCGACAACAGAATTCAGCCTCTCTTCGACAACGCCGGCGATCATCTCTACTGGGGCAGCAACGCGCCTGCGTATACCGCACTCTCAAGGGGCCAGCCGCCCGGGGCCGACTCCTTGCGGTCTGCCGAAGGGTACACCCCTCGCGCGCGGCACTTCACGCAGCAACCGAATGATCTCGACCCCCGCATCGCGGCCCTCGCGGACTCGTTGACCGCCGGCATCGACAATCGCTACGACCAGGTCGTCGCGATACAGCGATACCTGCAGAGCTTCGAGTACACGCGCGAGCTGCCCGCGACCGCGCGCGAGACTTCGCTCGACCATTTCCTGTTCGAGCGACAGGCCGGCCACTGCGAGTACTTCAGCACGGCACTGGCAGTGCTGCTGCGCACGCTCGGCATACAGACACGCAATGTGAACGGTTTCCTGGGCGGAGAGTGGAGCGAGTTCGGCAACTACCTGGTCGTGACCCAGAACGCCGCGCACTCCTGGGTCGAGGTTTGGTTCGCGGGCTACGGATGGGTCATGTTCGATCCGACGCCCGCCGGCACCGGGTCGGGAGAGCAACTCACTTCCTGGTTTTGGCCGGGACGCATCCTGTTCGACGGACTCCAGCATCGGTGGAGCAAGTGGGTGCTCGACTACACTGTCGAGGATCAGACCCGCATTTTCGCGCGCTGGTCCGAGATGTTCGGCAGCCGCACGCGAGAGATCACCGACGGCTCGACTGGAGACTCGGGACGACGCCCCCTAGGTGGCGCGTTGTTGCTGCTGTTGCTCGGGGTGGGCATCCTCTGGGCTCGACGCGGTGGGCGGGCGATAACGCCCGCCACACGCGCCTACCTACAGCTGCGAGAGGCGTGCGTGCGCGCCGGGGTGGGCGTGACACCCGGCCTGACCCCGCTCGCGCTCGTGAAGCTGGTACAGGAGCGCCGCGTGACCGCGGGACGCGCCACGGAACGGATCGTCGACCTCTACCTGCGGGCACGATACGGCCAAGAGACGCTCGGTGAGTCCGAGCTACGCGAGATGAGCGAGGCGCTCGGCGTAGCCCGCAAGACTCTGCGCGCCAAGCCATGACCTACCCGGACGTGATCGCCACGCGTATCGTGCAATCATGACCCCTCGTCGGCCTCCTTCCGCCCCCGTCCCCAGCCTCCACGTCGCGACCATCGCGCACTCAGGACGGATCTGGGACACGTACGTCGAGTTCGACGACGATCCCCACCGGCCCGAAGTATACCGCGCCCTCCTGCGCTTCGACGCGGCTGACACCATCGACCTCGAGGACCTCCCTGTAAAGACGGCCGTGATCATCATCGAAGAGAGCTACGAGATGGCTGTCGCCAAGGCGCGCAGCTTCGATGAGCGCCAACTGGAAGGGCTGCTACGGTCCGCTCTGCCGGACGCCTCCGAGTAGCGCGTCGTCACGCCTCCCTGACCCATCGAGCCAATTCCGGAAGCGTCGGCCGCTTGCCGGTCATGAGCATACCGACCTTGTAGATCCGGCCGGCGAGCCAGGCCACGGCGAGCACTGCGCCGAACATGAGCACGAAGGAGAGAGCGATCTGCCAGACGGGTGCCGCACCCGCCACGACGCGCGGCCACATCAGGATCGGCGAGAAGAACGGAAACAACGAGAGGCCGACCGATAGCGTGCTGGTCGGATCCTCGACGACGGCCGAGAGAAACAAGACGGGTGCGATGACCAGAAAGATCACCGGCGTTTGCGCCTGCTGAACTTCCTCATCACTGTTGCACATCGCCCCGACCGCAGCATACATGCCTGAAAAAATGAAGAAGCCGAAGAGGAAGTAGGCGACGAAGATCGCCAGCGTCCCCGGGCCTGGAAGAAGCTCGGGCACCCTTTCGAGCGGGGCGAGTTCGGGTCGAGCCGCCACGATCGCAGGAAAAGTGAAGGTGACGATCGCCGCGACCGAAGCGCCCCACACGAACATCTGTGTCAGACCTACGGCGCCGACGCCCACGATCTTGCCGAGCATCAGATGCCAGGGCTTCATCGCGGAAACGATGATCTCGGCAATCCGACTGGTCTTCTCCTCGAGCGTCGCGCGCATCACGGCAACCGCCCAGAGAAGAATCACCATGTAGAGCACCATGGAGCCCAGGGCCCCGATCACCAGGTCCGCCGGGCTATCCGAAGCCTGCTCGCGGTCGAGCGGTTCGACGCTCAGTTCTCCGCCTTCGAGCAGGCCCGAAGCGTCGACGCCATCGACCTCGAGTGCCGACTCCAGCACGGACCTGTTGATGAGCGACTGCATCATCACTAGGCGTATGGACGACGGCCGCGAGACGGTATAGAGGGACGCCGTTCCCGTTCGAAGCGTCTCGTCGTCGAGCAGGACGAAGCCTCCGAACTCACCGTCGATCGCCTGCTGACTGAGCCGTTCCGTAGCGCTCCCGGACCAGCGCTCGACCCGCACCGAGTAGCCCGCTTCTTCGAGCCTGGGAACCACCCGTTCGCTGAGACGCTCCGTGGCATCGACGACGACCAACTCGTTGTCCGTACTTTCGCTCCTAGCCTGGAAGTAGACCGGCACGAAGATCAGAGCCGCCATGAGTACGGGCCCCGCCACCGTCGCGAAAATGAACCACTTGGAGCGCACGCGTTGCACGTACTCCCGGCGAATGACCGCCCAAATCGTGCTCATGCCAGCCCCCTCATGCTTCCCTCACCCATCGCCACAACTCCGGAAGCGTGGGCCGCTTGCCGG
>Ga0315339_1001066_pt1 | contig 26705 bp, 22 predicted proteins | sample ASW17metaG_FD_204514 | JGI IMG/M metagenome (GOLD analysis project Ga0315339, IMG submission 204514) | Ammonia-oxidizing marine archaeal communities from Pacific Ocean, United States - ASW #17 | ecosystem: Environmental > Aquatic > Marine > Oceanic | place: USA: California | collected 2016-12-05 | reverse complement strand
TGGCCGACGCCATTGGCCGAACCGGCGGGCGCGCCGGCACCCACGTTAGTGCCGACGCCGCTGTTTTAGGCCTGATCGCCCGGTGGGCGTCAGCGACCCGCGATGGCGATATGGTCGGCGGTGATTTTCCGGCCTGGCTGGTCGATCTGTTCGGGAGCCGGTTGACCACAGAACTCACCGACACCCGAGGCGAATGCATCTATTCGGCCTGCGACCATTACCGGAAATGTTTTATTGAACGCACGATCAGGCGCGCCCGGACGGCGGATATCGTTGTTGCGAATCATGCCTTGGTGTTGGTTCAGGCGGCTCTAGGGGGGGCTGGCGGTGGGGGCGAGGAAGGGACGCTGCCGCTGCGCTATGTCTTCGACGAAGGGCATCATTTGTTCGATGCCGCGGACAGTGCGTTCTCGGCCCATCTGTCCGGGCGAGAAGGCGCCGACCTGCGCCGATGGCTGCTCGGCCCGGAAGGCAGCCGCTCCGGCGGTGGTAGTAGCCGGGGCCGGGGATTGCGCGACCGTGCCACGGATTTGATTGCCGGCGATGACAAGGCGGAGGAAGTGTTGGATGAGGTGTTGCGCGCAGCCCGGGCGCTGCCGGGGCCCGGCTGGAGCCAACGCCTGGGCGGCGGCCAGCCTAGCGGTCCGGCGGAAAGCTTTTTAATCCTGGTCCGCCAACAGGTGTATGCCCGCGACAACAACGCCAACTCGCCCTTCGATCTGGAAACAGAAACCACGTCGCCCGTTGAAGGCCTTTTGGACGCAGCTTCGAAGTTGGCGACGGCCTTCGCACGGCTGGAAAGACCGCTAACGGAATTAATCAAGGCCCTGATGGCTCGCCTCGATGAAGAATCGGAAGAATTGGAGTCAGCGACACGGGCGCGGCTGCAAGGCCTAGCGCGCAGCCTGACACGCCGCGCCGTCCAACCTCTGAGCGCCTGGCGGTCGATGCTGGACAGCCTGCAGAACGACACGCCACCGATTTTCGTTGATTGGTTCGGGGTATCGAGGATCGCCGGACGCGATATCGATGTCGGGTTTCATCGCCATTGGGCGGATCCCACGGAACCCCTGGCGGAAACCGTCTTCGCGCCGGCCCATGGCGTGCTGGTCACCTCGGCCAGCCTGCGCGATGAAAGTGGCGAGATCACTGACCTAGACCAAGACCCGGCGTCGGAAGGCGCCTGGCCCGCTGCCGACCGGCGCGTCGGTGTCGGTCACATTGAGGCCGCGACATCGCGCGCCGCCCACCCCTCGCCTTTCGATTATGCCAAACAAACGCTTGTTCTGGTGGTCGGCGATGTCGGCCGCAACGATGCCGATCAAGTCGCCGCAGCCTACCGGGAATTATTTCTCGCCGCCGGTGGCGGTGGCCTGGGGTTGTTCACCGCCATCAATCGCCTGCGAACTGTGCATGAACGCATCGCAGCCCCCCTTGAAGCCGCCGGCCTACCGTTGTTGGCGCAGCATGTGGATCCCATGGACACGGGCACCCTCATCGACATTTTCCGAGCCGAAGAAGACACCTGCCTGTTGGGCACCGATGCGGTGCGCGACGGTGTCGATGTGCCGGGCCGCTCACTCAGACTGATCGCGTTCGACCGGGTGCCCTGGCCCCGGCCGACGATCCTGCACCGGGCGCGCAAGGCGGTGTTCGGCGGGCGTCGTTACGATGAAATGCTGACACGCTTGAAGTTAAAGCAGGCCTACGGCCGCCTGCTGCGCCGCCAGGGCGACCGCGGCGTTTTCGTCATGCTTGACCGTAGCCTGCCCACGCGCCTGCTCAGCGCCTTTCCAGACGGCGTCGAGGTGCGGCGCATCGGTCTTGCCGAGGCGATCCGCGATGTTCGTATATTTTTGGCCGAATAAACCGATCAAAATCCCTTAATTTCCGCGATATTCGCCTATTAGTGAATTTTTGGAATACGGTATTTTCCATTTGATGTGTAGATGTATTTTTGAAATACGTATAATATTTGTGTAATGAAGATATATACACATTTATGGTGTTATTATGAAAATTTACGTGCTGCATGAAAACGACGATTGGGTGGTGCCGCTGCGTGCCGAATTGGAAAAGCGCGGCCTGCCCTATGAAGAATGGTTTCTGAACGACGGGACCATCGACATCACGACGGCGCCGCCCGTAGGCATCTTCTATAACCGCATGAGCGCATCGTCGCACACCCGGGGCCACACTTATGCCCCCGAGCACGCGAAGCTAGTACTGGCCTGGCTGGAAGCCCACGGGCGGCGCGTCTTGAATGGGTCGCAAGCCTTGCGCTTGGAAGTCTCCAAGATCGAGCAATACCTGGCCTTCGCCCAATTCAGCATCGAAGCACCGAAAACCACGGCAGCGCTGGGCGCTGAGGAAATCATCACTGCCGCCGAAGATTTTGTCCGAGACGTTGGTGGCGACTTCATCACCAAGCACAACCGTGCCGGCAAGGGTTTGGGCGTCAAATTATTCGAGAACACTGATCAATTGCGGGCCTATGTGGATGGCCCTGAATTCGATCAGTCACGCGACGGCGTCACCTTGATCCAACAATACATCAAATCCCCCGAAGCCTTCATCACCCGGGCCGAGTTCGTCGGCGGCAAATTCCAATATGCCGTCCGGGTCGATACGTCTCAGGGCTTTGAGCTTTGCCCTGCCGATGTCTGCCGGATCGATGATGCGCCTTCGGCCACAGACGACCGTCCCATGTTCGAAGTTCTCGACAGTTTTGATCCATTGCTGATCGAACGCTATGAAGCGCTTATGACAGCCAACGACATTCACGTGGCGGCGCTCGAATCGATCATCGACGCCAACGGACGGGCCTTTACCTATGATCTGAACACCAACACCAACTACAACGCCGAGGCAGAGATGGCGGCGGGCGTTTCAGGCATGGGCGCGTTGGCGGAATTTTTGGGCGACGAACTGGCCCAAGCCGCGGCGCTTAAGGACGCCGCCTGATCAGGTTCGTTAACGCCTTGATGTGAAAACGCTGATCAGCAGGCCCACGACGAAAGCACCAGCGGACGCCCACAACAGCGCCGGCTCATAGGGCGGGGTGTCGAAGAACGAACCGACAAAATTGCCGATCTCACACTGCACTGTTGTCCGGTAGAAGCATTCACTAGCAGCTTTGACGTCATCACCCAGCATTTGATGGAAGAACAATAGCCACCACGCCAGCGCGATGACGAACCCGATACCACCCCCGATCATGATCCATTTGCCGACACCCTGGCCGGCAGCCGGATGCGGACGGGTTTTCGTGGCGACGAGATTGTTATTTTCGGTCATTTCGGATCCATGATCGGCATGCCAAATAATACCGACAAGGTCATCACCGCGACAATGGTAGAGATTAATATCGCCGCTGATGTCCGTTGCACATAGACGCCGTAGTTTTGCGCCAGCACGAAGCAATTCGCCCCCGCCGGCAAGGCTGCCATCAGAATTGCCATGGCGGCCCACATGGGCGCCATTTCAAATACATTGACGACCAGCCACCAGGTAATGGCCGGCTGCACAATGAGCTTCAGAATACTCATTGACGCCACCTCGCCCATGCCCGCGCGCAATGGTTTGCCGACCATGAACAAGCCAATGGCGAACAGCGCGCTGGGACCGGCGGCGGCGCTTAGGATTTCGCAGAACGTCGCCACCGGCACCGGCAATTTGGCCCCGCCAAAAAACCAGGCGATGCCGGCGGCGGATGAAATCAACAACGGATTCTTGATCAACGCGCGGCCCGTGTCGGCCAATGCATTGCCGCCGCCGCGCCCGCCGCTGAGATCCATCTCAATCAACGCGGCAACCAAGGCCAACAAAATCAGGCTTTGAAATACTGTCGCGATAATAGCCGGCAACGCCGCTTCGGGGCCGAAGGCGACGATCGCCAAGGGGATGCCCATGAAACCCGTATTGCCGAATATGGCGGTCATGCCAAACAGCGATGTTTCCGCCATGCGGGCCTTGAAAACCCAGCGTGATATGGCGAATGCGATCAGCAAAGTGGCCGCACTGCCCAGCGCAAACGCGCCGATAAACTGCCACTGGAATATTTCCGCGGGCTCAACGCGGGCCATGGAAAAGAACAACAACACCGGCAGGGCAACGTAATAGACGAAACCGTTCAAGGCTTCGGAACTGGCCTCGCCGAGTACCTTCATACGGCCCGAAACGTAGCCGCAGAAGATGATCGCGAAGACCGGCAGGACGACGTTGACGATGGGTTCCACGGCAAAGCCCAGGTTGTTGAGGCGCTTTGGTTGTCGGCATCTGGCCGAGGATTTAGGATCGGCAAAATGCCGAGAAATAAGATCGGCAGCTATACCCGACCCGAAAGGAAGGAACAATCATGGGTACACAGGCACAGACGCTTTCGGGCATGACCATCGGCTTTATCGGTTTAGGCTTCATGGGCCGGCCGATGGCGCGCAACCTTCAGGCCGCCGGCGCGACGATGATTGTTCACAACCGCTCACAGGGACCGATGGATGAGCTTGCTGCCGAGGGCATGACCCCGGTGGCCTCACCGGCCGTTGTCGCCGATCAGGCCGAGGTGATTATCTTGATGCTATCAGATACCCCCGCCCTAGAATTGGTATTGTGCGGTGAACACGGTGTCCTTGCAAGGCTGCGTCCCGGCACTTTGGTGATCGACATGGGAACGTCGAAAGTTCCCATAAGCCGGACGCTGGCTGGGAAGATCATCGACGCCAGCGGCGAGTATGTCGACGCGCCGGTTTCCGGAGGAACCTTGGGCGCCGAAGCCGGAACCCTGACCATCATGGCCGGCGGCAGCGATGCGGCTTTCGCGCGCGCCCGGCCACTGTTCGATATTCTCGGCGCAAAAACCACCCACGTCGGTGCCAATGGTGCCGGCCAGATCGCGAAAGCCGCCAATCAGGTGATTGTCGGCCTGACCATCGGTGCTGTCGCCGAAGGTTTGGCCCTGGCGCGCCGCGCCGGGGCGGACCCGGCCAAGGTTCGCGAAGCGTTAGGCGGCGGCTTTGCGGGCTCGCGTATCCTCGAGGTCCATGGCCAGCGCATGGTCGACGGCGCCTTCCCCGCCGGCGCCAAATGCACGATCCAGCGCAAGGACATGGATCAGGCGATGGAGTTGGCTAGCGAATTAAGTTTGGAATTACCGGCAACGGCATTGAGCCGCGCGCTCTATGACGCATTGATTGATGCCGGCCACGGCGAATTGGATCACGCTGCCTTGATCAAGGCCATCGACCCGGAAATCTAGAATACCCGATTAACGCTTTGCTGGATAATCCCATGAACCGGCGATCTTCCATGCACCACTTTGGTTTCGGTGCAGCAGATATGACCGCTCGGTCTTCAAATCCATGGCCGACGCCTGAAGAATCGGGCCGTTGACCGAATGAATTATCAGCGCAGTGAGAGTTTTGTCCGCGAGCAATCCAGCAACCCGCTTTTTCGTGACATTCTGGAAGGCGCTGACAAAGCCGCGATAACGCGGTCCGCCAAGCACTTGATAGCCGGTGATCACACCGGACTCACCGGTACCCGCCGGATCAATCACGTAAATCAGATCCGACGGTGACAGCAAATCCCTCGCCTCGGCACCGACCGCGCGATAGTGATGGATCATCGGTGCGCGGTCGAAGCGCAATTTCTTGGCGAACGCTACGGGCGCGATCAGCAAGATCATCACCGGCACCCAACCGTACCGGGCAACGCGCCGGAAGCGGCCGTCAAACCGCTGGCGCCAAATATGCGCACCACCAAGGACGGCAAACGTCACGACGACCAAACCCAAATGCATATTGTAACGCCAATAGGATGCGGCGCGGAGCGCTTCGCCCTTGGTGAATACGGCCAGGTAGGTGAAATACAGAAATCCGTTGTAACCGACGATAATCACCGCGGCGATGACACAAAACCTGTCAAACGGCGTGCGCCACCGGATCAACCCGCGCACCCCAAATCCCACCGTCAGCACGGCGAGGATCAGGTAATAGCCCTTCTTCGACAAAACCAATGCCATCCGACCAAGAATTTCCAAGGCATGTTCCAAATACCAGGCATCGAAGGGAAGGACCGGGAATTCACCGGTCGAAATTTCCGACGTGACATGATAGCGCCAGACCGCATACGTCATCGCCGCCGGCAGAACGATTACCGGCAGAACTTTCAACAATGCGGATAATTTGATCTCCGGTGCGCGAAGGCCGGCAATGATGAACGCAATGATCGTCATCAGCACCAGCGCCAGCGTTGCCTGTTTGGCGCTGACCAGAACAACTAAGATGAGACCCAATCGCCAGGCGGCGTGGCGCGTAGCAGTCTTGTCGCCCTCGGTCATGGCGCCGATTGCCGACCAGGCCATGACCGCGCCGAGGCCGGTCAACACGCCTGACGCGGTGTCGGCGTAGGTGGTCAGCACGATCTTCTGGACGAAAGTAGGATTAAGCAGTGTGACCGCCAGTACCGCTACGGCACAAAGCCCCCACGTGGGGCGATCTTCCTCGACGCCGGGCAAGACCCGCGCCATCAATTGCACCAGGACGGCGGCGAAAGTCATCAACAGCAGTAAGTTTGAAAGTGCCCCGGCATTTTCGCGAAACTCACCGGTGATCAGTGCGGTGAAATAGGACACAAGATGCCAACCGAAGGGATAGGCCGGATACAAGGTGTTGACGAACGGGTTATCGGCGGCCGGGAACCGATGGACCAATGCCAGTTGCTTGGGGATAACCAGCCAAGTGGCGAATTCATCCCATTGAGAGCCCTGCATGGCGGACGCCAAAATAAACAGCGGAGCACCCAGCAAGACTGCACGCCAAATATTTGGATGGACACCCCAATCCGCTGGGCGGCAACGAACCGCCGTCGCCGCAATTGCCAACCCCGCCAATGCCAGGGCCAGATACATAAACGATATCGACGTCGCCACACCGAGCAGCGTAAAGACCATCACGCACACGCTCCAACCGATCACATGATCGGTCGCCGCAAATTGTGTGCCCAATCGAAGTTGCCGACCAATCAATGAAAAAAACCACCAAACGGCGAACACGCCCAGCAAAGCGGCAACCTGCTCGCCGTGTTCAAAAAACAGCGTGACAAAATCAATCATCGATCAACGCTTGGCATTCTTCGGATGCGGCCATTGGCCCAATGTCTCCCAACTGGATGGGCCCAACTTTTTGAAAAGGTAAGATTGACCCGGCACGATTTTATCACCGAACACCGTGCCGACATGTGGCGAATGCGAATGAATGAGAATGTGAGAGATATTATCTTGGCGGACGAGATCTGTGACGATTTTAACAGTGATGACATCAAAGGCCGCACGATAGCCTCGGAAATTCATGCCCGGCCGCATGTTGAAGGCCATAATCTGTGCTGATTCTCCGGAACCGGCGGGATCGAGAACAACAAGGCCATTCCCCGGCTGCAACAGTTCCGCCACATCGATGGAAACGGTTCGGTAAAAATTCGTCCATGGTGCCCGGTCAAACCGTACCTTCGGTGCGAACACCAATGGTGCAATAATCAGCAGTGCAATGGGCAGCCAGCTGAGCCGCGATAGCGGCCATCTTTCGGCCAACCGGCAACGCCAATATGTGGCCGCGCCGTAAGCCGTAAAGGCCACAACCACCAACCCCAAATGCATATTGTAGCGCCAGTATGACGCGGCACGCAGCGCATCAAATTTGCCAAAGACCGTCACATAGCTAAACAGCAGAAACGCATTGTACCCAAGCACCACCATCGCCGCGAGTGCGGCAAACCGGTCCAGCGGCGTTTCGGATCGAATGAACCCGCGGACACCGATCACGACAACTAAGACCACCAGGACCAAATAGTAGCCCTTTTTCGACAGGACCAGCAGCATGCGGCCTACAATGTCGGGGATGTAGGCAATCAACCATTCATCAAATCCGGCAATCCGCATTTCGGTGATATTCGACTCAATGGAAAGATGGTAACGCCAGGCGAAAAAAATGATCAGCGGTGGCCCGACAATGGCCGGCAGCAGACGGGCGAGCCGGCTGATCTTCACTGCCCCGTCGCGGAGCGCGACGAATACCATCGCCAGCACCGTCAAGCCCGCCAGCGCAGGGGTTGCCTGTTTCAGGCTGATCAGCACCAACAGAACTGCACCCATCTGCCATGACAGCGCGCCCAGCCGCGCATCGCGCCCGGCGGCAAGTTCTTCAATAATGAACCAAGCCAAAACGACAGCTGCCCCCATCGCCACTGCGGAGGACGTGTCTGCATAGGTCGTCAGGACGATTTTTTGCGCGAACGTGGGATTGAGCAGTGTCGTTGCCAAAGCGCCAATGGCCAACAACGACCAGCCCGGCGCGCGCGCCGACGCTTCATTGCCAGCGCCGCGTGCGATCAATTTTGAAACCATCACGCCGAACATCAACAACAACAAGACATTCGACAGCGCGCCGGCATTCTCCAATAAATAGCCGGCCATGAGGCTGGCCAAAAATGTAACGTAGTGCCAACTGAAGGGATATCCGGGCAGCGCCGAATTGATGTACGGATTGGCGCGGCTCGGCAGGGCATCTGTGTCCATCAAGTAACGCGGCACGCTTAACCATCCGGAAAACTCATCCCATTGCGATGCGTGCATGGCCGAGACAAGAATTAACAATGGCGACGCGATCAAAATCATTTTCAGTAAAGCCGATGGCACCAGCGCCCCGTCGCGCCGCCAAATCCAGATGCCGGCGCCGACGGCGGCGGCCAGCGTCCCCCCGGCCAAGTATTGGAATGAGGCATTCAGAAATACGCCGGAAAGCGTGAATACGAGGCTGACCAGTGCCCAGCCGACCAAGGGATCGAAAGCACGTTCGCGCTGCGCGCCACCCACGGCACCGCCGAAGACCAAGAGCCCCAACCACACAATCGCAACACTATAAATGGCCGTAATTTGGCCGCTGTGTTCAATAAAATATTGGATGTAATCGGCCATGAGCCCGGTTAATCCGCCCTGCCAATTGTCAGAATGCCCGGGAAACCTAACGTCTTACTAGACAATTGCAATGACAAACAAAAGCCGCTGGCGAAAGCGACCGACAATGATTCCACGGTCGGATTTTCCAATCCCTACTCAGCGGGGGCAGCTTCCGATTTCGGCTCCAGTTCGACGCCTGACTTGGATGGCAAGATAAGCGCCGCCAAGACAATAAAGCATCCAGCGATGGCGATGACGACCATGACCATTTGAAAGCCGCCACCGGCAGACAGAATTGCCCGCGCGGCCAGCAACGACAGCGCGCCGACACCCAAATTGAGCAGGAACTTTATCGACAACACCTTGGCCCGCCACTCGTCGGGCACGTAACGCGCCAATACCGTGTCGGCAATTGGAATTTGGCTGAACACAAAGGCCATGGCCAAAAGGGCGGCGGCATATAACGCATAGTCGGTCTGCATCGCCATTAGGCCTATCAGCACGGGTTGCCCCAGGGCGACACACAACAGTATCAGTTTTATCGGCCGCGTATCGATCATCCGCCCGATCCCCAGTTGGGCAAAAGCGGCAACCGCATAAATCGACGCAGCCAGCATGCCGGTGAGCGCAATATCCGTGGTCACGTCAGGCATGCGAACCTCGAACATGCGCGGAATGATGAACGTCATCGAACCAAACACAAAACCGCCGGCCGACGTCACTAGGGCAATCGCTAGTAGAGCCCGCTTCCAGCCCGGCGCAAACCCGACCAAGGCCTTTTCACGCTTTGTCGCCTCTGGGGCAACAGCGCGCCCACTGCGGACAAACATCGCAAATCCAATGCCGATGGCGACGGACATAACGCCGGGAACAATAAAAGCCATGCGCCAATCATAAGACGACAGGATGAGCCCCGTGATCAAAGGCGCCGCGGCGACGCCCATGTTGCCCCAAACGCCATTGATGCCAAGCCGCCAGCCGACCCGACCGCCGCCTTCAACCACCATGGCAATGCCGACCGGATGGTAGATCGCGGCGAAAATTCCAATGCCCGCCAATCCCACAGCGATCTGCAAGGGCGTGGTGGCGAAGCTGGTCGCGATGGCGGCCGCGCCGATGCCGGTAAAAAACACGGCGATCATAGCGTTGCGGGTCCACTTGTCAGCCAGGTGTGCCGCCAACGGCGCGCAGGCGCCGAACAACATCAGCGACGGAATGCCATACGGAATCATTTCCGCATAGGCGCCGTCCGCCGCCAGTCCAAAAGCCAGTCCGGCGCTGACTGCCGCCTTGGCAAAAATCAACATGAACAGGTGATCGACAAAATGACCGGCGTTCAAATACAACAAGCGAAGTGACTGTGCGGACACGATACTCTCCCGAAAATGACTGCCACCAAGTCTTCCACGTCCGCCCGGCGCCGACAAGAACCCGGCTCCACATCGACCCATACAGGAAAACTAGCCACGAAAAAGGGGCCGCGTCTTTGACGCCGCCCCTTGATCTTATCAGCAGGTTGGCGAGGCTTAGAAGCCCATGCCACCCATGCCACCCATGCCACCCATGTCGGGCGCCGCGGGCATCGCGTCTTTCTTTTCAGGCCGTTCAGCAATCATCGCTTCGGTCGTGATTAACAGACCGGCGACGGAAGCCGCATCCTGAAGAGCCGTACGGACAACCTTGGCCGGATCAATGATCCCGGCTTTGAACATGTCCGTGTATTTGCCGTTCTGGGCATCGAAACCGAAACCCTTGTCTTTCTGCTCGGAAAGCTTACCGGCCACAACGGCGCCATCGGCACCGGCGTTTTCGGCAATCTGACGCAGCGGCGTTTGCAAGGCACGGCGGACGATATCAATGCCGACCTTTTGGTCGTCATTACCGGCTTCCGTTTTGTCGAGCGCCTTCGCCGCGTACAGCAAGGCCGCACCGCCACCAGCAACAACACCTTCTTCGACCGCGGCGCGGGTCGCGTGAAGCGCGTCATCGACGCGGTCTTTGCGTTCCTTCACTTCGATCTCGGAACCGCCCCCGACACGGATGACCGCAACGCCGCCGGCCAGCTTGGCCAGACGTTCCTGCAGTTTTTCCCGGTCGTAGTCGGATGTCGTGTCTTCGACTTGGGCGCGGATCTGAGCGCAACGGCCCTGGATCTCTTTCTTTTTGCCCGCGCCTTCGACGACGGTGGTTTCTTCCTTGGTGATGTTGATGCGCTTGGCAGTGCCAAGCATATCCATCGAGACGTTTTCAAGCTTGATACCCAAATCTTCGGAGATCACTTGGCCATCGGTGAGAATGGCGATGTCTTCGAGCATCGCTTTGCGGCGATCACCGAAGCCCGGTGCCTTAACGGCCGCGACCTTCATGCCACCACGCAGCTTGTTGACAACCAAAGTGGCCAACGCTTCGCCTTCGATGTCTTCGGCGATGATCAAAAGCGGACGGCCCGACTGGACGATCTGCTCGAGTACCGGAAGCATGGGCTGCAAGCCGGAAAGCTTCTTCTCATGGATGAGAATGAAGGGATTTTCCATTTCACAGGTCATCTTGTCGGCGTTGGTGATGAAGTACGGCGAGGTGTAACCCCGATCGAACTGCATGCCCTCGACGACATCAAGCTCCGTGTCCAAGCCTTTGGCTTCTTCAACGGTGATCACGCCTTCGTTGCCGACGCGCTCCATCGCCTGGGCGATCATGTCACCTACTTCTTTATCGCCATTGGCGGAAATGGTGCCGACCTGGGCAATTTCACCGGACGTGTTAACCCGCTTCGAGCTTTTCTCGATGGCGGCAACCACAGAAGTTACGGCAAGATCAACGCCGCGCTTGAGGTCCATGGGGTTCATGCCAGCGGCAACGGCCTTGGAGCCTTCGCGAACGATGGCCTGGGCCAACACAGTGGCGGTGGTGGTGCCGTCGCCGGCTTCGTCGGCGGTCCGGGAAGCAACTTCCTTGACCATCTGGGCACCCATGTTCTCGAACTTGTCAGCAAGCTCGATATCCTTGGCGACGGTGACACCGTCCTTGGTGATGCGCGGTGCGCCGAACGATTTGTCCAACACGACGTTGCGGCCTTTCGGGCCCAACGTAACCTTCACGGCATCAGCAAGCGTATCTACGCCGGCTAGCATGCGCGAACGGGCATCTGTCGAAAATTTGACTTCCTTAGCAGCCATTGTTCTGTCTCTCCGTTACTCGATGATTCCGAGGATGTCGGATTCTTTCATGATCAACAGTTCTTTACCGTCGACCGTGACTTCCGTACCCGACCATTTGCCAAACAGGATGCGATCACCCTTTTTCACGTCAAGCGCGGTGACCGTACCGTCTTCGGCTTTGGCACCACCACCGACGGCTTTGACTTTGCCCTCCATGGGTTTTTCCTGAGCTGTATCCGGCAAAATGATGCCGCCAGCGGTTTTCTCTTCCTGCTCTACGCGCTCGACAAGAACACGGTCATGCAGCGGACGAAACTTCATCGTCACTCCTCCTTAAAAAAAGTCTTTGAAACTCAACAACCTAACAAGGGCTGTTAGCACTCACTCTTGATGAGTGCCAGGGATTTATGCCGCCCTGGGCTGATAGTCAAGGCCCCGGCCACAATTTTGGTGATTTTTTTAAATTAATCGCGCCGGGGCAGTGCCGGATGGGCAATCACCGTCTTGGCGGGCCAAATCACGGCGAATCGGTGACGAAACGTAAAAACGAAGTCCGGCACCGCAGTTTTCGGAATTTTCTTATAATAAGCAATGACATAGCCATCCGGATTGGGGCCCAGAAAAGCCGCCTCATCGATCGCACTCAGGCCCATGACGGGCACCGGTTTGGTCAATCGGCCGACGAAATGATACTGCCCGTGGTATTTGCCGAAATTGGCCACCAGTTTTCCGGCGTCGTGATATTTTTTGATCTGACGGGCCAGCGGTCCGACGTCATAGCGCTCGGACAGCACCGGCGCCAAGGCCATATAAACGACCACGACCAGACCGGCGCTCAATGCGGAAAGCTGCATCGCGCGAACGTTCAGCGCCGCGCCGGCGGATTTCCAGGCCACGCCAACGCCCAACAGCAGCACAAGCCCGCCCCAAAGCGTGTTCGCTTCGCCTGCAATCGTTGCCCCGCGGCTCGACAGGGGAAGTACTGGCAAAGCCAGGATCAAGGCACCAATCGCGACCATCACCCACGCCGGCAAGGCACCAAACCGGCACCCTGGCATGCCATCGGCATTTCGGATATCGATCAACCGGGCGGCAAGCAAAGCCAAAGCTGGAAATTCAGGCAGCAAATAATGCAATTGCTTGCCGCTGGCCAAGGAGAAGATCACGAACGCCGTCGCCATCCAGACAATACAGACCCGCACACCGCCATCACCAAAAACCTCAGGCAGGCGCTTGAAAGCGCGCCACAAAGGCGGCCAAATCAACCAAGGTAGAACCAACCCCGGCAGCACCGCCGCGTACCACCAGAATGGCCGCGCATGGGCGAAGGAATTGACCAATCGGCCCGCCGACTGCCCCCAGAAGATGGCATCACGGTACGCCTCGCCGCCACTGATCGCCGCCGGCACCGCCCAGGCGAGCCCCACGGCGGCGGCCAACACCACGGCGCAACCAACTCCCAGATACCAACGTTTGCGGCCGACGCCTGCGGGGCTGCCCGCCAGATATGGCCCCCAAAAGGGCACCGACAACGCAACCGGCAGAACATGCAGCAATATGGCCGGGCCTTTCGCCAGAACGCCGAACCCCATGGCCAGACCGGCGAGCGCCATGCCGCGCCAAAAATCACCGCGCCAGGCTTTGATCACCCCGGTCAACGCCGCCAGGGCGAAGAACGCCAGCAGCATGTCGAACATCGTCGCCGTCGTGAAGACCGTCCAAAAGACGCAACCGAACAACAGCACCGGTGCCAATGTTGATGTCTCTTTATCGTCAGGCCAAAGGGCGCGCGACAGCCCGGTCGTCAACAACAAACACCCAAGACCGAACAGCGGCGCGACCAACTTCGGCCACCATTCATTAACGCCGAAGACATGCCATCCCGCCGTCATCAGCCAGAATAACAAAGGCGGTTTGTGGCTATAGGGCTCGCCGTTCAAATATGGAACCAGATAATGGCTTTCCAGCCACATATCCCAGGCGACGGCCAAATAGCGTGTTTCATCAACCGGCAACGCCGGACGCACCGAAAGCGCCACGCCAACGGCGGCGGCCCAAAGACCGATGAGGCCGAGTGTATGACGGTCGAGAAATTTCATGCGTCGATATTTTTCCTGGCCGGCCCACAGACCGCCCGATGATCAGTTGCCGTTCGCGCTACCGTTGCCGAGTTTGCGGTCAATATCATCTCCCAACCGCTTGCCGTGGCGATGTTTGCGGTAAAGATGCACGCCCATGAGCCCGGAAATGACGAACAGCACCACACTCAGGCCAATCCCATAGCCAGTGTCAAGGTGAACGCCACTCCCGACCAGCGCGAAGATCAACATTTGCGGGATGTAGCCGATGGCCGAAGCGGCGATGAAAATCACCGCTGAGACGCCGGTAACCCCCGCCGCCAAATTGGTCAGCACGTTCGAGCCAATCGGCAAAAACCGGATCAACAGCGTCATGGTGAACGGGTTCTCGCCCAGGAACGCATCAATTCGGCTGATCTTATCGGGGAATTTCCGGGCCACCATATCACGACCGAAAAACCGAGCGTAAAAAAATGTGACCGTACACCCGATGGCCGCGGCGATGACCGACAGCCCCGTACCCAGGCCCAGGCCGAACGCATAACCGCCCATGAATGCCACCGCTTGGCGCGAAAAACCGATGGCGGTGAACAACGCCCCGGCAGCAATAAATATCGCCTCACCGGTCAGGCCTTGGCCGCGGACAAGATCATCGATGGCGTCGCGCTCAAAGAATGATCCCAGCGGCGTGGTTTTCAAAAGAAACCCAACACCAGCAAGGATGCCCAGCATGACCAAGCCGCGGATCAAGACGCGAAGCTTCATTATGTTTTGGGCTCCGAGGGGGAAGGCTCGAGAGGCTCCACATCGGGCTTGGCCACGCGCCGCGCCAGCCACATGACCCCGAACATATCGACAATCCCCACCCAAACCCGGTTCCACAGACCGTATTTCGACGCACCGCGTTCGCGCGGCCGGTGGTTGACCGGCACCGAGATTACCCGGCCACCGGCGCGCAGCATCAGCGCCGGCAAAAACCGGTGCATGTGATTGAAGCGCGGCAGCCCCAGAAACGCATTGCGTGAAAACACTTTCAGTCCGCAGCCTGTATCCGGTGTGTCGTCCTTGAGCAGGGAACCGCGAACCGCGTTGGCGACTTTCGAAGACACGCGCTTCAACCACGTGTCACGCCGTTTCGCCCGATGGCCGACAATCATCACCGCCCCTCCGGAATCTCCTCGGGATTCCGGTCCACCGGCGCTTTCCTCGGCATAATGAACAAGCAACGCCGGCATGTCCGCCGGGTCATTCTGCCCGTCGCCGTCTAGCATGCCGATAAGCGGCGCGCGGGCGGCCTCAACGCCGGTCGCGATCGCGGCACTTTGACCGCAACATTCCCGGTGACGAAGGGCGCGTAGGTTCGGCACGCGATCCATCAATTGGCGCAACAATTCAGGTGTCGCATCGGTACTTCCGTCATCCACATAAACAATTTCGTAGGCGCTGTCCCCGGAAGCAAAATGAGCATTCAGGCTGGCGCAAATTTCATTGATCAACGGCTCAAGGTTTTCCTCCTCGTCCTTGACGGGGACGACGATCGAAATCGCGGGCGATGTGGTATCGGATGCGGCCATGGCACGAACTATAGAAAAATCTTATGTTGCCGCCGATTAAGGCGAATAAATGGTTCGCGCCAGCTTTTACACCTCTGATTCCGGTGCAGCAACGGCCTTTGCGCGGTTTTAGACAGGGCGGCACACACTTATTTCGTGGTCAATCTATCCAGGCGCAGCCGATGGCGGGCGTCGGTTAAGCGGTGCGAGGCGAAAAACACGGCGGCGAAAACGCCAAGCGCCGTGCCGCCGCCAATCAGGAACATCACCAAAATCTGGTATTTGACCGCTTCGACGGGCTCGACGCCGGCCAGGATTTGGCCGGTCATCATACCCGGCAGTGAGACCAATCCAGTCGCCGACATGGCATTCACGGTGGGCACCATGCCGGTCCGCATGGCTTCACGGCGGATCGATGAGAGCGCCGTCGAAGCATCGGCGCCAAGCGCCAAGCGGGCCTCAATGGCGACGCGCCCGCCATGCGACGCCGACAACAACCGGTCCAAGCACAGGCTGACGCCGTTCATGGTATTGCCCAGGATCATGCCGAGCAGCGGGATCGCATAACGCGGGTCGAACCAGGACCGGGCTTCAAATTGAGTGGTGACGGCAAACAAGGTGACGATCAATGCGGCCACGCACATGGACGTGGTGCCGATCCCATAAGACCAGTAGCCAGTGAAGCTGCGGTCCTGGCGGGCGACGGCCTCACGCCCGGCGAACATCACCATGATCAGGGCGGCCAGCACCGTGAGCCAGGGCGATTGAATGGCGAACAACGCCTTCAGGACCAACCCGACCATGGTCAATTGCACGACCATGCGTGCCGCCGCGATCACCAGACGACGCGCCAGACCCAACTGGAAAATGATCGACAAGCTGGCGTTGACCAACAGCAACGACGCGGCCAGCGCCAGATCCCAATAATCAAGGTCGATATAATTCATCCGCCGCCACCCTCATCACGCGACGTCGGCATCTCAATCACATCACCACCTTCAATATGGAGCCGCCGCGATGCCAGACGCTCGGCCTGGGCGGGGTCATGGCTGACCAGGATGATGGCACCACCGTCGGCCAACCGTTCATGCAGGACGGCCTCTGCCCGAAGAGCGGTGTCGGGGTCAAGGCCCGACGTCGGCTCATCCAACAACATGACCTTGGGCGCCAGCACCATGGCCCGGACCAACGCCAGCCGCTGGCGTTCGCCGGTGGACAGCCGCGAAACCGGCCAATCCAGGCAATCCGCCGGCAACTGCATGCGGTGCAGTAGGCCGGTGGCAGCTTCGCGGTCATCGAAATGACCGCCGACGTCGTCGGCCCACCATCCTGATTCCGCCGGCACATAAACAACTTGGCTGCGCCAATCGGGCGCCGCCATGGCATTGCGCGACTGGCCGTCGAGTTTCACGTCGCCGTCGTTCGGATCAAGATCGGCCAGCGATCGCAGCAACAGGCTTTTACCGGCACCCGATTTTCCCGTCACGGCCACGCATTCCCGGGACCCGACTGAGAACGAGACGTTCCTCAGGCTCAAACACGAAACATTTTCGATGTCCAACACGCCGGCCCGCGCCTCCTGAATTTTCGATCCTGCAATTGATAGTGGCGAACCGCCATGCCGCGCGCAAGGTGTGACAACTGGAAGCCGGCGTCGAAGGTGCTATGTTGACATCGCAACCACAGTGAACGGAGCCGGCCATGCCACCAAGCGCGCCTTTTGATCAGCATACGGAAACGGTTCGTTCCGAATGGGTCGATTACAACGGCCACATGAATGTCGCCTATTATATGCTGGCGTTTGATCATGCCACCGATGCGCTGCTCGAACATGTCGGCCTGGATACCGCGCACCGCGACGCAACCGGCGAATCGGTTTTCGTCGTCGAGGCCCATATAACTTATGAGAACGAAGCCATGGAAGGCCAGACCTTGCGGGTCACCACCCAGGTTCTGGATTACGACGCCAAGCGCATGCATATTTTTCACCATATGTACGCCGACGGCGGCGAGGCGATCATTGGGACCAACGAATTGATGATTTTGTCGGTGAATTTGGAAAACCGCCGCGCCGCGCCCATGTCCGGCGCTGTCGCCGGACGGCTGGCCGCCTTGTACGATGCACACCGTTCGCTTGCCCGGCCTCCGCAGGCCGGGCGAGCAATCAGTATTCGGCGCGGCTGACATGATCCGGATCGCCCGCCCAGCCGGCTTCAGCTTGGATGCCAATAAGGCCTAATTCACCAAACACATGGCATGATGCGAAATCGGTAAGACTTCGTTCACAAAATCCGTTTACAATCCGGGACTTACGCATCTTTTTTGACTAGGTTAAATGCCCGAGTCCCGGATTACCTATCTGCGATTGTTGGCACAGTTCCGCCGGTTGCTTCGGAACGACCATTTGGTCCTGTCCGTATTGGCAATTATCGTCGGCTGCGCGTCCGGCGCTGCGGTGGTGGCATTCCGCGAAGTTATCGAATTGATCGAATGGGTGACCTATGGCGCCAAGGGTGAGCGTATCGCCGTATACGCGGCGGAATTGCCCTGGTGGCACGTCGTCAGCGTGCCCACCGTGGGCGGGTTGTTGGTCGGCATTTTGGTTTACCGGTACCTGCCGGAACGTCGCCCGCAATCGGTGGCCGATGTGATCGAAGCCAACGCCTTGCGTGGCGGGCGCATGTCATCACGTGTCGGCGTCATGGGCGCTCTGGTCAACGCCATATCCATTGGTTCCGGAGCTTCCGTTGGCCGAGAGGGGCCGGCTGTTCATCTCGGCGCATCGTTGAGCGGCTGGATCGGCCGTCGGCTGCATTTGTCGCGTTCTCTGTCACGCACCCTGCTTGGCTGCGGCGTTGCCTCGGCGGTGGCTGCCTCATTTAACGCACCCATTGCCGGTGCATTGTTCGCCAACGAAGTTGTTGTCGGACACTATGCGCTGAAGGCGTTCGCACCGATCGTGATTTCCAGCGTTGCCGGAACCGCCATATCGCGGGCCTGGTTCGGCGATTTCCCGGCGTTCGCGTTGGACAGTGGCATCCTCGCATCATTTTGGGAGTTTCCGGCATTCGCGTTGCTGGGCATTTGCGCCGGCGTGGTCGCTATCATCTTGATGAAATCCGTGGGTATATCGCGCACCATCGCAAGGCGTTTACCAATCCCCCGGTGGGGCCGACCTGCCGTCGGTGGCTTGGCCATCGGCATCATGGCCCTTTGGATACCCGAAGTATTGGGCATTGGATACGGCGTCACGGAATCGGCCCTGCTGTTGCACCTGTCGCTTTGGGCGCTCATTGCCATCGGCATCGCGAAAGTCGCGGCGACCGCCATTTGCCTAGGGTTCGGTTTCGGCGGCGGCATATTCAGTCCGGCATTAGTCATCGGCGCCATGGTCGGCGGCGCGTTCGGACTTATTGCCACCGGTGCTTTTCCCGATTATTCATCCGGCGCCGGCGCCTATACCATTGTTGGCATGGGCGCGGTTGCCGCCGCGGTTCTCGGCGCGCCAATCTCAACCACCTTGATTATATTCGAAATGACCAACAATTACGCGCTGACCTTGGGCGTCATGGTCGCCGTCGTGATCGCGTCGGAAATTTCCCATCATTTTTATGGCCGTTCATTCTTCAGTGTTCAACTGCTCAATCGCGGAATCGACGTGAAAGGCGGCTTCGAATCCGAAGTCATGCGGTCCGTCAAAATTAATAAAATTCTGACCCACGATGGCGCCACGGTGACACCGGCCTGCGGGCTTCAGGAAATGCGTGAACAACTGCAAACGTCAACCATGGGTGAGCTGTTCGTGCTGAAAGAGACTGGCGAACTCTTTGGCACGGTGACACTCGCTGATCTCAGCGAGTCTGCTTTCGACCATGATTTCGATGATTTGGTCAACGCCGGCGACGTCGCACGTCTGCATCCGCCGCACCTGACCATGTACGACAATTTGGAATCAGCGTTGACCATGATGAATGATACGGGCGAGGAACACATCGCCGTGGTCGACAACAATCTCACTATGAAATACCGAGGTTGCGTTCGTCAACGTGAGGTCATGGCCGCCTACAACAAAGCTCTTTTGGCCGCGCATCACGAAGAACACGGCGATTGAATTTCAGAACCGCGCCGGTCCTTATTCATGCCCCCGTCCTTATTCATGTCCGAGCCGGAGCCATTTATGGCGGTCCCTTGAGCGAACCGTGATCTTTTTGATTTCCAGCGACTGCGCGCCGTAGGGTAGGACATCCAACGGCACATCAACCCCGGCGTCACCACTCGACCAGACTTTGCGAAACAATTCCGCCATGTCGGATATTTTACGGCCATTGACGCCGATGATGATGTCGCCGGGCTTCACGCCCGCGGCCGCGCCCGGCCCGTCGTTGGCGACGCGTTTGACGACCAGCTTGCCCTCGGCCTCCGTAGTATAGACGCCGATCCAAGGCCGTGCAGACCTACCCGAACGACCTTGCTCAATGAGTTTTGCAAGAATGGGCTTGAGCAGATCAACAGGCACGAACATGTTGCCCGGCGCCGGCTCACCGGGTTCCATCGCGTCATTGATAAACAGCGAGCCGATACCGGACAGATTGCCTTTCAAGTCAACCAGGGCGGCACCGCCATACTCTGGATGCATGGGCATGGTATAGATGGCGCGGTCCAGGAGGTATTCCCAATAACCCGCAAAGGGGCGTCGAGAGACCACACGCACCGGCGTCACCGGCCGGCTTTGCCCTGACGACAAAACCAGCATAGGCGCACCGGCTTTCAGTTCTGCCGGCTCGCCAAGATTCAACGGTCGCACGCCTAAATCCCCGTTCGCCCGCAGCAAACCAAAACCAGTTCGATGGTCGTAGGCGACAAAAGTCGCGGGCATCGTTTTGCCGGCTCGTGTCGACACCGACAGGGCCTGTGATTCCATGATGATGTAACCGATGGTCAAGATAAGCCCGTCGGCGGCGATGACGACCCCGCTGCCGCTACGGTTTAAACCTAATGTCGGCGCGGTGCGTGCGCCGGGTTTGATTTTCGCCTCGACCTTAACGACGGCAGCGGCGATATCACCAAACGTTAATTCCGCGGATGATCCGCGTGCCGGCATCCCGACGGCCATCACCGCGACCGCAATTAACGCCACCCATTTCCGGATCATCTTGCCGACCTCCACGTTATCCTTATGTCAGGTAAAGCTTAACACGCCAAACGATGGCCGCGCACCGAAAGGGCTGCTCATCACGGCGATTTTATCGCCGCGCATCGCCGACCGTGCCTTACCGTTCGGACGTGCTATATAAGATGCATGAGCGATCCTTTCGAACTGACCGACAATTTGCCGCAACCCCCACAGCCGCAGGATTCTCGCCCGCCTGCCCCAAGCGGCCCGTCACTGGCCAACCTCAATGAAACGCAACGCGAAGCCGTGGAGGCCGTTGACGGCCCATTACTTGTGCTCGCCGGCGCCGGCACCGGCAAAACCCGTGTCCTGACGACACGGCTGGCCCACATTCTGATGCAGGGCAAAGCCCACCCGGGGCAGATGCTGGCGGTGACATTCACCAACAAGGCGGCCCGCGAAATGCGCGAACGCGTCGCCGCCCTCGTGCACCGACCGGTTGAAGGTTGGTGGGTTGGCACCTTTCATCATTTGGGCGCGCGATTGTTGCGCCACCACGCCGAAGCTGTCGGCCTGACACCGAACTTCACCATTCTCGATCAGGACGACCAAGTCCGTCTGGTCAAACAATACATCGATCTGCACGAAATCGACGACAAGCGATTCCCTGCCAGGACCATCGTCAACATGATCCAACGCTGGAAGGACCGCGGGCTGCTGCCCGACAAAGTCACCATGAACGAAGGCGCGGATATGGATGACGGTCGGATCCTGGCGCTTTACGCCGACTACCAGGCCCGCCTTGGTCAAGTCAACGCGGCCGATTTCGGCGATCTATTATTGCTATGCCTGAAATTGTTTCAGGACCAACCGGATGTTCTGGCGCGGTACCAAAATCAGTTCCGTTACATCCTTGTCGACGAGTACCAAGATACCAACGTCGCGCAATATCTCTGGCTCAGGCTGCTGGCCCAGGGCCACAAGAATATCTGCTGCGTCGGCGATGACGATCAATCGATCTATTCATGGCGCGGCGCCGAGGTTGGCAACATTCTACGCTTCGAAGATGACTTTCCCGGCGCCAAGACTGTCCGTCTGGAACGCAATTACCGCTCAACGCCGCATATCTTGGCCGCCGCTTCGGGACTGATTGCCCACAACGAAGACCGCCTGGGCAAGACACTTTGGACGGATGTCAATGAAGGCGAGAGCGTACGCGTGCGCGGGGTGTGGGACGGCGAGGAAGAAGCCCGGTCCGTCGGCGAGGAAATTGAAACTTTGCAAAGCCGGGGCGCCAATCTCAACCAAATAGCGGTGCTGGTGCGCGCTGGGTTTCAAACCCGCGAGTTCGAAGAACGCCTGATCACTATCGGCGTGCCGTATCGAGTGATCGGGGGTCCGAGATTCTATGAACGTCAGGAAATTCGCGACGCCGTTGCTTACCTGCGCGTCACGGCGCAGCCCGACGATGATCTGGCCTTTGAGCGCATCGTCAATCTGCCGAAGCGTGGCATCGGCAAGGCAACCCTGCAGCCGATCCATCTGTTGGCCCGGGCAGAACGTATATCGCTGGTACGCGCGGCCGGAAAATTAATTGAGACCGATGAGATCAAACCCCGGGCGCGAAAGACGCTGGCTGATCTGTTGGCCGATTTCCAACGCTGGCGGGGATTGGGCGATATGGTCGGACACGCGGAACTGGCGGAAACGATTTTCGACGAAGCCGGCTACATGGCCATGTGGAAGACATCAAAGGCGCCGGAAGCGCCGGGCCGATTGGACAACCTCAAGGAATTGATCGCCGCGCTCGAAGACTTCGATACCCTGGCGGCGTTCCTGGAGCATGTCAGTCTAGTCATGGAAAACGAAGATTCGATGATCGAAGACAAGGTCAACTTGATGACCCTTCACGGTGCCAAGGGTCTGGAGTTCGAGACGGTCTTTCTGCCGGGCTGGGAAGAAGGCTTGTTTCCGCACCAGCGTGCCTTGGATGAGGGCGGCACCGGCGGGCTCGAGGAAGAACGCCGTCTGGCTTATGTCGGGCTGACGCGCGCGCGCCAACGCGCCATTGTGTCGTTCGCCGCCAATCGGCGCATCTATGGTAACTGGCAAAGTGCGACGCCATCGCGGTTCATTGATGAACTGCCCGAAGACCACATTGAAATGGAAAGCGCGCCCGGTTTGTATGGCGGCGGGCAGCAAGGCGGTGGGCTTGAAGATACGGCGAGTTTTTTTGACGGTCCCAGCTGGCGGCCACGCCGCCGCCGCGGCCAGAGCGTCACTCTGGAAGATACGGATTGGCGCGTCGAAGAACGCAAGGCGCCGGCCGGTGGCTTCAGCGAAGGCGAACGTATCTTCCATCAGAAATTCGGCTATGGGCGGATACTCCGCATCGACGGCGACAAACTGGAAATTGCCTTTGAGAAGGCGGGCACCAAGAAGGTCATGATGAGCTTCGTCGAGACAATCTGAGAGCGATGACCCAACCGACATTTTTGTGGCGGATTGAAACCAAGGTGCCGCGCGCCGCACGCGCCGCCATCGAGGACGTTTTGGAAACCCGGTGCGTCGCCGTGGCGTCGTTTAAGGTCGATAACGACGACGATGACAGCGACTGGCTAATCGAAGGCTTCACCGGTGCCGAGCCCGACCGCGACGGCATTCGAAAAGACATTGCCCGAACTTTCGGCGATGTCGGTGTCGATGCCGAAGCTCGGGTCAAATGTGATCTGGTGCCGCCGCGTGATTGGCTGGCGGAAAACATGACTGCGTTTCCCCCGGTTAGTATCGGGCGGTATTTTATCCACGGTACGCACTTTGACGGCCTAATCCCGGCAGGCGCCATTCCGATCCTGCTTGATCCAGGAACGGCGTTTGGTTCGGGCGAACATGCCTCGACGGCGGGCTGCCTGGAAGCGCTCGACAGTCTGGCCCGCTCGCACCGGTTCCGCCGGCCGCTGGACATGGGGTGTGGGTCAGGGATCCTTGGCATTGCCGTCGCCAAAACCTGGCGCGCCGCGATCATTGCTAGCGACATCGATCCGGAATCCGCCCGCGTCACTCGCCTCAACGCCCGACGCAACGGTGTCGCTGCACTGATTCGCGCCGTGTGCGGCCCCGGCTATCAATCGCGCCCGGTCAATGGCGGCGGCCCCTATGATTTGATCACCGCCAATATCCTGGCCCGGCCGCTGATCCACATGGCCTGCGATCTTTCCCGCCACCTTAGACCGGCAAGGGATGGCGGCGGTATCGCCGTGCTATCGGGCCTGTTGGAACGCGACGGTAACCGGGTCGCCCACGCCCACCAAGTGCATGGGCTGCGCATACGCCGACGGCTGGTCCACAACGGCTGGCTAACCCTGGTGATGTCGCGCTAGGGCGCGCGCAACGGCAATAGTTGTAGTCCTCCAGTGCCCCGTTCTATGATTCAACTTTGCAATCGTGGAGGTGCGCGTTGCGAATCCTGATGGGCATCAACGCCGGTGGCGTTTTAATCAGCGCTTGCTATGTGGGGCTGGTATTTACGCGTGCCTACACGCCGCTATAGGCCGGGCTCGCCGCTGCCTTATTCCTGGCCGTCGTATTCCAACCGATGATCGCCGAGTACTTGCATCTGGGCAGCAACTTCAAGGAACTCGAAGGCGGCTATCTGGAAAACCGTCGCCGCGAAATCGGCCAGGGGCCACAAGTGGAAATCCTCGGCGCCAATCAAACCAACCACACCTTCCAAAGGAAAATCACGAAAGGCAAAACGGCTTTCGTGCTTTGCGCACTGGGTATCGGGCTGCTGGCTTTTGACGTCAGCCAATGGTGGCAACAACGCCCCACCCCACCACCCGAACCCGGTATGATTACGAATTTTTAACTCCGCTCTGGCGCGGCAACCAACTCAAGGCTGGGCCCCGCGCCGAAGGGCGCGCCAACAACGAACCAATCCCAGCGATGCATGCAAACTGCCGGATATTGCGAGTTCGTAATTTGAAAAAATGGTGGGCACGGCTGGGATTGAACCAGCGACCTCTCCGGTGTGAACGGAGCGCTCTCCCGCTGAGCTACGCGCCCTTATTTTGGCCAAGTCGGCGTGATATAGCGGTTCGCCGCGGCTCAGGCAAGGCCGGCCAGGACATCCCAAAGATCATCGAATTGATCGATGACGACATCGGCATTCAGCGCCGCGATGGGACCGCGGGGATAGCCGAAGGAAACGGCGATTGCCGGAACGCCCAGCGCCTGGGCGGTTTGTATATCGTTGGCGTTGTCACCGACCATCACGGCATGGGCCGGATCGGTGCCTAGTTTTTCCAGCACCGCCGCCAAGTGACGGGGATCGGGCTTGCGAATGCCGGGCAACGAATCGCCGCCGACGACGGCGCCGAAATATTTCGCGATGCCGAAAAATTCGAGAATTTCATGGGCCGGGGCTTCGGGCTTGTTGGTGCACAGCCCGATCCGGGCACCCGCCGCCACGAGTTCGCGGAGAATATCTTGAGCGCCGGGAAATGGTTGCGAAAGGTCGGTGGCGTGGCCTTCATAAAATTCTAAAACCCGGGCAACAACATCGTCGGTGCCATCGTCAGGCAGACCGCCCGTGGCCTCCAGGGCACGCTCAACCAACTTCGGCACCCCATCGCCGACCATCATCACCACTTCGTTACGGGTTATCGGTCGGCGCCCGATCTCATCGAATACCCGATTAACGGCGGCGCGCAAATCGGCTTCGCTGTCGATGAGTGTGCCGTCCAGATCGAATACCACGGCTTTGATGGAGTCGGGCAGGTGATGGGTCATTGCAAGAATCCGAAACAATCTTTGACTTGGCGGGTATAAAGGCGTGTGGCAATGTCGCCGCGCCGGTGAGTGATATATAAAAATTACCGGCCAATTTGTAGCCGACTGACCATCTATGACCAAGCACAACAACAAAAACACTGCCACCATTGTCCTCGCCGCCGGATTAGGCACGCGCATGAAATCGGCGCTGCCGAAAGTGCTGCACCCCTTGGCAGGCCGACCGATGATCCAGCACCTTTTGGGCACTCTTTCGGATACCGGTATTGATCGGGTTATCGTCGTCACCAGCGATGGCGCCGACGACGTCGCCACCGCCGTGGCGCCAAACCCCACCGTGGTGCAAAAAGAACAACTGGGCACCGGCCACGCGGCGCTGCAGGCGGCCGATAAACTGGCCGGCTTTGATGGCGACGTATTGATCATGTTCGGCGCCGATCCATTGATCACCAGCGAGACCATCAACGCCTTGCTGGCCCGGCGCCGGGACGGCGCAGCCATTGCGGTGCTGGGCTTCCGTCCTGATGATCCCAGTCTCTATGGGCGATTGATTATTGGCGCTGATGGTGACCTTGAAGGAATCATTGAGGCCCGCGATGCAACACCGGAACAATTGGCTGGTGATCTTTGCAATTCCGGCATCATGGCCGTCGACGGTACGTGCCTGTTTGATTTGTTGGGTCGGGTCGGCAATGACAATGCCAAAAGCGAATATTACCTGACCGATATCGTCTCCCTAGCGCGCGCCGATGGCCAACGCTGCGTCATCATGGAAGCTGACGATCCATCGGGATTGATCGGTGTCGACAGCCGTGCCGACCTGGCCCAGGCGGAAGCGGTGATCCAAGCGCGACTTCGCGCCAGCGCCATGGATGCGGGCGCCACGCTGATTGGGCAAGAGACCGTATTTCTGAGTTTCGACACCGTATTGGGCAAAGACGTCACCATCGGCCCCAACGTGGTCTTCGCACCGGGCGTCACGGTTGGCGACAACGTCACCATCCGGCCGTTTTGTCATTTGGAAGGCGCGACTATCGCGGACGGCGCCATCGTTGGGCCGTT
>Ga0315339_1001065_pt1 | contig 26716 bp, 23 predicted proteins | sample ASW17metaG_FD_204514 | JGI IMG/M metagenome (GOLD analysis project Ga0315339, IMG submission 204514) | Ammonia-oxidizing marine archaeal communities from Pacific Ocean, United States - ASW #17 | ecosystem: Environmental > Aquatic > Marine > Oceanic | place: USA: California | collected 2016-12-05 | reverse complement strand
GGCGCTTCTACCAAAAACCCCTACCAATACCGCACGCTTATAGATAATTCAGACCAAAACATTCGATAAGGCCATTTATCGAGGGTTAGACAGAATACAAGGAATGGGTTCGTTTTGTGACTTTTTACGCCGGCCGAATGGCCTTGGCGAGACGGGAAATGGCATTTTGCTGATAGCGAATTAATTTATGGCAATCGGCGGTACGACGAAACACCGGACCACCTTGACGGCGTTCATCACGCTGCATGCGGGCCAATACACGCACCATCCTTCGGCTATCCGCGGGGGTCACAGAGGTCCCCTCGGCCATATGATTGAGCACCTTATAGGCCTCCTTCATACTCCTCTCCCAAAGAGAGGCATCCACAGGCTCAGGATTACGATAGGTCTCATAATACGCATCCATCACACGACGGTAATGGAGCAGACTAGCGGCCATATCAGCCGCCACAAAGGACGAATACCCTGCTTCGACTAACAAAGATTTTAACGATAAATAAGCATCCGAAGCTTCAAAATCAACCGCCACATTCAAGCCATGCTTGCGGGCATTCTGGCTACTCGCTAACTTGCCACGACCGGTTTTAGGCCCCGTTGAGCGTTGTGAGTTGTGACGATTTGCCAGGGTCTTAGGTCGACTTCGCATTACTTGTCATCACTTGGTCTCAATAGCCAGGGCTTTCTTTTCAAGCTCGGCCAGTTCCAGATCCATACGCTTAATCAACCTGGACTTAAAATCCACTGCATCAATACTCTTCTGCAAGTGGCGCATAGTCTGATACTGGCGATGAATCAATTCATCCGCCATTTTAATATGTTTGGCCGCATCCTTAAAACCACGCGCCCGCAGGTCCGGCACGGTTAACTTAGCGCGCTCCAATAGTTCCTCAATCCATTGCTTATCCGCCTGACTGGCATGACCCGCAAGAAAACCCTCAAGGGCGATGGAGACCAGACGATTATCATACACCTCCGAATAACTGCCAGCCCTAGATAATATCCTAGCCATGGACTCATGCAGCAAGAGCTCTTTATCCACCGTATGCCGCTTAATCCACCACAGGCATTCATTGAGTTGGGTGACTAGCGCCACATTAAGAGGGGAGGGATTGTCTAATTCAGAGAGTAAGCCTTGCAGGCTGGATTGAAATTCCGCCTCAGACTCATTGGATAAAATCTTGGGACTGGATAGCAAAGAAGTCAGGGATTTGACTGCATCATTCAATATAAACACCTCCGTTGTGAGAATAAAGACTGGTTAATACGAAGCTTTAAAGGCTATTTAAGCATCGCGTTTTAGGTGAAGGGTAACGCCAGGGTTAACTAACGGGTCACCCGTGAATTCGATGCCAGCGTCTTCTAATGTTGTCTGAATAGACAACAATGTTGATGTATTGGCCGATGGAATTCCAACCTGCATTTCATACCGACGGATAGTCGCAGGTCCTATTCCACAAGCTTTAGCTAGTTCAGCAGCACTCCAGTTCAACATAGAACGAGCGGCTTTTATTTGACAAACTGAGATCATTTATATATCATTAATGATGTAAATTACATCTTTTATGGGATTTAATTAACGTTATAAGGAGAATACCATGATTGACAGTATCTTAGCCAAATTTGATGGTGCATTTGCTGAAAATACGATTCGAGCCTATCGATCCGATTTTATTCAATATGAAAAATGGTGCATAGAAAACCAATTGCACCCCATCCCTGCGAATGCTGAAACCATGGCGCATTATATTGACCACCTTAGTCAATCCGCAAAAAGCGCCACCATACGCCGCCGAATTAACAGTCTTGGCACCGTGTTGATATTATCCAAACACCACGATCCCACCAAAGAGCCGGAAGTGGTATTAGCCCTGAAACGCATGCACCGAAAAATAGGCAGAGCGCAAGAACAAGCCACACCACTCACAAAAGGTTTTCTGAACCAATTACTCAACAATTGTGATAATGATGTTATGGGTATTAGAAACCAAGTATTGCTGCGTCTCGGCTATGAAACCATGCGCCGACGATCAGAACTATGCGCCTTTAGGTTTACTGACATAGCCCAAGCACCTAATGGCAAACCGGTGATCAGGCTGAACTTTTCCAAAACAGATCAATTTGGTACTGGCAAAGTCATACCCATTAGCGAAGAGCTATTAAACCTGCTTCGCCAGTGGCAAGCTATAATCTGTGACAATGGCTTTATCTTAAGGTCAATCAAACGTAACGGCCAAACAGGGCAAAATCTGTGCCCTTCTTCGGTCAGTGTGATACTGAAAACGCTTCAGAAAACGATCAACTCTAATTCGAGTACATCGCTGCTTAGTGGCCATTCCTTTAGAGTGGGTGCAGCACTTGATCTATTAGAGCAAGGTGAACCCCTGGAGAAAATTATGTTAAAGGGTGGCTGGAAGAGTGACTCAACAGCGATGAGATATTTAAGGAACTGGACCTGCTGAGTAACAAGCTGATAGACCTTATTCAACCGTAATGTCAACAATCACCCTACAAATCCTATCTGCATCATCTTTTTGACAACCCACAAAGTGCAAAACCTGCGCTGAAATCAAAACACCCTTGCAGCCTTCAAAAACATACTTTAGTTGGGCAATAATCTGTCTATTATCCATCTGAGGCTTACCTGAACCATCAAGAGACATATTAATCTCGACATTACCCAACTTTTTCAATCCTCGCCACAGCGTCATTTCAGACAAACCTGGCCTACTGTTTGAATAACGAAATTCAATACACACCCCATTCCTACGGGTGGCCCAATACCACAACAACATCCACAACAGACTACCAATCAACACAGAAATAAAACTAGCGCCCACCAAGTCAACCGTTGGATATATAAACAGCAATACTGCATAACTTAATACAAACGCTGCACCACCCATGACTTTATAGGTGAACATGTCAAAATAAGAATGCACGACTATTTTCAATGCTCCAGCTTCTCCGCATCATCGATTTGTTGCCGATACACCCAGTCGGCCACTTGTTCATCAGGTTGATATTCGGGCACCAGCAGTTTCAACATAGCACGAACCATCATCACATCGCCATTCTCAGATGCAATTCGCAACGTAGTTATCATGGGTTGTAACTCACCCCATGGCAAAAACGTTTCACTCGCTTTCATAATTCGCGGATGTTGAGTGGCCTGTGGGTTCTTACCTATTAACAGCTCTTCATACAGCTTTTCACCCGGGCGCAAACCAACCACTTCAATAGCAATGTCGCCTCCTGGCGAATTCTCATCTTTCACTCGAAAACCAGAAAGCTCAACCATTCTGCATGCCAGGTCATATATTTTAACTGGCGCACCCATATCAAGCACATACACTTCTGCTTCAGTACCATCCCTATGACCGCCAATGCCTTCGCTAGGCTCACTGCTTGCCATCGCGCCTGTTTGCATCACCAACTGAGCAGCTTCGGGAATGGTCATAAAGTAACGGATAATATCTTTGTGAGTTAAGGTAATTGGTCCACCATGGGATATTTGTTGCCTGAAGTAAGGCACCACAGAGCCAGAAGAATCTAACACATTGCCAAAACGAACCATTGCGAATCCGGTAGTAAGGGCAGCTTGTGCAGAAGGCTGTCCTTCCCAGTAAGGTTCAAATGAAGGATTTATCTCCGCAGCCAAGGCTTGCAAAATCAGTTCACAACAACGTTTGCTGGCACCCATAGCATTAGTAGGATTAACCGCCTTATCAGTGCTAATCAATACAAACCGATTGACCTGCCGTTCTATAGCTACCTTGGCCATCACCAATGTACCTAACACATTAGTTTTTACACATTCGGCTATGTTTTGTTCAACAATGGGTACATGTTTTACCGCAGCAGCATGGTAAATGATGCTGGGCTTCCAAGTCATAATAACATCACTTACACGGCTTTCATCTGCCACTGAACCCAGCAAGGGTATTATAATTGGCACTAGTCCTATCGAACCAGCATCCCCTTTTTCATGGGCAAGGTCATGTATCGAATCCAGCAATTCATTGTGCAAGGTATAGAGCGAAAATTCGCTTAGCTCAAATAATAACAACACCTTTGGTTTACGCTGCAATATTTGTCTGCACAGCTCGCTACCAATACTTCCACCTGCGCCAGTAACCATAATCGTTTTATCAATGACTTGCTCTTGTAGCATTGCTTCGTCTGGCTCTGTAGGTTCCCGCGCCAACAAGTCATTAATATCCAAATCATGCAAATCCGAATAGTCGACTTGGCCACGGGTCATATCAATCAGCCCTGGCAAAGTACGAATACGCACATTCAAAGAACGTAGACCTTCTATAATCACACCACGCTGTTTATGAGTAATGGAGGGTATTGCCAGCAATATGTCATCAATCTGATGGGTAGTTACAAAAGCTTTTAATTTTTCTTGGGATAAAATAGGCACACCCATCAAGTCCCGTCCATGTAACTCAGTACCATCATCTACAAAAGCCAGCAACACATATTCATGGCTTTGCCCCAAACCAACGGCCAGCTGCCGGCCTGCAGCACCTGCACCAAAGATCACTACCCGTAATTGGCGCACGGCGCCTACACCAAAGCCACCGTCCTTATTCTCTGTATCAACTGAATCTTCAATTTTACGCAACAACCAGCGCGCAAACAGACGAGAACCACCAACAGCCAACACGGTCACCATGGCATTAATGAGCACAACAGACCGCGGCAGCCCCTGCACACCGCTTAAAAAAGCAACCAACCCAAATAGTACTGCATACACCATAACGGCCTTTAGAATAGACCATACGGCCATCATGCCCAAGTACCGAATAATAGCCCTATAAAGTCCAAAGTAAGAAAACACAGGCACGGCGATGAAAGGAGAAAACAACACCAATAATACTATTGGGTTATTCACACCACCACGGGGCCAGTACCAATTATCTAACCGTAGTGAAAATGACAGCCAGAGGGCCCCTATGAGCAATACAGTATCAGCAGAAATAAGAATATAGCGCTTTACTGGACGTGGAATGACAAGGATACTTTTTAAAATATAGTGTATTAAATTATGCACGATAGGTATTACCGTTTAATTAAATTAATGACCTTGTTTACAATGTCATCAGACGAAAAGTAGTAATCCCTCTGGAGAAAGCGTGAAGTTGGTGCAGGAGCATCAGGCAACGCAATCCTAGCAGGCGGATTATTCAAGCAATCCACTGGCAACATCTCAACTACCTTAGTAATAATCTCACCCGAAAACCCTCCCGACGTCCAGCCAGAATCAATCACTAATAAGTTCTTTGTTTTCTTGACAGACTCAACTATCTCTTCAGTATGGAATGGGTTCAATACTCTGACATCTACCACCTCTACTGAAATGTTTTTATTCTCAAGCTTCTTAGCAGCATCTCTTGCCAACAATGATGCATGGCCAGATCCAACAATAGTAATATCACTACCAATAATACTAACAAGAGGCCTTTGGGTGGCCAAATCAAGCTCTATAACATCCGGCAAATCATCTTCTTGATCATATAACCACCTATCGTCAATATATATGACAGGGTCTTTACATAAAACAGAAGCAATGAATAGGTCTCGTGCATCGGCTACAGTTGAGGGCATAACAACTCTCAACCCAGGAACATGGGCAAACCACGCATGCAACGCTTGTGAATGTTGCGCACCCTGCTCACCACCACGATTAATAATACTTCTAATTGTTACTCCCGGGTTAGCCTGACCACCTAGCATATGGGACCATTTAGCAGCTTGATTGACTATAGCGTCCATTGCATACAACATAAAATCCATTCGTGGATGCACAACAATAGGCCTCATTCCAGCAAGTGACGCGCCTACTGCGGCACCTGTGCATGCAGACTCAGATACAGGGGTATCAATAACTCGATCTACTCCAAATTTCTTTTCTAAATCTGTCATAGTATTACCTACATACCAAGGGCTCCACAAACCCTGTCCAATAACAAATACCTCCGGATAGTTTTCAAGTAAATACTCAAAGGCTGAGAGTATTGCGGTACCGTAATTATGCTTTTCTATTTTCATTTATTTCTCTATTAGAATATACATACTTTAAAGTGGCTTCTGGTGATGGATAAGGATCATTTATGGCTCTGTTCCAAGCCGCATCAATTCCCTTATCAAGTTTCTGATTCAGCGCACTTTCTTTATATTTACTCAATAATCCACTCTCTGTCATTGACCTCGATAATCTTACAATCGGGTCCCTCTTTTTCCAATTTTCTATATCATCAAGTGATCTTTCTACACCTACATCAACATCATCACGCCAATCAACATGCCCATAAAACCGATAAGTCACCAACTCCAATATTCTAGGGCCCTTACCAGATCTAATATCTCCAATCAATCTGTTAGCTGCCTGAGATACTGCAACCACATCATTCCCATCTATTAACTCATAAGGTATGTGATTAGCCTCTGCAAACCTTGAAATCATATCACTTGGCTGCCTTAAAGAGATGTGCATATGACTAGCAAACAAATTATTTTCAATAACAAACAACATTGGAGCATTCTGTATTTTCGCCAAATTAAAGGACTCATGCACCACGCCCTCCTCCACAGCACCATCACCAATATAGGCCACACCAATATCATCAGTTTTTTGCAATTTAGCGGCCATTGCAGCTCCAACAGCTAATGATACTGTACCTGCAACAATAGGTGCTGATCCATAAAATCCACTAGGCTGATCAAATAAATGCATGGATCCTCCCATACCTTTTGAAAAACCAGTTACTTTACCTAACACTTCAGCAAACAATCGATAAAAATCGGGGTTTAGTGCTAACAAATGAGCATGTGAGCGATGTGCTCCAAATACGCGGTCAGTACACCGTAGATGCTGAGATATACCCACAGCAATTGCCTCTTGTCCAGCCCCAAGGTGCACAGGACCGCCGATCAAGCCATTCTTCCTTCCTAACGCTAATTGCTGTTCAGTCTTACGAATAGTTATCATTGACTCGAGCATAATCATCAAAACATCGCGATCAAAACCTTCTATAACAATCGGTAATTGAAACTCTTCTGGATTAGATAATTTTTTAAGTTGATTTTTCATATTATTGTGTTTGTCATAGGTAAATAGTAAATGTTAGATAATTGCAGACCAATTATCTAACATTTGGTTCGGAGTTTTAATACCAACGATGGCAGATAAAACATGTGGTTGAGATAAAGCCCAATTAATTGCGTATTGAGAGACACTCTTATTTTGGCAAGACGCTGTCACTTTTAATTCTTCAATCTGCTCTAGGGCCTTATGATACATCTCACCTCTAAACAAAGGCAGGCGTGATCGTCTATCATTTTTCGGAAAGACTGAACTCTTAGTATATTTCCCCGAAAGAAGCCCGTTCGCTAATACATTATAGGCGACAATCTCTACGTTATATTGAGCACAAAGTTTAACAACATCACTATCTAAACTTCGACCCAAAATATTAATAGGCAATTGTATATACTTGATGGCGAAAAAACGAAGCGCTTCTTTCATTTGGCTAGCAGAGAAATTGGAACATCCAACAGACTGAATTTTGCCTTCTCCACACATTTTGTCCAATTCTCCGAACGTTTCAGAAAAAGGAACAGTCTCATCTGGCCAATGTATATAAAAAATCGGCAGGCATTCTAAACGAAGACGCCTAAGACTGCCTTCTACATCCCTTCTGATAGCCGATGAGGAGCTATCTTTACGTATAGTAGTTCTTGAAAGGCTCCCAGAATCCCACGATAAGCCACCTTTTGTTGCGATCACCACATCATGCCTATGGGCACCGAGCATTTTAGACAGCCTCTCTTCAGACAACCCAAGGCCATATACCCCTGCAGTATCAAAAAAATTTACGCCCAAATCCAATGCCACATCTATTGCTTGTTTCATTTGGCCTATGTTGACATGCCCCCAATCGACACCACCTAGGGGCTCTGATCCAAAGCATATCTGGGTTAATTTGTTCACGGAGTAATATTCAATCTTGTTACATTCTTTAAGCCCATGATCCCAAATGCAGTCTCTATTAAAATCCGCACATCCAGCATAAAACTTTGATCTTTAACGTACCGCAGCCTTAAAAGGTTTTTAACTGGTTCTATTTCCAGCTCATACTTTTCACTTACATCACCTGCCCCCAATGTGTTATCCATATCTGAAAAATAGAGCGACGCTAAATCAGTGATGCCCGGCCTTATCGACAATATAAGCTCCTCCTCTTTATTATACTTATTTGTATAATAATATACCTGAGGCCGAGGCCCAACTAACGACATATCCCCAGTAAACACATTAATAAACTGGGGCAGCTCGTCAAGTTTATACTTCCTTAAAATTCGCCCGATACTAGTTAACCTAGAATCATTTATTGACGTAGAGAAGCCTCCAATATTCTCGGCATCTTCAACCATAGTTCTAAACTTGAAAATTCTAAAGCTGACGCCATACTTTCCTGCCCTCACACCACGATAAAACACGCTACCCCGAGATGTGCATTTAACAACGACCGCAATCATAAGTAGTAACGGAAACAAGACCAAGATAGCAAGCAATGAGATAATTACATCGAATAATCTTTTCATAATGAAATCAAATACTACTTTTTAGGGTCAGATAATTCTATTGCCATGATCCAACCGTACTTTCCAATAAACTTATTAGACAATAGAATCTTGTCAATAAGATTGAATATAGGGAGTAGTAAAGGAAACAGGAATGTTTTCCTAAGAGGAACTAGAACCAATGCAGTGAGATGAAAATACTTAACATTGATACTACTAAAGTATTTTCGCATAATATCAAAACTTTCAACACCTAATATATGCTCAACTTCCCATTCTGTTCTTAAGTGCGGAGTCCTATGCCTATACCAGTGAATCAGTGGGTTATGCCTCATTGCTTCTACACACATCATTTTGCCTTTCGGTTTTAGAACTCTCGCGAGCTCAGACAACGCTGCATCTAACTCAACATGGTGTAAAGCACCGTACTCAACAGCCAAATCAAACGAGCAATCATCAAATGTCATATTTTCTCCATCCATCTCAACGAATTTACAATGCCCCTCTACCTCAAACTTCTTTGCATTATCGTTTGAATTAACCACACCTTCTGGAGATATATCGATACCAATACACTCTGCACCATTCGTAGCAGCGTAAATACCATTTTCACCGTTACCACATGCAAAATCTAGAATTCTTTTTCCTCTTGAACATTCCCTATCTAACCAAGCATGCTTATAGCCTTCACTTAACCCAGTAATCGCATAATATTTCATATTTGCAAAGTAATAGTTAAACTTATCCTTATCTTTAACCAACTCCTCTAAATTATCTACTTGATCTGAAACATGTGTGTCAGCAATTCTTTCAAATCCTTGTAACACCTCACGCCTTTTTCTAGAATGTTCAATTTCTTTTAACTTTCGATCTTCTAGCTCAATCATTACATATTCTCCTTAATAGTTACACATTTAGTTAGCATGGAATTCATTCTAATTGCGAGATTTTTAATATCAAATTTTGCTTGAACATATTTAGCACCATTTATCCCCAATTTTTTTCGATCAGATGAAGAAAGCGCTATGTACTCAGAGAGCGCTTCATACATTAATCGCGGGTTATTTGGTTTAATAGCATATCCAGAGTTCGCATCTAATATTGGATTATTTGGGACATTAGCAGCTAATATAACTGGCCTTGCTGACGCCATGTAATCATAAATTTTATTCAAATTCACACCAAACCTATATATCTCAGAGTCCAAAACACAGGCAACTAAAATATCAGCATCCATTTGCTCTGTTGGAATTTCTGATTTATCAATAGAATTTCTAAATTCGACATTAGATAAAGCATGTTGATTTGCAAATTGTATACATTCTTCTTTTTTAGGCCCATCTCCGATAATAATAAAATTGAATCTCTTGTCATCAACAAGATGGAATAGGAGCGCACACTTTACGAGAGTTATAACATCATGAGCTTGCCCAAAACCACCGATATACATAACATTTATATTATTTTTGGAACCACCGTTGTAATAGTCACAATTAGAAAATCTCTCAAAGTCAACCCCATTCGGCAACCAAACGATCTTATCTGGATCCGCACCACTGTCTTCCACATGCTGATGTAAAAAAGGAACAGTTGACGAAATCTTATTACATTCTTTATACAATATTTTTTCAATAAATCTAAAAATAAAATAAATAGGACTGTTTTTAGACAAACCGCCGTCGTCGACTAATGCAATTGGCCAGACATCTCTTACTTCATAAACAAACGCAGCTTTGTATTTTTTAGCTATCCTCAATGCAACCAACCCAGTCCCAATTGGAACAGACGGACCAATCACTACATCAGGTTTATGATAAATCAACTTTTCGACCTTTAAAGATCTAAGCATATTTGAAAGCATGTTAAGCCCACGCTTTAAACCATTTCCATTGTACTTAAATGTCTTAAGCCAAATCACTTTAATACCATTGACCATTTCAACTCTGTGAGTTTCGTCATGGTTCAAAATGTCCACATGAGTCCAGTGACAATAGCTATTCGTAAACATTATTACCTCATGCCCCATACGAGATAGTTGAACAGCATAATCGTATGTTCTAGATGATTTACCTAAAGGTTGGTCATACGCCGACATAAACCAAACAACCATGTTAAATTTCCCTATAAATTTTCGGTATAGAGTTGACGATTTTTATCGTATCACCATAATCCAGTCCAACCGCATCAAGATACCAACGAATATTTTGGTATCTTGGTTGATTTTCATCCTTTACAAGACTTAAAGCATTTTCTCGCGTAAGTTGTCCTTCTCTAATTTGATTCGATCTGAAAGTATCATGTTCGGTAAACCCTGCTACGGTGTAATAAATATAATTATAAAAACCAGCAGTGCCATCACCGATTCTCCAGGTTGTACTTGTATCAAGCGCAGTTTCCCATCCATATTTATCGATCAAACAACTATTCACCTCGTTTTCATCCCAGCGATAGTAGTCAAATATATGAAAATAGTCCTTCTTTTTTGTGAAGCTTCGATAGTATTCACCTGACAAGGTATCCCACAAGGAAGAATTAAAATAGCCTGGCGACTGCAGCATGGCACCAAATCTCTTTGTGTGATATTTCGCTTGCTTAAAAGCGCCACTACTATAAACCTTAGCCTCTTCGAAATCAGGACCAATGCCTAAAAATCCAGTTTTGAAATGTGTCGTCTCTAATGGATTGACACCCCATAGATTAAGGTTTATGCCAGTTTGTTTTTTTACACTTTCTACATGACGGAAAAAGTGTTTATCACCAGCAGTAAGGAGGGCGAGCATCCCAAGGTGTGGAGACTTTAACCAAGCATGGAGGTTTAGCCTAATATTCCGCCTTTTTTGTGAAATATTTGCAGCAACAATAATATTTTCAATACCCATATCACCACACATTTGAGATATATTTCTTCGACCTAAGTCCGTAACCATTCCCCAATCATAGGTGTAGGTAATCGGCTTCATGCCCAACTCTTCTTTAATTAAGTGCAAACCATAAGAGCTATCTCTCCCACCAGAAAATGGAACTACACAATCATGATCTTTTCCAGGTTTTCTGTATCTTTCAACGAGATGAAATAATTCGTCAATGGGTTTTGGCATGTTTCTAATTCTATAGCTTCGACAGTAATTACATACACCACTAGCGTCAAAATTGATAAATGGCATTGTTTCTGGCAAAATACATTTAGTACAGCGTATAAAATCATGTGCCTTAAACTGTAGTTTAGATTCTTCGAAAGAAGAGTTGCAAAATTTTGGTATCAAATCTTCAACACGCTCCGTTACATCCAATATTTCGAAGTCATCGTCAGTTTTATTAATATCAATAATAAGACCATCAGCTTTAACCTGACAGATATCCACGCAACCAATTAACTCTAAACCATATTTTTCCGAAGCAAACACCTTCCCACCTCGTGAACTTCCAACGTAAAGACTTCCGTTATTGGAAAATAATAATATTTTACCAAGATGAGGCAAAATAATTGCGCAAGAAATAACACCTCTACAAATAGACAAAATCTTACGAGGAACGTCATACAACATACCGCCGTCAGATAAATATTCCTGTGTAATTGCGACTATTAATTCCGAATCAATCGTCATTGACCGATTAGATTGAATCTGATCCCATGCATGGTCTTCGTTTACTATTATACCGTTATGTATCGCGCATATTTTATCTTTGACTACTGGTTGATTATCAAGTAGCCCATTTGTAACAAGACGGCTATGACCCAAGACAATATTGGATGAATAAGGCTTTACATTTTTAATCAGCATATTAATTCTATAGTCAGCCCTCCTAATTACATACCTAGTATCTTCTAGGTATATTAAACCACTCGAATCCATACCGCGTTGCTGTGCATGCTTTGCTATAAGGTTTAAGTCATGTTTATTGACGTTATTTGTTGATATAAATCCAAAAATACCACACATATATACTACCCCTGGCCCTGACGCCCAAATAATTAAAACTGATATAGCTAAGTTACAGTATTAAATGTAACACTTAGCACTGAACTTATTAACTAAAACTAACGGACATTTGTTAGTTCGCCTAAAAAACGACAATATGTTAAATAATAAAATCATGATACAGTCTTTAAATATCTGGCTAAAAACATATTTTTTTGTTATGCCATTACAGTTATAAAAATTTACTAAACGGTTATATTAAATGCTTTATTGCCACTGTATGACTACCAAATATCAACATTCATAATGATGATAGTGCCTGGGCTAAAGAACCTGTTAACCTTTGTCATTTAGGGAAGCGTACATTCGCTCAATATTTTTCATTGAATTTTCAAATGACATATCGATAACAAGGGATCTTAATAATAACCTATCACTTTGTTTTAGAGGCTTTGAAAGACTATCCTCTATATGTTTTGCAAGTTCGAACTTATTAGCACAAGATGTACGACAAGTCCCATTTGACCTAGCGGCTATTAAAGCCATATCACTCATATCAGTAGCGACAAAAGGAACACCACAGGATAGAGCCTCTTTAACAACGTTTGGCCACCCTTCATATAAAGATGTGATAACAAGAAGGTCCGATGAATTGTATAAATTATTCATATCCTCATGTGGTATTTTTTCTGCCACTATCATTTCAACTACATACTTACCTTTTGTATTATTTTTAACTATATCAACAGCTTCTTTCGCTAACTGATACCTTTTCATTTCAGATTTTGTATTCACAGCTCCAAATAAAATTTTCTTTTTGGGGCTATAGTTTTTTAAACTACCAATGTCAAACCGATTTACATTTACAGGGGAGGGTTGAACCTCTATTTTATGCGGGTCTAGCGAGGAATTTTTAATCAACTCTCGTTTCATTCTTTCGGACGCGACAACTACTTTGTCAAAAGAAAAAATTGAAATTTTTGTTAAAAATACAGCAAAGGCAGAGTGCAGCGCCATCATACCAGTGGCCATTTTATTACGATAAAAATCTGAACCTCTCAAGCTAACCACTTTGTTAACATCCAAACCAATCAAGGAAAATTTAACAAGAAATCCTAGCATAGACCCAAACTGTGCATGAATAATTTGATAATCATCAGCTTTTTTCCTTATTGCCGATAATTGCTTAAAAAGATTTTTAACTGAGCGTAAGTTTCCAGCATAGTACAAATCTATTTTCATGCCATGATTCAACAAAAACTGATGAGAATTAAACATAAAGACACCAGAATTCTGAACTTTCACATCAAAATTATGAACCCATAGTATTCGATTTTTTTTCATTGGAAAATACCATATAAATAATTATGTGAACAAATAAAATGGGCAATAGAGCATAAAGTGAAGATTTTATGAATCCTAAGCCAGATCCTCTAAAAAACATCAACAATAAATAAACACCAACAACCCTGTAGAAAATATAGTAAAGTTCAATGTTTGATTTGAATAAGATTCGGATAACAAAGTGTACGAAAGTCCACCACCAACCCCAAAATATTCCTACAATTAAAAAATGAAATACAACCATATGATACCCAAAATTATTGAGCCCCTCCGCAATAGGACTGAACCCCAAGCCTTCTCCCGCATTCCAATTTTTTATAACGTCTTTCGCAAACAACAACGATGTTCCATCAGGCCTTTCGTGATAGATAAATTTTGGGATGATACTAAAAATGTCATTTAAGTATGTAATACCATAATATTCTGTAGGATTTTCAAGTAAATATATTATCGAAAAATATGGTCCGGCCCCATCAATATTTGTTAGTTTAAAGTTTGATAAAACATAAACTAGCTCATCAAACCCTACACCAGATGATCTAAATAAACTAAATAACTTAGTAAAGACAATAAAAATTAAAACATAAAAAATAATTAAAATAGATTTTTTTAAACCAACTCCTTTAGAATATATATATGAGTTCGAAAGAACTGCCAATACTCCAAGAACAATCGGGTTTTTATCTGATGTGATAAATCCTAAAAAAACAAGCAGCGAAAAATAGAAAAGGCCTTTTAATTTATTATTATAATAGAAACTGTAGGAGATCAATAAACTCAAGCAAACATAAAAATTGAGTTTTAGAAAAGAAAATCCAGAGCTATTAAATGAATGACCATAATTACTCTCATAATCACTTATTACAATTTTTATATCTTCAATGAAGAACAATAGCGCTACAAGAATCGAAACTAGAGCGTTTACAATAATTGCTATGTTTGCAGACTTTACTTTTGTCGGTTTAGGAATAATTGAGGCGCATGTCTCAAATCTTGATATCTTTAACCCTATTATAAATCCTAATATCGCCTGTATTGAAAAGTAGAAAATAATAAAATGATTATTATAAGATGATATGTCGTAATTATTGACATACTTCCCAGACTCGCCTAGAACTTCAAATCCTATTGGAAATATTAAAAAGTATATGAAAACAAAAAAAACAAAAAATGTTCTCGTGTTAGCTTTTATTATCATACACTCTCAGCATTTGTATATATTCTATAATATCGAATTAGAGAAAGAATTAATAATATTCCGAAAGATATAAAGTAAGATGAAATTATATATAAATATCCAATGTAATCTATTAATAGTAGATATAATATCTCAAAAAATAATGCGACTAAAGTCATTATTAACAAATGTGGCGTTTCTGACTCAGCATCTATTATACTTCTAACACATATATATATGGATAAAAAAGATAGGATTATTGACAAGTTAAAAATGTCAATTTTATTAATACTGTATCCGAAATATGAGATTATATATGGAGATAGAATGCTAAAAAATATCGAGAGCACTATTGACAAAATAAAAGAAAAAACTATGTAATTTAACAATTTTGATTTAGAATTCACTATTTTAACAGCTTTTGTTAGCATGATAGTACTGATAGGATTCACAAACATTACAAAAATATTAACTAACATTATATAGAATGAAAATTTTGCTGCAGATTCATACCCAATCGAATTGACTGTATAAATTATTGGTATTGATACCAGTAGTGGATAAGTCACATCACCTATAACCCTTTTTAGTCCAAACACGAGCACGGCACTTTCAATTTTTATATTTATATTTATATTTATATTTTTGTACCAAAAAACAAAAATGAAAACAATACAATTTAGAACTGTATATACATATAAATAATCGGTTAGAGTTTTTAAATAAAAGATAAAAAATAAAGCGGGAATACCAATTAAACAAATTTTTAATGATTCTATGAGTTTGAATTCTTCAAACCCCCTCATTACTGAATAAACACTAGAGAACAAAGCTAACCCTGCACAATACATTATCAAAATAAAAAAATATTCATGACCATTGAACAACAACTTATTAAATTCAAAAAAATTGGCAAGAAAAAAAGAAATTAAAAAAGTAATAAATATAGCTAATAATACTATAACGATACCAGTTTCAACAACACTGTTTTTATCTTTAGTAGAATCACTATTATGCCTAATAAAAGATATATGCCTGGGTATAGACACACCCATTCCGAGCATAATAAAAGGGACTATAAAGCCAGAATACCTCAATATCAGTATGTAGTTATCAAAAAAAACCTGTCCAAATCTGGCCTGTATAACCTTCAAGATAACAAACGAAAAACCTGACATTAAGAGAGTCGAGAAAAGTATATAAATATAATTTTTTGGAATTTTTTTAAAAAAAATTATCATTAGTTGATATTTACTCCATCTATAAACTGTTTCAATCTTGACTGAAATTATAAGAACCCTACAAAAATTATCTGTAATAATGTATATTTTTCAAATGGCTAGAATATTGCCAATCATTACTAATATCAATGAATAAATCGTAATCTAGCATCTAGATAATTTGTTGAGGAATAATGTTGATATGTTTTTTCGTCTCGATGAATATTAATTTGGAAACAGTTAACTCCCAAAACACAAATAATTACCGAATTGTCTCGCCCATGCTTTGGAGGGTTGCTTAAAAAGCCATATATATAGTAGTACATGATCTGACTCATGTAGCTAAAAAAATACAATTAGGGCACCATAAACTGTAAACCATTTTGTAGACGGAAGCTTCCGGTTACCTACTTCCCATGATAGCTTAACCATGTGGGCAATCAGGAAATACAAAGAATTAAATTGTTGTATTGTCCCTGTATAATTTTCAGCAGAAGTAAAGACTAAACACAAAATATTTGAGAGTCCTTGACACTCTTTGTAAGAGTTAAGTTAACCTTAAAACCAATATCAATTAGTAATTTTCTAATACGTATATGTTTTCATCTTGTGTGACATATATATTGTCCAAACCGTCAGTATTTAGGTAACCTGTTTCCCCTTCAAATATTTTTTTAAATTTTGAACCGTCCTCGTTTATTTTGAAGAACGATAAACCAGTTGTTCCGTATAACTTACCGTCTACAAGAATAAGGTGTGGTTTACCAAGTACGGTTCTGTAACGAATATTTACTTGAATTTTCTTTTTAAATATTAAAGATTGATCTGATATTCTCATTTTAAAAACATAGCCAGAGTCACTTAAGCCATAAACGTGATCTTCATCGGCGCAAGCAACAGCATAAATTACAGAGGCATCTAATCCAATATCGATATCATGTGTAAAACTACTATTATTAACATCAAATAAAACTAAAGATGCACTACTCCTACTACTTTCTATTCCTTCTCCATAAATTGATGTTCCTATCGCAATTAAATTGCCACATCCAGCTCCAGACACAAAATTTAGACCGCCTTTAAATCCAGTGCTATTTACTATCTTACCAAGGTTATTTATTTCCGTAATTCGTCCTTCAATTTTACCTGGAAAAGGAAGTGACAACATATAATATTTATCACCTGATTTTATAAAATTTCCTTGTGGCCTGCTGTGTTCATGCCCAACTGTTGATACTGGTTTAATCTTAATATTTTTTATTCGACTACTATTAACCATATCTTTTTCTATTACATAAATGTCTGCGCCTTCATATACACCGAGATAAATTTTTTGATTATCGCTATAAATAGATTGGATTTCTCCTGGAACCCAAACACTATTGAATATTGCTTTCTCCTTGTTATAAATAACAAGTGACCTATGACCTCCTAGATATATATTACCAAGATCATCTATATCCATAGCAGTAATTTTATTTTGTTTACCAATCAAACCCATATCCATCAGATCAAAAATATTAATTTTCCCATTTTTAATATCATGAATCCAAATAGACCCATTATCAGTTACACCTATAATGGAGTCATTACCTATAATAGACGTATATCGAGTTTGTTGGTTTTCTTTTGGAATAGCCAATTTTATTAACACATCTTCTTCCAAACTATATTCATATAGAGCGCCACTTGGCCTAGCCGTAAAATAGACTTTATCTTTATGAATTGTAATAGAGTCAATTGTTAACTCTTTGGTACTAATTATTTGTTCTATTTCTCTGGTAGTTGTATTTATGATAAAAAGATAACCACCTGGTTGAGTTCCTACATAGAGTCTATTATTTTTATAAGCACAGCTGTAGGAATAACTTTCATTATTTAATATCTCATTAAAAATTTCTTTTTGACTTAGATCTTTCCTGTCAATAATATAAACTTTTGAACTAGTTCCCGTCCCGTAAAATAGTTTGTTTGAGTAATAATCGACTGCCAAGCACCTTGCTGCTGTTTCTCCCTCTGCAGAACCTAATAGTAGAAGTTTTGTAGTTACAATATTGTAGGAAAAAATCTTAGCATTTGGATACGTAGATATTAAAACATCATCATTTACTACTTCAATGTCAAAGATAAGACTCTCAATCGGAATCTTTATTAATGAATTGAATTGGTCAGTTTTTACATTATAAATTATAATCTCAGCTTCTTTATCATCGTTCCTAGTTCCGATAACTATGTTACCTTTATATTGATCTAGTGCCCAAATTTGCTTTGCGTTAGGAACCTCAATATCGTGAATTTCATTGTTAATTAAATCAAAAGAAATCAACCTTGCTGGGTTTTCTTGTTTGGTACCTATGTAAACAACACTTCCTAATAATTCTCCACTTGCGATAGCAATTCCCGCTTGCATCTTAGCAACGAACTTAAAATCATCTGCATTCGTAATTTGTGAAAACATAAATGTGACACATAAACAATTTATTATGAATCTAAATTGTTCGACATATACATTATTGAATATCTTATTTATATAATAAATTTCAATGCCCCGCTTTTCGATTTATGATATCCAAGATCTGACTTGTTACATATTCAATTTCATTAATATTCAAAAATGCATTCATAGGTAAACTCATAACTTGATTAGAAGATCTTTCAGCTTCAGGAAAATCACCAAGTTCATAATCCAAATATCGAAAACATTCCTGCAAGTGAAGTGGAATCGGATAATGTATGGCTGTCGGTATACCGCGAGATTTCAGCATAGTTTGAATACTCTCTCTATTTTTGACCCTAACTGTATATTGGGCCCAAGCACTGTAATAGCCTGATTTAACAACTGGAGTTTTAATGCTTTTAGATAACATATCTGTGTAATATTGAGCAACTTCGTTACGTTGTTCAAGTTCTTGGGCATAGTGTGGCATTTTTGCTAATAAAACAGCTGCTTGGATGGTATCTAGACGACCTCCCATACCAATATATTTATGATGGTAACGTTTAGTTTGCCCATGTACACGTAGCATTCTTATTTTTTCAGCGTATTCATCATTATTCGTAAATATCGCACCACCATCTCCATAACATCCCAAGGGCTTGGCTGGGAAAAAACTAGTTATAGATATATTACCAAGATTACTATCAGTCTTTCCTTGATAGGTCGAACCAAAACTTTGGGCTCCATCTATAATAGTTTTTAAGTTATGCTTATTTGCAATCGTTTGAATAGCACCTATATCAGCAGTAAGTCCGTAAAGACTTACAGGTATAATCGCTTTAGTTTTGTTCGTTATTGCTAATGTTATTTTTGACGCATCTATATTGAAAGTTTCTCTTTCAATATCTACAAAAACAGGTTTTGCTTTCATTAGGGCAATAGCTTCAGCTGTAGCAATAAATGTAAACGGAGTGGTTATTATTTCATCGCCTGGTTGAATGTCCAGTGCCATCAATGCCAACAAGAGTGCATCAGTACCAGAAGAACATGTTATAGCATGGTTAGCGCCCGTGAATTCTTCTAATGCTTCTTCAAGTTTGTGAACTTGGTCTCCCATAACATAGTTCGATTCATTAAGCACTTTATGAATACCAAAATCAATTTCATTTTGATACTTCTTATATTGCAACTGTAAATTTGAAAAATTGATATTCATATTAATATTTAGCTCAAATAAAATATATTATGTGAAATTTTAAGAACCCCTTTTATTAGTAAACCTTTTCGGGAATTTTTACTTTTTCTTCTGTTGTAATAGTGTTACTTACGTTTTTTGTTAGGTTAGGTAACTATTTAGCGATTTTTTCAATAATCGTCATTGTTGGCATGCCAAGTTAACTTCTTGACCACATGATGATTCGAGCGAACTTAACAATATTTCATATAATGGAATGCACGAGAAACAATTAACATATAACAGACACTTCACCACCTTTTAATTGATATACTAGGCCTGTGTGCTCACAAGTGGTCTTCGCATTGCCAGATAACAGTAGGTCTAATCTTTCTCCATATTCACTCATCCAGCCAATTTGTTTAGCTGGGACACCAACCATCAGAGCATAATCAGGCACATTTACATTTACCAAAGCACCAGCACCAATAAATGCGAATTTGCCAATGCTTAGCCCGCACAAAACTGTGCAATTGGCTCCCAAAGTGGCGCCTCTTTTAACCAATGTATCCCGATATTCACTTTTCCGCTCTACCAAAGATCGGGGATTATGTACGTTAGTAAAAACCATACTGGGGCCACAAAAAACACCCTCTTCTAGCCGTACATTGTCATAAACTGAAACATTATTCTGGATCTTACATTTGTCTCCTATTGACACCTTGTTTCCAACAAATACGTTCTGGCCCAAGGAAACGCCTTTACCTATTTTTGCACCTCCACAAACATGCGCAAAATGCCATATACGGGTTTGATCACCTATCTTTGCCCCATCATCGACAACAGCACTTGAATGAATCATTACGCTCATATTGCATTCTCCAATAAGAATGGGTGAAAGTTTCCTTTACGGCCAACAGGTCTTGATGAGCGAATGTCAGAAACCGTTTCAATGGCTACTCGGTTATCTTCTAGACCAAATCCTTTACCCGCTAATATTCCCTCATAGCAGCGGGTGTGTAAATCAACAAATCCATCAGAAAACTCTATTTCTTCACCATCACAGGTAATTGACCGGTACGTTCTTTTACCTTGTGAACGAATATTAGCTGGCACATTTTCAATATCTATAGACAAAAACCAGCGGACTCGAGCATGCTTATACTCTAGGTATCCTGCAGCTGTCGTTTCTGAAGAAAAGTGCACAATATTCTCTTGAATCTCCCCAAATATGAAGTGCAACATGTCGTAGAAATGTACCCCTATATTTGTAGCTATACCTCCTGATTTATCTAGATCTCCTTTCCAAGACTGCATATACCAGTTCCCACGGGACGTAATATAGGTCAAGTCAACTTCATATTTTTTCCCTGTTATGTCTGCCGAAACTTTATCTCGAAGAGATAGAATAGAAGGGTGTAATCTAAGCTGCAAGATAGTATTAACTTTTCGGCCTGTAGCTTTTTCAATTTCTAATAATCCATCAATATTCCAGGTATTAAGAACTAATGGTTTTTCACAAATTGCATCAGCATCAGACCGTAGCGCAAACCTGATATGTGAATCATGGAGATAATTTGGTGATGTTATGGCTACGTAGTCAACAGCCACCCCACTATTGCGCCTACGTAGTTTATCAACATGCCGATCAAATCTCTCAAATTCCGTAAAAAAATGAGCTTTAGGAAAGTAAGAATCAATAATTCCGACTGAATCATTCTTATCAACAGCAGCGACAAGTGAATTTCCTGTGTCATTAATAGCTTTCATGTGACGAGGTGCTATATAACCAGCAGCACCAATTAATGCGAAATTTTTCATAAAATATAACTAGTTAACTCCATTATGAGGATTGTTCAAATACCAAGGCATTGCAATCGCAATACCATCATTAATTCTGTATGTAGGCCGGTAGCCCAGTTTTTTGATGGCTTTCGATATATCTGCCTCAGAGTGTTTAACATCACCAATTCGGAATTCCCTATGTATAGGTTTAGACATTCGCTTCACCCCTAAATAACCAAGAGTTTTTTCAATATAAGAATAAAGCTCATTCAAAGATGTCCTATCACCAAGGGCAACATTATATATTTCATTTTTAGCATCACTCTTTGCAACAGCTGCTAACAAGTTAGCTTGAACGGCATTTTCAATAAAACAAAAGTCACGACTTGTTTCACCATCACCGTTTATATAAACAGGATCACCGTTTATAAGTGCTGATGCCCATTTAGGAATTACTGCTGCATAAGAACCATGTGGATTCTGACGAGCACCAAACACATTGAAATAACGTAAGCCGATACACTCAAATCCATATGTTCGAGAAAACACCTCTGCATATAATTCATTCACATACTTAGTAACAGCATAAGGAGACAGCGGCTTACCTATATTCTCTTCCAACTTCGGCAACGCTGGATGATCACCATAAGTGGAGCTACTAGCTGCATATGTAAAACTAGCAACACCAGAATCCGCGGCAGCAACTAGCATATTAAGGAACCCGCTAATGTTAGTACCATTAGTTGTAATTGGGTCATCAATTGACCTCGGCACAGACCCCAACGCGGCTTGGTGTAAAACGAAATCGACACCTTTACATACCTTTTTACAATCAATTAGGTTGCGTATATCACCCTCAATAAAATTAAACCGATCCCACTGTTCTTGCTTAACTAGAGACTTAACTTCTTCTAGATTGTAGCTGTACCCTGTTGAGAAATTATCTAACCCAACAACCTTTTGATCTAATTTTAATAAATTTTCAAGTAAGTTTGAGCCAATAAAACCAGCCACTCCAGTTATTAGCCAAGTCTTTGGCTGAACTCTCAGTTGGTCAAGAAGTTCACTATAGGTATTCACAATTATAGCCTCAAGTCTACAGACTCCCTTGGGAGTATACACTTTAAGTCATAGAGCACATGACTCTCCTTCCCAAAAAATCGAATTGCCTCAGCTCCCATTTCACAGAACTGATAATGAGCTACCGTCAATATAATCGCATCGTACTCCTTCTCTTTTGGAAAGCTCAGTAAATCAAGATCATACTCTTTCTTTGAATCTTGTGAGTTAACCCATGGATCATAACAATCTACTAAAATATCGTAATCTTCCAACTCTGATATGATGTCAATCACTTTAGTATTACGAAGGTCAGGGCAGTTTTCTTTAAACGCCAGCCCCATCAGCAAGATTTTCGCACCATCAACATGGATACGTTTTTTAAGCATGCACTTGATAAGTTGAGATACGACATACTTACTCATACCATCATTTAACCTACGGCCAGCAAGGATCATTTCAGGATGATAACCTACACTCTGGGCCTTGTGTGTAAGATAATACGGGTCAACACCAATGCAATGACCACCTACTAACCCTGGACGAAAAGGCAAAAAGTTCCATTTAGTACCCGCTGCTTCCAAGACATCAAGAGTATCAATATTTAATTTATTAAATATAATTGACAGCTCATTTATCAAAGCAATATTTACGTCTCTTTGCGTGTTTTCTATCACTTTCGCCGCTTCAGCTACAGTAATCGAGCTAGCCTTATGAGTGCCAGCGATGATAATGGAAGCATATAAATCATCAACAAACGTAGCAATTTTTTCTGTAGATCCAGATGTAACCTTTATAATACTTGTCACGCGATGTTCTTTATCACCTGGATTAATTCTTTCAGGCGAATAACCCGCAAAGAAATCACAGTTATATATTAGGGTAGAGGTTTTTTCTATTATGGGGATACATACTTCTTCTGTTGCACCTGGATAAACAGTTGATTCATAAATGACAACATCACCTGTTTTAATTAGTTCCCCAATCATTTTACTTGCACTTATTAGGGGATTGAAGTCAGGCTTCCTATGCCTATCTATCGGCGATGGTACGGTAACAATATATACGTTGCATGATACCAAATCGGACTTATTACTTGTCAAAGTCAGGGCATTGCATGAGGCTAATTCAGAATTGCTAATTTCTAGGGTTGAATCTACACCAGAGAGTAATTCTTCAATCCTTTTTTTATTTATATCAAAGCCAACTACTGAATATTTTTTGCTAAATTCAACAGCTAGAGGTAAGCCTACATACCCCAAGCCGATAACTGCAATTTTACAATTAACTAGGTCAATCATATATACCCTTTAATTAAAACAGATTTTTAAGTATTTATTATTTAGTAAATAAGAACTTCTAAAAGCGTATATTGGTTTAATCTACACTTTCTATCTTTTCAAGCGCCCAAAAATAAAAGTTGGAATCGATGATAAATACTCTTATATTATCATGAAAAATTTATAATATTTTCAATACAGAAAAACAAACCACTAATACTTATAGCTTTCAGGCTTAAAGGGCCCTGCCGCATCCACATTGATATAATCAACCTGGGTTGACGTTAGCTTGGTGATAACGCCACCAAAGCCTGCCACCATGTCGGCTGCGACTTCTTCGTCTAGCTTTTTGGGTAGGACTTTAAGCCATAGGTTGGCTTGTTTATCGCTTGCGCTAAGATCAGCGAACTTCGCATCCCAAAGGTACATTTGCGCGAGCACTTGGTTGGCGAAGGAGCCGTCCATAATGCGAGATGGATGCCCCGTAGCGTTGCCCAGATTGACTAGGCGTCCTTCGGACAGGAGGATCACGAAATCGCTTTTGCTGTCATTTGAGCGGTATACCTTGTGAACCTGTGGTTTGATCTCTTCAAACTTCCATGTTTCACGCATGAATGCGGTGTCGATTTCGTTGTCGAAATGGCCGATGTTACAGACTACTGCGCCATTTTTAATGGTTTTAAGCATGTTGGCATCACACACGTTGGTGTTGCCGGTGGTGGTGACGATAAGGTCCGTGGTGCCCATTATGGCAGTGTTGATGCAGCTTAGATCACCGGTGTTGTCGCCGTTGAGGTAAGGTGAGACCACTTCAAAGCCGTCCATGCAGGCTTGCATAGCACAGATTGGATCGATCTCGGTGACCTTAACGATCATGCCTTCTTGGCGTAGAGACGCTGCAGAGCCTTTGCCTACGTCACCGTAGCCAACCACTAGGGCTTTTTTGCCGGCTAACAGGTGATCTGTGGCGCGTTTTATGGCGTCGTTTAGTGAGTGGCGACAACCGTACTTGTTGTCGTTCTTGCTCTTGGTGACGGCGTCGTTTACGTTGATGGCAGGGACTTTTAAGGTGCCTTCTTCCAGCATTTCTTGTAAGCGGTGTACCCCGGTGGTGGTTTCTTCAGAGATGCCGTGGCAGTTGGCTAGGATTTCTGGGAACTGCTCGTGCAGCATCAGGGTTAAATCACCACCGTCGTCTAGGATCATGTTAGCACCCCAGTCTTTGCCATCTTTAACGATGGTTTGTTCGATGCACCATTCGGCTTCTTGCTCTGTTTCACCTTTCCAAGCAAATACAGGAATGCCTGCAGCGGCAATGGCGGCTGCGGCGTGGTCTTGGGTAGAGAAAATGTTACATGAAGACCAGCGTACTTCGGCGCCTAAATCGACTAAGGTTTCGATCAACACGGCCGTTTGAATGGTCATGTGAATGCAGCCCATGATCTTGGCATTGGCTAGGGGCTTTTGGGCGGCATATTTGCTGCGTAAAGCCATTAGAGCTGGCATTTCGGTTTCGGCGATATCGATTTCCATACGGCCCCAGGAGGCTAGGGAGATGTCGGCAACTTTGTAGTCGGTGAAGGTGGTCATTTCTGGTTCCATGTTTTTTTCAAACTGACCCTGAATCAAGTTCAGGATGGCGTTTATTAGGGTTATAGGGCTTTGCGGAGCAAGTCGGCTTTGTCCGTTTTTTCCCAGGTAAAATCAGGCAATTCACGGCCAAAGTGGCCATAAGCCGCTGTTTGTAGGTAGATCGGCCGTTTAAGATCCAGCATTTTAATTAAGCCTGATGGGGTTAGGCTGAAATGCTCGCGGACTAACAGTACTATTTCCTGGTCAGTGAGCTTGCCGGTGCCAAAGGTGTTGATGGATATGGATGTCGGTTCACTGACGCCAATGGCATAGGAAATTTGGATTTCACAACGATCGGCCAAACCGGCAGCCACAATATTTTTGGCCACATAGCGGCCGGCATAGGCAGCACTGCGGTCCACCTTAGACGGGTCTTTACCAGAGAAGGCACCACCCCCATGGCGTGCCATGCCACCATAGGTATCGACAATGATTTTGCGCCCCGTTAGTCCACAATCGCCCACCGGGCCACCGATGACAAAGTTACCTGTGGGATTGATATGAAACTTGGTATGGCTGGATAACCAATCGGATGGCAATACCGGTTTGATAATTTCTTCCAACACGGCTTCGCGTAAATCATCCAAACTGACACTGGGATCATGCTGGGTGGATAAGACCACCGCTTCAACACCCACGGGCTTGTCGTTTTCATAGCGCAAGGTGAGCTGGCTTTTGGCATCGGGTCGAAGCCAGGGCAGGATGCCATTTTTTCTTACTTTAGCCTGGCGCTCTACTAACCGGTGAGAATAATAGATGGGAGCAGGCATCAGCACCTGGGTTTCATTGGTGGCATAGCCAAACATCAAACCTTGATCACCCGCGCCCAGGTCTTTATCTTCCCCTTCGTCCACACCCATGGCGATATCACTGGATTGCTTACCAATGGCATTAATCACCGCACAGGACTTGCCATCGTAGCCGACATCACTGCTGTTATAACCAATATCCAGAATCACCTCGCGGATCAAGTCTTCCAAATCCACATAGGTGGAGGTTCTGACCTCGCCGGCAACAATGGCCATCCCGGTCTTAACCATGGTTTCCACGGCAATGCGGGATTCAGGGTCATCCTTAAGCATGGCATCCACCACCG